>Ga0247763_1001186_pt1 | contig 15278 bp, 13 predicted proteins | sample UWRJL141409B4_FD_179926 | JGI IMG/M metagenome (GOLD analysis project Ga0247763, IMG submission 179926) | Plant litter microbial communities from Arlington Agricultural Research Station in Wisconsin, United States - UWRJ-L141-409B-4 | ecosystem: Environmental > Terrestrial > Plant litter >...
CTACCCAACGCAATAGTTAGCCTATACGACGCGATATTTTAGCCAACTCGCGTAAGCTTACGGATTTGGAAGAGAAAATAATTATTTAATATATTATTGAGCTATATACACGCGCATTTTATCCTCGGTTTTCGTACGTGGAAGATATGGCCAACCGATTGCTACGCAAACGCAACGCGCCGCCTATTGGCGTACGATGGGCTTACAACTTCGTTAAGCGCTAACTAGAACTTCAAATGCGATTTACGTATAAATACGATTACTAGAGGGCTAAATACGAAGATCCAACAGTTATTTACAAGTGGTTTGCACTTGTATACAATATTAAGGTTAAATACGGTATTCTCAACGACGATTCGTACAACTTCGATAAGATTAGGTTTATAATGGGTATTATTATTACCTCTATGGTAGTTACTACTTTAGATGGCTATAGTAGGGCCAAACAAGCCTAGCCTGGCAATTAAGAGTAGGCTACAGTTATCTAAGGAGTTAATGCCTTAGGCTGGGCTATCCTACTATTCATTATCTTGGTTAGGCAATACCACCTCGCTAATTAGTATTAAGAGTGCAACCTTCCGGCCTCCTAGCGTATTATAATAACTAATAACGGGTAGATTACTAATAAGAAAGGTATGAATTAGATTCGGTACTTTAATTTCCATATAATATCTTATACGAAGGGCAAATATCGGCTACTTATCCTTAACGGCTACAATAGCTACTACTCCGAAGAATTCGAGACCTACTACTAGGAGTATAATATTATTATACTCTATATACCTCCGCACTCCTCGTACTTACTTTAGCTATTGGATATTAGTTGTTTTAGGCCGTTGAAGAAGGTGTACAGCCGCTAAATTAAGTAGTTAATACAAATGAATATTATACATATTAGCAAGTTGGAATTTCTCTATACGTTTAAAAAGGCGTTTTTTGCTTTAATTACAGAAAAAAATATCCAGAGGGGTTTTGCCGAAGCCGGCCTTGTACTGTATAACCCAGAGAGGGTAATATCCAAGCTAGATATACGTATTCGGACCCCAATACCCTTAGCCTTAAGCCCAGGTACAGTACTACCTTGGGTCTCCTAAACGCTATATAACCCTCGAAAGGCTACCTCGCAGTTAATATTTATTAAAACTCGAATTTCCAACCATTAGAGTAGCTCTCCAACCTCAATACTAACTGCCGTAAATCGATTGGCTAAAGGTACGATAGCTGTTATGTATAAGGTGGCCCTTCTACGTACGGAGGTCTCAGCATTACGAAAGGCCAATAAGGAGCTTAATAAGCAACGGAGAGCTAAAAAAATACGTATACGGCTTAGAGGGTCACTTACTGTACAAGAGGCACAGGATCTACTGGATTAGAAGGCTATGGGTAAGTAGTTGGTCCAGGAAACACGACAAAATAGTAGTGGTACAGGGGGGTCTCGTACGAAGATTCGGTGCTGTGGCGTATGCGGCAAGCCTGGCTATAATGTACGTACGTACAAGGAGGCTGCAGAATCATCTGATTCATCTATTTCTAATTCAGTTATTGTAATTTCCTAGTGTGGTGGTTGTTTAATTGAGGATAGTTCTGGTAGGGTGGTGGAAAGTGTACCGTTCGCTTGTCTGTACCGTTCGCTTATCATGCACGTTATAGAAAAATATCATCTTGCAATTTTTAAGCTTAAAATTCAACTTTTTACTTTTACAAATTTCTGATTTTAATACCAACGTAGTGGTTAAGAAACAATGTTCAAAAATAAAAGAAAAAATTGGCTATTTAATGGTATTGCTTTTATGCAAATAGCTTAAGAAATGCTTGTACAACCTTAGATTTTTCAATTTGGGTGAGTGCGCAAATAGCAAAAATGGGGGTGCGCGACTGGCAAATGCCTATATAAAATCTTTTATTTATTTTAACTTAGAAATAGCTTATTATATATTTATTAAGTGCTTAGCTGAGAGGTTAATAGGTTAATAATCTAGTGGGCTAGCGTGTTAGCGGCCCGGCTGGCAGGTGGCACCAGCTGAAAAAATCCTAGCTATGCCTCCATATTAAAAAATGCTATGCCCTGTCAGAAGCACGGCACCTTGAATCCAGTGTTTCTTGAGTATTGGTTGTATTGTCTTGTTGTTCGGCTTTCTAGCAGTGCCAGAAAGCCCCCTTTTGTAGACCTCTTTGCGTGATCCACCTGGCAACTAGCTTACACTGCCTTGGTGGCTTAGTGGTTGGATTGCTGGCTGTGCCAGGCATCCTCACACAAGCTGACTATAGTGCCTGGGTTCGACCCAGGGGTCGAACCCCTATTTGTTGACAATGTGGTTGGGACCCCTTCTTTTTTGACATGCCCCTCTATCAAATCTCTATTAAAAATAACATAACAATTACTTACTTAATACTTTAAATAAGATAATGGTAAGTAGATGATTAAGAGGTTATTGATGGAGACTTTGCCTAGGATGCTGGCCTTGTGTAGGGATTCGTGCCCTTCAATGCAGCCCTTAAAGTGGGAAGAATGACACAACGAAGCACCCGATTTGCAGATTGCCGCTGGCTTGAGATGCCGAGCAAGACCGCTTGCTGTGTGGCAGAGGGGCACCGGCTTGACTGGACGATCGTTTCTTACCAGCAGCTATACTGCTACGCCTTCGCCGTCGTCGGCCGCTGGATTGCTTTTCAGCTCGCTTGGTGCCGGGTTTCGTGACCAGTGGGAGGAAGCCGACCTTCCCGGCCTTTGGAGTGTCCCTACTGGCTCTGGTGCTGCTCGTCGCCGCCAGCGCACGGCGGGTGGTGCCGATGACGATCCACAGGCAATCCGCCCCCGAAGGCCTCCCGGTGCGCCGCCGCGAGACGCAGCGCGCCACCTTCCACGAGGACCTCGGAAATAACATGACGGTCGGGGCGTATTTCACCGAGGTCGAAGTTGGCAGTCCAGGGCAGAAAGTGACGCTGCACATCGACACGGGCAGAACAGATGTGTGGCTGCTTTCCAAGTCGGCGGATCTGTGCACCTCGACGGTCCTGCAAGCGCTGCACGGAAAATGCAAGGACACCCTTTGACCGATATGCCAGCTCGAGCTACAAGACGCTGAGCATGAACTCCTTCAAAATTCAGTGCATGGACGGAACCGGCGCTTCCGGCGACTACTTCATCGACAACATCAATGTTGGCGGGCTCAACGTCTCCGAGGTGCAGATGGGCTTGGCAAAGAAGGCGACTAGCTCGTGGGGCATGCTGGGCATCGGCTACAACACCAACTCTGTCGCAAAGGAAATATACCCCAGCATCGTCGACTAGATGTACAACCCGGGCTTGATCGGCATCAAGGCATACAGCCTGTACTTGGTTTGTGGCCCACCCCTTCCGTCCCTCCCTCCCTCACTAACCTCACAGAATGATCTCGAAGCCACCACTGGCACCATTCTCCTCGGCGGAATTGCCACTAAGAAATTCACGGGAACCCTTAAGTCGATCCCCGTCCTTCCCGAGGAAGAGTACGGCTACATCACGCACTTCATGCCTCCCTCACCTCCCTCACCACTACCTCTAACGTCTCCGGTACCTCAGAGAATTTCATCTCCTCCGGTGTCCCCGTAATCCTCTACTCCGGCACGACGTACACCTACCTCCCGCGCGAAATCACGGCGCCCCTCTTCGCCCGCCTCAACGCAGTCGACAAGTCCCTCACCTCTTCCAACCCCCTCGTCTACGTCGACTGCTCTCTCCTCGACACGGATCCGATCCTCTACATAGAGTACCAGTTCGCCGGCCCAGACGGCCCCAAAATCAAAGTCTCCATTGCCGACATTATCTTCAACGATATCCAACCCTACGTCGACGCCGGCATCCTGGTGACTCCAAGACTGCCCTTCCCCAATGACCGCGTCTGCAGTTTGGGCGTCCTCACCTCGGCACCAGGGGATGTGCATCTGTTTGGAGATACGTTCCTGCGGTCAACGTACGTGGTGTACAATCTTTCGAATGATAGGGCGGCGCTAGCGCAGAGCTTCATGAATGCGACACGGTCGAATGTGGTGGAGATTGCGAGGAACGCGTCGGGCGTGCCCTTGGCGACGGGGCAGCCGGAGGTTGCGCTGACAGCGGTTCCGAAGCCGAAGGACAACGGGGCGGGCGCAGTCATGACACGGGCGACGAGGGATAGCTTGGGCATGATGTGGGTTTTGGGTTGGGCTTGTTGATGGGTTCGGTGTTGTAAGGGTTTGGATAAGCACCGGCATCGCGACTGGATTTTGGATGCATTAGACAGGATATGAAAATACGGATACCCTTGGTCATGGTTATAGCTATGTATTAGAGACATAAAAGAGCAATTCAAAGCACATAGTGTTCGCCCCTGAGCCTCCATTCAGCATCAACGATCAGGACAAAGACTGTTGTCTTCAGTCCTTTGCCCACCATGGATGTCAACATTCCGGAAGCAACTTGGAAGTGGACCGACGTCGTATCGTTTGCGGCTCCAAGACGGCTAAACCCAGCGGCCGCCAGGCAATTTACCCCCAGATCCCCTCGGCTCTCGAAGAATTCCGGCAGACCATTTAACATTCTACCGCCCCACTACCGATTTCGCCCCAGGGTCTGCGCAAGGTACATGGCCTACACTGCCTTACCAAGGCAGATTACCCGATGTAGCCTTGGCGTTGAAGATGTTTACTCACGATACCGCGCTGACGCGATGAGCTTCGTCACTCAGGATTCACCTCAGGACTTGTTTTAGTAGGGAAGGTAGGATACCTAAGGCAATCACTGCCGGGCAGCGACAACATCATGGCCCCTCCAACATCATCAGTCCTCCTCGGGCTCCTCACTTCGGCTACTCTCACCCTCGCCGCCTTCAACTCTGGCTTCGGCGGCTACGCAACCGACTCGCGCATCCGCCCGTACAACGCAAACTCCATCACCTTCCTCTCCCTCCTCTCCGCCTCAAACGCCACCGGTATCCTCTCCCTCCCCCTCCCGGACATATCCAAGCCCTATCCCAGTGCCCTAATCTCAGGATGGACCCTCTCGGTTGCCATGCTGGACATCCCCGAACCCCGTCCCACCAGCAAAGACGAAACCATGCTCGGCTACGCCACCACCATCGCCGCTCCTTCTTCCCTCCTGAAGACCGCGCCAGACGGTACCAAACTGGTCAGCGCCTCTCCTGAATGGGGCATGTGCCTCTGGAATTTCGGCGAGCCAACTAGAGACCGTCCGTCTAACAACCCGTCTAACAAGCCCCTTTCGCCCGACGGCTCCGGCACCGGTTTCCTCTCCTCGGAATGTATCGCCGCATTAGAAAAAGGCGCAACCAGCAGCTGGTGGATCGTAAACAAAACCTCTACCTTCGGCTCAAAAGTAACCTGCTCTACCCTCTCCGCCCCTCCCGAATGCGGGCGCGGACCTGGGGGCTCTGGATCGGCGGTGCGCAGCTATCAGGGTGTTCCGGTGCAGTTTTTAAATGGATCTGTGACGGCAACTGATGGGTGGTATTATAGAGAATCCAATGCGAGGTACAGAGCGAATTCAACGGAGGAGGTACGTGAGTATTGGGATAGGATGGTGTTGAATTACTGGACCGTTGTTACGCTTATGGTGCATGCGTCGGGGGAGACGGGGCCGAAGGTGGTGGAGATCATACTCCCGGTTGCGGGTAACACTAATTCTATAATTATTCTACTATATGGAAGCCCAAATCTAATTCGTAGCAGGCTCTCCGTTGGCAGGCTCAGCCGGAAAACCAAACCAGTGGCAAACAGTCGCACAGGGGGGCTGGTTGATTCTAGGAAACATACGCACGCTATCTGTTGTGAAGTGCAGTTGATAAATTGGGGGCACTGGAAACTTTTTGGGATGACGCAGAGACTTCTTGTCCCCGTCTCTGGCATTCTTGAAACTCGGTATTATCAACTATATCTATCAACATTCTTGTCTCTAGCTTCAAGATCTCGACTTCAACCCCCGACCCCTAACCCCCAACTAGCTACGCCTACCGACCTCTTCCCTTTCCACTCTCAACCCTTGACCTTCACCCCCTCCTCATCCCAGGCCACAGATATTGGCTCATGGTTCCCACTGAACTTCTGCCCACCAAACCACAGCTCAAATCGCAGATCTGCTGGTGCAATGATGACTCTGACATCAAACTGGCAGATATAAAACGTGTATCCCCTCGAGAAGCACGTTCCGCGCTTATACTTGTGCACCAGCTCCTCCTGCTTCACTCCCTCGAGATTACTTCTAACCTCACAGATTTGGGTTGCTCCAGCTGTGGCAGGTATCAATCAGTGTCAATCCTCGTCCAAACAGGAATAGCTGGAAAAAGGGATGATGACAAGTACGTACCCTGCTTCATACTCCTAGGCAAGAAACTCGGCTCGCTATGCGAAATCACAATTTTTGTATCCCACGCTCGCGTGAAATCGCCCCCGGCTAACCGAATCTGAAAACTCTTCACCAGCGGCACATTCGGATTAATCGTATCACCTTTCTTGATCAACCACTCAATCTGATTTATCGCCCACTTCTTACTCGGTTCGTACTGGTCCGGTCGCACATCCTCGTTGAAATGCACCGTTGGGGAGTACGCTTCAAGCACGATGACGCCGTAGCTTGCGCGGGCGACGCGGGCCGCAAGGACAGAGGCAATACCCCCGGTTTGCCACCGTTGTTGGCGGTCAAGGAGAAGACCGCGGACGACGACGAGTTGGGGGTCAGAGCAGGGGACCACGGCAACGCGGTTGGCGTTGGGGTGCGGATAGTTGATGAACCGTTGTTGTAGCTGGTCGCGGACGTAGGCGGAGCTACCGAGGCCGCCTGAGAGGATCATGTGTTGCTATTTGTGTTAGAAGCGTCCTCTTGGGTTTGGTTTGGGCGTCACAGCTACTTACCACTTGTTGCGGGTGGCCATTATCCCTGAGCCAGTCGAGTTCCTCGATAATTTTCTTCGCAATGCCTTCAACCTGCGGGTCGAAGAGAGACTGAATCTCGTGTCTGTTTCTGTTAGAATGCTCACCCTGGCTTGTCGAAGGCACCACAAAAGCCATTCACTCACACGCTGAACATCATCCGCCCATTCTCAATCCCAACCCCCCGATGGCTGAAATGATGCGCAACACCCTCCATCGGAATCTTGAACATCGGCTGCATATACACCCTTTCGCCAAACTTGTGTTTGAGCGTCCGGAACGGATGACTCCGTGCCAGCCTCATGGGATAGTCAGGAGGCAAGGCCGCCGCAATCTCCGGATACGCCGCCATACGCTGCGTGACCAAACGCACAAACAACCGATCGATCACCGACGCGCCGATACCCACGCCGCTGACAGGATGCATAGACGACATCTGCGGAATCTGCTGGTTTGCCGAGGTGACTTGCATAAGGGCTAGATCCGTCGTGCCACCGCCAGCGTCAATCGTCAGGAAAAGAGCCCCCATGTCAAACGCCACGGCGCTGGTCTTCAGCGTTGCGACTGCGGCTGCTTCAGCCTCGGTGAGATCGACCTGTGCAGAGTGGCGTATTCCCTCTGTGCCGAAGCCCGCGTTGCGAATCACATCCTTGAATGTGTTCACGACGTGGATGCTCGTCCACGTCGTCGGCACACTGAAAATGAACTCGACAGTCATGTCATTCCACCCGCCTGAATGGCGCCGACCGATTTCGGTCTCAATGCTCTCCTTGACGTGGAGGTAGACCTGGCGGAGATAGTCGGTAGCAAAGTGCTGGGCCTCAAGAGTTGATGCCGGCGCGCCCGAGAGTCCCTGCTGAAGGGCGCTGGCAAGGGTGTCGGCCTCCATGAATATCTTGAAGAACTCGCGCTTGACCTTGCCAGGCATGGCGTCGTCGTCGTCGGCGCACATGAATCCCCATGATGAGAGCGCGCCGCTGCCGTGGTAGATCAAGGTAGTTGGAACCTTGCGCTCGCTTCGATCGCCACTCCCCGGCCAGTCGCTGATGACCTGAATAGGCGTCCGAGGTGTCATCCATGCCACGCCTGAAAAAAGTTAGCGATGTGCATCATTTGGACCGTATGGTCTGGGGGAAAGCTCACCGGTGTATGTGGTGCCCAGGTCGATTGCGACCATGATATCCGGTGAGTCGGTATTCATCTTGAGTTTCTCGGCAGTCTGCCGTCCGTGACGAGAGTGTGTTTCTTGTTGCTGAGAGCTCACTCAGATGATCCTGCGTACACTAGTTTCACTTTGTCGACGTCGCAGATCTCACGGGTCCGCGCAGCCTTACCGTCCAACAGCTGGGAGAGGAGAAGGAATTTCAATTGCCCACTCTTACCCCTAACCGCCACTTCCACGCCTGCAGTGCTTGCTGCAAATGCACCCAGCCAAGCGGGTGCCAAAATAAAAGAGACTCATTACCTTGCCGGTACCACCACTACCACCAAGATCCCTAGCAAAGAGCGGTATTTTTTCGTACTATTGCCAGTCATCTGACAACTTCGTCCTAACAAACCTGGGGGGACCTTACCATCACAGAAGTAGCTAGTACATCCTCATCTCCTGATAACCTTCTCGGCTCACCAATCACTTTGCCACTATTATAGGCTTGGTAGTGAGTGGGTGGGGTGATGGAAGATAAAAGAGTTGGTAAGCAGCTGTTAGTACAGGGTCCACATGCATTGTTTTGCAGTCTATGTTTTACTGGCACCCACTTGCCAGCCACATGCGGGATTGGCACTAGCTTCACCCTGGTGGCGTGTATGGGGTTGGATCTGCCCCCCTGCTCCTTGCCTGTTGTCAATTGGGTCTAGAACAGCGGCAGGTTCTCGCGGCGCACCCAGCTCGAAAGCTGGAGTCTGGAGCTGGCATTTCCTTTTCGATAGGGTCAAAGCGGCTGGGCGCTTGCACAGTGCAAGAATGCTCTGAATCAACACAGTGGCTGTGGTGTGACCCCCTAACCCAGTCGCGAGCTGCTGGGGTGTGTTGTGTTCCCGACATCTATCCTGGCAAGCGGTTGACAAAATAAAAGAGACTCATTGCCTAGCCGGTACTGCCGCCACCACCAAGATCTCTAGCAAAGAGAGGTATCTTTTTCGTACTATTACCAGTCATCTGACAACTTCGTACTAACAAACCTGGGGACCTTACTATCGCAGAACCAGCTAGTACATCCTCATCTCCTGATACTGTTCTCGGTCCACCAATCACTGTCTCACTATCGTAGGTTTGGTGATGGGCGGGGTGATGGAAGATAAAACAACTGGTAAGCCACTGTTAGTACAAAATCCACGTGCATCATTTTGCAGTCTCTTTTCCTCTGGCAACAGCTTGCCTGGCAGCCTTCTTAAACCACCCTTCTCCCCATTCTGCTGAAGTTTTGCTGCTCGGCGAACCCCTCAAGCCGCAACGACTTCAAGTCATCTTCCGTACCATGGCAACCACCCCACAAGAAGCGTCCACTATCGTGGTCGTGACACCCGTGAGCTCGGTAGCCGAGGGTGCACCAACTCCCTCAGTCACATACACCGCCAAAATCATTGTACAAGCAACTCGGCTCGTCGCCATAGGAACATTCGACTCCTTCCTCGGAGATCCGCCCAGTGAAGAGATAGCTAAGTCCATCCGCGCCGCGCGCCCGGTGATCACGGGGACGTATACAACAAGTTCACCAACAAGGAGCCCATCGACAGCTCAGCCATCCAATGGGGACGGAGGCCGCCCCCCGCTGAAGCCAGATAATCCCTCGGGTGGCAATGGAACACAAATAACCGGGGGAAATGGAACGGCAATTGTCCAAAGCCCCTCGTCAAGTTCGGGCACCGACACTGGAGCCATTGCTGGGGCGGCAGTTGGGTGTCTCGTTGCCGGCCTCCTCCTCGGCTTCGCTATCGCCTTCTTCTTTCTCCGACGCAGGAAACAGGCCGAACAAAACGGCAATAGCCCCTCAGATGAATCGAAGGCATACTTTGCCGCGGTGCCCTCTCCTCCCGCACAGACGAAAGTTCCACTCGACAAGTTCCTCCTGGACTCAAGTCCGGACAAGGAGATCGCTTCAGAGCTCCGCTCGCTGGGGACGCTGATCCAACAACATGTCGAGAACAACTATCACCTCCAGCCCATCCACGAGGATCCACGCGTCCTTGCCATGTTGCTTGTGCAATTGGGTGTTGTGAATGGCAGCAGCCTGACGCCTGACGTGCTCGCGCAACTCACTCTCGACCCAAGCACTCGATACGTCGCGCTCCAGCATGTCATCTCGCAGGTCCTGTTCACAAGCGTCGATGTTAGTTCGCGGAGTCCGCTGTCCATGCTGCCAGCGCCTCTCGCCGCGTTCCTTCGATCAATACCGCAGAAAGAGGCCGGGGACAAGTCCGAAGGTACGTGTTGAGAGCGCATTTCCTCCCGCATTAGACAATAGCTGACCCTCATCAACCCCACAGTCTCATCTTTTGCCCTGAATCAGTGGCGCGCGCTTTCCGCATTCCTTCTGCACCCCGCCCGCAGCCAACGCACGCCGCTCCCGACATCAAGCGCCGCCGTGACCCCGCAGGCGGCTGCGCTTTCGAACGCGCTGGATACATTCTTGGGATATTTCGTGGCCACCGACGAGAGCAGTCGGTCGCAGCAGCGGAGCCACCTCCAGGCGGTCATTTACGAGACGACGAAGCTGGGATACGTGCTGCTCTCGCAGCCAAGCGAGTGGCGTTTCGTGCATGCGCTAAGCCAGAAAACCGGCGGGCGCGTCGCGGTCGTTTGTGCGGGGCTCGTCAAGGTCACAGACAAGGACGGGACACCATACCCAGTACCGAAGCAGGCGGTCGCACCACAAACTGTATTGATCTGAGGATGCGGCAATTTGCTGAATGGCAGAACATGAAGGAGGGGTCCGCTTCGGTTCCAATATTGTGGTTTGGCCGCGTCTTCGCCTCGTTGCCAGCTTAGCCGTGCCTAATCCATCCTAGTGAATTCCTGTCTTGGAACGCTCTTTCACATCTCTGAGGCTCTGCTGGCCAAGACTTGATAAATTCCCCTCATCCAAACTTCCTCTTCTCCACCGTATACAACGCGCACTGTGTTGGGCGCTTTGCCAAGAGTAATCCCTTCCAAGGTGAGCTGTTTGCAGGCGTGCCAAGGCAAGGCTCTGAAACCACCCTTTGAGATTGGCTGCAATTTTCCACCATCTGCAGTTGACATTTCAGCTGGGAGGCCAGAACCTGGAACGCGCAGAAATCGGCTCGTTATCTGCAGCTATCACAACACCATTGACAAACTTGGAACGAGTGAATTTGGGATGCCTCGATTCGCGGCACTGACCTCCGGCCACCGGCGCGGGTCAACAGTTAGGAGCTGGGGGCTGGACCGCTCTCGTTCGACGCCTGCACCCTCCTCCAGCGTCTCGACGAGCGAATCGCCTCGACCTCCCTATCCGAGCGCCAACCTCCTGCTGGGAACTCGCGCATGTCCGCTGCGGCGAGGAGAACACTGACAATCTAGGCCTGCTCCGTCCTTGGCTAGGCCGGCCCTGGCTGAACCTTACGCCGCCTGAGCCAACCGCAACGCTGCGCGCTTCTCAGGACAGGATATGCGCTGATCCTTGCTCCCACCACCAACGGAACAACCCCGCCTGTCTCCAATTCGTGCGCTGGACGTCTCCCCCTACCCGCGCAAGCAAACAACGACGAATGTCAGAATCCGCGATGCGGGCAGCGGAATCCCATCATGGAGGCAGCAATTGCCGTGGGAACTCTGAAGATTGCCTATAATCTTCTCATTTTCGGCATCAAGGTCGACCAAGTCCCTGCCGCCGTCCGCCGATGCGTCGAGCTAGTGCGAACCTGCCACTTCGACCTCGAAGACCTTATCAAGCTCCGGAATGAGTTGCTTCCCATGCTGGAGTCGAAACCCGCCATCCTCACGCACGTAAATACCATCATCGAGAATGCTAGGGCCGGCCTCCTGGAGGTTGCCAAACTGGTGGAGAAGCTACGGCCAGAAGTGCATGGAGGGAATACGCCGCTCAGGGGGCGGTTGGAGTGGTTGTTTGTCGATTCGCGGGAGTTTGACAGCCAGGAGCCCCTGATATCGCGGCAACACAGCTCTGTTATTGCCGAGCTAAACTTCCTACGACAGCTCGTGCTCCTCACACCGTTGATCGATGGGGCCAAAGCTGGTGGAAGCGGTGCGGCCGCTGAGCCACGGCCGATGGTGGCATGGGAGAATGTTGCTCTTCTCGACGAGATGCTGGGTGGCGGAAAGCAGGCGCCCCATTCTATAAGCGAGCCGAACGCTACGATACCTATCTCCGTCAGCTCTAGCATGTCCCAGGTCTCGTTCATCGAGACAACGAGGGGGTTGACGAGCGACCCCCCTCCACCATACGCATCACCCATCCCACCGACGACGCTGCCTATCGCTGTCCAGTCGCTGCCTCAAACGGTATCAGCGCCGTTCATCTATAATGCATCAGTGCCCGTTGCTCAGGAAGCTGGCGCTTTGGTCGCAAGCCAAGCCGCAACAGACTCTCAAGCTTCGGACGACGGTGCACGGGTACCACTTTTGTATAGCGACCTCAAGCATCCCCCCAAACAGGAGTCAGCTCCTAGTGCGACGCCAGATACAATTCAGTCTAACCGGCCAACAAAATCAGGGACGATGACTACGTTTGACACTACTGGGGCGGCATTCTTGTTCGGGGACCTTAAACTCTCTCCGAGGCAAGAGATAAACCCCAGGCAGATCTACGAGCCGGTTCACCGGACAGTCCCGGATATATACAAACCAGCAGGCTCCCGCCGAACAAGCCCGACCTCAGCGTGGCCATCAACCGGAAACCACAGCCAGGACTTGGCGATTGAGGTCCGCCCTAACCTGCAACCCCATGCGCCACAACCCCTCATACAGAACCGGGAGGCTGTCCGTCAACGAAACTGGTGGGACGCGGACACTCCACCTAGTACTCTAAGGCCCCCAGGAAGTTTTTATCTTGGTGGCAACTCTTCAACCCCTAATTTGCAACCCAAGTCGTCACCAGAGCCACCAGCATTTACACCGCCGATGCCTACGCAAAGCCAGATCTTCTCCAGCGATATTGAGGTGGCCTCTTCCACTGGCCTGCTGCCGAAGCATCACTTCCAGACACAACGCTCAGCTCTATCCCTCAACCAGCAGGCAGCAGCCAAACCGCTCTCGACAATACCTGAGGAACTCATTCACCAGCATGATGGTGCTGGCCGACCCATGTCGCCATCCTCGGGCCAGCCACCAAGCACGTCCACTGGCGCCTCAACCGGCCCGTACTCGTCTCCGTTTCCATCCTGGCAGCAGTCCATAACCCCAAAAGCATCGCTCTATTTCCCCTACGCCACAAGCAACGCAGCTGCTAGCCTATCTAGCATTACCTTGATGTCTGTAACAAGCTTGCCACCAACTCTCCCACCAAAAATACCCCCAAAGGAACCCAAAGTCCAGCCGTCAAGATCCTCCATCTCCTTTCACAGCCTCGGTGATGATGATCTTCCTAGAGGCAATCCCCTCTTCTGGACACCAGCCGAAGCAATGACGCCGAAACCCCCTCCGAAGGAGCCCGTGTCACGAAATCCGTCGATTACTTTCCTACCACCCAGCATCGCCAGCGAACTCCCGAGTGATAATGTCCCTCCTACTGGCAAATTATCGGACGTGACGACGTATGCTACTGTCCGAGAGCATTGGCAGCCGGAGTATCTTGCCAGTACGTATGGGAGGCAAAGGAGCCAGTCGTATACTGGATGGGAAACACTTAGGGCGGAGACAGATGTCAGGGTGGCTCAAGGTGTGCCGCAAGTCCATGCTGTGGAGTTGCATGCTGGTTTGCCGGTTGGGAAGGGTCGGGTGGAGGTTGCGGAATTGCCGGTGGAGACTTTTCCTCCAGATCCAAAAGAGTTAGAATGATCCGATACCGAGCTTTCTTTTAGATAGATAGTGAAAATTAAAGCCCTGCTTCAGCCGCTCCCTGGAATTTTCGAGCATTCCTCGGGGATAGAAGGCCCTCTTCTAATACCAAAGATAGCCAGTTTCCCATCAGAGACAGAGCCAAAAAAAACAAAAAAAAAAGACAATATAAGAACTAGTTTCAATCGAAGCTTAAGGGGCAGCGTTTTGGGCAGGAAATCCCTTCACACACCGCTTCTTGCACAATGCCCCTAAGTACTAAAACTCGAGCGCCCAAAATACAAGGGGCTGAAGTTTATTCGCTCCACCTCAGGCACCAAAGGCGCCATGTTACACAGCAGAGCGCCATCTAGAACCTCGGAGACAGCATGAAGCGTAGAGATCAGGACGAAAATACACAGCCGAACCGGTATAGAGCATGCGTCACTTTTGCCACTGGCTCATTTCTATCCTCCCCCTTCCGACCATCGCTTCCGGCCTAGAGCCGTTGGCCGCTCGGCGGCACGGGCGGCTGTAGTAACAATTGCGTGGTAATCACAACTGTCAAGCAACTTACCTCGCAAGCCGCCAATCGCAGGAGAGGGCGGCGGTAAGCGGGGCACCGCAGCACACCATGCTGCAATATTCGGTCTCGGATTGCCCAACATGACCGCTTGCTTCGCACTCATCATTACTTATTAACGTGCGAAGATTGATTCTAAGGTTTAGTTTGCCGATGGGAATGACACTCACAATGAACCCCCAAAAACAGGCATGAGCTTGAGGGAAGCAATTGCACAGGTTTCCCCATGCAACCTTTCATGAACAGCCACCGTGGCTGCAGGTTCAGTACATGTTGGGTACCTACGATGCCTCAGGTAGGCGCTATCACCGGCCAGGCTTGCTAGCGGATCCTGCTTTGCCTATCGAGCCCAGGTCCCGCAAACCTATTGGTGGGAGTTTCTGCAAATGCTAATCGACATATGGCTTGGTCTGTAAGGACTTGCCGGAAAGCTACTCGGCAACAGGGAGCGTGGTTTAATGCTGTTCAGGTTGGCGCGGATTGGCTATCCTCAAGAGTTTTGCTTGGCAGCATTTGCAGGTGGGCTATGGCCCTGGGCGGGGGTATGGCAGATTTTCGGCCGGCATTTCTGGCTGGGACCTGATAGCCGGACACCCCCTTTTTGATAGCCGGGCATCCCCCCCACCTCAGGACTATTTCTGACAGCCGCTTATCTCAGCAGGCTCAGGCCCTTCGTGGTGGTGCCAAGCCAATGTACCCCTGTAGCCATACAAGCGATTGCCAAAATAATCGGCACTCAGTACCTTGCAGTACTTTGTTGAACCCTTCAAGTCGCCAGGCTGCCAGGTATTTGCAAGTACTGTCACACCACCGACAGATCTCCTGACGATATCAGAC
>Ga0247763_1001187_pt1 | contig 15244 bp, 16 predicted proteins | sample UWRJL141409B4_FD_179926 | JGI IMG/M metagenome (GOLD analysis project Ga0247763, IMG submission 179926) | Plant litter microbial communities from Arlington Agricultural Research Station in Wisconsin, United States - UWRJ-L141-409B-4 | ecosystem: Environmental > Terrestrial > Plant litter >...
GCCCGCATCCCCTCCCTCGCCTCCGAACTCTGCAAATGCGCCGCCATAGCCGACCCCGCCCATAGCGCATCACCACCTGCCAGAGACCCCAGCCCAGCCTGGGTCCAAAAAGCCCACTTGCCAAACGCCTGCATCTGTCCGGGCAATTCCACCAACTTTTCCACCACCTCTGTGACCCTTCTATCCAACGCCTCATCTTCTTCCTCTCCTTCCTTTCCTTCAACCACCTCGACTGCCCCGCCCATGTTTTTCGCTTCCACCGGCTCTCCCAACGCAAACATCCGATAAGCCATCGCATTACCCACTCGTCTCGAAACCGCCGTGACAGGACTCGTGCAAGGCAACCCGATGCTCATACCCGGTAGCTGAAACCGCGCGGTACTTTTTGCGAGCGTAATATCCGCAGACAACGCAAGTTGACAGCCTGCGGCGGTGGCAAGACCTTGGACTGCACAGACAATGGGGACGGGACTTTGGCGGAAAAGCGCCATGAGGGTGGCGCATTCCTTGAAGATTTGGTGTTCTGAGAGTGCGGAGGAAGGAGGAGAAGAAGAAGCAAAAGAGGCAAGTAGTTCAGATAGATCGTGGCCAGATGAGAATACAGGGCCAGAACTCCGGAGCACAAGAACCTTGGGGAGAGTAGAGCGATGCGTGTTGTATACGGTCGGGGAGGTGAGCCAGCGGTGTGATGAGGAAGAGTTGATGTCGGAGATGAGAGAGGGTTTGAAACCAGGGAGGAGGAGGGGTTTGTTGGTCAACGGCGAGGTTAGGTGTTGGCGGAGTTGGGCAGTTAGGTCCCGAATGACGGAGAGGGAGAGGGCGTTGCGTTTGGACGCGTTGTCAATGTACAGGTAGGCGGCGCGGGCGGGGAGTTTGGGAAGGGAGTTCATTCTGGATGTATTGAGCGATTATTTTTCGGAGGGGGTGTTGCAGTGAACTATGCGTGGTTGGGTAAGATCGGATGTGGTTGGTTGTGAAAATTATCTGTCGTGAACTGTGATTGGTGTGGGGTTGGACGGAGTTGAAGTTAAGTTTAGCGTCGGTTAAGAACCTCCGGCCAGGAAGCGGGTGGTCAGAGGGTCGCGGTTGGACGCTGTGCGACATTGTGTGACACTGTGCGACACCCGGTGGGGCAGGTTGTGGGACAGCAAAGCAGCAAGGCAAATTTGCTACTTGGTTGAGTCGTCACGTCGATGCAAAATAGTAATTTCTCGCGTGGGGTTGTTTTACAAGAATGGTATTTTGACAATGCTCGATGAGACGCTTAATTATATATACCTCAAGAGGCAATTTGGCTTCTGTCCCTTCACGCTGTACTCTGCTCTTGCCTGGCATAAGGTACTTGCAACTCAAGAAGCTGTTGTCCCTAGCCAATCCATGCTATCTCAAGATATCCTGCCGTGCATCATCCAAAATGATCGACATTGAATTTCCAGAGCATGGCCTGTCAGAATGTGACGAACGCAACTGCGATTGATTGGATAAAAGTGATCATGCAGGCTGCAGGGATGCTCAGCCGCATTTACCGCCACGCCAGATCCCGAAGCGCCAGCCTTTTCAATGTTGTCTTTTTCTCCTCACTTCACCGCGTGTTGCTCAGGATATTGTTTTGGTTACAGCTTCAATTCTCATCTCGTATATTCGTATATCGGCATGGAGACGGTGGGTTTTGTCCCAGAGCCCAACTGTGGTCGTAGCACTATAGGCATGAAGGTTGTCCCAGGCAATTGATCAAATTGGGCACGGGTGCGTTAGTCGAGTTGAAGCTGACATTACCTCGAACTTTGTACAGACTCTGGTCATGCTTCTCTACAATATTCCTTTCAACCTGGACGGCTTTCCACCAAGAAGTACCCAAGAAGCCCGGGGATAACACCCTGGCCGACATCATTTTTTCCGCCGGGGCAGTTTTTTTCGTTCCTGAGCTGTTTGTCGCTATTGCCGCCAGCGAGTTCGTGCAGGCGTGGAGCCTCCGGAAAGAAATGCGGACGATAAAAGACTGGGAGTCCTTCAGTCTGAAGCAAGCCTTTTTGGTCGTGGTGGGTGGCGTTAGTCTTTCTACTACTACTGCCAAATCCGGCGACACCAAGACAGAGACAAACCAAAATGCAACAGGATGAAGCAAACCGCCTACAACAGCAACAACTACGGCGCTCGAACCAGGCAATGTAGTTCGCCTCGTGAGATCCCACAAGATCAAGTTTGGCGACTACCCATCCAACTTGTGGATCAGCGCCCGCAGTGCCAGCGACTCGATTGCGAAACTGGTCGCGCTCGTCCAGGCGACGTGGTTTACCGCTAACACCATCTCGCGACTCGCCAACCACTATCCCGTCTCCGCTCGAGGATCTCACCATTGCCTATGTGTTTTGCGGTCTCGGCATGTATTTACTCTGGTTTCGCTGTCCGCAGAAACTCCATGATGGCTTTATCATTGAGACTGCATCTGTCTCCTCTGCCTCCGGGTCTGATACGAATACGTATTCCGGGTTATTCAGGACGAATAGTAGCTTTCTTAACCGAAATATACAAGGCATGTCGGTGATGGAATATTTGTCGGTTATCATTTTCACTCTCTCGGTTTTTGTCGGAATCCACCTCATTGCTTGGAATGCATGTGCGTGCAGTGGTCGGGGCTGCTATTTCGGAATGCTCACGTGCAAGAGTGGCGCTCGGACCAATGCTGTCACAACGCCAATCAACCACAACCCACCCCCTCAACAGCGCGCTCACCAAACCAAACGAAGGCCACGATAAACCCGGCAAACCCGGCAAACGGCCAGGCAAATTCGCCAAAAAAGAGTCAAACTCCAGGCAAATCCTTCTTTTTCACATTTGCATTTGTTTACCTGGATTTGGCAATATTTAACTAATATAGTAGGGGTAGGTCCTATATAGGGTACTAGTCTTAACCTTGGGCAGTACCATCTCTGGCCATTACCCGACCTCAGGTGGTCAGACAAGTAGTCAGAGCTTCTTATCAATAAAACTAGGCCAGTTCCATCTCTGGTCAAAGCTTCTTATCAATAAGGCTGCACAAAAGGCCTACCCCCGAAGTACGCCCTGCACAGAGTCAAAACCTGCCTAATCCCCGTACTAACGTACGGAGCTGAAGCCTGGCACCGCCCCAACCTGCCCCAAGCCAGGGCCGAAAACCTAAAAGCCCCCCTCAGAGCCGCACTTAAAGCCGCGCTGCCCGTATAAAAAACCACAAACTCAACGGTACTCCACAAAAAAGGCAAAGTACCACCGGCCAGCCTGCTACTAGAAAAAAGCCAGGCAAGGTACGCCACCAAACTCAGGAAAGTACCGGAGAACCACCCTACCAGACAAAGAGTAGCAAGGGCGGTGAGCCCAACAAGGAGAGGGGCTCGGAGCCGCCCCAAAACGGGCCTACAAAAGGTCTGGGACCTAGAAAAGGACAAAGTCAAAAAAGGGACACCATAAGGGAAGCGTGGTGGAACACGTACCGGTCTAGAACCTACACCGCAAGAAACCTAACTTAGAGGACCCCTGGGTTCGTCAGGAGCCTACCTAGAAAAGAAAGAGCGGCCCTCGTGGCCAAGCTCTCTGGTCATGGGAACTTCGGAACGTACCACCGAAGGTTCAACCACAACGACTACCTCAACTGCATCTACGGCAAAAAAATACAACCGGAACATACCAAACACTACAGGGCTATCATACGAAACCTACTACCGGCACCCGAAATCACCAACAAAGCATACCCCCACTTCCTAACCGAGTACAGAAAAAAAATAAAAGTTGCCAAAAGGCTACTAAAAGACGAAGAAGCACACAAGATTATATTGTTCTAGGGAGGACTCGAGAGTTTATCCTAAAGAGGCCTCAGAAGCTATATTCGTACTTTTCTCTAAAAACCCGGAGTTTTTATTACAAAAAGACCTGTTTATTTTTATCTTTATTTTTAATCGCATAGCTTAGTAAGGTAAACCCCGCTTAGGGTCCGTACCATTCCCCACTAGGGAGAACCGTCACGAAAAATATCAATCAATCAATTATCAATAAAGCTAATCCGTACTAGGTTAACACCATCTCTAGCTATCACTTAACTTTATACTTGTTAACAATTATTACTAATATTTGAGTTGATATTTGGCGCAAACCCGGCAAACAAACTTTTTTTTCTCTATTGGATTGACTCAAACACGCAACTTTTATTTCTACAAATCCAGGCAAATATAGGGCGCCGTTTGCCTGGTTTGGTTTGATGAGCGCGCTGCCCCTCAAGAATCTCTTCTCCGCAATCAATCAATCAACCCAGCATTCCAAGATGCCTACAACAGTCGCAGCCCAGCACCAGCCGCCTAGGCCGCTTCCTAGTCTGCCCTCGGAAGATATCTGCTTTCTCCATCCCGGTTATGCCGGGTATAACCTACTCCTAACTCTCCCTCGCGTCGATCGTACAACGATTTCTACCTACGGCGTATATCATAGGACAGCCCTGCTGGCATGCCAGATTATCGCCGGGAACGTATTCAACAACAGCTACTTCACTCTAGATAAGGCAGGTCAACAGCGAGCGCAGGTACTGCTTGATGGCATCTTGACAGACAACGAATACTACTTCATTGTTGAAGGCCTGGGTAAAAACTCTTCTCCTTTTCAGCAGCTTTTACTAACCCTTTAGATCTTTATCCTATCGTTCCTAGTTTCCGAGATTGGGAGTTCCCTCACAATCGCATTCCCGATTGGTGGCATCCTGTTAGTACCAGCTCTATCAGCCCCTGGGAATGTGGTATTACGAATTCCGGTTATGCTATCGACGAGGCCCATCTTGTACCCAATGAAGAAAAGACTTGGTACCAGGAGAACCAAATGGCACGCTACGGGACAGGGGGTCTACCAAATATCGACAACAGCGCGAATATCCTTCCTCTCAGGAAGGATATACACTTCACATTTGACGATCAATGGTTCGTTATTGTTCCAAAGATTGTTACCATCGATTCTTCCCTTCAGCCCTCTCGTCAGTATGTCACGCACATTATTTCGCGGTCGGCAGCGGAGTTATGGCCTACATATCACAATACTCTTGTGGGCTCCCTCCGTTTCGACTCTCGCGCTTATCTCTTTGCCCGTTTCGCTTGGGCTGTCATATTCCGGACCAAGCTCTTCGTCATTGCAGGTCAGCCTCGTCAAGTCATCCAGATTTCCAGAAACCCAGCTGGCAATGTGGAGGGGTATAAAACCAAGTTTTCGACTGGGAAAGAACTTGAGCAAGCATACGGCGGTGGAGGATCAAAGGCAGCAACCCCTGTAACGAAGAAGAGAATATCTGAAAACGGCAGCACAGAAAACGATGAAGACATCTTCGCAGACTCATCTGGGGATGATATGGAGGATACAGACTTCTGGGATGTAATGAATGGCTGGGAAACGAGGGGGAAAAACAGAAGACAGGAGTCATCAGAGGAGACTGCCCCTGATATTATACCATTACATACGTCGTCGGAAGAAACCGCCCCTGGCACCAAGATACAGCTGGAACCAGCTCTCGAGGTGGAGCTTAGGGCAGCTTTGCACCAGGTTATACCGCAGCAGGATGTAGCCTAGGTGGGGATAACGCAGAGGTGCTGTTACTGAAGTAGACATTACAGCAGGATGCGACAATATAGTAATAACCCTGTGCTAGTTTCTGTGCTAATCATTGTGCTAATCATTGTGCTAATCGTTGTGCTAATCACTGTGAAAAACGGCATCCCAAACCGCGGCACATGTTTTCTACGTGGAATTATGCATTCCCCACAGTTCTGGAGTCCTAGCTATGACGGGGCGGTGCGTTTGCCACGCTAGTATTGGGTAGGATTGCGGGCTTGTCATTTTTGCAGATTGTATTTGAGGAGAGAAAGGGGCTCGTGGTGGTTACGTCTCTTCTTGGCGCACTATATGTGCTTTGCCGCGTTATGATGGTGATGATTGCGTTGATGGCGTTTCGACAGTCGCCGGCGGGGGTGTATACCAAGCCGAGTTGGGATTCCTATTGGGGGCATATTTAGATGTAGGACAGTGGTGTATCTGTCAGGAGAGTGCCGAGAACACTGTCACACTCGAGCTTGGACATTATTTCTAAATCTCAATACAAGAGTCGGGGATATGACAAGTCTCAGAGACCTCTTTGAAGACCGATCCTGACAAAGGAGGGAAAGTATTACTAACGCAACGCAAATCTAGACTCCTTTCACCATGTATGTCTGCAAGTTGAGCAAGCTGACTGGTCCGCTGTTTATACCTGCGCAGCCATTTACCCAGAACCCGGGCCAAAGCCTATTCGCTACCACGTGAGATCTATCCATCTCGGATCATGTCCTGCCAGTTTAGAGCATGGGCTCATTGTCTTGGTTGCCAGACTAGCACATATCACCAAAACACTACATGTGTTGGACATTTTCCTTTCGGAATGTAGAAAAAGAAGCGTGATGGCACCCCTGGTAGACCGTCGTTGCGTCTAGAAAAGTATATAAACAACCCGTTTTGCTCACAAATTTCACCATCGCCACCATCATCACCACGCCCAACTCATCCCGCAACTTCTCAAGCCATCAATTGACATTTGATCCAAAATGCATCTCACCACTCTCATATTCGCCATCCCCACCCTCTTTTCTTCAGCGACAACCGCCGCTCTCTTCCCTTTGGTGGCAGAAGAAAGCTGCATCCCTCAAGACGACCGGTTCCCCTTGCCGAATTCCAATCCTGGATCACCATGTGCGGCCAAGAAGCCGGCTACACCAAGGGCAGTAACCGGGTGTATCCTTCGCATGCGCGCGACAAGCTCTGTCTGCCTTTGCTGGACGATATTCGGGGGTTGGAAATCAGTGAGCTCAAAGAGGGCTGTGTCCGTACGTCTTCTTCTTCTTCTTCTTCTTCTTCTTCTTCTTCTTCTTCTTCTTCTTCTTCTTCTTCTTCTTCTTCTTCTTCTTCTTCTCTCTTTCAGTGTGTTATTAGGTAGTCTGGTATGTTGGCATGCTGACAGAGATTAAATTACAGTCACGGCATACAGCAGCCCGGTCTGTGATGAATGGGTTCCCAACGCCTATGTGGCGTCGCGACCGGCCACGGGATGTCTCTGGGCGGGAAATCGCGAGTTTCATTCCTATAGGGTTGATTGTGGGGAGTAGATTATACCTAAGTACCTACCTAACCTAACCACCTAGAGAGGGTGTTGGGTGCCTTATGTCCTTTCAATATGAAGTCGCTCATTCTCATCCAGGCGTGCATGGTTCTTCAATATCGGTGATTACCGCTGTTGGCAGTTTTACGTGTGTACAGAGTGTCTTGGTTGAGCCTTGTCCATATGCACATACACATGTGGTCGCAAATCGGAATAAATGCAACGGCACCACAGGCAAATACTCTCTTCATAAACCCATCGGACCCTCTTGAGAAAACTTGGAGTTGAGTTGTAAAGAGTGGACCCAGCCAGACGAATAGGATATTTTGCTTGTCCTGGATAAAGGGCCGCACAGCTAGGAATTCCTGGTCGGCGGTTGTTTGCCTAGACTTGTCAGTGCCACCTTGGAGCAAGCTCTACCGAATTTGATTTCGGAGAAACTCGTGATTGGTCTGGGGCCGGTATTGAATAAATGGAGCTTCAGCCTGAAGCATTTGGGCAGGCAGGCAATACCGCTGCCGTGCGAGTGCGAGGCTTGGCGGGTCTAATGGCCGGCCATAAACTTACCTTTCCCACGCCTTCACCGCTCTATCTCCCAAGACGGTGATTTTTTGTATCTAATCTTTTTGAGATATCTACCGACACTAAAGCAAGGCCCTTTATCCACATAGTCCAGCATGTCATCTAACAACGCAAAGAGTCACAAAGGAGGACGCACGAGAAAGTGGGCGTCCGAGCACGAGTTCGAGTCGTACCGCGCCATCATCACAGCCATGTTCCACAATAACATGACGGTGCCTGACATAATGGAGACGATGGAGAGAAAGTATTCTTTTTCTGCCACGTGAGTATCCGCCTTAACTTGGCGATTCTTTATCTCAATTTCGGTTTCCGTGCTTATCCGGCTGCAGAACAAAAATGTACAAGACCCGCTTTCGTCGCTGGGGGCTCTGGAAGCACGACTCCTCCGCAAAGACCATCACCGTAATATCCCCACAAGCGTGGAAAGACGAAGAGAGGGTATATTTGAGCATTCGGGATTATTACGACGGAGCCTTTGCGTCGCAACGGTGGACTTTTGCCAAACCCGACATGGTCAGCACCACGCAGGATGAACATGAACTCGCTGTCCAACGGACTAAGCACGCCATGCGCAACGACGACGAAATGTGCCTGCGATTCCGAGCTGCCATATGTCTGCTGGAGAAAGGACGTCAAAGCCCAAATGGCACTTGCCACGCCGATGACCTCGCTCAAGCGGTTCGTCTGTTGCGCATCTCATTTGCAGCACTCTCGCAGAGTCTTCTCGGCCCAGGCCTGGAAGCGCCGATGCTCCCGCTGTTGATCCTCTACATTATCGTGAGGTTTAGCGAGTCGACGACTGCGGATTTCAGCGCATTGGCAGCGCAACTTTTAAAATATTTACGGGGGCTCACCTCTTCTCCTTCTTCCCAACACATACATCCCACAGCCTTACTCTGGCGTGCCCTCTGTGCTCACCATCTAAACCCACAAGCAACCTCGGACAAGAACCGCTTCTCCTCCCGCTCTCAACTCAACACTTGCGCCGCCATCGCTGTCGATCGAGTTTCCCACCACATTGGCCCCTTACACTCTTGGACGGTGGAGCTAACCTGTTTTGCCATTGCGGTCGTCCATCCCAAAGGCACCGGTCCTGTTGACGATAAATCCTCTCGCTTCCGGAGTTTGCTGAGGGATTTGGAGACGGAAACTGATGGTGTTTATGATACGCGTCATATCGATACCCTTTGCTGCTGGGCGAGTCATCTTCGCGATCATGGACAGGGCTGTTCTTCTTCCTCTAGCGCAATTTTGGGACAGGGACAGGGACAGCAAATTGGTCAAGTTGATCCCGTGAGCTTGCATCGGGGGATATCGCTTTTGGAAGGGGTGCTGTATAACCCATCCCATCAAAAAGTGTTACAGGAATATCCCGAGGGGTTATTCAACATGTATTCCCTTCTTACGCAAATGAACTTAACGTTAAAGCGATGGTCGGTGGCGGAGGGGTATATTCGACGAGCGAAAATGCTGGCTGAACAACAGCGCATACACACTGGAAATATGAGCGATGGGGATTTGTTTGAGAGTCTTTCAAGCTTGGAGGCGGTGCTTAGGGCGCAGGGAAAAAACGAAGAAGCAGATGAAGTGAGAGAGGAGCGGGCAGCTTTGGTAAAGGAGACGTTGGAATTGGTAGGGGAGGGGAGGACTCCACTTGACTTGATGTTTGATGTGATTAAGGGCAGTTCCTGAGTTTTAAAATAAGGTAGTCGTTTACCATACAGTTTGAGTTTGTGAATATGGTGAATATGATAATGCTTGCATTGTCCCCTCGTGCATTGGTGCAGGTTATCGTTTGCCACATGCACTAATACAGTCGTCACATTCTTTACAACAACCACATGGAATGAACGCCATATTAAAGCACCAAGGCGCGTGAACCCCATGTTCAGTTTTGGAGAGTGAAATGCTGTTGGCGTGAGGACTTGGTTTTGTGCAATTTATTTCTCGGGCAATGTATGATCTCGGTGTCAAAGATGGTAGCCCTGCGCTTTGCTCGACATGACCTCGGGCGCCGTTCCGTATCCAAGCATAGATGAAGTCTATTTCTAACAGTACAAACATCATGGTGTCCAGAATCACAGCTTGTACATTATCCCGGAGTGGTTTCCATGTGGTCGTCCAAGTCAAAAGCCTACCAAGCCCGCAAGGCCGTGAAGTTTAACCTAGTCGAGGACGACTTTATCTCAGAATATCTCGGCAGCCTCGGCGAGGGTTCACTAAGCCAGTCCGGTCCGGATCCGGGGCCGGCCGGGGACCGCCGCTCGCCTTGCTGAATTTCAATTTCAATTTCAACTTGACCCCCTCGCACGCTGGTCCAAACCTCGCCTAGCACCATCATAAGCACACCCCGCTGGCCTCGCTTTCTCCTGCGTAAGTCTCTACTTCCCTCCTTACCTGTGTGTTCAATCCCCAGCGCAGCTTCAAAGAAACTCATTTCCCCATGCTTTGCTTTTAGAAGAAAAATCCGAGTCAATCCCGCCTTCGTCTCACAAGATGGCCGCCCCGATCGCCCCTCCGACCCGCTCTGGCCGCCGCAACGACGGCGCGCCATTTTTTATTCTCAAGAGGGAAGATATGGTGAGTGAAGACCTTTCTAGACTTGATTTTGTTCGCTTTCAGTTCCGTCCAGTCCGGTCCAGTCACCAGATCCCTTCCAGTCACCAGACGCCAGTCACTAGATAGGTCTGTACTGGCGCTGGAAGTCTGGTTGGAAGCTGGAAACCAAAGCTGGCACTGGAGCTGAACTAGTACTGAAACTGGAACTTGAACTGGAACCAGAAGCTGGAATTGAGTGAATCTGATTTGATTTGATGACTGACTTGACTACCTCGCAGAACAACATGAATCCCGCCCCCGCCCCTGTCACCACCACCACCGCCGCCCCGCAGCCCACTGGAAACGGCGGCACCGCCGTCGGCGTCGTCTTGCTGCTGGTGTTTGCCCTGGTGGTATTTTTCACCCTCGGCTGGCGGCATTGGCGTCGCGGCCGCAAGGCCAGAGATGCGGCTGGCATTTCTTCTTCCGGTGCGGGCCCTGGCCCTGCCGGTTCTGGTGGTGTCGAGTTGAGTGATGTCAACGGAAGGCGTATGCAGAAAGGTATGTTTCTTTCTCCTTTTTTCTCTCCTTTCCCCTGATCCCTTATCCGGTCAGCAATTTCACATTGCCTTTCGTCATGGCAATATTACGGGGGAGCGGGTTGTTTATATTGAGCAACGACAACGTGGAAATGGCTTCGAGTTGATCTGGACGTTAGTCTTGCGTGACACCGATACCCACAGACCAAACTACCGAGGTTGACACAAGGCTGCTGATATCAACATCAACATCAATACACCTCCAGCACTGGATATCTCTCCCATCCCTGTTTTCCATCTCCACTATCCATTCCCTCCGGATCACGCTCTCTCGTCCAATATCCCCCCTAACTTCCATCCCAAATTCATCCCCCTTCCAGACGAGAGAAAAGAAAAGCTAACATTAACACTCAACCCGCAGCAATAAAACGCGACCTCACCTCGCCGCTGCCTCCCTTTCCTCCTCCTCCGCGGGAATCTCTCGCCCGCCCAAACAATCGGGCTGGTGGACGCGGCCGACACATCACCAGCTTCCCTCCGCCCGCCTACCATCACCACCACCAGCCCGCCACCACCGACGCCACCACCGGCGCTGCCGCCGCCAGGACAGGAGGAGGGGGAAGGGAGAGGGTAGGCAGGGTAAGGGGACCACGGCCTGCCCCGCCGCCCACCACCAGCTCGCCCCCGTCCCGCTCGCCCCGTCGACCCCGTCAACAGCGTCTCCGCTCCCCGACAACGCCGACGAGACTGCCTCTGCCTCCCTCCCCGCCCGCGCTCGCCCAAAGTCGTCCCGTGGTAGCTCGCCCAGCGGTGATGGGGCCACGGTCACCCGGACAAATTCCTAGTCCTGCTCCTCCTCCTGCTTCTGTCGCCCCTCCTGCCGTCCCTCCGCACCGGCATCAACCGCGGCCCCAACCCCGGCCCCCCCAGTTGGTGGTGCGGTGGAGAGAGCCTGCAAGTGCGAGTGCGAGGGCAGCAGAGGTGGGAGTAGGGGTGGGAGTGGGAATGCGGCCGGCCCGTGTCCCCGTCCCTGTGTCTGGCCCCGTCCCAGCGTCTGGCCCCGTCCCAGCGTCTGGCCCCGTCCCAGCTCGTGTGTCCGCCGGTATCCCCGTGTCTGTGTCTGTTCCCGTTTCGGTGGTGGAAAGGCCTCCGACAACCTTGCCACGGGGATACCGGCCGCCGTATTGTACGACGGTTGTTTCGACTTTGTCAGAGGAAGAGTCAGTCTCGTCGTCGTCAGGGGATGCGGAGACGCTGTTGTGAATTTCCGGGGAAAAAAAGGATTTGGAGAGAACGAGATAAACAGGGAGAGGACCTTGTTGGAATAGGTATGTGCTCTTTTGAGATTTTTGATTTCCTCCCCCCCTTGTTTTTCCCCTTTCAAAAACCAACGGTGATAGATACCTAACCCTGACAAAAAAGATGGAAATGCTTCTATCAAGTTACAAATGCGGGTATTCACTAACACCAAGCTCTGCTGATAGATTCGCACAAAAAAAGATTGCCACCGACCGAGCGACCGCACATCCTAATAAAGCTTGAAGCCGCGCCCGCTTTCCAGCTCCAGCCCCACGATGCCCTCCTCCAGCCCATCCAGCCCCTCCAGCCGGCGAACCAGCTTCCGGGCATCGCAAACATGCGAGTCCAAGCTGCTCCGACTCCTAGGCGCAGGCTCAGGCGATGATTCCGGCGTAATCGGCTGCTCCACGGGGCTCTTGCGCTTGCGATTCGGCAACTTCGTCACGTTCACCGGTGTTCCCCAGAGTCCAACCACGGGGACAGTTTCTCGCGGGCGGAACTCGGCGCTGGAGTTGACAGCATCAACAACCGCCGAGTGGCTCACCCCGACAAACGGTTTTGCTGGCCTCGGCCATACCAGCCGTGGTTTATGCAGCGTCTTGATCAGCTCGCCGAGGAGATAAGTGTCGCAGTTATATTTCGAACACGCCAAGTTCCCCAAAGTGAGCTCGTCAAGGGTCGAGTGGAGGATATCCAGCGTCTGAGAGAGCAGAGCCTGTCGTTGCGCATCAATGTCGCCTGGAAACGACAGCCACGTCAGAATTGAATCAATCAATCAAATCAATCGCCCAGCAACCAGACATTAAAGGGGGACGACGACGACGACGACGACGACGACGGGGACCTACGGATAATCTTCTCCCGGATCGGCAACCCCAGAGTCCTCAGCGGTCCCGAACTATGCGCAACCGCTACCTTTGTCACGGCCTTGAATACCTCGGGTCGTCGGAACACATGGCTGATGTAGACCCACAGCACCAAATCCCGATCGTACGCCTCGCCGAGCTTGTCTTCCAGCTTAGAGATCCACCGATCCGCATATATCTCGACAGCATCATACAGCTGGAGACGATCGACGAAATGCGCGATTTGAGCGAGCGTCTCGAGCTCGACGGCGCGTGGTACTTTGGAACCCCGACTATGGATGGCGTTCAGCACAATCGATACGGCTTTAGGATCGAAGCCCTCAGCAAGCGTGAGATGAATGCGCCCGTCGGATTGGGTACTATTGCGCTTCGAATTGGCATGCTGGATCCTATTTCGAAAGACACGGGACGCGAGGGCGAGATGGCGGGATGAGGCCTTTATGCGCAGCCCCAAGGGAGAATTGATTGCCGCTGACGAATTCGCGCCAACGCCATTGACGCCATTGACACCATTGGGAAGCGCTTCGTCCCAGGGCGCAAAGGGTTTGCTGTTTGGCGGAACGATGAGGAGCACGTCGGCGTCGGGATCGACCTCGTAAAGTGGGGTTATGTTGGCGAAGGGCGAAGGGACCACGACAACCGTGACGAGATCCGACGAGGACGACATTTTGACGGCGATTGACGCGGCTCAACACGGCACGACACACAACGCAATCAATTGGCTCGCTCAATCAACCAGGAGACCCTGATTTTTTTGGCGTCTCTGGGAGCTGGGATCGTCGTTAGTTTTGAGTGGAAGGAGTGAGGGTAGGTAGCTATGGCAGGGATTGATTGCGTGAGGGGCTAGAGCTATCACGCAATCGCTAAATCCCACTTCAAGAAGAATCTCCCCCGCGCCAAGCACTTCCAGCCACCGACATGTCGGGACCAATCAGACTCAGTTCTCGCGCGGAAGCTTGTCAATCGGACTCGGTTCTCGAGGAAGCTTGTCAATCAGACTCTTGGTCTCTGAAGGAAGGTTGCTATTGATGTTGAATCTTGGTTTTATTTCAGGAGTTATCATGAGGATCCATCTGCCGAGTGTCGGGGGCTGCACGCGAACATGTTCATCAAGAAACGCCAAGAACGGTTAACTCGCCGAAATCATGGTTCCGGACCCACAGTGTCTACCAGACAGTCTCTCGCGGAAAGTCGTTTGCTTAAAGCCGGAAGTTCTGTCAGTGACAGTTCCCTGATGAGAATTCGGTGTGATTTTCATCAATGGCATCTTCCCTTGTCCGGTTCTGCAAAAACACGTCAAGAACGGCAAAGTCGGTTGAAGATAGAGGTCCGATTGATTGACAGCTATCTCTTCGGCACGCTCATAGCTGGTTTGCACCTGTTGTTGAAGTTGTAGGACTTGGTCGGTGCAATCAAGCTAATCAGACTGAGCCAGACTCCCATCATCGCTGAAAGGGGGGCGGTTTCTGGACCTGAATAGCATCTGCCTGTCGCAGCAGCTAGCCTGCGATCGCGAACGACAGAGCGCAGTGGCTGTGTCGCACCTGTGGCAGATTCCGCTGCGAGTTGGCGAATGAGACAGGTGCACCAGTCTGGCGGGTTCGGATTGCTTGCTCATCTCGAAAATCACCTGCCGATCGCTCAAAATCATGATTGGGCAAGCACGGCACCGACGCCCGATCTGGCACCGATGCACCTACCATCCTCGTGCACAGCCTCCGCAGACTGCCCACATCCTCTGAGGCATTGCAAAAGGCAGTATTTCAACCCATCGTCCATCTGCAAACAGCCGGTATCACCGGTTTCTACTACATGGCCTTGTACACGAGGACAGCGGTGAGACAAAGCGATATCCGCTGTGCAACGTCAGCCGTTACGTTTTTGGGCCGCATTTAAAGGTCGAACATCACCCCGCTCCATCAACAAACAATCTCTCCAACGCTGCCATCGATATCTGGCTGCGCATCGTCGACATGCCCAACGCAGCATCCCCTCTCAGCATGCTGGGCACGTCCAGGCTCAGCTCGAGTCAGAACACCTCCGACCAAACAACCGGCGCATCCGCCCCCCCGCCCGCATACAGGGCCACGGGGAACAATACTGTCGTCGATGCGGCCCCCGACGTCCAGGACGAGATTGTAAATCTCACTGCGGCATTCGAGACATTATCGCTTCCTCCCGGTCCGGCAAATGCCACAGCCGACTCTTGCCTTGCCCACCTCAAGCTTCTCTTTGCCATCCAGTCGATGAAAGAGGATGTCGGCTATACCGATGGCCTGTTTGGC
>Ga0247763_1001188_pt1 | contig 15239 bp, 11 predicted proteins | sample UWRJL141409B4_FD_179926 | JGI IMG/M metagenome (GOLD analysis project Ga0247763, IMG submission 179926) | Plant litter microbial communities from Arlington Agricultural Research Station in Wisconsin, United States - UWRJ-L141-409B-4 | ecosystem: Environmental > Terrestrial > Plant litter >...
GGGCAATCTCCATCAACGAGACGGCGCGAGATCCGACCCTCGGGCATCAACAGGCAGGCGCAGTAACACCCGATGAGGACGAGCGAGAAGAGGGCCTTCGAGTCCCACTCGTAGTTCGCCAAGATGTGCAGGTGGTCGAGCACGTCTTGGTGGAGCACGGCTTCGACCAGCGCGGGCCTCGCTCCAGGTCTCAGGTAGACGAGCCCGGGCGCTCTCTCAATTGCTCCAGGTCGACCACCCGCGTTCCATCCGACAGCACGGACAGGTGCGGCGTTCGGCAGACGATCGACGCCCTTACCTGGGGTGCCTTGCCGCGAGCCACCATGAGCTGCGCGACGGACTGCAAATCCTGACTGTCGCGCGTGGAGGGGTTCTCGGTCCACTTCGCTTCGATCAGATGGCGCTCGGTCCCGATCGCCACCACGAAGTCGATCTCGCGCTGCTGAGCGTCTCGATAGAACCAGAGCGTCGAGCGATCGCCCGCTCGGTCGCGTTGCTTCCGCAGCTGGGCAAAAACCGCCGTCTCCCAGACGGCTCCGAGGTACGGGCTCTGCGGCAGCGAGCGCTCGTCCAGACCGAGCAGGAAGCAGAGCAGCCCCGTGTCGGATAGGTAAAGCTTGGGGCTCTTGATCAAGCGCTTTCCCAGGTTCTCGAAGTAGGGTTCGAGGAGCTGGATCTGATTCGAGGCTTCCAACACGCTCAACCAATCGTTGATGGCCTTGCTGCTCACGCCGACATCGCGAGCCAGGGCGGCCTTGTCCAGCAGCTGCGCCGAGCGCGCCGCGCATGCCCGCAGAAATCGCTCGAAGTCGCGCAGGCTCGCCACGTTGAGAATCTGCCGGACGTCGCGCTCCAGGTAGGTGCTCAGATACGCCCGATGATACGCATCGGCATCAATGCCTGGATCTCGCCACAGATCCGGAAAGCCACCACGCACGATGGCGTGAACCAGGTCGCCAACTTGCTTCGGATAGGGGAGGTGCTGGGAGATTTCCTCAAACGACAGCGTCTCGAGCTCCAGGATCGCACAGCGGCCCGCCAGACTGTCCGACACGACCCTCATCAAGTTGAACTTCTGCGAACCGGTGAGGATGAACTGGCCCGTCGAGTGGCGATCGCCATCGATCGCGATCTTCAGGTGCCGGAACAAGCCAGGCGCATATTGCACCTCGTCGACCAGGACGGGCGCCGGGTGCTGCGCCAGGAACAGCTCGGGTTCGCGCTCTGCCAGCTCCGCGGCGCTGGGCAGGTCGAGGGAGACGTAGTGATGCTTCGGAAAAAGTCCTCGCAGGAGCGTGGTCTTGCCCGTTTGCCGCGCGCCGGTCAGGACCAGCGCAGGGAATTGGCGCGATAGCCGCTCGGCATTCGCGGACATTTCCCTTTTGAATTGCATTGTTAGCAATTATAATCTGTCAGGTCATATTTGCAACTCTGGTGCCGAGAACTCGACGCTCCGCGTGAGAATCGCCCGAACTGCCTGGTTTCTCGAACGAGAACGGACCGCAAGGAGCGCGGAGAGTGAGCCAGCCGGGCTCGGGCGATTCGTTCTTCGTCCTCAGCGCTGGAACACCATCCACAGCTGGTTCGTGCGTCCGTCGCACGGGAACTGTTTCAGCTGCGCGCCGTTGGCCGCGCTCGCCCCGTGCTGGGATCGTCTCGCACTCTCTGCCACGTGGCGTTTCAGAGCCAAGCACAGGACGAGTCGGCGCACTCAGGGCATCCAACTAATGTCATCCGCCGTGCCGGACCGCTTGTCCGGTCCCATCGAGAATGCGCGCACCTGATCCTTGTCGCACTCGATTTGATACTGCTTGGTTCAAGGATATTCCCTGAAACTCCGAAATTCGGTGCTGCTTCCGCCTACGCCCCACTGAGCGCGTGTCGCAATTAGTGGATTCTGCGGATTCAGAGTTGGCCACCAGTCGAACACATAGTCCGAGCCGTCTTTCATCGCGATACCCGTCCCCTTGTGCGCGGGGGCGATCTTGGCCGCCGCTTCGCCAGCGGTTCCGTCCATCTGAGCGCTTCCAAGCTCTGATAGCGCCGTTTACGCTCGTCCACGAACGAAGCGAGCGTCGATGCATCGAACCAGCGTCCGTGGACCATGACACCAACGGGGCGCCGCAGCGTCTCCAGCGCATCGAGCGGATTGGCGAGCGTGAGCACGAGATCGGCGCGTTTTCCGGCCTCTATCGTACCGAACGCGGCGACTCCCGGACGAGTGCGAGCGATGAACGAGCCAGCGTTGCGCGTGGCGCTCGAAAGCGCCTGGAATCGGCTCAGGCCGCTCTCGACCAGGTTGCGCAGCTCTTCGTGCAAGGAGTGCCCGGGGACGAGCCCCGCGATCGTGGGCGCGTCCGTTCCCGCCAGCAGGGGCACGCCGGCATCCGCCAGAGCCTTGGTGAAACGGCGCAGGAACGACAGCCGCGGGCGGATGTCTCCGGTTCGAGCGCCATACCTGGCTCGAGACCATGACCCGCGCACGCTCGGAGTCAGATTCGAGGCCTCAGGCGTGGCAAGCAAGACGTTCACCTCTTCCGGCCGCCCCCATTGCCGAGCGATGGCCTCATAGGCGACCAGCGTTGGGCTGACGAAGGCGCCCGAACGGCGAGTCTCTTCGGCGACCCTGGGGACAGCATTCACGCCAGGCGCCGCATCGGGCGCCTGCTCATCATGAAAGGCGGTGTAGAGAAACTCCTCGCCATGGGCGACCATCACCTGTCCCTTGAAGAGCGCCGCTGGAAGGCCCACGGACACCACGCCGTGGCCGATGACGGCCATGCGCTGCCTTCGCGCTTGATCCACGATGGCGTCGAACTCCGCTGCGCCGACCTTGCTGTACACCTTGATGAAGTCGTACCCGTTCGTCCTGGCGATCTGCACCACCGCTCGAGCCTGGTCAACACCGCTGACGTGAAAGAGTCCGTAGTCCGCCGCGCCGTCGACCTTCATGCCGAAGAACATCTGCGGCCCAATGACGTCGCCCGACGCGATGGCGGGCCGCACGTGACTGAGAAAGAACGAGGGTGCATCGCCCATATGCAGGACGGTCGTCACGCCGTGAGCGACGTACAGACCCAGGTCGTCGACTTCCGTGCCGTGGACGTGCATGTCGGCCAGCCCGGGGCTCAGCCACAGCCGCCCATTGCCATTGACGATCTGCGCATTCTCGGGCGCCTGCACCCCGTCCGCCGCGCCCATCGCCGTGATGACGTGACCTTGCACGATGACGGTCTGACGTAGCGCGACGCGCTCTCGATCCATCGGCACGACGTTCACGTCGACGAAGGCCACCGTTTGGGCGGCGGCGTGCGCCGCCAGCGACACGACGAGAACGACGATAGCCAAGAGCGGCTTGGCAAGGATCTGTGACATGTGCGTTCGCCAGCGCCGAGCAAGACGCATGCCGGACGTGAAAATCGCGGCAATGACGCGGGCTCGCCGGGATTCCGGCGCGTCCGCGACGTCCGCGCCGTGTCCGCCGGACAGTTCGCGAAGCTGCGTCGATGGCGACCTGGGGGTGTCACGTGTCACCGCCTCCGATCTCCGTCACCCCGCGTGCCGCATCCGCATCTCCGCGCTCAGATCTAGCTCCGCACGCCGGAGCGAGAGCCCGTTTGCCAGCCCGAGCGCGGCCGCGAGCCCTCCGCCGCGTCGCGTGGCTCGACCGATGTCGCGTCGCGCCCGCCGCCACACGCGGCCAACGTGCACAACGCGAGCCCGGCTCGTGCCGCGAAGCGCGGAGCAACGCTCAGGGCCGCAGCTCCAGGCGCAGGGTCCAGGACGTCCCGGCCTCACCTTTTGAAGCCGTCCACTCGTGCAGCCGCCGAGCAGGATTCGCCTATGTGGAGTCTGCTTGGGGTGGCTCGATGCGCGGCGCGATCAGCGGATGCGGATGCTTCGCTTCCGTGCCGCCGCTTCCGTACGGGCGCGTGATGATCTCGAGCAGGTGGCCACTCGGATCGTTGAAGTAAAGGCCGCGCCCGTCATCCCAGTGATTGATTTCGCGATGCCGGCGCCGGAAAGGGTCCGCCCAGTAGTCGAGGTTGCGCTTGCCGATGCGCTCGAAGATCTCGTCGAACTCGGCCTCGCTGACGAGGAAGGCGTAGTGCTGCGGCACGATGTCACCGCTCGCCTCGGCGAAGTCGAGGCTGAGGTGATCGCCGACCTCGACGACAGCGAAGGGCCCGAGCCGAAGCGGAGGCGGCAGGCCGAGGATTTCCGTCAAGAACAGGGCCGAGGCGTCTCGATCACGGGCAGACACGATGGTGTGGTTCAAGCGGGGAGCCATGATCCTCGGCTATCACGCGTGCAAGTCGGGTTCCAGGCGCAACCCGTCGCGACACGCCCCGCGAGAGCCCGATGCAGTCTGATGCAGCGTGGGACGGCCGCTCAGCGCGACCCGGAGCGCAGCAGGGCGCCGAGGGCAGCACCCGCGGCGAGGCCGGCGGTCGCGGGCAGTGCCGGCCCCACGCCGCCAGCCGGCGGCCGACCACGAGCTCCGCCGAGATCAGCACGCTGTACCCGCGGGAGTAGCGTCGACGATGCGCCGCTCGGCGGTGGCCGTCGCCAAACAGCGTCCGGACTCGGCGCAGCGCGCGGCCAGCTGGGCACGAGCGCGGCTCCGGCCTCGGCGCGCCGCTAGCCAGCCCGGCCCTGCGCTCTTGCTTCTCGTCTCATTCCGCGGCGAAGACGCCGATCTCCGCGACGTCTTTCGGACGGTTGACGGTGAACGAGTAAGTTTCGTCGACGAGCTGACCGTCGAGCGTACGGATGATCCGAACCTTGCCCTGGATCGCGCGCGGCCTGCCGCAGAAGAACTGCACCTTGATCGTAAACGGCCCTTGCGAGACGTCATCGCTCTCGAACACTTCCGGTCCAGGGCTTTGGCCATCTCGGAGCCGTCCCCAGGCCGACTGCTTGTTACCCACGCAGAGCACCCTGCCGTCGCCGTTCCAGACACTCAGGTCCAGATCCACGGGGTCACCCACGCCCGCGTCCCAGGTGAGGATCGCCGTGAAGGCGTGCGCCGGGGGTGCACAGGGCTCGCCCAGCTCGACGACGAAGCTGCGTTCGCCGACGCCGAGCGTGTCGCTCGTCGTCAATTGAATGCGTTGATAGCCGCCGAGTAGGGCGAGCTCGAGGAAGCCGCCCTTGTCTGTCGCGAGCTGGCCGGCGACGACATCGACGGCGATGAAGTCGGTGCGGGGCGGCGAGTTGGCGCAAGAGCGGCCGCCGCTCTGCACCTGGACGTAGACCTTCGTGGCTGGGCCGCCATAGTTGCCATAGATGCGCACGATGCCGTCCGCCGGCAAAGCGGCGGCGGGCACGCTCTGGTTCTCCAGACTGGCGTCCGCGATGAGCGTGTCGTCAACGCCGGTGACGCGGTACCCCGTCCAGCCCTCGGCGACCACGGGAGGGATAATTTCTGTCGGCAGCGGCGCACGACACGCGGCCAAGGCCACGTCGCCGGGGTTTTCACAGTAGGCGCCTGCTTGGCCCTGCTCGCACTCTTCGTCCGTGGTGCAAGCCGGCAGCGTACAGCTACTGCCATCGGTGCTGCAGGTGCCGCCCTCGGCCGCGCAAGCGGTGGCGTCACACGCCGGTGTCGCGCACGCTCCCGCGACGCAGGTGCCGCCCGCCGCCTGGCAACTTTCCGCCACGCAGGTGCTGACGCACGTGTCAGCGCTGCACGTACCACCCGCGGCTTCGCAGCTGGTCGGGTCGCAAGCCACCGCGGCTGGAGGTGGCTCGTAGGCAGGCGCGTCGGGTCCGTTGCCCACGTCACTCACCGGTGGAGGTGTGGCGCAGGCGACGACAAAGTCAGGGATCACGAAGTTCAGCCCGTCGTTGAAGTTGGGCGTGAGCAGCGTGTTGACATTCAGCACGCCCGTGGCCTCATCGAAACCCGCAAAGGCCGGGCTGCAGCCGTCCTTGACCACTGCCGCGAGAAACGCATTGGGAATGGCGCGCAGCTCGAAGCGCCCATCCCCACCGGTCTCGCCGGTCGTCACGGTGTTGCTCGACGCCAACACTGCGTCGCGATTGATGTACGCCGACGCCGACTGGACATCACCACCCTCGACGAAATCCGTGTTCTCCAGGAGCCCGTACAGGCGTACCGACACGCCCGCGACCGGCTCACCACGGTTATCGAGCACCTGGCCCGTAACGTCGGTGCTGAGCGCGTCTTCCGTTTCCTCGAGCGCGTCCTCGGTTTGCTTGCAGCCAACGCTGGCGAGCGTGCTCAGGCCGAGCCCCAGCGCGAACAGCACCGGAGGCCTGACAAGTAAAGATATGTTCATGCTCCCACGCTACCCTCGAAAACAGGGCAGGCAAGGCCACGGCGTTGGCATTCGACCGCAGCGCTTCAAAGCGCTGCGCGTTGACCGAGCGCACAGCGAAAAGCTCGCGACAGAGTGCCTCGGCTGTGGCGTTCGCGACGGCAGCCCATGTCGGTCTTGGCCTTCAAACACACACATGCGATAGCGTGACGCACCACTGCAACTGAGCGAGGCAGCATTTGCCGGCAGCTCTCCAGAGGCTGGTTGCGCAGCGGTCGCGTGCACTCCTGCCCATCGAGTTTCACCGCAATTAGCTCGCACGGAGTGTCCGCGATTGCCGCGGCAGTGAGCGAAAGTGACGCTGCGCACGCATGCTCGGGCGCCCGGATGGCGGCACCTGCCGAATTCAGTCCGTCGTAGCGAAGGTGAAGCGCCACCGCGACTCGAAGAGGTGGAGGTCAAGCACCATGTTGCATAGACGAATTCCACTGACGACCCTTCCACGCAGCGCACGCGCCCTGTGCATCGCTGCCCTGGCCTGCGGAGGCTCTCCCGAGAGCGGCTCCTTGCCAGAACGCAGCGCTGCTTCGACCGAGCTGCGAGCAACGGACGATCGGGACATCGACGTCCCCGGAAGCGTCGCTCGAGCAGACGACGAGGCCGCCGATGACGACGCAGCCCCGGACACTGAAGATCACGGCGGGGCAGACGAGAGCATCGAGGCCACCGCCGCCCTGCCCGAGGCCCCGCGCCGTGCGTTCGTCGACGCCACCGCGGGCCAGGTCGAGGCGCTGCTCGGCATCCCGTATGCCCAGCCTCCCGTGGGACCCCGGCGCTTTCAGCCACCCGAGCCGCTGACGGCGCCAGCAACCGAGAAAGATGCGACGGGTGCGCGCACCGCTTGCTTGCAGGTCGATGGCGTCACGCCGCGCGGCTCCGAAGACTGTCTGTATCTGAACGTCTATCGACCCACCGGCACCACCTCGGCCTCGAACCTCCCGGTCATGGTCTGGATCCATGGCGGCTCGTTCCTGCACGGTGCGGGGATAGATTACGACCCCCAGCGCCTGGTCGATCAGAATCAGATCGTCGTGGTCACGATCAACTATCGACTCGGCGCGCTCGGCTTCCTGGCTCTGCCGGCGACGGCACAGTCCGCGGCGCTGTCGGGCAACTACGGTTTGATGGATCAGCAAGAGGCCCTGAGCTGGGTACGGAAGAACATCGCCACCTTTGGTGGTAACCCGAACCGAGTCACGATCCAGGGGCAATCGGCGGGCGGCGGGTCCGTGTGCGCGCATCTGGCGTCACCGCCAGCCGCTGGTCTCTTTTCCCAGGCCGTGATCCAGAGCGGCGGTTGCAGCGCGCGGACACTCGCGGACACCGAGGCCTACGGCGCGGCCTTCGCGCGACTGGTTCCCGGATGTGAAGTTGCCTCCGATGCAGCCGAGTGCCTGCGTCGCGTGAATGCGGACGAGATCAGGAAGACGACCGGCGCCTCCGTCGCGGCAGCTCTCGGGTGGTTGTTTGGTCCCGTCGTCAGTAGCCCCGTGTTGCCCAAGGCGCCAGCCGACGTCGTCCAGGCGAAGGAGCAGCACCGCGTGCCCGTGCTGATCGGTGGCATCCGCGACGAAAAGCGAGCCTTCATGCTCGACTGGCGCGAGCGCGCCAACACCAACTATCCGAACGCCGCCGCGGCCTACTTCAAGGACGCGGCGATCGGCGCAGAGGTCGTCCGAAACTACCCCGAGGCAGACTTCACAGCGAGGTTCGGTGAGGCCTTCCCCGCGCTGACCGCGGCCGCGAGCGACCTCGAATGGGCATGTGGTACCGCCTTGCTCGCCGACTGGTTCTCGTCCTCGACGACCACCTACGCCTACGAGCTCGACGACCCTGAGTTCTCATCTCCGGACTACATCAGCCCCGTCCTCGGCGCGACGCACTCCGCAGACCTGCCTTTCTTGTTCGAGGCCGTCCTGTTCGGTGCAGGCATATCCAACCGCGCCTTCGACGAAGAGCAGAATGCCCTCGCCGCCCAGATGGTCAGTGCGTGGGGCGCGTTCATCAAGACCGGCAACCCGAGCACCGACGTCCCCTGGGCTTCTTACAGTCAAGCAAGGCGAACGATGCTACGCCTCGTGCCTGGTGGCGTCGCCGCAGACACCGAATTCGCCGTGCGACACAAGTGCGCCGCCTGGGGATTTCCAGGCATGTGAGCGCGCTCGCAATGAAGTCGCGGCGCGGATGATTTTGATGGGCCTCACCCGCGGTTTATCGTGCCCCGCGCGGAGGGCAGCCGACGGACGCACCCTCCCCGTGATCGATGCGCGTTCGAGTGGCGAGCACCTGTGCAGGCGCGGGACACGATGTTGGCGCGGGACCGCCAACGCTCGAGGCAGGATGCCTGCGCGGGTGAGCCCCAAAAGGCTGTCACGCGCCTCATACGGACCGAACGCGCTGCTCCTGCCAGTCTGTCATGTCGAAACCTTTGGAGCTGGTTTCGTGCGTCGTTGTGTCACGAACCTCGGCCTAGACCCGCGGATCCAGGCGCACCTGCGCTCGGCACGTCGATTGCAATGTCGAAAGCACCAGGAATATTCGAGGAGCGTTCATATGATTCGCGGATCGTGTCTATGCGGGAGCATACAATTTGAAGTTGAGGTAGTCGTCGGTCCCTTCGAGTTGTGTCACTGCTCGCGGTGTCGGAAGGCCTCGGGCTCCGCTTTCATGGCCAGCGTCGGCGTACGCGCCGCAGGCTTCGAATACATCGCCGGCAGGGAGTTCGTGCGCCGATTCGAGCTTCCAGTCCGTGACACGCCACCCGCGTATTCGCGCGTGTTCTGCGATCGCTGCGGCTGCGTGGTGCCGGAACCGGACCCTCAGACAGAGGTGTTCGAGATCGCTGCGGGCCTGCTGGATGATGACCCGCAGCTGCGGCCCGAGCGCCACATCATGGTCGACTTCAAGGCGCCCTGGACGGAGTTCCGCGCAGGCGAGCTACAGCAGCTCGACTCGTCCGCGTTACGCGAGCTGCGAGCTGAAAAGTAGATTTCGAGCGAACGGCTGAGCAAAACTATCCAACGCTCGGCGCCTCTTGGGGTGTAGCGCGCGAGCTGCGGGGCGGCCGCGAGAGGCCGAGCTCGCTGAGGCCCAGGGTCAAGCGCAAATTGCGCCGAAGGCGTCCTTCTGCAGCGTGTGGAGCGCACAACGTCCGCTGCCGTGCCGTGGTTCAGATAGCGAGGGCTCCAGCGCGCCGGTGACCACTGGAACTCGAGGCGCGTGACCTCCGCAACGCGGCCCGGCCAAAGCAGGCTCGCCACCTCGCTCGCGAGCTTCAGGTCCAGCGCAAGCTCGCCAGACAGGTTGAATGCGGAGGTTGCGAAGACAGCAGGTCAGCGAACATCCGCGGATGCCCAAAGACCTTCTGCGCTCCCGGAGCCGGGCTGGACTACCGTGCCCGGCGGGGGTCACCAAAGAGCCGCACATAGTCGGACCATATGAGTGACGCCAGCGAGTTGGCGTAGTGCTCCGCGAAGGGCTCGCCGCGCGGGCTCCCCCTCTGCTGCTTGCTGTGCATGCGGTCGACATGGTGACCGAGCTCGTGCAAGAACACGTGTAGCAAGACGAACGCTTTGGCCTGGGGAAGCGTGAACCGGCATTCCACGCCGTCGGCCTTCGACGGCGCGGCAATCGGTCCCGAGGCGACGGCGAGGCGCTCGAGAATTTCCCGATGCTCCTCGAAGTAGTCGGGCGTGAACACCGTCCACAGGTCGCCGGTCCACGCCGGGATCTCGATGGACCCCGTGTGCTCATTGGCATGGTAGCAGTAGCGACCATCGGCGCCGGCGTCGCCTGAGGCGAGGATCACTCCCTCCAGGCCGACGCGCAATTGCGACCAGTGGGGGATGATGCTCGTGAGGTCGTGGATGTCGCGCTTGGTCACCACGTGCTGGCAGCCCTCGTCGGGCGACTCCCTATCGACCACGAAGCCCAGAGCCGCGGTCGCGTGGTGACGGTGCTTCTTCTGCACGACACCCTCGCGCACCTTCGGAGCCACCTTGCGCCCGTATTGCGTACGACTCACGTCTTCATCATGGCTGACGCGCGCGACCCGAGCCACGAGCCGTTCCGAAACGGCCCAACGAAGCATTACGCCCCGTCGCAGCCGCGCCGTCCGCGTCACGCCGCGCGGCTTCCAAGCGGATCGGCCGCGCGCATCCCGCGCTTCGTCTGAAGCCGCACCGGACGCTCCGGATCCGTGGCGCCGGTGAGCTCGCCAGACTCCAATATTCGACCTCAGCGAGCGTTCGTCGGCGCTCTCGGGACTTGATTGCGTGGAACTCGATCATCCAGCCCGGGTATTCGGGGGGCAGTGCGCTCACCGTGTCGAGCTCGGCGACCTCGGCGGCGTCGAGCACGAGGTCGCTCGCCTTCAGGTTGTCCCTGAGCTGCTCTTGGTTCTTCGCGCCGATAATGATCGCAGAGACATGGGGCTTTGATCTTCCGCATCGCGTCGATGCAGTCGAAGGCGCGCTCCTTGTTGACGGGCAGGAAGTCCCAGATGGTTCGACGCGCCGTCAGCGCCTTTGCCGTCACGACCGTGCTTTCCGGATAGCAGGCCCCCGGAGAGCGGGCTCCAGACCATGAGCCCCATCTGCGCGTCGCTCAGCAGCGGCACGAGCTCGCGTTCGAGATCCGCGACCTGCCCATCACGCCCGACAAGCTGCTCTGAGCGGTGCAGCGCAACGACTCACCCGAGGGCCACATTCCGGCCCGCCGCCTCCGCCGCCAGGCGCGCGAGACCAGGCCCCGTTCCACCGACGAAACCACCGATGGCGCCGCTTTCAGTCTGAAGGATGCGGGCCGCGTCGGCTCTAACGAGGTGCGTTGCGGGGATGTCGCTTCGCCATCCCGCTTCGCGCAACCACTTCGAAAGATTCTGGAACAACATGGCTAGATTGGCACAAACGACGGGAATGTTGCTGTTGCTGGGCGCGCATTCGCTCTCGGTGGCTTGCGGTGGCGATTCGAGCGGCAGCGAGGACGACGCGCAGGATACGCCCCCCCAAGAGGAAGGGCCCGCAGCTGGCTCCCAGGGCGTCCTGCCGACCGAGACCCAGGACCTGGAGGATGAGTCGGAGGGCGCCGCCAGCCAGGACAGTCCGAATGCGGCCGCTGCCACTGCCAGCAACGGTGACCCGACTGGTTACGGGACCCACTGACTAGCATCCTGGGCGCCCGCAGCGCATGAACCCGATGGGCTCGGCTCGGTCGCTCCGAGTCGAGCCCGAGCTCGGCGGTGCGGTCATCGCGGTCCCCGGCGACTTCCAGCGGTAGCGCTTCCAAGAAAGGGGGCGACTTCCCCACGCCCCGCATGTCGCGTGCAACGCCGGCTCAGGGCTGCGGAAAGTCCGTCGACGTGAACAGCGCGCGGTGCGCGACGATCGGGCAGCTGATGCGCCGCCATGGCTCGAGGTCGTGGGGTTCGTGAGCCGCAATCGGCGCCCTTCAACCGTCGCCGACGTCATCGTCGTCAAAGTCTCCGTCGCGGTCGTCAGCGCCTTCCGGAGGGAGCTCGGGCGTGGGCAGTAGATGGCGGTAGTAGCGCTTCGGGTCCGCCAGGAAGGACCGCCACTGTTGCACCAACGCGAGGTTCTCGAACCCATTGACCGTGCGGAAGCCCGTGTCGTCGAGCTCCATCAACGTTGCGCCGGGCAGCGTGACCAGCAGTGGGGAATGTGTGGCCACCAGAACCTGGCTGCCTTCCCGGCGCATGGCGTCCAGGAGCGCCAACAGGGAGAGGCACGACTGAAATGAAAGCGCCGCTTCGGGCTCGTCCATGAAGTAGACGCCCTGTTCGTCAAAGCGATGGCGAAGCACGGCCAGGAAGGACTCGCCATGAGAGCGTTCCTGGAGCTTCTCTCCTCCCCATGCTCGCTCGGCGAATCGGTTCGCGTCCGTCTGCGACGAGAAATCGTGCATGGCTTCGGCGCGCAAGAAGAAGCCCGCTGGCGATGCCGAGCGGTGGAGTCGCGGGCGCACGTGATACACGAGCGGGGAGTCTTCCGCGCTGGGTGTTGGCCCAACGACATTGGCAAAGTTCGAGGCGTGCCCTCTGCGCGGATAGATCTCGGCCATGGCCTCGATCAGGGTGCTCTTGCCGCTGCCGTTCTCGCCCACGAGGAAGGTGATACCGGGCGGAACGTCGAAGCCACCCTGGCGGATCAGCTGTGCCACGGCGGGGATCGAGAATGGCCAGGCGTCGAGGTCGGGAGGCCGTCGCGGGTTTGGCGACCAGTCGACGCGTTCGAAGTGACGAGGAAACATCGGCTCGTCTACTTCTTAGCCTCGGACGCCCGCGAGCGCGAACCGGACGCCCACGACGCTTGGGTGTTCCGGATGGCTACGGCTGCTCGGTTTCAGGACACCCATCGACGTGGGCGTGCGCGAGCCCGGCGAATGGGCGCGTGCGAGCCCCGCCTACGGGGCCTCTTCGGCCCCCTCGGCATCCTCGGCGCTGCGCCGAACCTCGTCCATGTCGACCGCGCGCACCTTCGCGATCAACTCGTCGAGGGCGGCACCGGGCACGGCGCCCGCTTCAGACAGGAGCACCACGCCATCCCGCAGCACGGCCAGGGTGGGGATGCCGCGGATCTCGAAGGCAGCGGCCAGGCCCGGCTGCGCGTCGGTGTCCACCTTTCCGAAAACGATGTCGGGATGGCGCTCGGCGGCCGCCTCGAATACGGGCGAGAAGACCCGGCAGGGAGCGCACCAGGAGGCCCAGAAGTCGAGAAGGACGATGCCACTGGCGATGGTCGCTTCGAAGTTCTCTTCGGTCACTTGCACGGTTGCCATAGGCCCTCGTTTTAGAGCAACAGCGCGGCCCGCGTGGAGCGAAATGACGCTTCGAGCGGACCAACATCGCCGGCGGCGTGATCATCCGCCCCGAGCGCTGGCGCGCCGTCGTCGCAGCGATCGCGACGCCGGCTCTGCTTCGAGGCCGCGCTCGGGCCGCCGACGCGCCCCCGCCGGGGGCGGCCGTTCCCGACGCCCGCCTCACCGCACCCCTGACACCGCCCGCCAGCGGCAGGATCCGCGTCGCCTTCGTGATCTCCGCCGACGCGGAGGTGGTCGACGTCACCGGGCCCTGGGGGGTGTTCGAATATGTCCTGCTCGGAGCTGACGACGACAAGCCGTTTCAGCTCTACACCGTCGCCGCCTCGAAGGACCCGGTCAGAATGTCAGACGGGCTGATTGTCGTGCCCAACTACGCATACGCCGACGCCCCCGCGCCAGACGTCGTCGTCGTCCCCGCGATGAACACCGCCAGGCTCGCGGCCTCGGCCCTCGATTGGCTGCGCGCGGTGCAGCGGACGGCCAGCGTCACCCTCTCCGTCTGCAACGGGTCGTTCGTGCTCGCGCAGGCGGGCCTGCTCGATGGGAAGGCTGCCACCACCCACCATCGCAGCTACGGCATGCTGCGCGCGACCTATCCCAAGGTGAACGTCATCCGCGGACTACGCTATGTCGAGGACGGCAAGATCGCGACGTCGGGGGGGCTCACCTCCGGCGTGGACCTCGCGCTGCGCGTGGTCGAGCGCTACTACGGCCGCGACGTGGCCAAGCGCACGGCGCGCTTCCTCGAGTACCAGGGCACGGGCTGGATGCACCCCGGAAGCAACGCCCCGCTCGCCGAGAAGCCCAGAGCCACCGCCGAGCGGCCCATCTGCCCGGTGTGCGAAACGCAGCTCACCCTGAAAGCCGCGCTGACGGCCCAGCACCAGGGCGAGACGTATTACTTCTGCTCCGAGTTCTGCAAGAAGCACTTCCTGGCAGAGCCCCAGCGCTTCATCGATACGCGATAGCCGCGTGCGCTCGCGGGTAGGTTAGCCCTACGCGGTGAGCCACTTCGAGCTCGAGGTGCCGGAGACGCCGTCGTGATGCCCGCCAGATCGGGTTCGCAAATCGAGCAAGCCGGCTGTGCTGGCGACGCCTCGGAGGCACGGCGCGCCGCCCACCGACCCGCCCAACTCCGCCACCGTTCTCGGCATGGTTCCCTGAGTAAACGCTCGAACGCCCCGCGCACAGGCCACACTCGTGTGCCTCGGCGGCGGATGCGGCAGGGTGCGATGCGCAGGTCGAGCGCGTGCGCGCAGGCTCTGCCACCTGGTGGCGTTACGACGAGGTCTACACTTCGAGGTGGTCGCTGCTGCTCGCCACGGGCATCGAGGGGCCAAACCGCCCGGCGCTCGAGCGCGGGCTCATCGTCCCGCGCGGCTTCGGCCATGACGAGACTCTGACCCAGGTCCCGCTGGCGCCGGCGGGCGATGCGGGCGCCAGCAGTGCAGCGAACGATGCTGGTACTGGCGATGCTGGGGGAGACGCGGCCTTTCTCCCGTCGCCGGTGACGACCATCGACGACATCGATGAGCTGCTCGAGTTCCTCGGCACCATCGACACGCCGAACGAGGCGGCGCTCGTCATGTTTGCCCATGGGCGCGAGCTCACGACCTGCGCCGTGGGACGCGACGGGGCAGACTTCGTCGCGACGGACACCTGGCAGATCAATAACTGCCCCATCACCACCCAGCGTTTCGAGGTGCGGGTGACGACGGACGGCGTCTTCTCCGAGGTGGCGCTCGGGAGCCCGAACGACACCGGACTCTGTGTCGGCCGCCGTCCGGACGGGCTCTGCGGCAGCGAGGCACGCGCCGAGGACGAGACGCCGGGTGAGTGGCTGGCGCGCACCGCTCGGCTCGAGGCTGCTGCCGTCGCCGCGTTCGCGTTCCTCGCGCGCGAGCTCGAGGCGTTCGGCGCGCCGCACGCGCTCCTCACGCGACTGAAGCAGGCCGCGCGCGACGAGATCGCGCACGCCGAGCGCATGACGGCGCTCGCCCGCGCCCGCGGCGCCGAGCCTCCGCCCGCGGTCGTGGTCCCGCCCGCCCGACGCAGCCT
>Ga0247763_1001189_pt1 | contig 15221 bp, 14 predicted proteins | sample UWRJL141409B4_FD_179926 | JGI IMG/M metagenome (GOLD analysis project Ga0247763, IMG submission 179926) | Plant litter microbial communities from Arlington Agricultural Research Station in Wisconsin, United States - UWRJ-L141-409B-4 | ecosystem: Environmental > Terrestrial > Plant litter >...
AGGGCACAGCGGATGCAGGCCACGACCGACATCAGCTGGATCCCCGCACTCGACGTGCGGATCCACCTCGGCATCGACGGCATCTCCCTCCCCCTCCTCGTGCTGACCGCGCTGCTGACCTTCCTGTGCGCGCTGTACTCCTGCTTCAACATGCCGCCGGGCCCGTCCCCCCGGTCGTTCGTGGCGCTCGTCCTCGTCCTCGAGTCCGGCACCCTCGCGACCTTCGCCGTCCTCGACCTGCTGTTGTTCTTCCTGGCCTTCGAGATGGTGCTCATCCCGATGTACTTCCTCATCGCCCGCTGGGGCGGCGAGCAACGGACCCGGGCCGCCTGGAAGTTCATCCTCTACACACTGCTCGGTTCCGTCGTCATGCTGCTGGGCCTGCTCCTGATCGGACTCAGAGCGGGCACTTTCGACATGGTGGCACTCGCCACTGACAATCACCCAGGGCTGACCACATCGGTGCAGGTCACCGCCGTTCTGGCGATCGGGATCGGGCTCGCGGTCAAGACGCCGATGTGGCCGCTGCACAGCTGGCTGCCGGACGCGCACACCGCCGCCCCGACCGTCGGATCGGTCCTGCTGGCCGGCGTCCTGCTGAAGATGGGCACCTACGGGTTCGTCCGGATCCTGCTGCCCGTCACCCCGGACGGCATGAACACCTTCGCCCCGTACCTCGCCGCCTTCGCGGTCGTCGGGATCGTCTACGGCTCGCTGGCCTGCCTGGCGCTCGCCAGACAGGGAGCGAAGGGCGACCTCAAGCGCCTCATCGCGTACTCCTCCGTCGGCCACATGGGTTTCGTGCTTCTCGGTATCGCGTCGATGACCCCGACCGGAGTGAACGGCGCGCTGTTCGCGAACATCGCCCACGGCCTCATCACCGGCCTGCTCTTCTTCCTCGTCGGAGCGCTCAAGGACCGCACGGGCACGACCGACCTCGACACCCTCGCCCGTGAGGGCGGCGCCGCCCTCTACGGCAGGGCCCCGCGTCTCGGCGGCCTGCTCGCCTTCGCGGCCGTCGCCTCGCTCGGACTGCCGGGCCTCGCCGGCTTCTGGGGGGAGATGCTCGCGCTGTTCGGCGCGTTCGACCCCGCCGACCGTCTCAGCCGGCCCGTGTTCCTGACGTTCATGGCCATCGCCGCGTTCGGCACCCTGCTCACCGCCGCGTACATGCTCGTCGTGGTCCGCCGTGTCTGCATGGGGGCCCCCTCGCAGCAGGAGAGCCCGGGACTCGCCGACGTCCGGCCGTACGAGTTCGCCGCCTGGATCCCGCTCGTCGTCCTGACCGTCGTCGCCGGGCTCTGGCCCAAAGCCCTCCTCGGCCTGACCGACCCGGCCGTGCAGCAGCTTCTCTCAGGAGGCACCCGATGAGCCCGCAGGCCCAGGACCAGGCCCAGTCGCTGGTTCAGTCCGTCGACTGGGTCGCCATCGCGCCGCCCACCATCGCGGCGGTCGTCGCACTCGCGGTGCTCGTCGCCGACCTCTTCCTGGGCGACCGAAGGAAGGCCCTGCTCGGCTGGGTCTCCGTCGCGGGACTGGCCGTCGCCGCGCTCGCGCTGCTGCCCCTCCTGGACGGCGACCGTTCCACGTTCTGCCTGACGGGTGACACGGACCTGTGCAGCTACACGGCGGACCGGTTCACGCTGGTCGTCCAGTTCCTCGTCCTCGGCGGCGCGCTGCTCGCGGCACTGCTGTCGATGACCGCCCTCAAGGACGCCGAGAAGGCACTCCCGGAGGGGGAGTTCTGGTTCCTGCTGCTCTCCTCGGCCGCCGGCGCCGCCCTGCTGCCCGCCTCACGGGACCTCGCCACCCTGATCGTCGCCCTGGAGGTCGCCTCCCTGCCCGCCTTCGCCCTCGTCGGCATCAGGCACGGCGACCGCAGGTCCTCCGAAGCGGCCCTGAAGTTCTTCCTGTCCTCGGTCACCGCGACCGCCGTGAGCCTCATGGGCATCAGTTTCGTCTACGCGTCGACAGGCACCCTGTACCTCACCGGGATCGCCACCAGGATCGAGGAGGTCGACGGCCAACTGCACACGCTCGCCCAGGCGGGCGTCGTCCTCACCCTCGTCGGCTTCGCCTTCAAGACGGCCGCCGTGCCCTTCCACTTCTGGGTGCCGGACACCTATGTGGGAGCCCCTCTCCCGGTGGCCGCCTACCTGTCGGTCGTCGGAAAGGCGGTCGGTTTCTCCGGCCTGATCCTCGTCACGGTGATCGCCCTCCCGTCGTACGCGGACGTCTGGGGTCCCGCACTCGCCGCCCTGGCCGCCCTCACCATGACGATCGGCAACGTGGGCGCCCTGCGGCAACAGACCACGCGCGCGTACAGCGCGGTACGGCTCCTCGCCTGGTCCTCCGTGGGCCAGGCGGGCTACCTCCTGGTACCGATCGCCGCCGCCGCGTACTCCGAGGACACCGGAAAAGCCGTCGGCTCGACCCTCGCGTACGCCCTCATGTACGCCGCCGTGAACCTGGGAGCCTTCGCCGTGGCCGCCCTGGTGGCCCGTACGAAGCCGTCGAACCGGGTCAGCGACTACCGCGGGCTGTACGCCTCGCACCCCCTCGCCGCGCTCGTCCTCGGCTTCTTCCTGCTCTGCCTGGCCGGCCTGCCGCCTGGCGTCATCGGTCTCTTCGCGAAGGTCACCGTCTTCTCCGCGGCCGTCGAGGCGGGCCTCGGCTGGCTCGCCGTCGTGATGGCGGTCAACGTCGTCATCGCGCTCTTCTACTACCTGCGCTGGACGAGTCTCCTCTTCCGTGCCCCCGAGGGGGCCGCACCCGAGCCGCACCGTGTCCCGGGCCCCCTCACCGCGGCGATCGCCCTCACCGCCGCCCTCGGGGTCGCGCTCTCCGGAGCACCTCAGCTCATCCTGCGCTTCTCGGACACCGGCCTCTTCTGACTCCCCTCCCGCGGCAGCACGCGTGCGCGTGCTGCCGCTTTCCCGCACGCGCGCGGGAAAGCAGCCGCATCACCCGGACGGCGGACGTGCGGCGCCGTGCACATAAGGGAACTAGTGCTCACTGCCTGGCGTTGACCAGTGAGGGAGAGTCCACTGGACCGTGGAGCCACAGAACCAGTGACGTCCGAGATCGACAAGCAAGGGTTCCCCTGCCGCACCACCTGGAGGGCGTACCGTGCACCGCCGGCACAACGGGCTCAGGACCGCCGTACTCCTCGGGGGCCTGTCCGCCCTCATCATCGTCATCGGCAGTTTCTTCGGCCGTACGGGCCTCGTCGTCGCACTCCTCATCGCGATCGGCACGAACGCATACGCGTACTGGAACAGCGACAAACTGGCTCTGCGCGCGATGCGCGCGCGCCCGGTGAGCGAGTTCGAAGCCCCGGCCCTCTACCGGATGGTCCGCGAGCTCTCCACACAGGCCCGCCAGCCCATGCCCCGCCTCTACATTTCCCCGACGGAGGCGCCGAACGCGTTCGCGACGGGCCGCAATCCGCGCAACGCCGCCGTGTGCTGCACCGAGGGCATCATGCGCCTGCTGGACGAACGGGAGCTGCGCGGCGTCATCGGACACGAGCTGAGCCACGTCTACAACCGCGACATCCTCATCTCGTCCGTCGCCGGCGCGCTGGCCTCCGTCATCATGTTCCTGGTCAACTTCGCCTGGCTGATCCCGATCGGCCGCTCCAGCGACGACGACGGCCCAGGTCTCCTCGGCATGCTGCTGATCATGATTCTCGGCCCGCTGGCCGCGTCCCTCATCCAGCTCGCCATCAGCCGTTCCAGGGAGTACGAGGCGGACGTCTCCGGCGCCCGGCTCACCGGCGACCCGCTGGCCCTCGCGAGCGCCCTGCGCAAGCTGGAGGCGGGCACGAAGCAACTGCCGCTGCCCCCGGAGCGGCGCATCGAGACCGTCAGCCACATGATGATCGCCAACCCCTTCCGTCCGGGTCAGGGGCTGTCCAAGATGTTCTCCACGCACCCGCCGATGGCGGAGCGCATCACCCGGCTCGAGCAGATGGCAGGTCGTGAGCAGTGAAGACAATCCTCAACGTCATTTGGCTGGTCCTGAGCGGCTTCTGGCTGTTCCTCGGCTACGTGCTCGCGGGCGTGCTGCTGTGCGTCACGATCATCGGTATTCCGTTCGGCGTGGCGTCGTTCCGTATCGGCGTCTACGCGCTGTGGCCGTTCGGCCGGACGACGGTGGAACGCCATGACGCGGGCGCCCCGTCCTTCATCGTCAACATCCTGTGGCTGGTCCTCGCCGGCTGGTGGCTGGCACTCGCCCACATCGTCACGGGCCTCATCCAGTGCGTCACGATCATCGGCATCCCCCTGGGCATCGCCAACTTCAAGCTCATCCCGGTCTCGCTGTTCCCCCTCGGACGCGAGATCGTGAGCACGGACCAGCCGTTCACGTCATCGGTCCGGTAGGGGCACCCTCTCCGGGGCCCTCGGGGCGAGGGGACAGGCCCTGGCCGCCTCCGGCCCGTACTCACACCCACCTGGCCCCGCGCCCGCCGACCCACCCGCTCCCGCCGACGAGAACGGTCAGCGCGGGGCGAACCGTCGCCGCACCGCGTACGCGAGTGATCCCGCTCCCAGCACACCGGTCCCCACGGCCACGGACGTCCACGGCAGGGCGGAAGCGAGCGTCAGGCACCCCGCCAGCCCGACCACGGGCAGGATCCGCGACGTGGCCGTCGGCGTCAGTGTCCAGGCCGAGGCATTGGCGATGGCGTAGTACACCAGCACGCCGAAGGAGGAGAAACCGATGGCACCCCGCACATCCACCGTCGCGGCCAGCACCGCGACCACCGCTCCGACGGCGAGTTCCGCCCGGTGCGGCACCCGGAAGCGCGGATGGACGACGGCCAGCCGGCCCGGCAGATGCCGGTCGCGGGCCATGGCCAGCGTCGTCCGCGACACGCCCAGGAGCAACGCGAGAAGGGAGCCGAGCGCCGCCACCGCGGCGCCCAGCCGGACGACAGGAGCGAGCTCCGGTACCCCTGCGGCGCGCACCGCGTCGCTGAGCGGTGCCGTCGCGCGCCCGAGTTCCGCCGTCCCCAGCACGGAGACGACGGCGACCGCAACCGCCGCGTAGAGGACCAGCGCGATGCCGAGCGCGAGAGGGACCGCGCGCGAGATGGTGCGCGCCGGATCCCGTACCTCCTCACCGAGGGTCGTGATCCGCGCGTACCCGGCGAAGGCGAAGAACAGCAGTCCGGCCGCCTGAAGTACCCCTCCGCCGCCCCCGGAGACCCCCGCGGCGAGCCGCCCGGCCGCGGCTTCTCCCGAGCTCAGACATGCGACCACCACGGATACGAGGACCGCGAGCGCCACCGCCACGATCGCCCGCGTCAGCCACGCGGACTTCCTGACACCCCCGTAGTTCACCGCCGTCAGAGCCACCACGGACCCGACGGCCACCGCGTGCGCCTGCGCGGGCCAGACGTACGCACCCGCCGTCAGTGCCATGGCGGCACACGAGGAGGTCTTGCCGACGACGAACGACCAGCCCGCCAGACAGCCCCAGAACTCGCCGAGCCGCTCCCGGCCGTATACGTACGTGCCGCCCGAGGCGGGATACCGGGTGGCGAGGCGTGCCGAAGCGGTCGCGTTGCAGTATGCGACCACGGCGGCGATGCCCAGCCCCAGGAACAGTCCGGATCCCGCGACGCGCGCCGCGGGACCCGGTGCGGTGAAGATGCCGGCACCGATCATCGAGCCGAGGCCGATGACCACGGCGTCCCCGACCCCGAGCGTCCGCCGAAGCCCCTGTGTCATGGGCCGCACCCTACTGATCGGCGCAACCGGGCACCGTCGCGCCGACGTCCTCCCGGGCAACGACGGACGAACGACAGAGGAAAAGTCCACGGAACGAATGAATCAACGAGCGGGATCGCGGCACGGATCCCCACAGCACAGAGCACACGCACAGCACGAAGGGGAAGGATCACGGCATGGGGTTCATCAGCTGGATCATTCTGGGGCTGCTGGCCGGCGCCGTCGCCAAGCTGCTGCTGCCGGGACGTGATCCGGGCGGTTTCATCGGCACGACACTGATCGGCGTCGCGGGCGCGTTCACGGGCGGCTGGATATCCGCCCGCTGGCTGGACCGCCCGATCGCCAAGGACTTCTACGACGGTGCCACCTGGGCAGCCGCGATCGGCGGTTCGCTGGTTCTGCTGATCGCCTACCGCATCCTGTTCGGGAACTCGCGCGACTGACCGCGCGCCCCACCGGCCGCAGCCCGGAGACGAGAGGGGTGGGCACCCCAGGTGCCCACCCTTTCGGTACGCGCGGCCGGCGTCCGCGGAACAGCCGCAAGGTCACCGGTAGTTGACGAACTGCAGTGCGAAGTCGAAGTCCTTGCCCTTGAGCAGAGTCTGCACGGCCTGCAGATCGTCCCGGCTCTTCGAACTGACGCGCAGCTCGTCGCCCTGCACCTGTGCCTTCACGCCCTTGGGGCCCTCGTCGCGAACGATCTTCGCGACCTTCTTGGCGTTGTCCTGGGAGATGCCTTCCTCGATCGTGGCGAAGATCTTGTACTCCTTGCCGGAGAGCTGCGGCTCACCGGCGTCCAGGGCCTTCAGCGAGATACCGCGCTTGACCAGCTTGGTCTCGAACACATCGAGGACGGCCTTGACCCGCTCCTCGGAGTTCGCCTCCATGAGGATCTTCTCGCCGGACCAGGAGATCGAGGCGCCCACGTTCTTGAAGTCGTAGCGCTGCGAGATCTCCTTGGCGGCCTGGTTGAGGGCGTTGTCGACCTCCTGCCGCTCGACCTTCGAGACGATGTCGAAACTGGAGTCGGCCATGTCCTGTGGCTCCTTGTATCGGGGTGCGTAGTGGCGGCCGTCGAACCCGCGTCGGTCCCGGGCCGCATCCGCATAAGCCTAGCCACCCCCTCACCTCCGAGCACCGTTCAATCGGGTGGCGAAGCACCCCTGGGCATCGGGTATCGTTTACGTCGTTGCCACAGAGCGCCGCAAGACGGTTCGAACGGCAACTACCCAGGCGGTGTGCCCGAGCGGCCAAAGGGAGCAGACTGTAAATCTGCCGGCTCAGCCTTCCCAGGTTCGAATCCTGGCGCCGCCACATTGAGGGACAAGGTCCTCTCGGAACTGCGTTTACGCAGTTCCGAGAGGACCTTGTCGTGTGCGGAGTCCTCGGGAAGCCCGGATCGGCGCGAGGCCGGTGAGGTCGGCGGGGGTGGCCGCACGCCGACGGTGCCGCACGCCGGACTTCGTACGCTGGGGTCATGACCTCACGTCGACGCAACTGTCCTGAGTGCCGTCGCGAGATCGCTGTCGTGGCCGGGCGGTTCGCTCGCCACGACCCGCCGGGGGCGCGGGGAAGCGGCGAACTCGTGTCCTGCCCCGGGTCGCGAAGGCAGGCGGAGCTCGGTGCGGCGCAGCCGGCGCTGGACGGGTACGCAGTGGCGGAGTTCCCCGGCCAGCTCCCGCTCTTCTGAAGACCGCGTCCGCTTCTGAAGACCGCGTCCGCCCGACGGCCACGCATGAGCGGCGGGCCTTGCCCGACCGATGACCGTGTCCGACCGGCCTCCGGCACCCCGTCGTGGCCCGACCAGGCCTGACTGGCCGGTGCGACCTTCGGCTCGTCTAGTTTCCCGCCACCGACTTCACCGCCACCGACACCGGTGTCGAACCGCTGATCAGTTGCAGGGTCAGCCCGGTCGTCGCCGGGGTGTCCACCAACTCGGCCAGGACCGCGGCGACGTCGTCGCGGGGGACGTGGCCGCGGCCCGTGACGGCCTCCAGCCGGATCAGGCCCGTGCCCGCGTCGTTCGTCAGCATTCCGGGGCGCAGGACCGTGCAGTCCAGGCCCCGGTGCGCCTGGACGTAGGCGTCGGCCTCGCCCTTGGCGCGCAGGTAGGCGTCGAAGACATCGTCACCGGAGTGATTCGGATCCGCACCCATCGACGACACGATCACATGGCGCCGCACCCCGGCTCGGGCCGCCGCGTCCGCGAAGAGCACGGCCGCGCCGCGGTCCACGGTCTCCTTGCGTGCGACCCCGCTGTCCGGACCCGCGCCCGCCGCGAAGATCGCGGCATCGGCACCCTGCAGATGCGCGGCGACCTCCACCTCCGAAGCGGACTCCAGATCGCACACCACCGGCTCGGCACCGGCAGCCCGCAGATCGTCGCCCTGTTCTGCCCGGCGGATGATGCCCGCCACCTCGTCACCGCGCGCGGAGAGGAGCCGCTCCAGCCGCAGCGCGATCTGACCATGACCACCAGCGATGACAATGCGCATGTTTCCGACCGTACGCCCAGCGGGGCGCCTTTGCCGCGCAACCCTGTGGACAACCCGTGAGTCTCAGAAATGATCACGCTGTACGAGGGGGACGCCCGTCAGGCGTCACAAGGAGACCGTCATCACCGCCACCCGCACGAGCCCCGCCACTCGCAAGAGCCCTGTCATCCGCAGGTCCCTCAGCGCGGCCGGCTGCGCCACCGTCCTGCTCGCCGGCACGGCTGCCTGCGGCACGGTCGAGAACCTCACCGCCGGACAGAAGGTCGACCAGGCCGTCGAGGACCTCGGCGACAAGAAGTCGCTCGCCTTCGAGTGGGGTCTCGACGCGAAACCGTCCGCGCTCGCGAAGCTGGCCGGAGGGGAGGGGCCCGACGACGAGATGCCGGCCGGGGTCGCACAGTTCTTCACCGAAGTGCGGGTCAAAGTGTCCGTCGAGTCGCGCAGGCCGCTGGCCGATTCGGGTGAGAAGGATGTCGTCGGTACGGGCATGGAGGTCTCGGGGCCCGACGGTGTCCTGGCTGAGTACCGCCTGGTCGGCGATCATCTGTACTACCGCGCCGACCTGGAGGCGGTCGGCGGGGCGATGGGATTCCCCCTGCCGAGCGCCGACGAGATCCCCGAGAGGGAGAAGGCGCTGGAACCGCTCCTCGCAGGCAAATGGGTCGAGGTCGACAGCCGCGAGCGCGAGCGCGCCGCGGCGGACGCCTCCGGCACGGACGAAGACGCCGAGGACAGTCGGCGGGTCAGGGGCGGCAAGGAGAGCAAGGGCGCCCCGAGCGGTGACGCCGACGACGCCGACGAGGCCGACGAGGCCGACGAGATCGACAGCAGGACCCGGCAGAAGATCTTCAAAGCCGTACGGTCGGTGATCGCCCGAGAAGTCACCTTCAGCGAGAAGGAGGAAGGAGCCGACGGTATCGAACGGATTGTCGCCAAGGCCTCGTTCCGCGACCTCCTCACCGGTGTGCTCGGCAAGCTGCGGCCGTTGGCCGGCGGACTCCCGGCAGGCGCCGCACTGCCCACGGACGAGGACCTGAAGGAGGCCCCGGACAACAAGGTCGCCGTGGACTTCTCCTTGAAGAACGGTCATCTGACCCGAGTGTCGGTGGACCTGGCCACCCTGGCGGACGACGCGAAGGGGGCCGAACTGCCCCTGGTCATCACGTTCGGTGAGGCCGGCGACATCAGCGTCCCGTCCGGAGCCACGAAGATGCCGGCGGGTGAGCTCGGCGGACCGGTGAACCCGTTCACCACCGGTCTGCTGGGCGGTTTCTGACGGGCCGACCGCTCCACTCGCCCAGCAGCAGCAGCGGCAGCAGCGGCAGCAGCAGCCATAGCCATAGCCATGACCACAGCCGTTGCCGCGTACGGAAGCAGCCGTAGCAGTACACCGGCGCACGGTCACCACCCGTGCGCGTGTGAGGTTCACAGCCCTCTACGCGCGCGCCTGCGCCGCCCATGTCACGCCGGTCCGCCCGTCCGCCCCTGCCGAGGCAGATCCAGCGCCACGGCCGCCGCCGAGCCGCAGTACTCCCGTACCGCGCTCGTCCGCGCCACCACCCGCCCCCGGTGCACCACGATCCGGCTGTACGCCAGCGACAGCACACCGTCGAGCCGGTCGCCCCGCACCGCGAGCAGGTCCGCGGGGAATCCCGCCTCCACCCGCACCTCGGGCAGCCCGAGAACCGCCCGCGCGGACGAACTCACCGCGTCGTACGCGTCGGCGGCCCGCAACCCGTACTGCGAGGCCAGCAGGTATGCCGCCTCCAGCGGATCCCCGCGGCCCACGGGGTTCGACACGTCCCTCAGGGCTCCGCTCCCTGCCGCGACCCGTACCCCGGCCGCCCGCAGCAGCCGTACCGGAGCCGTGCCGCGGCGATCCGCGCCCGAGCAGCCGCCCTGTGGCAGGCAGACGACGGTCACCCCGGCCGCGGCGAGCTGGTCGGCCGACCGCGAGGCCGTCTCTGAGGGAAGCCGGCCCAACCCGCCGCAGGGGCCGAGGGCCACGCCGGGCCGTAAGCCGCCCGCCATCGCGGCGAGCCGTGCCAGCCGTGCCGGATCGTCACCGTCCGTATGCAGATCGACCGGGCAGCCCTGTTCCGCGGCGACCTCCAGGACCGCCTCCACGTAGCCGGTCGGATCGGGATCGAGATCCGGACAGCCGCCCACCACGGAAGCACCCATCTTCACCGCGTCCCGCAGTATCGCCAGACCTTCGGCCCCGGCGAGCCCGGTCAGCACCCGGGGCATCGCCACGACGGTCAGCTCGACCAGCCCTCGCAGTGCGCGCCGAGCCTGGAGAGCCGCGGCCATCGGCTCCAACCCCAGTACATCGCCCACCCGCACATGGGAGCGAAGTGCCGTCGCCCCGTGTCCGAGCTGCAGGAGAGCGGCCTCGGTCGTACGGCGCTGGACCTCCTGCGGCTCGTAGGAGGCCGGACCCTCGTCGCCGGCAGTCAGCGCGGTGTCGCTGTGGGCGTGGGGCTCGGCCGGGGCGGCCAGCAGCAGATGCCCGGAGAGGTCCATGCGCGTGCTGTGCCCGGTGAGGCTGCCCGCCGTGCCGACCGCTTCGATGCGTCCGCCGGCCAGCCGTACGTCGACGGTCCGGCCGTCGGTGAGCCGCGCACCGCAGAGCAGCAAGTCGGAGCCTTCGCTCTCGCCGGACGAGCCGGACGCGCCGGACGGGCCAGGGGATCCCGAAGAGGACCCTGCCGAGAGCGACGAAGGCGCTGAAGGCGACGAGGGCGACGAGGGCGACGAGGGTGACGAAGGCGATGAAGGCGACGAGGGCGATGAAGGCGACGAAGGTGACGAAGACGGTGAGGAGTGGTGCGGCTGCGGCTGGCTGTCGGGCATCGCACTCCTGTGGCTAGGGAGCTGTGTGGGAGAGACGCAGGATCACGCAGCGTGAGTCGAGCCTAGGGTGGCGGCCCGTGTGCATCGAGGAGGAGCGAAATAGTCGTACCGGTGTGGTCCGCCTGTGGCTCGCCGTGCCGCTGGGGCCCGTGGAAAGACCCGTACAGGCCGGGGAACGGGCCGGGGCAGGTGCCACGAAACGGATTTGGGCGTTCGGCAGCCGAGCGTGTAATGTCTTCATCGCTCGCCCCAATAGCTCAGTCGGTAGAGCGTCTCCATGGTAAGGAGAAGGTCTACGGTTCGATTCCGTATTGGGGCTCTGGTGTGAGAGGTTCCCGTCGAAAGACGGGAGCTGATCGCATCACAGCGGTGTAGCTCAGTCGGTAGAGCAAGCGGCTCATAATCGCTGTGTCACCGGTTCAAGTCCGGTCACCGCTACTGACAGTAGCCGATTGCGGGGTCGGTCCTTCAATCGGCTACTCTTCTATGCGTTAATCCATGTCTCATCCGTCCGGCAAGGAGCACTCACGTGGCTGCCACCGACGTCCGCCCGAAGATCACGCTGGCCTGCGTGGAGTGCAAGGAGCGGAACTACATCACCAAGAAGAACCGGCGTAACAACCCGGACCGACTGGAGATGAAGAAGCACTGCCCGCGTTGCAACGCGCACACTGCGCACCGCGAAACGCGATAACACCAGGCTCGTTCACGAGGCCGTCCCCCGCACTGCGGGGGACGGCCTCGCGTCGTTGACACCAGTTGCGAACCAGTGTGAACCAGGAGGTGCCGAACCGATGGCGCTCGACCAGTCCTTCGCAGGGCGGTCCTATCCGCCCACCGACCCGTACGAGGTCGGCCGGGAGAAGATCCGCGAGTTCGCGGAGGCATTGGGGGACCCGAACCCCGTCTACACGGACCCCGAAGCCGCCAAGGCCCTCGGCTACTCCGATGTGATCGCCCCGCCGACATTCGTGTTCTCGATCACCTTCAAGGCCGCGGGACAGGTCTTCAGGGACCCCCAGCTGGGTCTTGATTACAGCCGGGTCGTGCACGGGGACCAGAAGTTCGTCCACCGGCGCCCGGTACGTGCCGGTGACCGGCTCACGGTCACGTCCACCATCGAGTCGATCAAGTCGATGGCGGGCAACGACATCCTGGACATTCGCGGCGAGGTCCACGACGGGACGGGCGAGCACGTGGTGACCGCCTGGACCAAGCTCGTGTCCCGCGCGGCAGAAGGGGCGTGAGTGGGATGACCGCGAAAATCTCGTACGACGACGTCGAGGTCGGCACCGAACTGCCGGGCCAGTCCTTCGGCGTGACACGCGCCACGCTCGTCCAGTACGCGGGTGCCTCGGGGGACTTCAACCCGATCCACTGGAACGAGAAGTTCGCCAAGGAGGTCGGTCTCCCGGACGTCATCGCGCACGGCATGTTCACCATGGCCGAGGCGATCCGGGTCGTCACCGACTGGGCCGGCGACCCGGGGGCGGTCGTCGAGTACGGCGTCCGTTTCACCAAGCCCGTCGTCGTCCCGAACGACGACGAGGGTGCCACGATCGAGGTCGGTGGCAAGGTCGCGGCCAAGCTCGACGACGGCACCGTCCGTGTCGACCTCGTCGCGATGAGCGCCGGCCGGAAGGTGCTGGGCATGTCCCGGGCCGTCGTGCGTCTGGCCTGACCGGGCGGCAGGCCGAGCGGAGGCGTGCCGCAGCGGGAACGCCGCCGCCGACGGCGGCCGGCAGCAGGGGCCGGAACATGCGTAAGGGGCGCCCGCGTACGGTGGGAGCCCCTTACGCGTGAAGGTGAGGGGCGAGCCGCTTGACGTAGTTAGTGAGTGAGTACTAACTTTTTCCGCATGGTCAGGATGAGCGCAGCGGAACGGCGCGAGAGCGTCATTCGCGCGGCGATGAGCGAGTTCGCCCGGGGCGGTTACAGCGGTACGTCCACCGAGGTGATCGCCAACCGTGTGGGTGTCTCCCAGCCGTACCTCTTCCGGCTCTTCCCCGGCAAGAAGGCGATCTTTCTCGCGGCGGTCGAGCGTTGCCTGGAGGACTCCCGGCGCACGTTCGAGGAGGCCGCCGAGGGGCTGGAGGGTGAGGAGGCCCTGCACTCCATGGCGGACGCGTACACAAGGGTCATCGCCGAACAGCCGGAGCGGCTGCTCATGCAGATGCAGATGTACGTCGCGGTGGCGGCGGCCGAGCGGGCCGGTGACCATGAACTCGGCGAGGTGGTGCGGGCCGGCTGGATGCGGCTGTGGGACACCGTCCATCTTCCGCTCGGGGCCGACATGGATGAGACCGGCAGTTTCATGGCCTATGGAATGCTCATCAACTGCCTGGTCGCCATGGGCTTTCCGCCCCGGCACCGGGTGTGGGAGGGGCTGCATCCCGCCGCGCGGGCCAAAGGCCGGCCCGAGCGCTGAGCGGGAACACCGGACAGGGGTCGGGTCGCCGGAGCCGCGGATCCCCGGAGCTGCGGATCGTCGGAACAGGGGAGTCGGAGGGCGGTAGGGACGCCGCCTTTTCCTGGCCATATTAATTAGTAATTAATAACTAACCAAGCCGTGCGAGCATCTGGGGAAGCGATGTCACAGCCGACAGAACGTCGTGGGGAAGCCGTCTGGGCTCTCGTCATCACAGGTGTCGCCGGATTCATGGCGGCGCTCGACAACCTCGTCGTCACCACCGCCCTGCCCTCGATCCGTGAGGACTTCGGGGGAGCGCTCGACGACCTGGAATGGACCGTGAGCGCCTACACGCTCACCTTCGCCGTACTGCTGATGTTCGGCGCGGCGCTCGGCGACCGGTTCGGCCGCCGCCGGCTCTTTCTCGTCGGCATCACCGTCTTCACCGGCGCGTCCGCCGCGGCGGCCCTGGCACCCGGAATCGACTCACTGATCGCAGCCCGTGCGGTGCAGGGCGTCGGCGCGGCCATCATGATGCCGCTGACGCTGACCCTTCTCACGGCCGCAGTCCCGGCGGCCAAACGCGGAATGATGTACGGGATCTGGGGTGCCGTCAACGGTCTCGCGGTCGCGTCCGGACCGCTCATCGGAGGCAGCCTCACCGAACACCTGTCCTGGCAGTGGATCTTCTGGCTGAACGTTCCGCTGGGCCTCGCCCTGCTGCCGCTCGCCCGGCTGCGGCTGTCCGAGTCGTTCGGCACCGGCGCCCCGCTCGACATCCGCGGCACCCTGCTGGCCAGCGGCGGCCTCTTCGGAATCGTGTACGGACTGGTCCGCGCGCCCGCCCTCGGCTGGAGCGACGGTCTTGTCCTGCTGGCCCTGTTCGCGGGCACCGCCCTGCTCGTCGGCTTCGTCCTCCACGGCATGCGCGCCAAGAACGCGATGCTCCCGATGCGGCTCTTCCGGAGCCGAGCCTTCGCCGGGATCAACGCGGCGAGCCTGCTGATGTTCCTGGGGATGTTCGGCTCGATCTTCCTGCTCAGCCAGTACATGCAGAACGTCCTCGGCTACTCGCCCACCGAGGCGGGCCTGCGCATGCTGCCGTGGACCGGCATGCCGATGCTCGTCGCACCCCTCGCGGGCTATCTGTCCGACCGGACCGGAGGACGCCCCGTCGTCGCGGTGGGCCTGTTTCTGCAGGCTGCCGGGCTCGGCTGGTTCGCTCTCGTCGTCGATGCCGACACGTCGTACACCACGCAGCTTCCCGCCCTGGTCATCAGCGGAATAGGGATGTCCCTGTACTTCGCGCCCGCCTCCAGCCTGGTGATGTCCAGCGTCCGGCCGCAGGAGCAGGGCATCGCGTCCGGCGCCAACAACGCGCTGCGCGAGGTCGGCGGGGCGCTCGGGATCGCGGTGATGGCCTCGGTCTTCTCCTCCGGGGGCGGCTACGAGAGCGCGCAGACCTTCGTGGACGGCATCCGGCCCGCCCTCTGGGTCGGCTCCGCCGCGGTGGCCTTCGCGGGGGTCGCGGCGCTGTGCATACCGGGGCGTCGACGGGCGGCCACGCCGGAGGAGGGTGTGGAGACATCCGCATCGCTACGGGGAGCGGCGGCGCGCTGAGTCCGGGATTCCCCCTTCCCGTATCCCGGGGGCTCCCGAGGGGAGACCCGCCGTGCCGGCACTCCTCCGGACCGTGCCGAACATCCCGCAGGAGGGCAC
>Ga0247763_1001193_pt1 | contig 15193 bp, 10 predicted proteins | sample UWRJL141409B4_FD_179926 | JGI IMG/M metagenome (GOLD analysis project Ga0247763, IMG submission 179926) | Plant litter microbial communities from Arlington Agricultural Research Station in Wisconsin, United States - UWRJ-L141-409B-4 | ecosystem: Environmental > Terrestrial > Plant litter >...
GTAGTCGCGCTCCACCTGGTGCCGGCCCGTCGCATCGCGCAGGCAGTACCGGTCGAGGTCGCCGAGGAGCCTGCTCGGCTCCATGGCGTCGTAGCCGCTCGCGAAGACGAGCGCGTCCACGTCGAGTTCCCGCGTGCCGCTGTCGAGCAGCGACTCCATCGAGACGCGTGTCTCCTGGCCGACCCGCTTGACCTCGTCGACCCTGGTCAGGTTCAGGAAGTGGAGGCGCTTGACGCCGCTCACCTCCTCGTCGTACGCCCGTCGGTGCAGGTCCCTGATGACCTCGTCGTCGACCACGGAGTAGTTCGTGTTCCTGTGGTAGTGCCAGAAGGCCTCACGCGTACGGGCCGTGCCGAAGTAGTAGGCGTCGACGGCACTGGCATCGAACACCTGGTTGGCGAAGGGGGTGTCGTCTGCGACGGAGTATCCGTAGGACGGAATGATCGCCGAGACCTGCGCGTGCGGGAGACTGTCGTACAGGAACCGGGTGATCTCGGCCGCGCTCTGGCCGGCCCCGACCACCGCCACCCTCTTCAGCTCGTCGGGGGCCATCCCACGGAACCTCTCCAGGAACTCCGAGCTGTGCCACACGCGTTCGTCGCGTTCCACGCCTTCGGGGAGTCTCGGCACGAGTCCTGTCGAGATGGCCACATTGCGCGCGTTGACCAGCCGGGTGCCTGATCCGTCCTCGTTCCTCACTTCGACCTGTACGTACGGGGACGTCTCCGACAGGCCCTCCGGCGGCAGTCCGATCCGCGTGACCGACGCGTTGTACGAGACACGGTCCGCAAGCCTCGATTCCGCCCATTCGAGGTACTGGTGGAACTGGTGCCGTGTCGGGAAGAACGTCTGGGTGTTGACGAAGTTCGCGAGCCGGCCGGTGGCGTGCAGGTACGAGACGAAACTGAACCGGGAAACCGGATTGCGGAAGGTGGCCAGGTCCTTCAGGAAGGACACCTGCATCGTCGTCGACGGCAGCAGCATGTTGCGGTGCCAGCCGAACGCGGGCTGCCGCTCGAAGAACGCGGTGGTGACCGGGCGCGCCGAGGAGTTGGCCCGGTGCTCCTCCAGAGCGATGGCGAGCGACAGGTTGGACGGGCCGAAGCCGATGCCGACCACGTCGTATATCTGTTGTGCACTGGTACCCATAGAATTATTCTCCCGCTAGCCTCGCGCGACAGGGACTTCCACATCTTCGATGGGCCGATTGCGGTAACCCAGGAAACCCCGACCGGAAATTCCGTCCACTCGCGTCGAGATCACTTTTGATCAGGTCTCGAATACCCGCGCGATATCGCGGCCGGCGACCCGATAGTCACCCGTTCAGTGTTGCACTGGAGACCACCGCGAGGCCAACATAGATGCCCGGGGAAAGCCATTGCAAGGGACCCCGCCATAATGCCTCCGGCGCACCGGCTGTCCTGGCGACAGGACAGGAATAGGCTTTGAAACCGTGCTCGTCGCACGCAATCTGCGGGTAGCCTTCGGCGACTTGGATCCGCGTCATGACCACTAAACCAACGAGGGGTGTGATTTCCAAGTGTTCGTTCCCAGCCACTACCGAGAGCCGGACAGCTCGTGGATGGCCGACCTGATCCGCGACAATCCCTTGGCACTTGCGGTGATCAACGGGCCCGCCGACGGCGGACCGTTCGCCACACACCTGCCCGTCATCCCGGATCCTCAGGCGGCGGGAAATTGGTCGGACGACCTGACGGGAGCCACTCTGCTGGGGCACATGAACAGAGCCAATCCTCATTGGCGGGCGCTGGAGACCGAGGACGTCATTCTGCTTGCTTTCACAGGACCGCACGCCTATGTCTCGCCGACGGTGTATGAGGTGACACCGGCTGCGCCGACGTGGAACTTCACGTCGGTACACGTGCGCGGCGTGGTGGAGAAAATCGATTCACTCGAGGAGACACTCGATGTCGTACGGGCCACCGCCCTGACCTTCGAGGCCCAGTTCGGGGACGGCTGGGACCAGTCGGAATCGGTCGACTACTTTCGCAGGATCGTGCCGGCCGTCGGCGCGTTCCGGGTGACGGTGACCGGCGCCGAGGGCATGTTCAAGCTCAGCCAGGAGCAGCCCTCCGAGGTCCGCGACCGCGTGCAGAAGTCGTTCGGCGGACGTGCGTGCACCCGGCACCGCGAGACCGCGGAGTTCATGAGCCGGCTGCCGCACACGGGCCCCTGAGCCTCCCGCCCGTTCGGGACCCGGCGGAAGCCGCGGGACCCGGCTCCGAAGGGAGACGGGCCCCGCGGCTCTGTGGCGGTCCGACGGATCAGGCGCTGACGCCGGCCTGCTCCTGCAGCTGCTCCAGGACCTGACCGGCCGCGTTGTCGAGCGTGGCGAGAACCCACTGCTCGAGTTCGACCCCGGACTGCGTCGCCGCCTTGTGCCACCACTGGAAACGGTTGTCGGGCACGGCGAGCCGCCGTGTCAGCTCCGCCTGCAGCGTCTCCCGCGCCTCTTCCCCGCGCGCGACCCGCATGGCCCGGCGCAACTGCTTGGTGCTCCATCCCTGCTGCTCGGCCTGATCAAGCCACCGCTCCTGCTCCTCGACAGGCCGGGAGGCCAGTTCGGCGTGGTGCTGAAAACTCAGCGCGGCTCGCCGCCGGTCCATGGGGAACCGACGGGACACCCACGCGTAGTTCCGCAGCGTCTGGTACTGGAGGCCGGCGGCACGAACTCCTCGCTCGTACCGGTCGCTGTAGTGGTCCTTCCCGTATACCAGCCAGTCGCCGAGCCACCAGGAGGTCGAGTTGACGATTCCGGAGAGCTGGCGTCCCGCCGACTCCCAGTTCTCGAAGGTGAGTCCGGCAGGTAACTGCAGGCCTACTTTCGTCGTGAGGACCTGAGCGGGCTGGCCGGTTTCATTGACGCCGCCGCCCTGTCTCGGGATGGATTCCCCTCTCCTTCGGAACAGCACAGACTTCGTTGCGTCGGTTTTCGACATGACGAATTATCCCCCGTTCACCTCGACTTGATTTCCGCGGGTACGCGGCTGTCGATGCGCTACTACATGTTGGCAAGCAACAGGCGCTGCGACCGCCTGAGCTGCCAGAGTCGAGTAAAACTCAAGATATTGTCGATATCAAGCGCATAGCCCTGGCTGCACATACTTGTTGAAGTTCGCAGTACGGACCCCCCGGGGCGGAACTCCCGCACCAGCAGGAGGGGCGCGTTCCGTCCGGACGGGGTTGACGCGGCCCATACAATGAGAAATAACGCCGAATCGTCACGGCACTCGACAAGCTCAGCTATTCCGCAATTTCCCCATCCAGCCACCAAGCAACACCAAACGGACAGTCGGCTTCCGCGGCGCGGCCACGCACGGTACGGGCACCCTCGACAGGCCGCTCCAGCAGGCCGGAGCGTCCATAACCGTTAAGTAGGGGGTGCGGTTCCGGTTGGGAGATGGCAGGATTTCACTGGCTTCGGGGGAGGGCCGCCAGATCCGGGAACACGTGGCTGATTCCCGCCCCCATGGCCTCAGGGACGAGGCACACTCACTCGACGTGCTGATGCATTTGAGTCAAGTTTCGCTCGTCAGTTGCGTCGCATCATGATTCGTGCTTCGACTCTGGTGACCGTGCACCGATCGGCCGTAGGGGGAACCGCACCATGACCAGGCTCGGCGCAGCCGCGAGTGAGCAGCGGATCCTTGCCGGCCTCGACTCGGACTTGATCGCCTTTTCCGACGAAATCTTCGGCGGCATAAGGCGGGCCGACCAGCGAAGGTGGGCACGGGCCTACTTGTCGGGACTGCTCATCACACCGGGAAACAAGTCCGTGCGGCGACTGGCCCAATGTGTGTCGACCTCACCCACCGCCGCCCAGTCGCTCCGCCAGTTCGTTTCCACGAGCCCGTGGAGCTGGGACTCGGTCCTGCGCAGGCTCACCCGCTGGGCCGAGGCGCGCAGACCCGCCTCCGCGTGGACGATCCAATGCGTGGTCATACCGAAGTCGGGCGAGCAGTCGGTCGGCGTGCACCGCTACTTCGACCCGGTCTCGGACCGCACCCTCAACTGTCAATTGGGGATCGGCGCGTTCGTCTCCATAGGATCGTTGCAGGTACCCGTCGAATGGCGGTTGCATCTGCCCTCGATGTGGACGAACGACGAGCAGCTGCGCCGGCGCGCACGCATCCCGGAAACGGTGGAATACCGGCCGCTCGGGGCTCAGATGCTCGATCTCGTCGACACCCTGGCCGACCGCACGGCCTGCCCTTCCGTCCCTCTCGTGGCCGACATGAGCGGCGCTCCCGACGCGGACCCCTTCCTACGCGGGCTCAGCCGGCGAGGGCGCGACTTCGTCGTCACGCTGCCCCCGCAGCTGCGGGCCCGTCCCACCGGCGAGGGCGCTCCGCCGGCCCGGGGTCCCCTCGGCGCAGCCGAGTGCGTGGACTCCGGCTCCACCGTCCACGACGTGGTGGTCACCTCGGAGGGCGGCCGGCAGCGGCGCACGCGGGTCCGGTCCGCACTGGTCCGCCTGCCCGGTGGCCGAACGGCCGGTCCCGACGGGCCCTTTCGCGTCCTGACCGAAGTGACCCGGAACCACCGCTCCGGCCCTGTCTGGATCACCAACCTCACCGACCGGCCCCTCGACGAGGTCATGTCCCTGTCCACGCTGAGAACGAGCGTCACCGCCTCCATCGGCACCATGACGCGCGACTTCGGCCTCAGCGACTTCGAGGGCCGTTCCTTTCCCGGCTGGCACCGCCACATGGCCCTCGTCTCCTCCGCCTACGCGTACCGGCACCTCGATGTTTCCTCCGGCCCTGCGCCGAGCAGCCCGCGGGATCCGTGCGCCGGTGGATCCGCGCCATGGGTGCTGCCCTGAACACCGGCGGGGGAACACGGGTCCAGGGCAGCGGTACGGATGCCGGGGCGGGTACCGGCGCGCCGGGCGCGCCGGTGACGTGGCGCCCACGGCGGGGGTGAGCCGAGCGGCGGGCGGGCGGCCCGCGGCTCTGCTACGAAGTGGCGTTCCGGTACTTGCGCACGGCGAGAGTGCGGCAGACGACGATGATCACGACCGAGTAGATCAGTGAGGCGAGCACCGCGTTCTCCATCGGCCAGGCGTCCGACGTCCGGACGCCCGGGTTGCCGAACAGCTCCCGGCCGGCCTGCACGGTGGCGCTGAAGGGGTTCCAGTCGGCCACGTGCCGCAGCCAGGGTGTCATCTGCCCGGGGTCCACGAAGGCGTTGGAGATGAACGTGACCGGCAGGATCCAGAGCATCGGCGCGGACGACGCGGCCTCGGGGCTGCGCACCGACACCCCGATCAGCGCACCGACCCAGGTGAACGCGTACCCGAGCAGAATCACCAGGCCGAAGGCCGCCAGCGCCTTGGGTACGCCTTCGTGGAAGCGCCAGCCGACCAGCGCCCCGACGATCGCCAGCACGATCACCGTGAACGTCATCAGCACCAGGTCGGCGAACGTCCGGCCGCTGAGCACCGCGCCGCGGGCCATCGGCAGCGACCGGAACCGGTCGATGAGTCCTTTGCTCATGTCGTGCGCGATGGCGCCGCTGGACGTCACGGTGGCGAAGACGACGGTCTGGGCGAAGATGCCGACCATCAGGAACTCGCGATAGACGCTGGGGGCCGCGGTCCCGCCGACGTTCATGGAGCCGCCGAACACGTACGAGAACATCACGACGAAGATGACCGGCTGGATCATCGTGAAGATGATGACCTCGGGGACCCGCGTCAGTCGGAGCAGATTGGTCTTGGCTATGACGATCGAGTCACGGACGGACTGCCCGAAACCGCCTCCGGCGCGCGGCGGCACGGCCACCGGGGCGGTCGGGGTGGTCGGGACGGTGGGGGCGGTCACTTCGCCATCTCCTTCGTGGGCAGGTTCTTGGTCTGGACGCTTCCTCCCGCGTCGGCGGGCTCGGCCGCCTCGGCGACGTGGCCGGTGAGCGCGATGAACACGTCGTCCAGGGTCGGGCGGCGCAGCCCGATGTCGTCGATCGTGATGTCCAGCTCGTCCAGGCTGCGGATGATGTCGGCGAGCAGCCGGGCACCGCCGGTGACCGGCACGGTGAGCTTGCGCGTGTGCTCCTCGACGGTGACCTCGCCGTGGCCATGGGTCCGGAGGACCGTACTGGCGGTCACGATGTCCTCCCGTTCGTGCACGACCACCTCGACCCGCTCGTGACCACTGCGCGCCTTCAACTGGTCGGCGGTGCCGCGGGCGATCACGAGCCCGTTGTTCACCACGCAGATGTCGTGCGCGAGGTGGTCGGCCTCCTCCAGGTACTGCGTGGTCAGCAGCAGTGTCGTACCGCCCTTGACCAGCTCCTGGATGACGTCCCACAATGCCTGCCGGTTGCGCGGGTCCAGCCCCGTGGTCGGCTCGTCCATGACCATCACGGTCGGCTGGACGATCAGCGCCGCGGCGAGGTCGAGCCTGCGCCGCATGCCGCCCGAGTACGTCTTGGCGGTGCGGTCGGCGGCGTCGCCGAGGTCGAACCGCTCCAGGAGCACTCCGGCACGGGCCTTCGCGTCGCGCCTGCTGAGCTGGTAGAGCTGGCCCACCATCTGCAGATTCTCACGCCCGGTCAGGTAGTCGTCGACCGCCGCGAACTGCCCCGACAGGCCTATGTTCCGCCGCACGTCGTTCGGATTCTTGGCCACGTCGAACCCGGCCACCCTCGCGTGCCCGGCGTCGGGCTTCAGCAGGGTGGTCAGCATCCGCACGACCGTGGTCTTGCCGGCGCCGTTGGGGCCGAGCAGGCCGAGCACGGACCCACTGGGGACAGCGAGGTCGACGCCGTCCACAGCCCGCACGTCGCCGAAGTGCTTCACCAGGCCTTCGGCGTAGATGGCATCTGGCATGAAGGATCTCCCCAAGTACGAGTGGTTTCGGGTGCGAGTGGTCGCCGGAATCGCTAACGCCCTTGCCCGGACGGGTGGTTGAGCAGCGATGCGAGATTAGGGAAACGCGATGTATCGCGTCAAGCCGCGAGAGCGTGGTTTCGGTCAGCGCCCCGCGCGACGTCCGGATTCCACCGCCTTCCCCCGTAGTTCCCCGGCGCCCCGTGCGGACGGAACGGCGGCCCGCCCCTCCCGTCCGGCCGGGTCGGCGGCCCGTCCCACGGGCCGTACCGTCCGGCCGCGGAGAGCGGTTCCCCGCCGCGGTGCGCGAGGGAGAAGGCGGCCGGGTCCCGCGCGACGGACCGGGCCATCTCCGGCACCTGCGACTGGAGAGAAGTGACCGCCGTCGAAGTACCTGGCCGTGCACCGCGCCGTCGTGTGCTCACGCCCCTTGAGGAACCGGTCGCGCGGCACGTCCGCGTCCTGCTCCCCGCAGTAACTGCTGATGGGGCAACCGACCTTGCCGCCCGAGAGGTCCGGTACGTCTCCAGCGCCTTGAAGTCGGCACGCAGCGGCGGGATGACCGTCGCCAGGAGCTCCCTGTCGGCCAGCAGGGCCGACGGCGTCCCCGCGAGCTCCGCCATGCGCTCGGCGATGCCCTCGTCGTCCGCGATGCCCTCGTCGTCCAGCCGGTGGGGACCGCGGCCCTGACGGACGGACGGTGCCGCACGGCCCGAGACGATCAGACCCGGCCGGCGTTCCATGCGCAGCGCGACCTCGTAGGCCAGGGCCGACCCCACGCTGTGCCCGAAGAGTGCCAACAGCCTGTCCCGCCGGGGTTCCAGTGCCTCGGTCGCGCGGTCCGCCCTCTCCGGCAGATCCTCCGGACGAGATTCGCCCAGGCGGTCCTGTCTGCCGGCATGCTGCACGATCAGCACATCGGCCGGGGCGGACAGGGCCGCCGACAGGGAGAAGCAGGCCGACGCGGATCCTCCGGCGTGCGGAAAGCAGCGCGGCGCCGGGCGGCCGTCACCGCGCGCTCGCGGGACTGGCGTATCCAGCTGCTGCGCACGGCGTCGTGGCGGCGCATGCTCTTCATCGCTTCTTCCTCCGTGTTCCGGGACACGACCGCGGAGGGCTCTGCGGGTATTACTCGCCACTGTTCTCGGCAGGCGGCCGAAATCGCCGAAAATGTTGGCCTCCGGGAGAACCTTCCGGATCGAGTGAACGACCCGGAAGGCACGCCTGAAATACGAACGACACCGCAATCACCCGATCTATTCGACTGATTGTCAGGTGACGGCCGAATTTCCGGCCGGCAAGCACTTGCCGTACACGCTCCCGCATTTCCGGTTTCTGATTCCGGCTGCGCCCGAATATACCCTCCGACTGGTGGCCGGTGAACCCGGGAGCGCTGGTGCAGGATCAGCCGGACCATCCCGCCGGGTCGTCCCGTCAACGGGACAGCCGGACGTCCCGGACACGTTCGGCCGGTACCGGGAACGTGCCTAGCCCCGCAGTTCGAGCGTGCAGCACTTGACGCTGCCGCCCGCCTTCAGGAGCTCGGTCAGGTCGGCTCCGATGGGGTGGTAGCCACGCTCGCGCAGCTGCGCCGCGAGGCCCACGGCCTGCTGCGGCAGCACGACGTTGTAGCCGTCCGACAGGGCGTTCAGACCGAATGTGGCCGCGTCGGCCCGGTCGGCCAGGACCGCGTCGGGGAAGCGCTCGGCCAGAACCGCCTGGCTCTCCGGGGAGAATGCCGCCCGGTTGTACATGATCTCCCCGTCCGCCAGCACCGCCAGTGCCGTGTCGAGGTGGTAGAACCGCGGATCGACCAGCGTCAGGGTCAGCACCGGACGGCCGAAGAACTCGCTCACCTCGTCGTGCGACCGCAGGTCGGAGCGGAACCCGCTGCCGGCGAGGATCTCCCCGCCCGCCAGGAGGAAGTCGCCCTCGCCCTCGTTGACGTACTCGGCCTGCCGGACCTCCGACCAGCCGCCACGGCCGAACCACTCCAGGTATGCGGCCGACTCGTCGACGCGCTGGGAATGCCGGAAGCGGGCGACGAGCACCTTGTTGTCCATGACGATGGCGCCGTTCGCGGCGAACACCATGTCGGGCAGCCCCGGCACCGGCTCGATGAGCTGAACGTCGTGGCCGAGTTCGACGAACGTGTCGTGCAGTTCCTCCCACTGGGCCAGCCCGACCTCTGCCGAGGTGGGCTTGCTCGGGTCCATCCACGGATTGATCGAATAGGTGACATCAAAGTGTGTGGGGCGACACATCAGATAACGCCGCGGCGATGCCGCACGAGCACTTCCCGTCGACTGTTCCATATGTATGCGTGCCACCTTGTTCCCGTCTCGTATGCGGAAAATTCTGGAACAGTGAAGCAGAGTCGGTACGGAAGCGCGAGCACGGCCGAGAAAGGCACATCGATGCCGGACCGAAATCTCATACCTGTGAGCGTGCTATGCGCGGGTGTCATGGTGGTGAAAATTCGATGACGGCCGGTGAGGTCGCGACGCGCGCCGCCATATCGTCGAGACCGAGGGGGCGGCGCTCAGCGGAAACAGCAGCACGCTCGGACGCCAGAGGTACGTGGAATCCGCCGTTTCCTGACCGCCGGACCGCGACCGGCGGTGCCCGGCCGTCCCAGCAGCCCGGCCGGGCCCGGATCAGCCGGGGCCCGGATCAGCTGGAGTGTGTACAGCTCCGGCCGTTCAGGGTGAAGTGGACCGGTGCGGAGTTCCCGCCGTGCCGTGAGCCGAGGAAGCCCAGCGCGAGTGATCCGCCCGCTGCGACGGACTTGTTGTACTCGGCGGAGCTCGCGGTCACGTGCGAGCCGTCCTGGTCGACCTCGCCGTCCCACATCCGGGTCACCTTCTGACCGTCGCGGAAGGTCCAGCCGACGCGCCAGGTGTCCAGGGCATAGCCGGACGTGACGGTGACGGTCGCCTGGAAGCCGTCCGGCCACTCGCTGACCACGTCGTACTCGGCGTGGCACACGGCGGGTTCGCTGGGGTCGGGAGCGGCCCCGTCCTGCTCGGCGGCGGACGAGGAGTCGCCCTGGGCCTCCTTCTCCGACTCGGGTCCCGTGCCCGTACGCGTACCCGTGCCGGACTGCGAGGTCCGGGGAGCCGAGGTGGACGACGTCGACTCACCCACCGATCCGGAACCGGAACCCGACGGCACCGAGTGGAACGAGGACAGCTGCTCCCCCACGGGCTGCCGTCCCGACTCCGCCGAGGTGTCGGAGACGTCGTCCGAGGCGAACGGCACCAGCGTGACGACGAGCGCCAGCAGTGACACCCCGGCGGCCGCGGCCAGCAGTCCGGCACGTCCGATCCGGGCCCTGTCACCGCCCTCCCTCATCCAGCCGGCCTGCTCGTCCGGATCGTCGGCGGCACTGCGGCTGAGCCCCGACTCGACGGCCCGGCGCCGCCTCTCCAGATAGGCGAGTCCGCCCCAGCCGATCACCCCGCCCACGAGCGCCGCCGGCAGCCCGCCGCCGGAGTGCTTGAGACAGGCGGCGGCTTCCGCGCACTCGACACAGCGCGCCAGGTGCCGGGAGAGATCCTCGGGCACGTCGGCGGCGGGCGACCGGGTGACCGCGTCGAGCAGCCGCGCGTAGCTGCGGCACTCCTTCGCGAGCGGGGTGTCCAGGCGGTTGCGGTGACACCGGTCGCGGAACACTCCGCGCACCTGCTGCAGTTCCCCGACGACGCCCGCCGGATCGAGCCCGAGCCGTCGGGCCACGGCGGCCGTGGGCAGGGCCTCGACCTCGGCCAGCCAGAGCAGCGCCGCGTCCGGTTCCTGCATGTCCCGCAGCCCGCGCAGGGCCAGCGGCCGGTGCAGGGGCGGCCCGGAGAAGCGCGTGGCCTTCTCGGAGCCGAGCCACAGACGCAGGTCGGGGTCGAGCCGGTCGCCCCGGCCCCGGGCCTCCCAGGCGGCCGCCGTCTGCCGTACGGCGGTCAGGAGGAGCGGTATGCGGGGCAGCCGGGGCGCACCCGCCCGGCGGCCGAACGTCCTGCCGCCGGTCCCGGTCTCCGCGGCACGCGCTTCACGTATTCCGCGGGAGAAGGCCTCGGAGGCCAGCGACCGGGCATCGGCGGAGCCGCCGGTGCAGAGGTCGGCGTAGGACAGAACCGCGTCCCAGCACTCCGAGAACAGTGTGGCCTCTGCGGCGTCCTGAGGGGTCGGCAGGTCTGGCATGGGCGGGGGCTTCACCTGCATCCACGAGGGGGAACAACTCACCTTTTGAGTACGGGAGTTGCGGGGGATGTCTCGCGACGGGGCCGAGCTTTTCACGAGCTCCGCGCAACTGACAAGCGGGACCGCCGAATCCGCTTACCGTCTGCCGCCTGGCCCCACCAGGCCCTGTCGCCCCCGCCGTGGCCCCGTCGGCCCCTCAGCCGACGGACGCCTTCCCCGTGCCCTCCTCCACCGGCGCCCGGTCCGCCGGAAGACTGTCCATGAACGAGCTCACCGAGAACACCGCGTTCCCCGGTCCGGGCGGACCGTATCCGGGCGGCGAGGCGAGCCCGAAGTCGTCCATCGTGGACCGGTAGGCCTCCAGCAGCCGGATGTGGTATTCGAGCGGAGCACCCTGCGGGTTGGCCTTGCCGAGCGGGGTGGTCGGCTCCGGGCACCACGTGGTGAAGCGGGGCGTGATGCCGTGCGACATGAAGAACCGCAGTCCCTCCGTCGTGGACGCGATGGCCTCGTCGACGGTGGTGAACCCGGAGGGCCGGGCCATCTCGACCCCCGCGACGAAGTTGGGGATGACGTTGCGCGCGCCGAAGACCTCCGCCGAGTCGAGGATGCGCCGGTGCCACTCGTCGCGGCCGACGTAGCGCTCCTTGCCGGGGCAGTACAGCTCGAAGAGCCGGCGGTCCCACACCTCGTAGTTGGGGTGGTAGATCTGCACGCCGTAGTCCTTGAAGCGCTGCACGTCGTCGCGGGGCAGTGCCTGGGCGACGACCTTGCCGATCCACCGGCCCGGGAAGTGCTCCTCGATGGCCTTGGCGTACATGCCGTAGAAGTCGGCCTCGTCGCGGCCCTGGAGCTTGGAGGTGATGGCGCCGCCGGTCAGCGTGTACGCGGTGGACACCTTCGCCGTGTCGTACCGGTCGATGATCTCCAGCGCCTCCAGGACCTCGTCGACGTCCTTCACCCCGGTGTAGGGGCGGCCGGCCGCCTTGTGCTGGCGCCAGTTGTGGTTGATGTCGCAGTACTGGCACTCCTCCTTGGCGCCGAAGTACTGGCAGACACGGAACACCGTGAGATAGACGAGGTATCCCCACTGGATGGTCGGGGCCACCTCCATGACGGACTTCCCGCTGGAGAGGGTGTGCCGGTAGTACTCCGGCATCGGCGGCACCCCGACGTCCGAGATCCGCTTCCCGTCCAGGTACAGCCCGAGCAGTCCGTCGGCCCCGGCGGCCACCCGGTACGGCGAGGACGGGTTGACGCGTACGGACACGACGGTCCGCCGCAGGCCGTACGGGCCGCCGGTGAGGATGATCTCCTCGGGCGGCCGGCGCAGCGCGGCCTCGCCGAGCTCCGGCAGGGTGCCGTGGTCGAAGGAGAAGATGAAGTAGGACTTCGGCTTGACGTCGCCGTTCTCGTTGTCGCTGAGGGCGGAGTCGTCGAAGGCCACACCTCCCCGGAGGAGATCCTCCTTGAGGACGGCTTCCCGCGGTACCTGCGGGAACCTCTCCATCAGATCCTCGACCAGCGCGGTTCGGCTGCCCATCCCGTCCTCCTCGCTCCCGGCGACCGTGTTCGACTCCTCACGGTATGCCCCGCCTCCCGGACGGTACGTGCCGGGTCCCCCCGGCGGAGGCGCGGAACGGTCCGCGCCCCGGTCCGGTGGCCCACGCGTCGTGATCGGCGGGCGGTGACCTGCCGCTGTCGCTCCCCGTCGGGCAGGTGGTACCGGAAACTCCGCCCCGGCTGCAGCGCCCGCCGGGGACGTCGTGGACGCGGCTGCGGCAGGTCCCGCGGAACGGGAGGGGCGATGGCCCGGGGGTGCCTGCCCCCGGCGCCCCGGGCGGGTGTCGGTACGGCGGCGTCGTGGCCGGTCACGCCCACGCGGTGGAGCCGCACCCGGACGGTTCCGCGCCTCTGGACGGGCGGGCGGGGCGAGGTAGGTTCCATGAGTGGCCGTCTTTCCTGGCCGCGGGAACTTCCGGGGAGGACGAGAGATGGCCGAGGGGCTGACGAACTGGGCGGGGAACATCACGTACTCCGTCGAGGAGCTGCGGCGACCGGACTCGATCGGGGCGCTGCAGTCACTGGTGGCGCGGAGCGGCCGGGTGCGGGTGCTCGGCAGCGGTCACTCGTTCAACCTGATCGCCGATCCGGGCAGTGAGGGCGTGCTGCTGTCGCTGACCGCGCTGCCGCCGTCGATCGAGGTCGACACGGCGGCCCGTACCGTCCGGGTGGCGGGCGGCGTGCGCTACGCGGAGCTGGCGCGGGCGGTGCACGGGCGGGGACTCGCGCTGCCCAACCTGGCCTCGTTGCCGCACATCTCCGTGGCGGGTTCGGTGGCAACCGGTACCCATGGTTCGGGCAACACGAACGGTTCGCTGGCATCCGCCGTACGGGAGGTCGAGCTGGTCCTGGCCGACGGGTCGGCGCTGACCGTCGGGCGCGACGACCCCCGCTTCGACGGAACGGTGACCTCGCTCGGCGCACTCGGTGTCGTCACCGCGCTCACCCTGGAACTGGAACCGGCCTTCGAGGTCGCCCAGCACGTGTTCGGCCGCCTGCCGTTCGCCGGGCTGGACTTCACGGCGGTGTCCGGGTCCGCGTACAGCGTGAGCCTGTTCACCGACTGGCGGCGGTCCGGGTTCGTGCACGCGTGGGCCAAGCGGCGTACCGACGGGCCGTGGGACGGGTTCCCGTGGGCCGAACCGGCGGCGGAGGCGACGCATCCGGTGCCGGGCATGCCTGCCGTGAACTGCACCCAGCAGTTCGGGGTGCCCGGACCCTGGCACGAGCGGCTGCCCCACTTCCGGCCCGAGTTCACGCCGAGCAGCGGGTCCGAGATCCAGTCGGAGTACCTGCTGCCGCGACCGTACGCCATGGAGGCGCTGGGGGCGCTCGACGGCATCCGTGACGTGATCGCGCCGGTGCTGCAGATCTGCGAGGTCCGCACGGTCGCCGCCGACCGGCAGTGGCTGAGCCCCGCGTACGGACGGGACACGGTGGCGTTCCACTTCACCTGGGTGGATGACGCGGCGGCTGTGCTGCCCGTGGTGCGGCGGATGGAAGAGGTACTGGCGGGGTTCGACGCGCGGCCGCACTGGGGGAAGGTCTTCGCGGTGACGGCGCCGGTGCTGCGGGAGCGGTATCCCCGCATGGCGGAGTTCGCGGCGCTCACCGCCGAGCTGGATCCCGCGGGTACGTTCCGCAACTCGTTCGTGGCCGAGGTGCTGGGGTAGCGAACCGGGCGGCCTGGGACAGGGCGTTCCCGCGGGCGCGGGCGGTGCCCGTGCGCGGCGTGGCGGGCGTCCGGTGCTCGCAGCGGCGCTCCCCGCCGCGCCCTTCGTCATCACTCGTCACGATGCGTCGCCGTGTGCCGGCGGTCACCGGACCGGGGGACGGCGGGACACCACGAGGCGGCACATGGGGGTCCCGGTCCTGGAGAGGGCCGGCCTCGGCACCGAGCCTCAGGTCCGGCCTGCTCCAGGAGGCCGGTGCCGTCCGGACCGCCGAGGCTCCCCACCGCTTCTCCCACAGGCTCTGCCGATGATGACGTACGCGGCCGTCACGCACCGCCTTCCGATCGTGGCCCCACCGTCCGTGGACGCCTTCCGGGGCGATTCTCGCCGGGCCGTGGACCTGACCGGGCCCGGGGAACGATCTCCGGGACACCCGCTCCACGGACCGTCCCGGCGGGTCGGCCCCAGTCCCGGCGGCGATGAGTGCGTCCGTCCGTCACCGGGCGGGCGGCGACGGGCGGCGGACCGCGACGTGCGGGACGGTTCCACCGGGTGCCGTCCGGGGCGGCCGCCCGGTCCGTGCGGTGGCGTACCGGCGTCACCCCCCACGTAGCCTCTTCCTGTGCCTGCACCTCGCCCGCATCGCGTCGCCGTCCTCGTGCTCGAAGGCGCGAAGCCGCTCGACGTCGGAATTCCGGCACAGGTGTTCACGACCCGCGCGAGCATGCCGTACGAGGTGCGGGTGTGCGGGGCGGCACCCGGTCTCGTGACCGGTGGCGACGGCCTCGCATACCACGTCGCCCACGGCCTCGACACGCTCGCGTGGGCCGACATCGTCTTCGTCCCCGGCTACCGGTTCCCGGACCGGGACGACCCGCCGCGGGCCGTCGTCGAGGCACTGATCGACGCC
>Ga0247763_1001194_pt1 | contig 15180 bp, 18 predicted proteins | sample UWRJL141409B4_FD_179926 | JGI IMG/M metagenome (GOLD analysis project Ga0247763, IMG submission 179926) | Plant litter microbial communities from Arlington Agricultural Research Station in Wisconsin, United States - UWRJ-L141-409B-4 | ecosystem: Environmental > Terrestrial > Plant litter >...
TGTCAATATTGGCCCATACGCCGCCTTCCCTGAGCAGGATGAGGTATCTGAGAAAATCCGCTTTGAGGATGGCATCATCTATTGAGGTGAACAATTCAGGGATGGCGCCGCCGAAGCGGCCGTTCACACAAGCGTCCATATTGGCGCCGGTGATGCGCTCGCAGCGGAAACCAAGGGTAAACGCGCGCCATTTCTGAGGAAAATCAAGGGTTCTCTCAGTAGGGCTCTCGGAATTATCTTCCAGCTTTGCCAGATGTTTGGAAAAGGTTGAGAGGTGAGCGGTAAAGGTAGTTGGGAACTGCGGAACCGGCGAGTATGGTAGGTGTGGAAAATCTGTGCTCAAGTGATGGTAAGTTAGGGGGTATGCCATTGTAAGTACTGGCAGTTCAATCTCAGATAGCAGCCTGGCTGGATAGAGAGATTGAGATAAATGACAGACATTGAAAATCGCCCATACGTGAAAATGAGGATAATTATTGGAAACCCTTTGCCCGTTGAAACCAGCTCGCTTTTGAAGAGGGGTGGTTGAGTGAAAGATATCGCAAAATATCTAGCAGCCGGGACATGCGCGGATTGACAGCCTTTCTTCACCTCTCTGCCTTGCAGTCTTTACCAGTCACTTTATTTCGTGATGGTTTTTTTGTTGCCAGCCAGGCCTCATGACTGGCCGGTTGGCGCAACGGAGTTGGGATTTCAATCATGCACATAGGACAAAGTACGAAGTAGGAGAGCATTGAATCGCTTCAGCGGGATGCACAAGCCACTTGCTTGGCAGGGCGGACACATACTTTTGCGCTAGCCCACAATGGAAATTTAGGCGAGCCCACACTCAAAAGGCGTGCCAAAAATTCAAGGTTCTCGAGCCGAAATTCGAGATTGAGGAAGCACCTTGGAGACGACTCGACCTGTTCACCTTCGTATCTCCCGTCCACTGATAACCCCATAATCCTCGCAATGAGTTCCTCTAACGTTTCTGCTGACCTCGTCTGGGAGGTTACCCGTGCGTACCGCCATGCCGAACAGCTGCCAGAGATTCTGCTAATCCAGAGATAGGCAGCCAGAATGCCTACCTCGTGAAGAGGACATACGGCGGCGTTGCTCAGTTCTCCCGCGACCCTCTTAACCTGACGAACCTGCACTCCCGCAAGGTACTACGATTTCTTTCCCCGCGAGGTTGGAGTGAAAGACTAATTCTGGGATAGTACGCCGGGTTTGTCAACGACAAGGTACAATCCTCACCCAATTCAAACAACGGGAATGCAGCGGGAAGTGTCCGGGACTGATTTGTTGAGCTAGGCTGTCGGCATTGTCCCCAACGAGAAAGGTGGTGTCCAGGTGGTCAGCAAGAAGGCTGGCTCTGCCAATAAGCCTGCCACTGGCCTCCACAGAGTCACTTATGGCGGCAACAAGACCGCTCGCAAGTCAGTCAGGTCGAATCTCGAGCAAAATCAGCGCAATGTTAACATGTCTGGCAGGACCTACAAGAACATCGCCAGCCAGGTCGCCAAGTCCGGCTACCGGGCAGACCTTCGGGCAGCCGCCGTCGCCCGTGCCAGCTCTATCCGCCGATCCCAGAGAAGCCCTAAGCCCGAGCCCAAGCAGAAGCTCCGGGGCAACGCGGCTAAGCGCGCCGCTGAAAACTAAGTTGGAATGGTTGGCGTAGTGGAGTAGGGGGATGTTTCTGCCCCGACGGAGCCCGGAATCTCCGAGTCGGAGCACATGGCATGAATGGAAGGATCTGGGGCAATGGAACGGGATGGGATTGCCAATCTTGCATCCGGCAATGGCCACGGCGTTTGATATCCAAAAGAATCAATCACACAAGCACAGCTCTCTTTTTTGGGTCCGCACTACCAGTCGCAAAGTCTATCGACCGACCGATGCGTCAGGCCACCAAGTGGAAGGACTGCGCGACTTCTCCAGGCCAATGGCCGGGGATGGTGTATTTATGAAAGCCTCAAAAGTGACGCCAGAGTGGATGCGGTGAACACCCCGGCCATTTCCGACGTTGGTCCCGTTTCCGTCCCATCATCCGAGCTTCGGCCCTCGGAACTCGAGCACATGTTTGCGGCTATCCGCAACAATGACGCTCAACACCGTCTCAGACAGCAAACAGCGAACACATGAGTAGGTCGACAGTGAGGTGTTTTGCTTAGACGTAGCCTAAAGCTCGCTAAGCTGTTCTGGTGTGTCACCGGCAAATTGGGTGCATTGGCGCCATTGGACGTGAGGCGGCAGGACAATTGCCCCTCCTCAAGTGAAGTAGTAACGCGGGGCAAGTTCACCCCTCCTTGGCATCTTGCCGCGGACCCCGCCAGAGTTTGCGGAATTGCGTCGGCATCCCTTTCTTCAACCTCACCTGCCGCTGATCCGTTGTGAACTCTGACTCTCCAGCTCCTCACTTCTCCCTCTAGGTCCGGCCTCCTTCTATATTTTAATCTCGATGCGCCTCGCATTGGCTATTTAGCAACACCATCCGGACACTGACGTTACACATGTTCTAGATCCCTCCACGCTCACTTGCGCCGTTCCCCAATCTTCAACACAAGAGACAAAATGGTCAAAGCAGGTCGGTTCATGCTACATGTTTTTGTAATCTTTGGAGTATCAGCACGTCTGACTGTGTATTAGTCGTTGCCGGCGCCTCTGGTGGCATTGGACAGGTTCGTTTCAACCATGTCTTGGTTGGCTGTTGATGCTGAAAGCCATCTTCCTAGCCCTTGTCCTTGCTTCTGAAGCTCTCCCCGCTTGTCGATGAGCTCGCTCTGTACGATGTCGTCAACACCCCCGGTGTCGCTGCCGACCTCTCCCACATCTCGTCAAACGCCGTGAGTGCCAATGCTATCGTGATCAACCCTTCCGGCTCCCACTTAATAATGCGCAACAGAAAACCACTGGCTACCTTCCTCCTAATGACGGCGCCAAGGCGGCTTTCAAGGATGCCGACATCATCATCATCCCCGCTGGCATTCCCCGTACGTATAATTGGCGGACTTCGAGGGCTCTGAGAGGCGCTGACTTGGATTTGTTCAAGGCAAACCGGGCATGAGCCGTGATGACCTCTTCAACATCAACGCCGGGATCGTCAAGGGTCTGATTGAGATTGCCGCTGAGGTCGCCCCCAAGGCCTTCATCCTGGTCATCTCGAACCCCGTCAACTCGACAGTACCTATCTCTGCTGAGGTCCTCAAGGCCAAGGGTGTCTTCAACCCCCAGCGTCTCTTCGGTGTCACCACTCTTGATATCGTCCGTGCCGAGACCTTCGTTGCTGAGGTCGCTGGCTATACCAACCCCTCTCAGCTGACCGTTCCCGTCATTGGCGGCCACTCTGGTGACACCATCGTCCCTCTCTTCAGCAAGGTCTCGCCATCCGTTTCCATCCCAGATGATAAGTACGATGCTCTTGTCAACCGCGTCCAGTTTGGCGGGGATGAAGTCGTTAAGGCCAAGGATGGCGCTGGATCTGCGACTCTCTCAATGGCCTATGCCGGCTACAGGTGAGTTCATCGCCTTGGTGTTTCTCTGGCCTAAGCTGATCCGAGTGCAGGTTCGCCGAGAAGCTCCTGAAGGCTGCTGCAGGCACCAAGGGCCTTGTGGAGCCCAGCTACGTTTGCCTCTCTGGTGTTCCGGGCGGCGAGGAGATCAAGAAGATCACCGGTGTTGATTTCTTCTCTGTCCCCATCGAGCTTGGCGTGAGTTTTAGCGAACCTCTCAACTGAAAATCATCAGAAGCTGACAATACACAGCCCAACGGCGCTGAGAAGGCGGTTAACATCCTTGCCGACATTACTGACAAGGAGAAGTCGCTCCTTGAGGTTGCCCTCAAGGGCTTGAAGGGCAACATCGAGAAAGGTGTCGCTTTCGCCCACAACCCCCCTCAGAAGTAAATCCCCCATATCATGCAACAATAACACTTCCCCTTCGAGGCGAGCTCAGGCATGCTTTTTGTGGCTGTTTGGTAGCCGGTGAGAGAAAAGATTGATAGAGCAAAAATAGAAGAACCGATAAAGTTCAAGTAGCTGATTTGTTTGTTCTCCATCGTTAGGCTGTAAAAGAGTTGACCAATCCATTGGGACGACAACCCCCCTTTGTCACGATTTCCGAATTCCGATAAGCATATATCCCTAGCATTTCCGCCAGCATATAGAACCTACAACTGGTTCTGTTCTTGTCGAACCGAACCCCTCATGCATAACCCCATTGGTGCGCTTTTTATTTTCGTTAATTTACCGCGACAACACGGCCCGGCATTGGCATTGGTAAGGGGACTGCAGGAGACTCGGGTCGGTTGGCGTTCCCGTGTACTGGTAACGGATGGATTGGCGGATGGATGTTATGGTACCACCATAAATGCGTTTAGGAGCAAGTCTAGCCTCTTCCAGTGCTGGGTATAGATAGATAGATTGTATTTCCGCTGTAAAGCAACGCCCGCTTAACCCAAACGCCATTCGCCTCGACCCTTTCTACATGCAACTATGCGACTGTTGAATAGTGATTTGTTGGTGAAGTCGTATCACGGCTTCCATTCCTCTGAAAGAGGGCGGGCATGGGCTATGGCGCTTTTGCTGGTATTGTCTTAATTTGGAAGATTGCCCCAGGTAGCTCGCTTGTCTCGGCTTGAACCGTAGCGTTGATCCCCATAGCCGCGAGCGCTCCCCGGACGATACCACACGGGAACCATAAGAACTGGTTCTGTTAGATGCCTGGGATTGTCTGCGGTTAATTGGGGAAAATAGACTTACAGGTTGGGCTCTTAACACTGCTTGCCCGCCTGGTTCGGCGCTCATTCTTGAAAAGGGTCGAAAGGAGTTGTCTGTTAAGACGTAAACACCCTGTCAAATGTTAGCAAGGTTCCGAAGGAGAATACAGAGTGGGCGGGTGCCAACTTTGGAGCCGTAGACTAGGAGCTGAGAACACACAAAGCCAGAGTTTCGTTAGGAGGCCGCTGTGAAGCCACTAGACCAGAGCAGCAGAGCTGGACGCCTGTAAAACAAGAGAGACCAGTACGAACGGATACACTTCGCCATAACGGCCAGAGTATACCGGCTACCGCAAAAATTGGGTTGCAGACACAGACCAGAGCCAGCCATCCGCCATCCAACCTCGCCCACTTTAGCTGTACCCTCCAACCCACTCTCCGCACCACCACCACCACCCTCATCCCCACTCAAATAGTCCCGCCTCCGAGGGGGAAAGGGAAAAAGAAAGAGAGGGGAAGGAGAAAACCTACCCTATGATTCGTCTTCAAATTATCCACCTGCTTGCGAAACACCAACATCCACAAATCCTTACACACAAACTTGATCACATCCAACGTGTCGCCAAATCTCCCGCGGTCTCTAGAGAACCTCTCCACCAGCCCCTGTCCAACGCGATAGCCCAGCGATTCCAGCCTGAAGAATACGGCATCGCGTTCTTCTTCTTCGTCTAGTTGCTTTTTCTCTAATTTTGGCCGTGGTACTTCAGAATCGGTGCCCATATTGACGCCATCGCCGTCTCCGTCAACTTTGCTGGTTACGCGGTATGCCATGGGGACGAGCTCGATCAGGAGAAAGTCGAGAGAGGAAGCGGCGAGGAAACGGGCGTGTGGATCGGAGGCATTGTATGGGGGCATTACCGATTCGAAAGACATGGTTGTAGGTGTTGGAGCCGCGGGCGGGGAATGGCGCGTGGCTGGGTGAGATGAGATATCTTGGTTGTCGACGAGGGGGTCAAAAACATATATCTCAGGATTCGTTTGAAGCTGCGAGGTGTGGTTGAAGCAGATGGGATTCGATGAGTGGGGGGGCGCTGCGGGCTTCGGGAGGGCATTGACGAGTGGAAGCCCAGCGAAAGAGATCGTGAATTTGGTCGGATCACTAAAATGTCATAAGAAAGCAGCCGCAAAGGAGTCCACAAGGCAAAGTTTTTGTGGAGAGTTGGTAGAGCTTGAATTCGTTTGGTGTCTCTGCGGTTGGAGGTGGTGGGGCCCGCGGCCGAAAGCTGCTCCCGTCATATGTATTTATCCAGTTTATTCAGTTTATTCAGTTTAGCAGAAATCTCCACAAACACCACCCTTTAAGCACGTGGAACTCAGCTTGTGATATTTCGGGCACTTTAGCAACATTTCACAATGCACTATCTAGGTATCGATCTTCATCCGTTCCCATTGCTCATCATAGTGAATACCAGAGAGCCGCCCAACCATTTAAACGCCACGCTGACCCTTCCTTTCCCAATTCCCAAATGGACCGCCAACCATCATTAAACAAGGCCCGCCTCGAAGCCAGATGATGCCGGACCTGCAAGTGCCGCTGAGCCGCATAGAGTATGTATGGACTGGACCAAAGAACCAACGCGTCCACTTCGTCAGTCACAAAACCGACGTGAGGAATACCATGAGTCCCGGGATGAACAAACCAGGACCAAATCTTGCCGAGGCTAGTCGCTAGTAGACAACCGCATGAATGTGCCGGACTACCCCCGATTTGTAGGTAGGTGGGATCAGATCAAATAAGTGTGCGAAGATACACCGGTGACCCCTTTAGTAAAGGGAATGATGAAAGCCATTCTGGCCGATATTGACACGTTTGGCCGGAGGATGAGAGTCATCCTCATCGTCTGAGAGAGTGAGGTCAATAACCTCGGGTGCGGGGCGTTTGGTGGCCGGCCGGGGAGCCGCAGAGCCGTTATGCGATGTTCCGGTGTTCGGCGTAGTTGACAGCGAGGCCGACGTACCAAGCGTTCTGTTCGGCGTCGCATTGCTAAAAGTTGAGCTTCCCCGAAACGAGGAAATAATCAGGTCATCATCATCAATGTAGCTCGCATGACTCTGCTGGGCCTTCTCTTCACATTTGGCGCCTGGAATTGACCACTTGCCAAACGGGTCGATGGTTACCTGCTCAACGGAATCATTGGTCGTTGTGAGGATCTCACGCACATATCTAACCTTGTGAGCCTTATTTAATATCCTGTTTTCAAGAACAAACTTACTCGTCAACGGCCAGCTGCTCGAAGGGAGCTGGGTTGTTGCAGATTGGACACAACCATTGAGGCCCCTGTTCCTGGAGCTGGAGATATGAGAGTGCGTCAAAGCATTGAATGTGCGTGCAGCTCAGGCCTCGGCATGGACGCTTCAGTATTGCGTAGGAAAGGGGGCACTTGAGACTGAGGTTCAGTGATGTTGCCTCAATGTCTGGATCATGCGCTTTTTTGGTGACTAGATACGGAGTTAGCAAATTCTTTCCCCAACTTCGAGTGTTGTTCTTACGCTCAGCAATGACGGTTTCCTTGCGGATCTTCTTTTGAATTTGGTTCAGCAAGACATCGGGGGAATTCGACTTGCAGAGTATCACGCAAAGATAGTATTTCTTACGCCACAGTAGCGAGGTTAGTCCTGAAGAAATAGCCAAAGGCAGGCAGGTGCGTTGAAATACCTTGGTGGTAAGAGCATAGGTGAACTCGACAGTGTTAGTGTAGTTGGTGGGCCGCAGGCGCAGCGAGTCGGTGATGTCAACCGGTCTAGTAGACCCAGTCTTGTTCTTCAGGCCTCGCAGGTTTGCCTTGACATCCCCTCCGTTTACCTTCAGCTCCGAATTGTGAGGAAAGGCAATATCCTGGGTGCCGGTGTTGCCGCCGGCGCAGAATACCATGACACGCATCGAAGGGTCAGTTGAGCAGACCACAACGTCCGAAGCCTTAACACCCAGGTTCACAGAGTTACGGTGACTGGCCATGACTGCGCCAAGAGGTCAGCATCAAACCTTCAATACCAGGATCATGCACAAACTTTCGCACATCCTGATTTCGCCCAGCCGCTCCTTCAGCTCGTAGAACGGACTATGCGTGAACTCGAAGCCAGGCGTGATGGGAGGCTTAGGCCTGGCTTGCCCCGCAGGGCGACTTGTGGTGTGTTGTACATGAATAGTAGCGGATCGTTGTCCGTTGGGGAGGCCGTAAGCAGCAGGATATGTGGCTGGAGGATAGCGCGATGTACTGCTTTGTGCCGGCGTGTGGGGGGTGCCTAGAGGGGGGTACCCGGGCGCCATAACTCCGAATGGGGTCGTTTGCGCAAGTACGCTGTGTCGAACTTCTTCGTATCGTTGGGAGTCCTGTTTCGGCGCAACTTCCTCAATTACTGTTTTGGAAAGCTGGGTCAGTGAGGTGCAAGGTGAGAGCTGCGGGGGGTGGTGGGTGATGCGCGTCTGGGCGCGCGTTGGGTGGTGGGCGTGATGGGGCAGGCAGTAAAGGAGAGACGAGAACTGACAGCTGATGATGCGCCGAACAAGATCGGGTTTGTTCCCAGTCTTGGGCAGCCCATTTACTGAGCAAATGGCCTGGAGGCCTTGCTTTGATGGTTTCTCCAGAGCGCGGATGAGTTCCTGCACCTCTGCCTCGGGTGGTGATCGTGGGTCCATTTTCACCGGGCGCGGCCTGGAAGCAGCCCTGCGGGGATGGAGGTGGTTGATTTCGCACGGAAATAGGAAGGAGCAAACTGGCAACTGCCGGGCCGGTCGGCCTGGCGGGCCCTCCGGGCCTTTCAACAGTCAGTCGTAGACAAACCTAGAAGGAGCAACTCTCTCGTTGTCTTCTGGGCGCTTGTCGTCGTTGGCTAAGCCTTGAGCCTCAACCCGCTGAGTCCCCAGCAACTAAGAGACCTGTCGCGTCACCAATGCATCCCAGCTTCCTCGTTTGTTCGGCTCAATGGCCTCATCCGGAAATTCCAGTGTATTTAAGGGACGATGCTGTTCCTCAACGAGGATGTCCGTTGGCGATTCGACGGGCTTGTTTGACGTCGAACTCGAGAAGGCGGAACTTCATGGCAGAAAAGCGGCGTGTGCTTGGCTGCCACGAACTGGGGTATTTCTGCACATGGTGCAAGAAAGTACACAGTAAGGTCTTTTATTACTTCCTAATTAAACCCTACATACTCCTGCACATTTTGTGCTAGCACCACCCTACTGGGAGGTACCCAGTAATATTCTACTTTATCCGATACTGTGGCATTCAGGTGGAAAGTCATGCCGAAAAAAAAGCTTTGCCGCAAGCTTCTGAGACCTGCAATAGAAAGTACCCTCTACCAGAACCCCTCCCACACTCAGACAGATTTCAAGAATTTCTCATTCACACGGTTTTTCTTTAATCCAACCGTGGCGTAAAAATGGCGAAAAGCGCACGATCACGCCAGGTCAAAGCCAACAACCGGAAACTTAAGGAGAATGTCTTTGGGCCAGTCGAGGCAGCACGCGCAGAGCGTCTATCAGCCAAGCTGCTTGAGATTGCCAGTCAACCGAAGCCACAGACGGATGTTGAGATGGTAGTGACAGGTGGTATGCATCTGAACAGACACATTTGTGATTTCGCGGGTCTGAAGGCTAACAAATTGCTCAGAAACCATTGAGACTCAGGACTGTGCACCGACAGAAAAGGACGAGGGTGAGTTCTGGATCATGATTATCCCCAACCCCGCCGTGTCTAACAGCTTAATAGCCATGGAAGTAGATTCTGGGTCGAAGCCAGCGTCCAAACCAGCAGTGAGCAAGAAGAGGATTGAGAAGCGCAGAAGCAAGTCGTCCATTGTCTTCCCCAAGTACGGCGAGAGGAAGAGCGGCCGGAATAAGAAATGAGCACCAGAGGATATCTCATTTGGCAGATGGCCCTCTCTAGCAAATGAATCAACAGTTGCGAGTAGATGGACGTAGAAAGTTGGATTCAATACGGGCTAAGACTTCTATCATAGTATCGAGGCGGGTATGGGCGTGATGCAGCGTTTGGCGGGGTTGGCGTCAGGGTCAGGATTTTTGCGACAGGGGATAACGCGGCCCAGTCGCGTGGCTCTTGGCTGGCGCTTTGCTTCTAGTTCGCTTCCAAGAGCCCTGAACCGTCAGAAACCGACAGCTTTTGCGACACCATCAGAGGTGGATGAGCATCGATTCAATACTCAGTGATAGCTCAAAATTTGACAGACTTGTCGCAATCCAGGCCCGATAAACGCGCCGTTTGTCGACAATGGCCACCCGACAGAATTAAAATCAATAAAAGAAGTTTTGCGCCTTCAATTCCGTGAGTGGGCACAGCGCGTCCGATATGCCCTCGCGTCATGGTGGGACGGCCACCGTCGTCGCGGTCGTGCTGCTTGTCGCTGCCAATTTGCTAATTCCTGCCGCCATTCTGGTCTTTGCGATTGGATTTTTTCCTTATAAACCACTGCTTCCCGGCCTCGCGGAGTTCAGCCCGCTACCTGGCTATGACGGCATTCCCGAGGCGCCGTTTGACCGGCTGATCTTCATGGTCATCGACGCACTGAGAAGGTAGTCAGGCTTTAAGAGAGGGTTTTCTCCTCAAGACACATGCTAACAGACCACAGTGACTTCGTCTTCTCTCCGGGTAGCGGCTTCGAGTATACGCAATCGTGAGCTCCAGCCCTACTTGCGCTCGGCGACCTGTAAATATGCATCTGCTAATCGCACCTGAGCAGACTTATTCGAGATGGCGCTGCGGTTCCCTTTACAGCGCATGCCACGTCGCCGACAGTTACCATGCCCCGACTCAAGGCGATTACCACTGGCTCAATCCCCTCCTTTCTCGACGTTGTTCTTAACCTGGATGAAGGCGATGAGTCGTCGACGCTGGCTTCGCAAGACACATGGCTTGCTCAGATGAAGGCAAAGGGCGCCGGGAAACTGGTCATGTACGGCGACGATACTTGGTTGAAGCTGTTTCCCGCTACCTTTGATCGCGCCGACGGAACCACGAGTTTCTTCGTCTCGGTAAATACATGTACTCGAGGGTACCTGAGGAGTGTTTGGGTGCTGACTCCTGTAGGACTTTACAGAGGTCGACAATAACGTCACACGGCATATCGGCTCGGAGCTCAAGAAAGACGACTGGAACACCATGGTTCTTCATTACCTCGGACTGGATCATATTGGGCATAAAGGCGGACCAAGAAGGTAACCTGATCGCTTGCTCTACACTTTTAGGTCTACTGACACACCAAGTACCCATATGATTCCGAAGCAGCGTGAGATGGACGGTATCGTCAAGCAAATCTTCACGGCAATTGAGTCAGAGCCTCACTTCCAGTCTACCCTGTTTGTTATATGTGGAGATCACGGCATGAACGATGCCGGAAATCACGGGGCATCATCTCCGGGCGAGACATCTCCAGCATTGGTTTTCATGTCTCCCAAGTTCAAGGCGCTCCAGAAAAGCCTACAGGCGCCGGTTCCTGAAGCCGATGATTTCCAATACTACAGTACTGTCGAACAGTCGGATCTTGCACCAACCCTGGCTGCTCTTCTTGGTTTCCCAGTGCCTAAGAATAATCTGGGTGCTCTCATCCCAGACTTTTTACCCTTCTGGCATCGTAGTACGTCTCAGGTGCTGCACGCGGCATTGTAAGTATTATTGACACATAGCAGAACAGGATCAAGCCCAGCTGTTGGTCCGTAATGCCCGCCAGATCCTGGACATCGTTACAGCAACATTTGGGCAGCAGATTCTCGAGGTAGACACAGAGTCGGAAAGCTGCTTTGATTCGGCCAACAACTACCAAAAACTAGGATGTGAGTGGAAGAAAATATTCAAGAAAGCCGAATCGGGAGTCTTGGATGCCGATGTAGACGCTCAATGGGTCTCAACTACGACCGAAGTACGTACTTTTTCTGTTGCTTGTCTAAGGCGGAGACTGACCATACCAGTGGTTACGAAAAGCGCAACGTCTCATGAGCAGAATGGCGAGCAACTATAATCTCTTCTGGCTGTTCGCAGGCCAGGGGATCATTCTGCTCGCCGTTCTGTTTGCCACGGGCGCCGTACCTACCCATTTTGTTACCGAGTCATCGGTAGGGGCGGCAGCGTTGGCGGTAATCACCGTCGCATATGGTATCATGATGTTTGCCAGCAGTTACGTTGAGGAAGAACAGCATTTCTGGTATTGGGCAACGACTGCTTGGTTTTTTGTCCTTGGTGTGAAGGGTTTCAGTCGGTGAGTCTGGTCGTATCTGTCGGGGATTGATTGTCTGACCTCGAGCCCCTAGAGCGACATCCAAAACAAAACACACACTTGCAGCGGCCCTGATGCTTGTTACTGTTCGGTTGGTAAGAGCTTGGAATCAGACCGGCCAGAAGTTTGCCGGCGAGCCAGATATTGTGAAAATCTTTCTGTATCCGAACCCCCTTTTGATCTGGAGTCTAGTCGGTTTGACTTATCTTTGGGTCCATCGCGAACTCATCTACGGCTTCAACGGCATTCCCGCCCCGATCAGTTACTCGGCTGTGAGTGCACTGGCGCTTGCATCCGTCTGCTTCAAGGTGGCATTTACCCAAGAAGATGCCCCCGAGCTTGTCACTGGCTTTGCAAAAAGCATCGCCGATCTTGAAATCACCAAAGGACACAGCCTAGTATCACAGGCCAGGGTTGTGTTCGTCGCACTGGCTGTCGGTTACGCATGCGCGCTATTCTACATTCTCACCAAGCAACGGCTATCCATGACTACACCAGGTTCGTTTCTTCCGTCGCTCTCTCACTCCTTACGTCATGAGACTAATAGACACAAAACACAGCAATCGAAACACTTCATCACCTCTACACGCTCCTCGCCATAACTCAATCCCGCACCACCAATATCCCACTCTTCCTCCTCTTCCAAGTTCAACACGCACTCCTCCGCACCCAGGGCCAGTCGCTCATCGAACTCGCCACCTCCTCCCTCCTCCTACAGTACGCGTCTTTCTTCGCCTTTGGCGGCTCCAACGCCATCTCCTCTGTCGACCTCTCCAGCGCCTACAACGGCATCGCCGATTTTAACATTGCCGCTGTCGGCGCCCTCACTTTTATCAGCAACTGGGCTGCGCCGATGTACTGGGTCTCTGCCACTATTCTACTGTTGCGCGACAGCAATCCCTCCGGGAATCTGAGAAAGGGCAACCCTTGGACCCGTCCGGGCTTAGGGGCCAGCGTAGGCGCAGAAATCTTTTTCGGCTACGCCACATTCATGACGCTATTTACGGCGTGCAGCGTCGCAGCCGTCATGGTGGCGTGCACGATGCTGAGGACGCATTTGTTCATCTGGACGGTGTTTTCGCCAAAATATCTGTACTGCGTGGCTTGGAGTGTTGGGCAACATTTGTTGGTGAATGTTGTGCTGGGGGGGATGTTCTTCTGGTTGGGTGGGTTATGATTGAGCTTTTCGGAGATAAGAAATACTGTATTTCTAGATTAGATGAATGGCAGCGGCATTGTCATTTTGTACCAGGCGCAATTTACAAGGCCTATCAAGTCCCACGCTAGCAATTCTTCTAGGAATTCCATTGCATTCATGATACTTAGTGGTGGGTGAATGGAGTGATAGTGGTACTTGTCTGCCTGCGTCATTGTCATTTAAAATACCTATTCTATCCTGACAACGAAGCACGCTTCAATACTCTTTCTTGTCCTGCCGTGGCAACAAACGTGGTACAATATCATACCCGCTACGCGAACCAGTCCATCCCGTATGCTATTCCGTTCAACCCAGTCCAGCCCAACCTAATCCAATCCAGCGCAGTCCAGTCTAGTCCATTGTCATGATACAAACCCCATCCTCTACGCCTCGCCTGTTCGATTGGCAAGAACGAGCGAGGAGCTTGATGAATTTTTGGAGCTTAAAAACATCCCTCATAAATCCATCAACTTCCTCGTTCTTGTCAATGCGTCAGGCGAGGTGCAAGCAACAACAACTCAGGCCAGCCCAACTATCATATAATGACGCCAATTTCAATGTGCTATTCAGCATCGGACAACAAGTCATCAACAAGTGAATCCTCATCCACCACTGTCCCCTCAACTACCGTCCTCATAACTGTTGTCCCATCGGGTGTGTCGTCGTCGTCATCTTCATCCTCCTCCTTGATCTCCACCTCCCGAACAATGGTCCTCTCCTCCGGCACAATTGTCTTGTCCTCCACGCTCACCGACGTAGCGCGGCTGACGCTTCTGCGGAAAGTAGCTCCCACTCCAGGAGCGCCCTCGGCAGCGGCGTCGAGGTTGTTGACAATCTTGCCGAGGCTGACATGGATCTTGTAAAGGGCATTGCGGGCGACAGCATCGGAGAGGATCTGGGCCTCGACGGTCTCGCAGACGTCGGAGTAGACGTCGCGGATCTTTTCCTCCGAGGAGGCAGGCGAGACATAGAGTTTGCCGAGGAGGACGGCGAGGATTTTCTTTTCTTCTCCTGTAGGATGTATGTTAGCGATTGAGCAGGTAAGACAGGCAATAGGAAAGACTCACTGCTTATGTTGCTATCAAGTCTTTCGATGATGGCCTTGGCAAAGTCTAGATGTACATCGCTATTGACATGCTTCTTTTCCAGAGCATCGGCGGAGACACCTGGTGAGTAGCATTTTCTCGGGTCGGTCCAGTCGACTAGACATGCGCCAACAGTCAACAGGCTGACCATCTCATCCTCGACGTCGGCATCGTCGTCATCCAATCCCTCGCGCACGTTGTACAGTGTGTGGAGTGCATCGAGCGCAACGCTTTGCATGAGCTCCTGGCTCTCAGACCGAGAGTAGCAGAAAACTGGCAGGAAGTAGTTGAGCGCCTGACGAACGCTCTGGTTGCCCGAGCTGGCAGGCTCAAAGTAGGCTACAACGAGCGTCTTGAGAAGTTCAGCAGCAACATCATGGTCACTGATAACACGGCCAAGGAGCAGCTTAGACGAAGCAACTGTAGCGGCTGCCTGGACTTCAGGAGCCTTGGCACCCGAACGAAGGGCCTTAATGTAGACCTTGAGGAGAGCTGGGTTCGACGATAGGAGCTGTGCTCCATGAACGTTGAGGATGTCTGTCAAGATCTGGAGCGCCGTGATTTGAAGTGCGGTGTGGCCCTTGCTAAAAAAGTGCATGAACAGTGTCAGATTTTCTTCAGCCAGAGATCGATCTAGAAGGGAGCAGAGCCCAAGACAGACGAGGCCTCTCTCGCGGACAGGGGCTTCGTGACTGCGTACAGCAGGCACGACAAGATTGTTGAGCATTGAAACAAGGTGATCGTTCTTCTGAAGATTGCCTGCAACATTGGTGAGCATGCACTGTACAATGTGTAGACATTTCATGTTGATCATGATCTCCTTGATGGCCTTCTTGGCAGCCTCCTCCTCGGAAAGCTCAGGCGTCTTTCCCCTCTTATTTGTCGGGGTGGTGTCGCTGCTGACCTCAGAC
>Ga0247763_1001195_pt1 | contig 15161 bp, 6 predicted proteins | sample UWRJL141409B4_FD_179926 | JGI IMG/M metagenome (GOLD analysis project Ga0247763, IMG submission 179926) | Plant litter microbial communities from Arlington Agricultural Research Station in Wisconsin, United States - UWRJ-L141-409B-4 | ecosystem: Environmental > Terrestrial > Plant litter >...
CGCCGGACAGCCAAACGCGGTGCCGCTAGCTCATGTCGTCGAGGCGATTTTTCCCCGGTACCTCGCCGCTGACGTCTTCAACATCGAGCACGCCCTCGGACCGGACGAATCGCCAGCCGCCGTTGCCGCTGCGGCCGACCACGTGGAACGAGAGTTCCGAGCGTTCCTTTCGACACACGCTCGCTGTGGCTCACCCCCGATCACCGTTCTCGGCATTGCTCCGATTCCGCTCCTGACATACCTCGGCACGCTTATCGGCAACAAGCGCGAGGCGGCACTCTATCAACGGCACCGAGACAATGGTCGGTGGCTGTGGAAGTCTGACGGAGAAGTCGTGGGCTTCGAACCCGCGAGGAAGATTCGCGAGGGAGAAGGCGGAATCATCGCGCTCCTGGTCAACGTCAGCGGGCGAAACGGCGCTGACCGATTGCCGCCCGCGTTCGCAGGGGCGACTGTCTATGAACTGGCGCCAATTGAGCGGGACCCATCACCCACGGTTCTGCGGCGACTCGAAGACCTCGCAAACTTCCGCGCCGCGTACCGCCAGAGTCTCGACCAAATCCGTCGCGATCACAGCGACCCATCCGAGATCGGTGTGTTTCCTGCTGTCCCGATCCCGATCGCGATCGCGATGGGCCTCGACCTTCTCCCGAAGGCCGACCCGATCCTGGTGCTGCACGACTGGCGCAAGGACAAGTTTATTCCCCTCATCAAGGTGAACACATGACGGCTGTCGAGTTTCTGCGTTTGCTGCTCTTTGAAAACAAGATCACTGACAAGAGTCCAGAATTCGACGGTCTTTGTGCACGACGCGGAGAGATCGAAGCGGTGCTTCGCGGTGCCTTCTTTCGTCCCGCGCCGTCCATACGACACGGTGGCTCCAGGGCGAAGGATACGATGGTTGGGGTCTCGTATGACCTCGATATGACTTGCTACTTTCCGTGTGAAGACCCGCGGTCGCTCGAGGAGATCCACGGGGACGTCAAGAGCGCGCTCGATGGGCAAGGGTACCGCACGCTGGAGAAGACTTCCGCCATTCGTGTCCACGGCCACGACGATGCAGACTTTCACGTCGACGTCGTGCCCGGTAGGTTTTTCGATGAATCGCGAACCGACGTGTGGTTGCATCGAACGCAAGGCACGAAGGAGCGACTGAAGACGAACCTTGATGTGCACGTCGGCTACGTCAAGGGCAGCGGCGTGAAGGACTCGATCTGCTTAATGAAGCTTTGGCGCCATCGCTTTGCACTACAGTCGTTGCGAACCTTCGCGCTCGAGCTCGTCACGATCAAGCTCCTCAATGGCTGGGCCGGCAGTGACCTGGATGCTCAACTGTGGCACCTGTTCGAGGAGCTTGAGGCGCAAGCTGATAGCATCGCGATCGAGGATCCCGCAAACGCCAATAATGATGTGTCGGCGCTGCTGGATGCGGGGCTCCGTGGACAGCTGAGGGCAGCGGCGAGGCAGACACTCGATGCGGTCGCGCAGGGTGGCTGGCAGAGAGTCTTCGGTCCGCTCAGAGCTGACGAACAGACCAAGCGACGCAGCATGGCCGCGGCCGTTGGAGCGACCACGGTGCGAACGAAGCCATGGCTGCCGCGCTGACCTTTGCCATTGATGTGGAACTCGACGCGGGAGGAAGGGGCCTGGCGGAGGCGCTGGCGCGGTACCCCTGTCTCCTCGCGACGCCGATCGATTCGGGCTTCGTGCTCCAAGGCACGTTTCCCGTCCTCCACGAGCAGGTGGAGATAGACGCTTTCGCAATATCGATTGAGTTGCACCGACGAGGTGCCGTATTCGCCGCGGCGCTGCGAGAGATCGGGGGGCGAATCCCGCGTACAGAGGACCGTCACATCTTCGGGACTCACGGATTCGCGTGCGTCGCGCTGCCAGAGGACATTTATCTCCAGACCCACGGCAAGCCGCTGAGTCTCATAGCGTTTCTGGATGGCCCGGTGCGGAGCTTTCTGCTGGCGCAGGTGGTCATGGAGCGCGAGGGGCACTGGCCGTTCGGGGAGCGCGGGCACGGCACGGAGGGCCTTGCCGACTTCTATGAGGAGCTTCTCGGCACCCGGGACCTGCACTTGGCAGCGAGATACCTTGGCATCCTCACCTACCCTCGAACGCATCGACAATGGCGCTGTCCCTGCGGAAGCGGCGAGAAGCTCAGACGCTGCCACGCGGCCGACGTCGCTTCGCTCAGGTCGAGACTATCACCTCAGATCGCGGGTCGCTTCCTCGAACGAGTACGCAGTGCCCTGTTGCAGTCCAGCTGAGAACGCGCGGGGCGCAAGCGCAGGAGGCCAGCCAGAGCGCGCTCGGCGGAAGCACAAGACTGAGCCGAAGCGTACAGTCTCGGAACGGATCAAGGAAGCACTTGCGGAGTAACGCTCGGGGGCGCCGGAGTCTGGCGGTCTCGGCGATTCCTAAGCTCACTTCACGCCTTCTTCGGTCCGGCCTTCTGCATTTTCGCTTTGCGCACACGGCGGCCTGGCTTGGTCGGCGTCGGACCGATACGCCCGGCCCGATCAGCATTGAGCGCGGAGAGCCGCGCCGCCATAACATCTTCGAAGTGGTTCCGATCGTGGCATGCATCGCTCGCAGCGCAGTACGGCGGCACCGCGACATCGCTCCAGCCGTATGAGTCGAGAACCGCACGATCAAGCCTCTCATGCAGCGTCCGCAGCTGCTTCAGAGCCAGATCCGTCGCCGCTGCGTCGTGCAGCGCGTTGTACGTCTCCGTCAGCCCTATTCCTCGTCCCGTTGCGAATTCGCGCCGCATTTCGTGCACCTCCTCGCCGAGCGCTTCGAGCGCTGGGATCGTCTCGGCGGGATCGCACGCCGGAAACGGGAACGGCGCGAAGCAGTCGGTGGCCGAGTAGCGAAGCCCTTCGCCCATGTGCGTGGCGTGGAGATTGATCCACGCACGATGGGTTCGTGATTGAAGTACCGCAAATGCGGTCCCCGTGGGCACGGGGAACAGGACGACCTGCTCCGAAGGCGTCCATGTCGACGGTACGAACGCGAACACGGGGCGCTTGCTGACGCGGGCGGTTGCGAGGAATCGCGGCATGGCCTGGGCGCGGGCTCGGAGTTCGATGCGGACGTTGGCAAAGCGCCACCAGTGCTTTCGGTGCTCGGCATCGGCGCCGGTGGTCTTAAGCCGCTCACGCTTAGGGCGGACGCGCTCTTCGACGATCGCGAGCGCGTGGGGATAACCTCGCGCTTCGTCGAGAGTCATGGCGCGAAAGTCTATCACGTACCGCTGAGCGGACTGGTCGAGCGAGTTGTTGAGGTCGTCGCCGACGAGGTATGGCCGGACGACGTCGCCCTCCTCCGGGTGGGCAGCCAAAAATGCGTGAGCCTCCGCTTTTTCCAGGATGAAGCCTTCGCCCCGAAGGAAGCAGCCGACGAGCGCGAGGCCGTTGTTCTCCTGCAGCGGGACAGGGGTGGGCCAGTCGTCGCCGCTTCGTAGGCGCGAGTTGATGCGTTCAACCGCGCGGCCGTTGAGTACGCGTTGACTTATCCCCTCCCGACAGACGCCCTTCGCGAGATGCACGGTCGAGATGTTGACCTGCGCGTTTCCCGGCCAAGGGAAACCCGTGGTCGCGGCATGTGCCTCGAACTCGCCTTCTCGAATGAGGCGCTCGAGGACGGTACGGCGGTTGTCACCGTCCGTGATTGCGGCCGTTGCAATGAAGCCAATGCACCCAGAGTCGGGCATGAGCTCACTCGCGCGGTGGAAGAAGTAGCCGACGTAGTCGGTGTCGCCGGTGCCGCCATAGCGCGCGGTGAGCCATTCCGCGTAGGTCGCGCCATGCTCCGCAGCGATGCGGCGGCCGCCTAGAAATGGCATGTTGCCGCTGAAGATGTCGATGCCGCCCCGTTTGCCCATCTGAACCCCTCGCGGACATGATCGGCGCAGAGGGGGTAAGCCATTATCGGCGACTTCGGGAGATTTGCACACTGCGACAAACGCAACCCTGGCGCGATGGGCGCCTTCTTCCAGCTCGCGCGGGAAACCCTACCGCTGGCCGGGTCTTCCCTGGTAGGGTTTGAGACATTGATTTCGCTCGTGATTCAGCAGAATTCAGTTGAGGTGTGGGATGAGCCCGCGGGGGACTGGAACGTCGTCGAAGAGTAAGGCGGGCGCGCTATCTGATGCGCAGACCGTGAGCGCGGTCGTGACAGGCCTCGTGCCCGCCGAGCGCGCGATCCCGTCGGTGAGCTCAGTGCTCGCGTGCCTGACCGGGCCGCGGCTGCTCGATCTCTGCCGGTTGCTCGGTTGCGACTTGCGCGACACCTCGGGGGGCCGCGATCGGCTCGTCCACAAGCTCGCAAACCTCATGCAGAACCGGATGCGGGCAGTGCTGCGCGAGTTCGGCCGCGACGAGCTCCGCGCCGTTTGTCGCCGGCACGGGCTTGACGCGAGCGCCCGGGCTCGGACTGACTTGCAGACCCTGATCCTGGAGGCGGCGGGGCTAGATCCGAAGGCTCCCACATACCGCCCGCCGGGCGGGGCGGCACGACACCTCCCCAGCAAGGGGCAGATCGTGCACGCCCGCCACCGGCAGTGGCTGGTCGATCAGGTGAACGAGGGAGAGGCAGACGAGTCGCCGCTCGTGCGCCTCGTCTGCCTGGACGACGACGATCCTGGGCGCGTGGTGGAAGTGCTATGGGCGCTCGAGCTCGGGGCGCGCGTCGTCGAACCGGAGAGGCATGGGCTCGGTGATCCGTCGAAGCTCGACGCGCCCGCGCACTTCGGCGCGTATCTGCACGCCATCAAATGGAGCGCCGTCAGCGCGGCCGACGCGACGTTGTTCCAGGCCCCGTTCCGGGCGGGGATCAAGCTCATGGCGCACCAGCTCACGCCGTTGATGAAGGCGCTTGAGCTACCGCGCGCGAACCTGTTTATCGCAGACGACGTTGGGCTCGGCAAAACAATCGAGGCCGGGCTCGTCCTGCAGGAGCTCATCCTCCGCCAGCAAGCGAGCTTTGTCCTCATCGTATGCCCGGCCTCGGTGTGTCTGCAGTGGCAGGGCGAGATGCGGCGGCGCTTCGGGCTGCGGTTCGAGGTGATGACGCGCCAGTTCGTGGCTTACCGGCGCCAGGAACGCGGGTTCGGGACGAACCCCTGGAGCACGCACAACCGCTTCGTCATCTCGCACTCGCTGTTGCGTCGCCCCGAGTATCGCGACGCGCTTCTTCACCACCTCGGGGAGCGTGCTCGAAAGGGGCTACTCGTCGTCGACGAAGCGCACGTGGCGGCCCCGGCCTCGGCGAGCAAGTACGCGACCGATACGGATATCACGCGGACCATTCGCGACCTCGCTCCGCGCTTCGACAACCGGCTCTTTCTGAGCGCCACGCCGCACAACGGTCACAGTAACAGCTTCAGCGCGCTGCTCGAGATCCTAGACCCGGTTCGATTCACCCGTGGCGTACCCGTGGAAGGAAAGAAGGATCTTGAGCCGATCATGACACGGCGCCTGAAGCGCGATCTGCGTCAGCTTGGCGTCGAAAAGTTCCCGCGGCGGCTGCTCGTGCAGCTCGCGCTGCGGAATACCGATGGCGCTTGGCAAGTCGAGAGCACTCCATACGACGCCGAATCGGGCAAGCAGGGGGCGCCAATGCATTCATCGGTGGGAAACGGGGAGCCGCGGGAGCTCACGCTCTCCTCGAAGCTCGCCCGATACACGGAGCTCTGCGCGCCAGCTTCGGGACAGGGCCGCTTGCCGTTTATCCACCTGCAGCAACGCCTGCTCTCGAGTCCGGAGGCCTTCGCTCGCACCCTGGAGGCACATGCCCAAGGCACGGCGCGGAAGGGGGGGCCGGTGGCGATCGAGCAACGGCAGCTTTCGTTGTCGGCGAAGGCCGTTGTGGACGAGACGGCCGATCCGGAGACGCACGGCATGGCCGACGAGGTCGAGGACGAGGAGACGAACGCGGTCGTCCGCCGGGCGAGCGAGCAGCTACCGAGCGCGACCGACGAGGCGCGGACGCTGCTGTCGGAAATGCGCGCTCTCGCTGAGAAGGCACGCCGCGTCCCAGACGCAAAGGCGCTCGCGCTGCTCGCCTGGATTCGCGAAAATCTTTGCCCGGCCGTAGGCGTCGGTGAGGAGAGCCGGGTGAACCGACGCTGGGCTCCTCGCCGGGTGATCGTCTTTACCGAATACGCCGATACGAAGCGCTACCTGGTCGAGCTCTTGACCGCCGCGGTCGCCCACACCCACGACGGGGAGCGTCGCATCCTCCAGTTCCACGGCGGAATGGGCGACGACGCGCGCGACGAGGTCCAGCGGTCGTTCAATGCGCGCCCCGAGACGGATCCGGCCCGGATCCTGGTCGCCACGGACGCCGCTCGTGAAGGTGTGAACCTTCAGGCGCACTGCGCGGACCTGTTCCACATCGACATTCCCTGGAATCCCGCGCGGCTCGAGCAGCGCAACGGCCGTATCGACCGCACGCTGCAGCCCGAGCCGGAGGTGCGATGCCACTACTTCGTGTACCCGGATCGCATCGAGGACCGAGTGCTCGAGACCGTAGTGCGCAAGGTCGACGTCGTTCAACGCGAGCTTGGATCGCTCGGTGCGGTGCTGCTTGGACACCTTCAGAAGGCCTTGCAGGACGGCATTTCGAAGCAGTCGCTCGCCGCCATCGAGGCCATCGGCTCGGACGCAAAGACCGCGACCGTTGATGCCGAGCTCGAAGCGCGGCGCTCCGACCTGGAAGCCATCCGCGCCGAGGTCGCGCTCGCCGGAAGGCGCCTCGAGAGCTCGCGCAAGGCGCTCGAGGTGCATCCGGACGCGCTCCGCGGGGTCGTCGAGATAGGACTAAAGCTCGCGGGAGCGGGGCCGCTGACGGCAGCAGAGCCGACGAACGACGGCAGACCTACCTATGTTCTTCCGAAGCTCGATCGGTCCTGGGACCAGACCCTCGATTCCGTGCGCCGCCCGCGGGGCCGCGACGAATCCTTTTGGGATTGGCGACAGACTCCGTCGCTACCGGTGACATTCCACCCGCTGACGACGCTTTCCGAGGATGCGGAGCAGCTCCACCTCGCGCATCCGCTGGTCAAGCGAATCCTCGACCGTTTTCTCGCCCAGGGCTTCGGCGCGCACGATCTCACGCGGGCAACGGCGGTGGTTGCGCCGGACGAGAGCGTAATCCGTGTCGTCGCGTATGCCCGCCTCACCCTGTTTGGAGCCGGAGCAGTGCGGCTCCACGATCAACTCATCCCCATCGCTGCGGCCTGGTCTGGCGATGCGAAGGACGTAAAACCTTATCGCGATCGCGCGACGGCCGCGTTCGCGATCAAATCGACAGAGAAGTTACTCGCCGAAGGGGCAACGGCGCCGAATGCGACCATCGCGACGCGCATCCAGGCAAACACCGAAGCACTGTTTCGCGCGCTCTGGCCGCACCTCGAAGCCGAGGCCGACGCGCTGGGTGTGGAGGCGCGGCAGGGGCTCGCGCAGCGGGCACAGCGGGAGTCCGACGAGCTGCGTGAGCTGATCGAGCGGCAGCGCACCGCCATCGACCAGGCGGAAGCGCGCCTCCGGCAGGCGGACCTCTTCGCTATCCAAGACAAGGAGCAAAAGCGCCAGGTGGATTTGGATCTCAAGCACCTCGAGCGACGCCGAGTGGACGCCGCCACCGAGCTCGTCTCCGAACCAGCAGCGATTGAGGCGCTATACGAAGTGAGGATGCAGCGGCTCACGCCGGTGGGTTTCGTCGTCGCTTGGCCGGAGGCGATAACGTGAAGGACCGTGACTTCCGCTTCCACGAGCAGTGGCTGGGCCTCGCGCAGCCCGTCGAAGGGCTCGTCTTCAGCGTCCCCGTCCTCGCTGATGCACAGATCGCCCCCGAAATCCGCGCGGAGCTGACCGCCGCGTTCGAGGCATTCCTCGACACCACGGACGCGCCGCGGATTCGCGATCTGCAGGCATTCTTCGCCGGATTGCTCGGCTACGACAAGCCGGGGATGCTGGTGCCGCGCGACGCACTGCCCGCGGATCTCTCATTTTATGCCGCCGAGGGAGGACAGGAGATCCGTCCGAGCTTTGCGCTGAGTCGAGGCCCGTTCGCTGACGGCGATGACCCGTTCGCCGTGTTCGATGCGCCGGCTGCGCCTGCCACGCCGGTCGCCGTCCAGGCGGGATCTCCGTGGTTCGCGCTCGCGTGGGATCTGACGGGGGACGGACCGGACATCGATCTCGATGAGCCAGAGGCGACGACAGGCCCGTGGCGGTATCCGCCGAGCGCGAAGCTCGAGCGCCTCCTGCGACACGTAGGGATCCCGATCGGGTTCCTCTTCAACGGAAGAAACCTGCGGCTCGTCTATGCGCCGGCGGGAGAGTCCACGGCGCACCTGACGTTCCGTGTAGAGCACCTGTTCCGCGCAGACGGCCGTCCGCTCCTCGCCGCGCTGGACTTGGTGCTCCACGCTCGCCGGGCGTACGGGGCGTCGCCGGAACACACCCTGGAGGGGCTGCTCGCAGAAAGCCGTCGCCGGCAGGCGGACGTGACCGAGGAGCTTGCCCGGCAAGTCTTTGAAGGCGTCGAAATCCTGGTTGCGGGGTTCGAAGCGGCCGCTGCGCGGGACGTCCGGGGCAGTGCGTTCGACTGGCTTCGTGAGGCGATCGAGGAGGAGGGCGATCACTTTTACCAGGGCGTGCTCACGGTCGTGTTGCGACTCGTTTTTCTGCTGTACTCGGAGGATCAGGGTCTTTTGCCTGTCGAGCACCCGACGTACGCGGGCCACCTGAGCCTCTTGGGGCTCTACCAGCGGCTTTCGCACGACGCGGGGGCACATCCGGAGAGCATGCACCACCGCTTCGGTGCGTACGGACAGTTGAACGCGCTGTTCCGGGCTGTGTTCTTCGGGGTGAAGCATGGGAACCTCGACCTGCCCCCGCGGCGGGGACGCCTCTTCGACCCGAATGCGTATCCATTCCTCGAAGGAGGCCTGCCCGACTGGACTGCCGCGGTCGGTGATCCCGAAGCGCGCGCTGCGGCAAGAATGCCAAGCGTCGACGACGGCACGGTGTATCGCGTGCTCCACCGCCTCGTGATTTTCAAGGGGCAACGGCTCAGCTACCGCACGCTCGATGTCGAGCAGATCGGCAGCGTGTACGAGTCGCTGATGGGGTATCACGTGCTCCGTCTGACGAGCGCTGCCGTACGTCTCGGCAAGTTCAACGTGTGGGTTGAGAGCGGCGCCGTTCGTGCGCTCAGTCCAACGGACCGCACCCGCTACTTCAAAGAAACATGCGGGCTCAGCCCAGCGACGAGCCAGGCCATCGAGAAAGGGCTGAAACAAGCGCGGGACGACGGTGCGGCTCTGGAAGTCCTGGCCGCGAACGCCGGAAAGAAGGGTGACGCAGAGCGAAACCGAGCGCCATCAGGGCGACTCGTGCTCCAGCCAGGGGCAGAACGCCGCCGCACGGCGAGCCACTACACGCCCCGTGCGCTTACGGAGAAGGTCGTTCGGCGCACGCTCGAGCCGCTGCTCGCCTGCCTCGGCGAGGAGCGGACGCCGGATCAGATCCTGATGCTCAAGATCTGTGATCCGGCCATGGGCTCTGGCGCGTTCCTCGTTGAGACGTGTCGGGAGCTAGCGAGCGAGATCGTGGCGGCGTGGACCCGGCGCGGAGAGCTCGCGCGGATCGTCGAGGCGCACGGGGATGCGCACTTGCATGCGCGCCGGCTGGTGGCGCAGCAATGCTTGTACGGTGTGGACAAGAACGCAGCGGCGGTGGAACTGGCGAAGCTCTCCCTCTGGCTGGTGACGCTGAGCAAGGAGCTGCCGTTCACGTTCGTGGACCACTCGCTCCGGCACGGTGACAGTTTGGTAGGCCTCAATTTCAAACAGATTGAGGCCTTCCACTGGTCGCCACCAGGCCAGGTGGAGACTTGCCGAGTGCTGCTGCGGGAGGCGCTGGATCAGGCTGTCGAGCTCCGCCAGCAGATCCTCGCGCTGGCTGATACGGAAGACGTTGCGTCTCAGAGCGAGAAGCGGCGGCTGTTCGAATTTTCGCAGCAGGCGATCGATCGGGTACGGCTCGTCGCGGACGTGTGCGTGGGCGCCTTCTTCGCGGAGACGAAGGACGCCGCGCGCGAGAAGGAACGCAAGCGGCGGCTCGGCATGGTGGAGGAGTGGCTCATCCTGGATGCGCGGGCTGCGGACTCCGGCCGGAGCGAGAAGCAGCGGGCGGCCGACGCGGACGCGGCGGCGAAGGCGCGTGTTGAACTCGACGTGATGGCCGCCGAGATCCGGGAACGGGTGACCCCATTCCACTGGTGGATCGAGTTTCCGGAGGTGTTCTTCGAGGGCCGCCCCGACCCTTTAGTGCCGGGCGCCGTCACGGGGGCGGCGCTGATGGAGGGGGTCGTGGGTAATCCGCCGTTCTTGGGGGGCTCACGGATCAGCGGGGCGCTCGGCGTTGAATACGCGGACTGGTTGCGCGCGAGCAACAGCGCAGATAGAGGTCGGGGTGACCTCAGCGCTTACTTTCTTTGGCGGGGTGTAACTCTTATTGGGTCTAACGGAACAGCAGGACTGATCGCAACGAACTCGATTGCGCAGGGGGACACACGCGAGACCGGTCTAGCCGCAATCGTCAGCGCCGGCGGGCGGATCTACGATGCAACTTCGGCGCTCTACTGGCCTGGCGAGGCAGCAGTGGTCGTCTCGCTCGTTCATTTCGCCTTCGGGGCCGCTGCCAAGGCGGTGACACTGATTGCGTTGGATGGTCGGATTGTGGAGACGATCAACTCACGCCTCAGGCCATCGAACGAACAGGCAAATCCCGTGCCGCTCCAGGCAAACTCGGGCCTTTGCTATCAAGGCAAGAAGATTAGCGGCGCTGGCTTTGTCGTCTCGCCAGAAGAGCGTGACGCCTTCATCTTGGAGAGAGCGGCCAACGCAGCGATTGTCGTCCCTTACCTTGGAGGCGAGGAGATCAACACGAGTCCGACACAGTCGTTCAACAGGTACGTGATCGACTTCGGCGATCGTACCTTAGCAGAGGCGCAGCAATGGCCAGAGTTGCTCGCGCGAGTGCGTGAACAAGTCAAACCTGCGCGAGACGCAGCTCGTTCGGATACCGGAACCGGTGCGCATGGGAAAAAATATTGGTGGCAGTTCGTTGACCGATGTGCCCCATTGGCCAGGGCTCTAACAACAGTCACGAGATGCTTGGTGGCGCCCAATATCACTAAGCATCTCACCTTTGCATGGCAACCATTGGACCGAGTCTTGGCGAACACGCTGTTCGTATTCGCTTTTGACAAGTTCACTCAGTTTGCTGTCCTCCAATCCCGTGCTCATGAGGCTTGGGTGCGCCTGTTGTCGTCATCGATGAGAACGGATCTAAGATACGCGCCGACCGACTGTTTTGAAACCTTTCCCTTCCCGCAACCAGACCCTCGCACGGTCGTCGCCACAGTCGAAGCCGCCGGCAAGGCGCTCGACGACGCTCGCGGCCGCTTCATGGTCGAGACGAACCAGGGCCTTACCAAGACGTATAACGCGCTGAAACACCCGGCCTGCGAAGACCCGCGCATCCTCGACCTGCGGCGCCTGCATGAAGCGATGGACCGCGCCGTGCTCGACGCCTACGGCTGGACCGACGTCGAAGTCCCGCCCTACTGCCCGCAGTCGGACGCGGAGCGCGCTGCCGTCCAGGCCTTCGAGGACGAAGTGATCGATCTCCTGTACGTGCTCAACGCTGAGCGAGCCCGTGAAGAACAGCGCCTCGGCGCCGCGCGCAAGAGCGACGGGACGGCGGCATCCGCTACTCGAGATTCGCCGTTCGAGGCAGGCGCCGCACCCAAGAAAAAACGCGGCTCCAAGAAGGCCCCCGAGGAGCCGGGAAAGCTCTTCGACTCATGAACGAAACCGATGTTCGAAAGCAGCTCGTTGAGGCCCTCGAAGCGGATCTCGTCGGCCCTTTCGTCCCTGACTCACACCCCCAGGGCGGGCAGGAGATCCTCCCCATTGCGCCGTCCCGCTGGTACCTCACGGGCTTTCTCGCGCCGCAAGGCGGCCGCGCTCCCGATCCGGATGACGAGGACTCCGTCGACGGAGGTCTCGCCTCTGGCAGTGAGTCCCAGGCCGAAGACGCCGGAGCGGAAGAACCCGAGCCCAAGCGCCCGGTCCGTTTTCCCGCCTCGATGGGCATGAGCGTCTTTCTGCCCGCCGGCAAGGGTGACAGCATCGACGTCGACGTCTGGTACGCCGACTACGACAAGATCGAGATCGCCCTTGAGCACAGTGAGCGCAAGGTACCCGGATGGAAGCGCGTGCCCCACGGCCCCGTTCGGGTCGCTGTACCTCTGGATGCGACAGCGCTCGGAGCAAAGGCGGGCATTCCAATTCCCGGCTCTCGGAACCTGGTCCTGAAGGGTGAGCTCCGTACGACGGCGATGGATGGCCTTCCGAAGGACACACGCGTCCTGAGTCTGTTTCTCGTTAACAATCGCACCGTCGTCGAGCGCGACCGCGATGGCCAGTTCGCGTTCCAGGTGCGCCTGGCGCTCGCGTTCGAACGTGGGTTCGTCGCGCGCCCCAACCGGCGCGGGGAGGACGGGAGCGACGAGGACCAGCGGGTGCTGGCGTTGAACTTCCGCGATCAGGTCGAGTGGGCCGTTGGGCACAACACCAGCATCGAGCGCCCAGTGGTCACAGACGGCAAGGTCACCGACCTTCGCACGACGCAGCTCCCGTGCTTCGAGGTTTCCCGGATCAGTCCGCGCCCCGTGGACGACGTGACGTCCGGCATGGCCGACCTCGCCAAGCTCGACGCGAAGGGCATCGGCAACGCGCTCACACCGATCGTCGAGGCGTATGGCAGCTGGATCCAAAAGCAGCGTGATGAGCATCTCGACCGGGAGTCCCTTGAAAAGACGCGCAACGACCTCATGCAAAAGGCCGACCGCGCGAAAGCGCGCATTGCAGAGGGCATCGCGCTGCTGGGTAAGGATCCGGTCGTGCTTCGGGCATTCCAGCTTGCCAACCAGGCGATGTACGTCGCCGCGGTCCAGGCCGACAAGTGGAGAGAAGATCGCCGGTACAAGGACGGAGTCCTCCCCGAGTGGCGGCCGTTTCAGCTCGCGTTCGTCCTCATGAACCTGCCCTCGGTGGCGGATCCGACTCATACCGATAGGAAGCTCGCCGAGCTCATCTACTTTCCTACCGGTGGCGGCAAGACTGAGGCGTACCTGGGGCTCATCGCGTTTGCGCTCCTGCTTCGTCGCATCCGAGGGCAAGGAACGCCGCACGAGGGGCGCGGGGTGGCCGTCATTCTTCGATACACGCTGCGACTGCTCACGCTCGATCAACTGGGCCGCGCAGCCACCCTGATGTGCGCCCTCGAGGAGCTTCGGCGAAAGAACCCGAAGGAACTCGGCAACGCTCGGTTCACCGTTGGGCTATGGGTGGGCGCGAGTGCGACGGCGAACCGACTGAAGGACGTTCACCAGACGCTCTCGGACTATACGTCGGGGCGAACGGACTCGCCTTTTCCGCTGACGAACTGCCCTTGGTGTGGTGCGCCCATCAAGATCCAAAACATCAAGCTGGTCGATCGCGACGGGAACCCGACGAAGAAGAACTTCGCGCGGGCTGCCGTGTACTGCGAGCAGAGCAACTGCCTGTATACGGAAGTGAAGGTCCCGGGGCTCGGACTGCCCGTACTGTTCGTCGATGAGCAGATCTATCAGGACGTGCCCAGCTTCCTCGTCGCCACGGTCGACAAGTTTGCGATGATGCCGTGGCGCGGTGACGCCGGCATGTTGTTTGGGCGCGCGACGCACGTCGATGAATCACGCGCCTATGGGGTAATGCACGAGTTGCCCCTGGACTCGAAGCGGCTTCCCGAGGGGCTGCTCCCACCGGAGCTGATCGTTCAGGACGAGCTACATCTCATCAGCGGCCCGCTCGGGACGATGGTGGGCCTTTACGAGGCCGCCGTGGACTACCTCTGCGAGCGTCCGATGGGTGGGGCTCCGCGCCCGCCTAAGGTCATCTGCTCGACAGCGACGGTTCGCCGCGCCCGCGAGCAGATTCAGGCTCTGTTCGGTCGATCGATGGCGCTTTTCCCCCCGCGCGGGATCACCGATGGCGACAACTTCTTTTCGCGGGTCGAGCACGGGAAGCCGGGTCGCCTTTACGTGGGCGTGGGGGCACCTGGGCGAGCGCTCCGGGCCGTGTCGGTTCGCTCGTACGCAACGGTTCTGGCCGCCGCGCAGAAGCACTTCGACCCGAAGGGCGATCCGAAACAGCCAGCGGATCCCTACATGACCCTCGTCGGTTACTTCAACAGCCTGCGCGAGCTCGCCGGCATGCGGCACCTCGTGGGGGACGAGGTGCGCAATCGCGTCGGTGACATCGAAGCTGAAAAGCGGCCTGCGCTCTACATCGGTCCGCATCCCTGGGCTGCCGATCGCCGTCTCGAGATGCCCGCCGAGCTCACATCGCGTGAGCCCACGGAGCGCGTAAAAGATACAAAGCGACGACTCTCGGCGCGACGGACCTCGAAGGATCCTGAACCTCTCGATGTCGTCCTCGCTTCGAACATGATTTCGGTGGGCCTCGACATCGATCGCCTCGGGCTGATGATCGTCACTGGTCAGCCAAAGACGACCTCGGAGTACATTCAGGCGACAAGCCGCGTCGGTCGGTCGTATCCCGGTCTCGTCGTCGTGTGTCTCAACGTCATGCGCCCGCGCGATCGCTCGCATTATGAGCGATTCGTGGCGTATCACGAGAGCTTCTACCGAGAAGTCGAGGCCACTAGCGTCACGCCATTCAGCGGTCAGGCGCTGGATCGCGGGCTCGTTGGCACGCTCCTCTCGATGCTGCGCCACGCGCTTGCTGCCATGCAGCCGCCGGTGGGCTTCATGCAGCTCCACGTCAACCGCCCAGCCGCCGAGCAGATCCTCGCGTGGATGGTGGCGCGCGCGCGTGGTCACCGGCTCTTTCACGACGATGACGCGGAGACGCGCATCGCGGACCTCGTGAGAGCACGCGGGCGGGCGTTCTTCGACGCCTGGGAGCGAGTGGTCGATCGGGCCCAATCAGGCGCCGCAACGAGAACGTACAGCCGGAATGATCGCTCGGGCAGCGAAGGATTGCCCGTGCTGTTCAGCGCGGGGGA
>Ga0247763_1001196_pt1 | contig 15161 bp, 10 predicted proteins | sample UWRJL141409B4_FD_179926 | JGI IMG/M metagenome (GOLD analysis project Ga0247763, IMG submission 179926) | Plant litter microbial communities from Arlington Agricultural Research Station in Wisconsin, United States - UWRJ-L141-409B-4 | ecosystem: Environmental > Terrestrial > Plant litter >...
AGAGCCCTCGAAATCGAATACGGGCACGACCATCGGTAACCCGATCACGACGGCTGACGTCAGGATGCCGACGACGCCGAGCGAGATGCCGCACCACGTCACCGAGAAGCCCTCCTGGTGATGGTGGTGCGTGCGGTCGGGATCTTCGTGGCGGCTCGGCCGGAACTCGGTCAGCTTCGCGCCGCAGGAGGCGCAGCGCTGGCCGGGCGCGCCCGAGGAGTTGAGAGCCCCACACGAGGGGCAGGCCTGAGTGCTCGTCGATTCCGCCATCGCAAAAGCGTCCGGAGGTTACCGTGGAAAGGTTCCGATAAGGTACGACGCGACTTCCCCTCGCGCTAAGTCGAGCCGAGTCACTGACTTGGTCGGCCGGTAGCCTTGTGGTGCTGGTGAATGCGGTGACGGGGGTCCCGAGGGCGGGCACGCGGGATGCAGCGACCACTCTCGTCGTGACCTGGTAAGACGCGCGCGTGCCGGACAGCCAGGGAGCAGCGATGCGGCGCCACTTCGATGTGGTGGTGATCGGGCGCTCGCTGGGCTGTTTGACGGCGGCGGCGCTGCTCGCGCGGCGAGATTTCCGGGTGCTGGTGCTCGGGCACGGCGATCTGTCGGCGAGCTACTCGTGGCAAGGCCGGCGCCTGAACCGGCGCGCCTTCAGCCTACAGTTTGGCGAGACGCCGGTGTGGCGTCGCGTGCTGCAAGACCTCGCGCAGAGCCAGACGTTTCGGCGCCGGACTCGCCGCATCGAGCCGAGCTTCAGCTTGCTCGTGCCGCACCACCGGCTGCAGGTGTCCGGCGATCGCGCCGTGTTCGCCGGCGAAGTGCGGCGCGAGTTCCCCGAGGTGCAGCCCGTCGTCGACGAGCTGTGGTCGACGATGGTGCTCGCCAATCGAGCGCTCGAGGGGTTGCTCGGGCGCGACGCGCCCTTCGCGCCGAGCGGCATCATCGAGCGGCTCCTGGCGCAACGCACCTTCAATGCGCTGCCCTTCGCGAACGAGACGCTGCGCGTGCTGCTCGACAAGCTGCCCGGCGGGCACGTGTATCGCAGCGCGGCGTTCTTGCCGGCGGCGTTCGCCTGCGACTGGGCCTACGCCGAGGGCGAGCTGCCGGTGTTGAGCGCGGCGCGGCTCTGGCACGATTTCGTGCGGCACGGTCTCTACTTCGAGGGCGGTGAGGACGGCTTCGAGGATTTTCTGGTGCAACGCATCCGCGCGCACGGCGGCTCTTGCGAGCTCTCGGAGCGCGCCGACGGCTTCGTGTTCCGGCGCGGGCGCATCGCGGGCGTGGTGGTCGGCGGCGGCGAAGAGACGCTGGGCGCCGAGTGCGTGGTGACGGGCCTCGACGGGCGGGCGCTGGTGGAGCTATCGGAGGGGCGGGGGCTCAGCCCCAGCTACGCGCGCTGGCCCGAGCTGAAGCCGACGCTCGGGCGCTTCGTGGTGAGCTCATGGGTGAAGAGCGCGGGGCTGCCGGAGCCGCTCGGCATCGAGGCGATGGTGCTGCCCGGCAGAGACATCCGCGGCGGCGAGCGCCCGGCGCTGCACGTGCAGCGCTTGCCGAGCGAGGGCACCTCGCCCGACGCTTCGGCGCAGCAGCTGCTCGCCGAGGCGCTGGTGCCGCTCGGGCAGGTGCGTCGCGGCAGCGAGCTGCGCGCGGTGGTGCTTCAGTGTTTGCGCGAGCAGTTCCCGTTTCTCGATCGGCATCTGCTGTGGTGCGACTCGCCGCACGACGGCCTGCCGCTGCACGTGCACGAGGGCGGAGCGGTGCGCGAGGTCGATCGCGTGCACCTGAACGGCGGCTCGCCGCGGCCCGAGCCGATGCAGCCGCTCTGGCGCGCCGAGCCGGCGGGGGTGCTCGGCCTGGCCGGCGAACCGATCGTCGGCCCGGTGCGGGGCACGTTCCTGGTGGGTAAAACGGTGTACCCGGGGCTCGGTCAAGAGGGCGAGCTGCTCGCCGCCTGGGACGTCGCGCAGCGCGTGACCCGCCGCGATCGGGCGTGGCAGAAGCGCCGGCGCCAGATGTGGAGCAAAATCGACACCGATCCGAGCTGACGCGGCCGCGCTCAGCGACTAATAGCCCTTCCTCCCGTGCGTATCATCGCTGGCAAGTTTCGAGGGCGGAGGCTCACCTGCCCGAAGCTCGTCACCCGGCCGACCCTCGACCGTGTGCGCGAGGCGCTGTTCTCCATCCTGGGCGACCTGAGCGACGCGAGGGTGGTCGATTTCTACGCGGGTAGCGGCGCGCTCGGGCTCGAGGCGCTGTCGCGCGGGGCGAGCCACGTGACGCTGGTGGAGGCGGATCGCCAGGCCGCGCAGGTGATCCGCAAGAACGTCGAGGGCTGGGGCGTCGAGGGAGCGCTTCGCGTGCTGGAGTGCGCCGCCGAGCGGTCGCGCGGCTCTCTCGCGAGCGCTGGCCCGATCGATCTGGTGCTCGCCGATCCGCCGTGGAAGATCGCGAGCGAGGCCGCCGTGACGGTGCCTCAGGTGGTGAAGGGTCTGCTGTCTCCATCGGCGATCGTGGTCCTCGGCCATGCCACTCGAGACGAGCTCACGGTCGAGGCCGACAGCGGCCTCGAACGGTACGACCACCGGACGTGGGGCGACTCCGCGCTGTCCTTCTTCCGGCGGCAAGCGTGAGGCGGCCCGCATCAGGAATCGAGCCCGTGGAGCCAGACCGACGTGTCGACTGAGAGCCTCCCGCCCCAGATCCCCAAGCGATCTCTGGCCCCGCTCTGGATCGGCACCGGCGCGGTGTTCCTGATCGTGGGCGCGCTGTGGGGGCTGCTCGGCAGCGCGTCGAAGAAGAGCGCGGCGCCCGACCCAGCGTCCCCGGCGACGGCCGCGACCCCGGCCCAGGCATCGCCGGCGCACGTCGCGCCCCTCGCCGAAACGCCGCCCCCCCCTCCGCCTCCGGAGCACGCACCACCGCCGCCACCCCGGGTCGGGTCGATCCCCGCCGGCGCGCCGGCGGCCCCTCTGGCACCGGCGGCAAAGGCTGCTGACGTCCGTCGCGATCCGAACTGCGATGATCCATGCCAGGGCAAGGAGACCGCCGAGCTGCTCGGCGCGCTGCGGGCGAAGGCGGGGCAGGCGCGCAGCTGTTACGAGCGCGCGCTATCGAATAACAGCGCGCTCGCGGGCAAGCTGGAGGTCGGGGTGCGCGTGGGCGCCAACGGCGCGGCCTGCGCGGCCTCTGTCACCAACGACACGCTGGGCGATGCGGCCGTCAAGAGCTGCGCCGTCGCGCGCTTTCGCGGCGCGAAATACCCGAAGCCTACCGGCGGCTGCCTGGATATTTCGGTGCCCATGAACTTCATGCCGGGCGGCTCGCGCTGACGCATCGACCTTGGATCCGAACACACCGCTACCCGAGCCGGGCGCCCCCGAGCGCGCCGCTCTCGCTGACGACGGCGCCCCGGTGGGTGCCGCCGACGCCGACGCCGAGCGCGCCGGTGCCGACGCGCCCGAACGCGCGGACGCCGATCCCCCCGAGCGCTTCCAGCATCCCGATCGCGTCGGAGTGCTGCTGACCCTCGCCTACGATGGCGCGAGCTACTCGGGGTTCGTCGCACAGAACAACACCGCGCGCACGATAGCGAGCGATCTGTCGCGAGCCATCGCCGTCATGGATCCGAGGGCGTCGGCGCTGCGCGTGGCGAGCCGCACCGACGCCGGCGTGCACGCCCGCGGGCAGGTCGCTTGCTTCGCCTCGATGCTGCGCATCCAGTCGCGCGGTTGGCTGCTCGGATTGAGCGGCCATTTGCCGCCGCAGATCGCGGTGCAACGCGTCGCGCGGGTCGCTCCGAATTTCAACCCCAGCAAGGCGGCCGTCGCCAAGACCTACCGCTACCTGATCTTGCGGGGCACGGTGCGCGACCCGTTCCTGGACGGCCGCGCGTGGCGGGTGCACGAGCGGCTCGATCTCGAGGCCATGCAGCGTGAGGCCGAGTCGCTGCTCGGCACCCACGATTTCGCCGCTTTTCGCGGGCGCAACGATCACCGCACGACCACCGTTCGAACCATCAGCGTGGCCGCGCTGCGCGAGGTGCCGGGCGAGCCCCGTTGCATCGCGTTCGAGATCCGCGGAGACCGATTCCTCTATCACATGGTGCGGATCATCGTCGGCACGCTGGTCGACGTGGGCCGCGGCAACTGCGCTCCGGGAGCGATCGCGCGCGCCCAAGCATCCGGAGAGCGCACCGATCTCGGCATGACGGCGCCGCCCGATGGGCTCTGCCTCGAACGGATCGAGCTTGCCGATTCGGGGCATGATGAGTGGCCCAACCACTGGTGAACCGAGTGCGAATCAGGTTACGCGCTGATTGATTCGACTCGCTTTTCGAGAGATGGTCGCACGCGCTTTACAGCGCACCGAACTTCCGGGACCCGTGCTACACACAGCCCGGGCCAAGGGGTCCGAAGGAGTGTCTTATGGGTCTGAGAAGCCGAATCGTCGATAGGGGCAAGCAGTTGGTGCAAAGCCAGCTCGTCCAAAGCCCCACCGTGATGCGATGGGTATCCGACGATCGGGTGTTGAAAGCGGCGGAGGGCGTGCTCGACGCTCGGACCCGCGTGAAGCTCGCGTGGCACATGCTCAAGAACGGGCACGCGCTGCCGGCGGTCGATCCGGCCCTGGATGATTCACTCGGTGAAACGATCGACGGATCGCGTCCCGCCAACGGCGGTCGCGCGAGCGCCGCGACCAAGAACGGCCACGCGAACGGCGCCAGCCTGAACGGCCTGCACGTGGCTGACGCCGCCGTGGGCTCGTCGAGCGCCGGCACGAACGGAGCGGCTCGCGCCCGAGCCAGCGGAGGCGAGGCGGTCGAAGCTCGTGCTCGTTCGACGAACGGCAATGGCAACGGAAAGGGCAGCTCGAACGGCGCCCACGTGGTCGACGACAACGGCATGGAAGACGCGCTGAAGGAGCGCACGAGCCTGGCCAACATCGGCGGGCACGACGTGTTCGAGAAGTGTTATCAGTTCACCGCCGCCGACAACGCGCGCAAGGCGGGGCTCTACCCCTTCTTCAAGCCGCTCGATTTCAACGACGGCCCCGAGGCGGTGATCGACGGGCGCCGGGTGTTGATGTTCGGCTCGAACAACTACCTCGGGCTCACCACGCACCCCAAGGTGCGCGAGGCCGCCAAGGCTGCCATCGATCGCTTCGGCACGAGCATGACGGGCTCGCGGCTCGTGAACGGCTCTATGAAGCTGCACAACGAGTTCGAGGAGAAGCTCGCCGCGTACTTTGGCAAGGAGTCGGCGCTGGTGTTCACCACCGGCTATCAGGTGAACATCGCCACCTGCGCCGCCATCCTCTCCAACAAGACCAGCGTTGCGGTGGTCGACCGCAACGTGCACGCCTCACTCTATGACGGCGTCCGCCTCGGTCAGGCCGCGGGCACCCGCCTCACGCGTTTCAAACACGCCGATCCGGAGTCGCTCGAGCGCGCGTTGCAGCGGGTCGAGCCGGGCGAGGGCGCGCTGGTGATCACCGACGGCGTGTTCAGCGCCGAGGGCGAGATCGCGAAGCTCGATCAGATCGTGCCGATCGTGAAGCGCTACGGCGCGCGCCTCCTCGTCGATGACGCCCACGCCCTGGGCGTGATAGGCCCCGGCGGCCGCGGCACGGCCCACCATTTCGGGCTCGAGAAGGACGTAGACCTCATCGGCGGTACCTTCAGCAAGTCGATGGCGAGCATCGGCGGCTGGCTGGTGGGCGAGCGCAAGGTGCTCGAGTACATCCAGCACTTCGCGCCGTCGTTCATGTTCGCCGCGAGCGCCGCGCCGCCGCAGGTAGCCGCTGCCATGGCAGCCTTCGATCTGATGCAGGAGGAGGCCTGGCGCATGGACAAGCTGCGTGAGAACTTCACCTTCATGCGCGACGAGCTCAGGAAGATGGGCTTCGAGCTCGGGCACACCGAGACGGCCGTGATCCCGATCTTCATCCGGCAAGACCTGCGCACTCTGATGATGTGGCGCGAGCTGCTCGAAGAGCACGGCGTGTACACGAACCCGTTCATCTCGCCGGGCGTGCCGCCCAAGAGCGCGATGCTGCGCACGAGCTACATGGCCACGCACACGCGGGAGCACCTGGAGCGCGGGCTCGAGGCCCTCTACAAAGCCGGCAAGAAGTACGGCGTGATCTAACAGCCCGAGCCCTGGAACGACGCGCGGCGTGGCCGCGCGCCGTCCGGGGCACGCGGTACTTACCTTCAAGCACGGGGTACGAGTGGCGGTCGAGGTTCGTGAGCTATCGCAAGGTGGCAAGCTTCAGGATTTTCTCGGGGTCGTCGACTACATCTATCGGGATGATCCGCACTACGTGCGGCCGCTCGATCTGGAGGTGAAGTCGCGCCTCAGCCGATCGAGCCCCTTCTTCGAGCACGCCGAGGCGGCGTTCTTCGTCGCCTACCGTAACGGCTGGTGCGTGGGGCGTTGCAGCGCGCAGATCGACCACGAGCACCTGCAGCGGCACAAGGACGAAGCTGGTTTCTTCGGGTTCTTCGACACGGACAACGATCCGGAGGTCGCCAAGGCGCTGCTCGCTGCGGCCAGCCGCTGGCTCAGCGATCGCGGCATGAAGAAGATCCGCGGCCCGTTCTCTCTCAACATCAACGACGAGACGGGCTGCCTGGTGGAGGGTTTCGACACCCCTCCCATGGTGATGATGCCCCACCACAAGGCCTATCAGGGCGGCCTGATCGAGGCGGCGGGCTTCGCCAAGCACAAAGATTTGTACGCCTGGCGCTACTCGACGGGCGAGGTGCCGACGCGCGTGCAGAAGGCCCACGCCGACATCGACGCGATGCCGGAGGTGTACAGCCGGCACGTGGACCCGAAGGAAATGGAGCGCGACGTCCGGCTCGTGATGGACGTGTACAACGACGCCTGGAACGAGAACTGGAGCTTCGTGCCGCTCACCGAGAATGAGCTGGCGAAGATGGCCAAGGACTTCAAGCTCATCCTCGATCCGGCCATCACCCAGATCGCTTACGTGCGCGGCGAGCCGGCGGCCGTGGCCGTGGCGCTGCCCAACTTCAACGAGGCGATCGGCGATCTGCGCGGGCGGCTGTTTCCGCTCGGCGCCGCCAAGCTCTACTACCGAGTCAAGGTGCGTGGCATCGGCAGCGCGCGCCTCATCATCCTCGGCATTCGCAAGAAGTTCCGCAACGACCGCAAGTACGCGGGCCTCAGCTTGTACCTGTACCAGAAGCTCAACGCCTCGGGCCTGCAGAGCGGCTACACCTGGGGAGAGCTCGGGTGGACGGCGGAGGACAACGGCCCCGTCAATGCCGGCATTCGCCTGATGGGTGGCAAGATCTACAAGCGCTACCGCGTCTACGAAGCGCCGCTCGGCTGAGCGCGGTCGAGAGCGGTACAAACGCGGCCGTCGTCGCGCGCGCGACGGCCCGGCCGCTTGGGTTCCAGTTTGGTTCGCTCCGGAGCGGAGCACACCCGAGTGCGGCGACCCGAGCGCCGTCGCACCTCCGCGCTCCAGCGCGAGTCGTAGAGCGGTTCGTCCGAACGCGAGCGGGGCCGCCACGGGTTCGAGCCCGACGCCAGGCCGACGAGCGATATCGAGAGCGGTTCTCGAGCGACCTGCCTGCTCGACGGCGAGCGCGCCATGACTGCGCTGTCATAGCGTCGCGTCGTTGTGTTGCTCGCAGTCACTCGCCGACGTGACGCCGTGTGGCTCGCGCGCGACCGCTGCTTTTCAAGCGTGTGTCGCCGCTTCGACCACATCGAAGCCGCGGCGCGCTGCAAAATCTAGATCGGGCGCAGAATTCTTCGAATCTCCCTACGCCCGGGTGCTGTGGAGCCGTTTCCTAACTCGGGGCATCGAGCTGTTGGCATGTTTGGTGCTCAGAAAGTCATCATGTTGTTCAAACCAGAGAATCGGGCGCTGCGCGCGCTGCTTTGGTTGGTCATCATCGTCGTGCCCGGCGGCTTGTTCTTGCTGGCGTTGCTCGCTGCGGATTCGTTCCAGCGCCGCTACCGCGAACCGCCGCGCGTGGCCGACGCTGATCTCACTGACGCACCGCTCTCCACGCTGACGAATACGTCGGGCTGACGCGGAAGAGGGGCCGAGGTCCAAGGGGCCGAGGGCGGGAGAGAGCGGTTCCCGTTGCCCGTAGCGTCCTCCGCTGTTGCGCGCCGCTTCGAGCCGCGCGTTGCCGCGATGCCGGTGCATGTTCCACTGTGAAACGCAGTGCGAAAACGACATGGCCCGCCTCGCTCGCGAAGACCGCAAAGCGCGGGTGACGCTCGACACATCAGGACGTCGCGGGCGACCGCAACGACGCTGCGCTGCCCTTGGACCCTCGGCCCCTATCCCTTGAGATTCTTGATCTCCACCTTCTCGGGGGCCTCTGCCGGCTCGATGCCGAAGATGCGGCAATAGAAGTAGAACTCGCCATCGAGCGTGCGACGGATCGTCTCCGCGTGCCGGAAGCCGTGCCCTTCATCGGCGAACGCCAGGAACGCGACCGGCACGCCCTTCTCCTCCAGCGCCTTTGCGATGGTCGTGGCCTGGTTCGGCGGCGTGACCTTGTCTTGCAGGCCATGGAAGAACAGGGTGGGGCGTTCGAGCCGGTCGAGATGCGAGAGCGGTGAGCGCTCGGTGTAGCGAGCGGCCATCTCGGGGTAGGGGCCGACCAGGCCGTCGAGGTAGCGCGACTCGAACTTGTGCGTGTCGCGCGCCAGAGCGGAAAGATCGCTCACGCCGTAGTAGATGGCGCCCGCCGCGAATGCATCGTGAAACGTGAGGGCCGCGAGCGCGGTGTAGCCGCCGGCGCTGCCCCCGCTGATGGTCGCCCGCTTGCTGTCGCAGAGGCCGCGCTGCGCGAGCGCGTTCGCCCCGGCGATGCAGTCGAGCACCTCGCCGATGCCCCATTGCCCCCGCAGCGCGTCACGGTAGGCGCGACCGTAGCCGCTCGAGCCGCGATAGTTGACCTCGAGCACCGCGAAGCCTCGGCTCGTCCAGTACTGAGTGCGCAGGTTGAGCCCGGTCGCGGCCTGCGAGGTCGGGCCGCCGTGGCAGCGCACGAGCAACGGTGGCCGTTCGCCCTCGGGTGCCTCGTAGTCGGGGTTCAACGGGGGGTAGAACAGCCCGTACGCGGTCATGCCGTCGTCGCTCAGATATTCCACGGGCGACGGTTGGCTGATGCGCTCGGAGAGCGCGGCGTCGTCTCCGCCCTCGGTCGCCATGTTCGGCGAGCCGTAACGCCGCAGCGCTCGCAACGCGCCGGTCTGCACGTCGTAGTGCATCAAGCTGGTACTGACGGTGGGCGAGGCGACCAGCAGGGCGGCGCCGTCCGGCGCCGCACGCAGGGTCGAATACTCCGTGTAAGGCAGCTCTTGCAGGTGCAACTCCCCCGTGCTGGCGCTCAGCCGCCCGAGGCGCCACACGCCGCCGGCGGTCAGCGTGCACAGGAGGTCGCCGTTCGGCAGCGGGCAGTAGGTCGACATCCCGAAGACCCACTGCGGAGCCGCGAAGTCGGCCGGGCGCAGGCAGAGCGGTTCGACGCCGCGCACGGCGTCCCAGCGGTAGAGGTTCCAGTAGCCGCTCTGATCGGAGATGAAGCGGAGCGTGCCATGCTGATCCCATTCGGGCTGCACGATGCTCTGCGTGGAGCCGCCCGCGATGCGGCGGGGGACCTTGGGTATGCCTTGCGAGTCGAGCTCGGCCACCCACAGCTCGGTGCCGTCCCACGGCATGCAGGGGTGGCGCCACGACAGCCAGGCGAGCCGCCGCGCGTCGGGGCTGAGGCGCAGCGACGAATAGAAGTGTTGCCCGCGCAGCAAGACCTCGTAGCGTCCCGTGCGACTGCCGAAGCCGACGGCGGCCACCGAGTTCTCGGGCTCTTGCCCCTGGGCACTATGCTCCTCCACCACCGCGAGGATGCGCTCGCGAGTGGTGTCGAAGATCGGCTCGGCGAAGCGACGCTGGCCCCCCGCGAGCAGCGGCGTGAGCCGCCGCGGGCGCTCGCCCGGGCCGCGCAGATAGAGCGCCTGATCGCTGTCGTGCACGAACACGAGGCTGCCCGCCCGCACGTTGAACGCGCCGCCGCCGTACTCGTGGACGCGGCTGCGAGCGCTGTACGGGGCTGGCAATACGTCTTCCGCCGGCGCGCCACCAGCCGACAGCTTGACGATCGCGACTCGGCCCGCTTCCTCCGGTCTCGATTCGCCAATGTAGATATCGAGGCCGTCCACCACCAGGTCACCCGGGCGGCTCGCGGACTCCGCGACGGCGCTCGCGGAGATAGTGGAACGCCAGGTGCCGTACGGGGCCTTCGCTTTCATCACACTGCTTTCGTGGGCGGCGTCGTCGGGGCAGGGTCGCGAGTCGGGGCAGGGTCGCGAGTCGGGGCAGGGTCGCGACCGAGCGTCGACCGGCGTGAGACCGCCCGGGCTACGTAGCCCGGGCCGAGGCCGAGCGCCGCCTTGGCCACCTCGAACACGCGCGGCAGGCCGTAGTGCTCGCGAACCACGGGGTCGGGGCAGCGCGGCGCGCGAGCCACGGCGCTCGTCAGATAGGCCTTCAGGAAGTGGTAGCCCGCGTGGTGCGGGCGTCGGGCGCTGTACGCCGCCGTGCGCGCCGCTACCAGGATGGGATGCAGCCCGAGGAACCAAGCGTAGCGACCCTTGCGCGCGTAGCCTGCGGCGTGCCCGTAGCGAGACGCGGTCTCCCGACTCTGGAGCGCGACCAGCTCCGTCACCAGGCGCGTGCCGTAGCCGAGCGCTCGCGCCTTCACGTTGGCGATCGAGTCGAAGCTCGGCCACGGCGGGAGGCCGCCCATCTTCTCCAGGCACTCGACGCTGAAGAACTGGGTCGGACCGCGCGGCAGATCGGCGCGCTGAAACGGCTCGACGAACTGACGCTCGCCCTCGCGCGCCATCAACACCGACGACACCACGCCGAGCGCCGGCTCGCGCTGGAGCAGCTCGGTCAACACGCGATAGTGATTGGGTGGTAGCAGCACGTCGGCGTCGAGCACACCCGCGCAGGCAGGGGCGTGGCCTGCGGCGCGGGCGCGCGCGATCGCCTGCTCTAGGCCCCAGCGCTTGATGCGCGCCACGTGCGCACCCAGGTATTCGTCGGCGGCCTCCGGCGCGGGCAGCACCAGCAGGAATGGGTGTCGAGAGCGGGCAGACTCGAGCCACTCGCGCGAGCCGTCGTCGCTGCCGTCGTCGACGATGACCCACACCAGGGGCGCGAGCGTCTGGGCGGCGACCGTCTCGACCAACGCCGGCAGTCCTTCGCGCTCGTTTCGCGCGGGGGTGGCGAGCACATAGCCGGAGGGGGCGCCGGGGGAGATGGTGGGGATGGTTCGTTCCAAGGGGAGCCCGGTGATCCGTGCCGACGAGCGCAGGCTCGTGGCGTTTAGGCTAGCGCCCCCTTCTCGGGCCGTCAGCCCTCGATTTGTCCGGATCCGTCGCGCCGCGCCGCGCCCGAGCTGCCCGTCCTGCCGCCGCTCCCGCGGGCCGCACGCCGAAACGTGGTGCGATGCCCGGCGGCGAGATAGGCTTCGAGCTCACTGCGATGGTTCGAAAAAGGCTTCCCGCCCTTTGGCTCGCCTGGATGGCGGGCGCGGCCGGCGTTGGTAGCGCGGGAGCGGGTTGCGCCGCGTCTCCCGCGTCCCGGGCCGCGAGCGCGGCTCCGGCCCCGGCAGGGCCTCGTGCGGATGGGCAAAAAGGCGCAGCGCCGCCCGTGGCGACGGGGCTCGCGGGCGCCGACCTCGCCTACGCCGAGAGCCGCTACGCCGATGCGGAGGCCGGCTATCGCCGTCTGCTCGACGGCTCCGACGCGGCGGCGGCCCGGCGCGGCCTCGCCCGCGTGTTGACCATGACGGGGCGAGACGCCGAGGCCACCACTCTGCTCGAAGGTGCGCTGGCGCTCGACCCCGCCGACGACGAGGCCGTCACGGCCCTCGCCGAGAACGCATGGCTCACCGGCGACTCGGCGCGGGCCCAGAGCCTGCTCTCCGGCATCAACGACCACCCCGAGGCTCGACGCGGCCGCCTGCTACTCGGCGAGATCTTGCTCGATCTCGGGCGGCGTGCCGACGCCGAAGTCCAGCTGATGACGCTGGTCGAAGATTACAACGAAGACCGCATCGCCGACGGTGACGGCCTCGGACTCGCCATGGTGGGTCGCGCCGCCCACCTCCTGCGCAGCCCGCACGACGCGAACGACGCCTTCAACGCCGCCGAGCGCGCCTCGCCGTCGAACGTGCCGATCCTGCTCTGGCGTGCGGAGCTGTTCCTCGAGAAGCACGACCCGGGCCACGCCGAGGAGGTGGTCAGCGAGGCGCTGGAGCGCGCCCCGAACCATCCGCGGGCGCTGGTGTGGATGGCGCACGTCAAGCTGGAGCAGGCGCTCGACTTCGACGCCGCCCGCGGCCTGTGCGAGCGAGCCCTCGCCACCAACCCGCGTCTGACGCACGCCTACTTCGTGCTCGCCGGGCTCGCGCTCCGCGATCTCGAGTTTCAGCGCGCTCTCGACCTCATCGGGCGCGGGCTCGCGGTCGACCCCGAGAACCTCGAGCTGCTCGGCATGCGCGCGGCGGTGGCCTTCCTGGCCGAGAACGATGCGCTGTACGAGCAGACGCGCGCCAAGGTGTTCGCCAAGAACCCGAGCTACTCCCGCTTCTATTCGATCATCGGGGAGTACGCCGAGTGGGAGCACCGCTACGACCGCATCGTCGAGATGATGCGCGAGGCCGTCGCGATCGACGATCAGGACGCCGAGGCGCACGCCGCGCTGGGCATGAACCTGATCCGCGCCGGGCAAGAGCTCGGCGGCGTGCAATCGCTTCGCCGCGCCTCCGCAAAAGATCCCTTCAACGTGCGCGTGTACAACACGCTCAACCTGTTCGAGCAGATCATCCCGGAGGGCTACGTCAGCCGCAAGCACGGCCGCTTCTCGATCCGCTACCCGAAGGGTGAGATCGCGCTGCTCGAGCGCTACGTGCCGCCGCTGCTCGATCGCGCCTACGAGAAGTTCACGAAGGCGTACGGGTTCAAGCCGACCGAGCCCATCGGCATCGAGCTGTACGAGCTGCGCGAGCATTTCGCGGTGCGCACCAGCGGCCTGCCGCAGACGGCGATCCTCGGCGTGTGCTTCGGCAAGACGCTCGCGGCGCTCACCCCGAAGAGCGAGCCGTTCAACCTCGGCATGACGCTGTGGCATGAGCTCGCGCACGTGTTTCATATCCAGATGTCCGACAGCCACGTGCCGCGCTGGCTGACGGAGGGCCTGGCCGAATACGAGACGCTCGCGGAGCGACCCGAGTGGCGTCGCCACCAGGATCCCGACCTGTTCATCGCCGAGCGCATGGGGCGGCTGCCGGCGGTGGGAGGCATGAACCGCGCCTTCTCCCACGCCGAGCACATGCAGGACATGGCGACCGCGTATTACGCCTCGAGCCAGATCGCGGTGATGCTGGTCGAGCGCTTCGGTCGCGAGAAGCTCAACCGGGCGCTGCGCCTGCAAGCGCGCGGCACGAGCACCAACGCCTCGCTGGAGACGGCGCTCGGCGAGGGGGTCGACGCACTCGATCGCGATTTCTCGAGCTACCGCGACAAGACGCTGGCCCGCTATCGCTCGCAGTTCGTGCCGCTCGACGTGCGCGGCGAGGCCGACGAGCTCGAGAAGCGCGCCGCTGCAGCGCCGTCAGACGCCACGGCGCACTTGCGCGTGGTGCTCGCGGCGCTCCGCCAGCGCGACCTCGAGCGTGCCAAGCGCTTCTGGTCGGCTGCTGCCAAGCTCGACCCCCAGTCCGCTGACGTGCGCTACCTGGGCGCTCGTCTGGCGGCCGCCGAGGGCCAGGACGAGCGCGCGCGTGGCGAGCTCACCGCCCTGGCGCAGAGCGGGCATGACGGCTACGCGGTGCAGATGTCGTTGGCCGAGCTGACGGATCCGACGAAGAACGCCGCGGGCCTGCGAGCGGCGCTGGAGAAGGCGACCGCTCACGATCCGACTCAGGCTGCGCCTCTCTCGGGCCTCCTGTCGCTGGCGGTGAAGGCCGGCGATCGCGCCGCGGAGCTGGCGGTGCTGGAGAAGCTCGCCCCGCTCGACGCGCACGATCCCGGCGTGTATCGACGACTGCTCGAGCTGCTCGTGGAGCAGAAGGCCTACGCGCGGGCGGTGCAGCACGGCGAGGCCGCCATCTACGCCGACATCGAGGGCAGCAAGACGCACGCCCTGTACGCGGAGGCGCTCGCGGGCGTCGGACGCTTCGATGACGCCGTCTTCGAGTTTCAGAGCGCGACGCTCGCGCCGAGCCGCCCCGAGGAGGTGGCCGCCTCGCACGCGGCCTATGCGCGCTTCCTGCAGAGCCGCGGCCAGAACGACCGCGCCGCTCAGGAGCTCGAGAAGGCGCGCGAGCTCGCTCCGGAGGGCGCCGCGCCGGCATCGCCCGGTCCGCCTACATCGCCGACCGCACCGGCGCCGCCGACTGCGCCAGCGCCGAAGCCGACCACGCTCTGAGAGCGAGCCGTGGCTCACGTGCGAGCGCGCGGCGCGCGCTCGCACCGGCAGGTGCGAGGTGGTTTCGATGCGCACCTCTCGTGCGAGTTTCGATCGGTTGCCGCGCGAACGCCGCGGATGGATCTGGACGGCTCGGGCGCGGCCGCCGGCTGTAGCGCGTGCTTTCGCGAGCGCTCTGCCCGTACCGGCGCTCACGGGCGCGCGGCACCTCGCGGCGGCGATTGTTGGCTCGCCACTCGGTGCGCCTGCTACGCTCGGGAGGGTATGGAAGCTGTGGGGTGTCTCGCGTGACGAAGCCGACCGCCACCGGCAATCTGGGGACCACGCCATTCTGCGAGCTCCTGGTCTACGCCCTCGGGCAGAGCTTGTCGGGTTCGCTGGTGCTCGAGTGTCCCGACCGCAGCAAGCACGCCGTGCTGTTTCAGGCAGGAGCTCCCGTGAAGGCGCGCGTCGCAGACCCAGCGCTGCGCATCGGCGAGCAGCTGGTCGCGCGGGGCTCGATCGACGAGCGAGCCCAGCACGCCGCCGACAGCGGCCCGGAGGAGGAGCTGTTTGGCCAGCGCTTGATGGCGCTCGGAGCCATCTCCGCAGACGACCTCTCTGCCGCGCTCGACGAGCAGCTCTACGATCAGATCGGGTGGCTCGCGCGCGCGCCCGTCAACACCGCC
>Ga0247763_1001198_pt1 | contig 15154 bp, 11 predicted proteins | sample UWRJL141409B4_FD_179926 | JGI IMG/M metagenome (GOLD analysis project Ga0247763, IMG submission 179926) | Plant litter microbial communities from Arlington Agricultural Research Station in Wisconsin, United States - UWRJ-L141-409B-4 | ecosystem: Environmental > Terrestrial > Plant litter >...
TCCGACGAGCAGTTCCACATCCGCGGGGGCAACCAGCGCTTGCCCGAGGCCATCGCCAACGATCTCGGCGAGCGCGTCAGCTTCGGTCAGCGCCTGACGCGGATCGTGCAGACGTCGGGCGGGCGCTACCGGCTCACGTTCGACCGGGGTGGCTCGAGCCGTGAGGTCACCCACGATCAGGTCGTGCTCGCGCTGCCCTTCGCGGTGCTGAGCGAGGTCGATTTTTCGCGCGCCGGCTTCGACGCCCTCAAGCGGCGAGCGATCTGCGAGCAAGGGCGCGGTCGGAGCGGCAAGCTGCAGCTCCAGTTCGAGCGGCGGCGCTGGCTCGGGGAAGGGCCGTGGCCCGGCATCTCCAACGGGTCGAGCTACAGCGACACCGGTTACCAGGCGAGCTGGGAGGCGACGCGCGCCCAGCGCGGGCGCGAGGGTGTGCTCGTGCTCTTCTCTGGCGGCAGCGTCACGAACGACATGCGCAGCGATCGCGCGTTTTCCACCATCCAGAGTTCGGGCGTGCGCCGCGACGCGGCGCGTGGGCTCGAGCAGCTCGCGCCCGTTTATCCGGGACTCAATTTCAACGGTCGTGCCACGCAGTCGCTCCCGCACCTGAGCCCGTTGTTCCGCGCCTCCTACAGCTTCTACGAGGTGGGGCAGTACATCGCGTTTGCAGGTTACGAGAAGGTGCGCCAAGGCGGGGTGCTCTTCTGCGGCGAGCACACGTCGACTGACTTTCAGGGGTTCATGGAAGGCGGCGCGTCGGAAGGCGCCCGCGCCGGCGAAGAGCTGCTCGCGTTGCTCGGCGCCAGCGCTCGGGGTGCCCGGCGCAGCGCCGGCTGAGCGCCGCCGGTCCGAGCCACCCTCGCTGGCGAGCGATGGCTCGAGGGCCCGCAGCGGTCAGAGTGGCGGCGACCAGGGCAGACGGCTCGCGGCTTCGGCGGGTAGCTCGAAGTCGCGAGGATCGTCCACGCTCGGGACGTCGTCGGGGGCGGGCGCGGCCGCGGGGAGACCGGGGGGCGCGGGCGCGGGACGGCGGCTCGCCGACGGCACCGAGGCGGGAGCACCGAGCGCGCGATCTTCAGCGGAGGCGCTGCGCAGGTCGACGCTGCGGCTCGGCTCGGCGGGGGTCGAGTCGACCGGACTCGAGAGGCTAGAGCGGCTTCGATCGAACAGCGACCGATCGGTCGCGGCGGCACGCTTCGGCTTCGACGCGCGCGTCACCGCTGGCACGCGCGCGCCCGCATCGGTCGAGCCGACCACGACGCGTCCACTCATGAGCGCCGCTCCGGCGAGCGCGCAAGCGACGGCCCCCAGCGCAGCGACCCACCCCGAACGGCGCGCCGCGCGCCCGGTCGAACGCTTGCACAAGGCGCAGCGCCCGTCGCGACCGAGCGTCAGACCGTGCTCGGCGCAGCGCGCGCTCGGAGCCGCGCGCCAGCTCATGAGCAGAGACCCGATGCCATCAGTAGCCGCCGAGCGTCGCTCGCATCAGCTTGACGAACACGTCCGTGTTGCGCTGCACGCCGACGAACTGCTGCGCGACCGCAGCGCGCGGCGAATACGCCGAGACGGGGATGTCCGTGGCCGTGTGCACGGCCTGGTCGCGACCCAGCGCTTGACCGCGGATGAACATGCCGTCGGCGTCGCTGCGGTTAACCGGCTGCCCCGGGTAGCCCGCGGTGCTCAGCTCGGTGCGGATCACGGTGGGCAGCAGGCTGTCGACGATCGGCCGCGGGCGCGTCAGCCAGGTCTCGAAGCGATCGCCGTTGGCGCCGAAGCCAAACAGGATCTTGCCGTCGATGTCCATCGACGCCGGGTAGCCGTCGGCCAGGATCGGGTAGCGCGGGAAGCCGGCGGCGTCGTAGGTGCCGACCAGCGCCTGGCGCGCGGGCGCCGTGGCGGGGTCGAGCACGGCACCATCGGGCGGCAGGGCGGCGGCCGCAGCGACCGTGCCTGTCAGCGCGCCGATGATGCTGAAGCCGGCCGTCTCGTGGTCGGCGAGCACGATCACGACGGTGCTGCGGTCGACGTTCTCCGCGAAGTTACGGGCGACGCCCACCGCCCGATCGAACTCGAGCGTCTCCAGCACGGCGCGCTCGGCGTCCATGGCGTGCGACTGCTTGTCGATGTGGGCGCCCTCCACGAGCAGCACGAAGCCAGCGTCGTTGTCGTGCGAGAGCACCGAAAGCGCCGCCGAGGTCATCTCGTCGAGCATCGGCTGGTCGGGGGCGTGGTAGTCGTCCACGGCGAACGTCGTCGCGCCCGGCAGCAGCGTGTTGCGGCGCTTGGCGAGCTTGTCCAGAGCCACGTTCATGTTGCCGTAGGCGAACAAGCCGAGCAGCGCGCTCGGCGGCTCGGGTGCCAGCATCGCCGCGTCGAGCGCGGTCGAGCTGTCGACGTAGGTGAAGCCGGCGCCGACGAAATCGCCGAGCAGATCGCGCGAAGGGTCGCTGGCGCCTGCCGAGCCCTCGGGCAGGCCCCACGCGCTCGCGAGATCGGCTGGAAGAGCCGGGTAGTCGCTGGTCGCGGCGCGGCTCGAGCCGAACTGATCCGACGGCAGGAACCAGCGGCGGCCGCCGCCGAGCAGCACGCGCAAGCCCGTCCCGTAGCTGCCCGAGCCCTCGGCATCGCTCTCGTCGAAGAACTGATCCATGATGCCCGTGCCCGCACCGCGGTTGCCGGTGTGGATCGCGGTCGATGCGGGGGTCGCGTCTTCGAGGTCAGCCGTGCTGACGACGCCGAGGCTCTTGCCTCTCGTGCGGTGCAGGTACTCCGCCATGTACTCGACGCGCGGATAGAAGAACGGATTGGTCACGTTGGCGGGGTAGACGCCCTCCTGGCCGTTCTGCGAGTGGGTTCCGGTGGTGTAGCAGGCCATGCCCGGCGCCGAGTCCGTCACGATGCTGTTCAGTGAGTGCGTCGAGACGAGTCCGGTCGCCGGTAGGGCATCCATGTTCAGGTAGCCGTTGGGGTCGCCCAGGGTGGCGCCGTAGCGCACCAGGCGCGCTGCCGTCCGATGCGCCACGCCCATCCCGTCTCCGAGGAGGATGATCACGTTTCGGATCGGCTTGCGCGTGCCGGCCGCGGGCAGCACCTCGAACTGCGACGACACCTCGACGCTGCCCGTGGCGTCGCTGAAGGTCGCGGTCAGCGTGTGCTTGCCGACGCTCGCGCTCGAGTAGCCGCGCAGGTTGAAGCCGCCAAACCCCAGCGCGCTGATGCCGTCGGTGGTGGTGGTGTCTTGCGCACCCGAGCTGAACTCGACGGGCCGCCCGTCGATCGCGAGGCTGGCCGAGTACGGGCCCGTGCCCTGGCCTTCGACGCGCAGGTCGAAGCGTTGCCCGGCGATGAAGCGCGCGCCGTTGGGCGGGGTGATCGACACGGCGGCGGGGGCGGCGGTTGCCATGCTGGACAGGGCGAGGACCGAGCTCGCGGTCAGGGATCCGATGGCCGTGCTCTGGATACGACTTCGCTTCGGCATTTCGACGTTCCTTCTCGATGGGTGAAGACGGGGGCGACCGCTGGGGTCATCCGGAGATGTCGCTGGGAGAGGCGGCGGGAGCGTGGTCGGCGCTCGCTGACCCGTGGTCGAGGCGCAACCGGAGCGCCGACGTGCGGCCGTCAGGCCCCGGCAGGTTGCCGACCTCGAGCACGCCAGTCACGTCGAGCGCGCCCGACACGTGGGGCACCACCTGGCCACGCGCCGACTCCGAGAGCACCAGCACCGACGTCGGCATCAGATCGGCGGTGCCGCCGCCAGCCTCGTCGCACTCGACGGGCCGGGGCACCAGGTAGAACGCCCCCGGGATCGGCAGCTCCATCTCCGCCATGAAGCCAACGAGGCGCACGCGCTGGCCCGCCAGGGCTCTGGTCTTCGCGCTGGGCGCGAGCGAGGCACCCGGCTCCAGCAAATCCGACCAGGCCAGCGGCGGCGCGGGCGGCAGCCCGTTCACCGCGTCGTCTGGGCCGCGCGCGCCGGAGCCTGCTCGCTCGTCGCGAGGGGCGCTCTGTGGCAGCCGAGCGCTAGCTGGTTCACGGCCTGGTTCATCACCGCCTGGCGAACCGGTAGCTGGCAGAAGGGGCACTCGAGCACTGCCTTCTGACGTTGCACGAGCCGCATAGTAGCCGGCGGCGGCTCCGCCCAGCAGCAGCGCGCCCGCACAGAGCAACAGCGCGGAGTGTCTCATCCGACGGCTCTTCTATACGCCCGCTCGAGACAACGACGTGAACAGCCGTTGACTTTGTCGGCATGGCGAACGTTCGGAGCCTCAGCGATAATGGGGTCATGGCCTGGCGCGCCTCCACACCCGATGACCACGACCGCATCGCGACCCTGATGCTCGCCCTGTACGCGGAAGACCCAGCGCCCATCGCGCCCACGCGCGAAGGAGGCCTGGCGACGCTGGCCGTGCTCGAGCAGCAGCCTCTGCGCGGCGTGGCGGTGGTCCACGAACCAGCCGGAGGCCGCTCGCGTGAGGCCTCGGACACGACGGCCCGCGAGCTCGATGGCTACGCGCTCCTGTGTTCGTTCTGGAGCAACGAGCTCGGCGGCGAGGTGTGCATCATCGACGAGCTGTACGTGGCTCCAAGCGCGCGCGGCCGCGGGCTCGCGACGGCGCTGGTGACGGGCCTGCTGCGCCGCGAGCTGCCCTGGTTCGAGCGCGCCGTGAACGTGGAGCTAGAGGTCACGGCCGACAACGCGCGCGCCCGTGCCCTCTACGAGCGGCTCGGCTTCCGGCCTTACGAGAACGCGCTGATGCGCGCGCGCCGCACGACCGCGTGAGCTGCGGCTCCACGACGGCCGGGCGCGCGTTGCTCCGGCTGTGTAGAATGGGCGTTTCGAAAGGGCGTGTCGAGGACCGCTCGGGCCGCCCCGCCGTGAGACGGCTCCCCGGGATGCGGCTCACGACCGCCGCCCCGGCGGTCGCCGTCGATCAGGAGCGTGCGGCGTTGGGCGCCGCGGAGGGCCGCCGGCCGCGCACGCGCTTCGGCTCTCGCCCCGAGGTGAACGCCACGCGGCAGGGCCGCGGCGAGAGCGCAGGCAGGCGCGCGGCGTGCCCTTCGTAGACGGCGCGCCCCACGCGCCGCTCGTCGCCGACCAGCGTTGCCCAGATCGCCGCGTCGCGCTCGCCGGCTCGCGCGCACTGGGCGGGGTCGAAGCGGAGATCGGCCTCGAAGCTCGCCTCGCCGAGCAGCTGCTCCTTCACGCCGCGCTCGGCCAGGGACTTGAACACCTCAGGACCGAAGCGCTCGTAGTAGAGCACGGTGTGCGCGGTGGACACGGCGCCCGCCCACGGATACGTGCGCAGCACCCAGCCGCGCGAGAGGTCGCCGAGGCGATCGTCCACGTCGGCGCGCTCGTCGTCGCTCTTCCAGGCTCGCTCGGGCTCGAAGAAGATGCCCAGCCCGAGCTGATCGCCAGCGAGCTCCCACGTCTCCCGGATGCCGAAGCGCGACGGCTCCTGCGCCACCAGCGAGCCGTGCGTCAGCCCGAACTCTCCGACGATGTAGAGCGCGATGCCCTCGCGCCGGCGATCGATGAACGCGAGCGTCTCGATCGCCTCGCGGTGCGTCTCGGTTGGAAACTCGGTGAAGCACATCGCCTCCACCGCGACGCCCGCCTCGGCGAGGTTGTCGATCACGCCCGCGACCACCGTGGGCGGCGCGCCCTTGTCGATCAGCTGCAGCACGCGCTCCGACCCCGACTCCACGCCGAGCGCGCAGGCGACGGCCCCCGCCTGGCGCAAGACCTGTGCCCGCTCTCGGTTGAGGTATTTCTCGGGCTTGAGATCCGTCGCCCAGCGCACGTCGAGACCGGCGTCGATGATCGCTTGCGATAGCTTGAGCAACGTCTTGGGGGCGACGGAGTCTTGCGAGAGATAGAACCACCGCGTGCCGTGCCGCTCCGAGAGCGCGCGCAGATGCTCGACCACGACAGCCACGTTGCGTTCGCGATACGTGGCCGTACCGACCTCGGCGAGCCCGTAATGGCAAAACGTGCATTTGCCCCAGTAGCAGCCGCGCGTCGGATCGTACGGCAGGATGAGGCGCGGCGCGAGGTAGCGATCGAGCGGCAGCCCGTCGAAGTCCGGGGAGGGGAGCGCCTTCGGATCTTCCTGGCCGTGCCCCGGTAGGTAGCGCGCGCCGAGCAGGCGATCGCGAACGACGAGGTTGGGGATCTCGCGCAGCGGACGGCCCGCCTCGAGAGCGCGCACGAGCGCGAGCAGCGTACGCTCGCCCTCGAACACGCCCGCCGAGTCGAACGGACCGAGCGCGTGCGCCAGACGCTGCCCCGACAGACGGATCAGCATCTGCGTGACGCAGGGCCCGCCGCAGGTGATGTGCACGTCGGGCAAGGCGCGCTTGATGGCCAGCGCGAACGCATAGGCGGGCTGCAGCTGCCCGGGGAAGCAAACGGACAGGCCGACGATCGAAACGCGCGCGGCGCGCAGGCGCGGGATGAGCACCTCGTTCACGTAGGCGTGGAAGGGATCGACGTCGGGGTCGCTCATGCGCTCGATCTCCGCCATTGCCGTCAGGCCGAGCGGGGTGCGGTAGGCGGTGAAGTCGAGGTGCAGCGGGTAGTGCGTGGCAGACACGACGCGCAGCCCCGCCTCGATGGTCGCGACCGCCGAAGCGTAGGCGTCCGCGTCGAAGAACGACGCCTCGGCGCGCAGGATCTCCTTGGCCCGATCGATGCCCGCCGGCAGCGCGTGCGCGTCGGCGCGCACCCCGACCAGAGCGGCGTACTCCAGCTGCTCACCGTGCGTGAGCGAACCGCGCCGATCGAGCCGGGCGAGCTTAGCCTCCAGGCGATCGCGCTCTTGCGTCATGCGCCCGCGCGAGAGCAGCGCGTCGAACGCCTCCAGGTTGGCGTCGATCGGTAGCACCTCGACCCCGTGGGAGCGCAGGAACCCCGTCAACATCGGCACCGCCAGGTAGGGTGCGGTGGGATCGCAGGTGGGCGGATAGACGAGCGCGACGGGGCCCTGGGACATGGCCGGGCTTTCTAGCACCAGCGTCTGCACTGGCGCTCGCCACGCGGCGCGCCACCGACGTTTTTTGCGGCGGCGAGCGAGCCTCGGCCGGGTGCGCTTTTCTGCCGGCGCCATGGAAACAGTCGAAAGGCCGAGGGTCCAAATTGTGTCAGGACGTCGACGAACGGACTGGCGCCCGTTGTATTTAAGTGGGCGGTCGCTCAGAATGACGCGCAATGTTCAGACCGAACGCGGTCACGTCGATCGCCGCGGGGTTGTGCCTGCTTGGAGGCTCCTGTCAGGCCCTGACCGGCAGCGTCGACGTGGTCACCCCTCCTGACGGGCGCGCTCCGATGCCCGATCCGGTGGTGATTGAGACCGGGGGCACGCCCGTCCCGGAGACGGACGCGCGCCAACCGCCGGCTCCGAGCGCCGGTGTCATCGAGGTGCCGGGCGCCGGCGCTCCGTTGCTCCCGGCGATGCCGCCGCTGAACGATGCAGCGGGCGCCGTCTCCGACGCGGGGGTGCCGGGAGAGCCCGATGCCGCACCGCCACCACCGCCACCGCCGCCCGCGCTGCGGCCCGTGCTCGTCGCCAGCGCGGCTTCCGACCTCGAGCGCGTGGGCGAAGAGGGGGGCGAGCCTCACCTCGGCGTCTGCGAGGGCGGCGTCGTCATCGGCATTCGTCCCACGGCGAACCCGAGCGAAGAGACGTTCGGGCAGCGGGTGACGTTCGTCGAACCCCTCTGCGGCACGCTCATCCTCGAGCCGAGCAGCGACGGCGATCTCGCGAGCAGCCGCGTCAGCGTCGCCCCCGACGACGCCATCCTGATGTGGGAGGAATCGGACGAGTTTCAAGGGCCCCCCGTCACGGAGGTGCCGGACCCGAGGCTCGTGTGGGTTCCCCAACCGCCGACGGTCTGTCCAGAGGCGACCCCCGTGCTCGTGGGGCTCGCGGGCGAATACGATCCTGCAGCCCCCGACTCGACGGGGACGTCGGCGATCCGCAGCGTCGTGATCGAGTGCGCGCCGCTCGCGGTCGCGCCAGACGGCATCGAGGTGCGCGCCTCGGCGCTCGGCCACCAGCTGGTCGCCCGCGGTGACAGCTTCGCGGCAGACGGCGCCGCCGAATACGCCTCCTCCTGCGCTGACGGTGCGGTCACCACGCGGATGGTGTTGCACGCGGGCTTCTGGCTCGACGGCTTCGTGCTCGGCTGTTCCAGCCTCGCCAGCCCTCACCTCGCGGGTGAGCCCTGCGCAGACGCGGGCGAATGCCAGAGCGGCGTGTGCGGGGCCGACGCGACCTGCCAGCCCTAGTCGGCGAGACCCGCTGCGAATCGCAGGGCCGCCCCGGCTCCTCCGGCGGGCGCCGAGCGAGCGCCGGCCGGGCTCAGCCCGTGGCCTGGTAGTGGCGTGGAAACCCGCGAAAGTCGTCGGTGCAGGCGCGCTCCCAGCTGCGCACGTTGGAGTACGTCTTGATCACCGCCACGCCCGTGAAGAGGTTCGCGATGCTCGCCGCCATCTCCATCAACTTCGTGCGCACCAGCAACCGCATGTGGAAATGCTCCCGGTTGGCTTTGAACCAGAGCGTCCAGGCTTCGCGGAAACCCGTGTCGACCGAGCGCAAGTTCCAACCGTCGACGAACATCGCCACTTCGCCGTTGGTGTCCACCTCGCGCTGAGCCAGCTCCACCATCGGCTCGTAGAAGCTCACGGTAAGGAAACCCGTGCAAACGTAGAGCAACGCGCCGGGCCCGATCCGGATCAGCTGGGCCGAACCCCGATCGTCCTTCAAGAGAACTGCCCCGCTCTGCAAGGTCTTCGAGTCTGGCGCGTCTGTCGATGCCAAGGAGCTGCCCGCGTTTGCTGCCCTGAAGGGGGCAATGGATCAGTAACGTCGCTCGCGGCGCGGAATTCAGCCCCGTCCGCAGCGGTGCGGTGATTGAGCGGTGAGCAGAAGCGCGAGCGCATCACCCTCTCGAGCTCGAAGGCAGCGGCTGCCGTCGGAGGTGGCTCGGGTTGGCCCATTTCGGAGCGTCAGGGCGGCTCGGCTTCGCCGGCATGCTGTCGTCGCTCGAGCTCCGCTCCGTCTCCGCGCTCGCGTTGAGCGGCGGGCTGTCTGGCTTCTAAGCCGACTGCGAACCGTGGCGTGCCCGCGTGATTCATCTCGGATCGCTCATCGCGAGACTGCTCCCGTCGGACTGCACGACTTTCCTGATCGGTGCACGAGCTTGGAGCATTAGGTGGGGTCGAGCCTGCCCAGATTCACCGGGGCCGGCATTCCATCCGACGCATGGAGAGGACACGCCATGAGGTCAATTTTCGCTTGCCGCAACGCCATCTCATTTCTGGCGGCGGTCTTCCCCCTTCAGCTCGCTTGCGGCGATTCCGGGGGAGTCGACGCGCCAGACACCACTACTGACGGCCCCGGAGTCATCTCGCCCGCACCTCCTGGCGCCGCGCCGTCGAGCCCGCCGGCGCCGTCAGCGCCGTCAGATCCTGCGAGCCCGACCCCGTCGCAGGGGGCGACGAACGAAGGCAGCGTCCCGGTCACTGGAGGCGTCACCGGCAACCCGCCCTCGGGCGCGACCGATCCGGGCGCTGCGGACCCGGGAGCCAGCGATCCCGGCGAAGCGGCGGATCCCGAGCCGCCGAGAGACGAGGACCCGAGCGACGATGGCGAGCAGCCCACGCCCGGCGCGATCGATCCGATCCAGATCTTGAACGGGTTCAGGCCCGCCGATGAGGACCTGGCCGAAGACTATGACGACTACATCAACGAGGAGGTAGGCCCGCTGACGATCGGAACTGTGGGCACCGGCACGGCGCGCACCATCACGCAGACGATCTTCGTTGCGCCGGGTGTGGTCTATGACGGTCTCGGGGAGACGCTCACGGCGAGCGGCATGGGCGATGGCAGCCAAGACGAAGGGCAGCGGCCCATCTTTCTCCTCGCTCCGGGCGCGAGCGTGAAGAACGTCACCATCACGGCGCCGGGCGTGGAGGGCATCCACATGATGGGCGACAACGTCGTCGAGAACGTGGTGTGGATCGACGTCGGCGAAGACGCGGCGTCCGTGCGCAGCTACTTCCCGGGCGGCGACATCCTGATCACGGGCGGCTCCGCCGCTTCAGCCACCGACAAGACGTTCCAGTTCAACGTGCCTTGCGATGTCACCATCCAGAACTTCACCGCCAACGACATCGGCAAGCTCGTGCGTCAGAACGGCGGCACCACCTTCCCGTTGAACATTACGCTCATCGATGTCACGGCCAACCGGGTTCGCGATGTGCTCGTGCTGAGCGACAGCCCGGAGTGCATCGTACGCCATCGTAACCTCGTCACCGACGCCGAGTCGCTGTTCGAGGGGGAGCTGCAGGTCGAGGAGTTCTGAGCGCAGCGCCCGGCAAGCGCCTCCGGTTCCAAAGGGGCCCCGCTCGGCGTTCGAGCGGGGCCTCAGCCGTCTCGGCGGACCGCTCGCGCTCAGCGGGGCGGGCCTTCGCACAGCGACGGCCTGAGCTCGGCGCACTCGAGATCGGCCCAGCGCGAGTCGGCCAGCAGCCGCATGCACTGGGAGGAAGTCGAGCCGTTGGGCTCGTCTTCGAACCAGTTCACGAAGGCCCCGTTCAATGGCACGCCGTCGTCGCCCTCGCCCTGCCAGAACTCGAAGCCGTCGTCGACCCACGCCCACGTCTCTTCGCTCTCGGCATCGGAGCCGCCCACCCACGACTCGTCGCCGATCAGGCTGGTCAGGAAGGCGCTGTCGGCGGCGCTGCGAATCGACGTGAGATCCCAGCCGACGCCGCGCCTCTGGCAGTTGGCGCGCGCCGACTCCCACGCGAGCGGCGTGTCCGTCATCACGTAGCAGTGACCGTTGGGCCCCGTCGTCTCCTCCAGCGTACAGGAGGGCGGAAGGGGTGGGTCGGCGTCGGGCGGCGTCGGCTCGTCAGGCTCTCCAGGAGCCGCGTCGGCGCGGGGCCCAGCGTCAGATTCCGTGCCCTCGGCGACGTCCGGGGCGTCGTCTTCCGTCGAGCCCCCATTCGAGGAGGGGGGCGCGCCGTTCGGGTCGAGCATGGCATTGCTGCCCGGGATCGACTCTCCGGTGGCAGGAGTTTCGGCCAACGCCGCGCCTTCATCGTCGGGACGCTCGCCGTTCGTCGGGTGGGTAGGCGGAGGTGTGCGACCCTCGCCGAGATCCGCCATGGCGTTGGCTGCCGCGCTCGAGTAGCTGGACAGATCGGACGTCGGCACGCACGCCGACGCGAAGCTCACGGCGAGAACGGAGATTTTGGGCGCGATACGGCGGGATGAAACGACCCCATTCGAACCGCGAGCTCGGATGTAGCGCATGGCGAGACCCTGCACTTCGCTGACTCGGTGCGACATGGATTGCCGCCCTCCGTGGAAGTGCTGCTCTCGCCTGGTGAAGCGGCGAAGCAACATTCACGGAACCGTCATGTGATGCGCGAGCCGTTCAAATCGATCATGAGACGGCGGGCGCGCCACATCGGTGCAACTCGGTGCAACGTTTTCGAGCCCGATCGGCCGATTCCACCGCGAAAATGAGGGCTGCCGGCGGCGATGTCAATTTTGAGCCGAATTTTGACGCCCAGGGCAGAGGCATCCGAGATGGCTCTTGCGACCCTCCGAGCCCGGCGAGAGCGCTATTCGAGCGCCTGCGCGAGCTGGTCGAGCCAGTCCTCGACGTCCTCGGGCACCTCGAGCGCGCGTCGCGTCGACGCCGCTGACGGGTAGCCGCCGACGTCGTCCTGGCTGTCGACGAGCGAACCGGTGCCCGCGCGCACCTCGGCGACGATGCGAGCGTCGACCGCGTCTCGCTCGCGTGGCCTCGCCCCTGCCGTCGCCAGCACGCGCTCGAACACCTGCGAGGCCGGCAGCACCTCGAGGCCGACGGGCCATGACGGGCGCTCGACGAGCTCTACCACGCGTGCATCGACGACGCTGGCTGGCGCACCCGACGCAGTGAATGCGAGATTGTCTTCGAGGTACGCGGAGCCGTTGGAGTTGCTACCCACCATCGCGCGCTCCGGCGGCGTGCTCGGGCCGTGCCGCATGACGTTCGAGACGATGCTCACGCGAGGCCCCTCGGGCGTGATGCCCGAGTCCGTCCACTCGCCGAGCACGGCGCCGAGGCGCATCGCCCACGTGCCCGGATCGTAGACCAGGTTGTTGACGATCACGCCGGTCGCGAAGCCCTTGAACCACGGGTTGCGTTCGTCGTTGTGCGCGTACAGGTTGCCGACGACCGCCACGTCGCCGCAGTAGTCGTGGATCAGCGTGCCCATCGAGTGGGCGCCTTTTTCGTGCACCGACTCGTTTAGCCCTTCGGCGATGATGCTGTGCTTGATGGTGACGGTGTGTGATGTGCCACGGGGGCCGTCGAAGCGGGGCCCCGACACGGACAGGTTCTCGTCGACGCCCCAGGCGACCGACACGTGGTCGAACACGATGTCGTGCGCATCCGCGCCGTCCGTGGTCATGTCCGGCTCGAAGCCTGCGCCGGCTGCGGCGCCCGCGTCACCCATGCGGAGTCGCAGGTGCTCGATCCGCACGTCGTGGGTGCGCACCGTGAGCGCGCCGCGGATCAGCGTGATGCCGGGCGCCGGCGCCGTCTGACCGGCGATCGTCACGAACGGCTCGTCGATCACCAGGCGCGCGCGCCCGAGGTCGATGATCCCGCCCACCTCGAACACGATCACGCGCGGTCCCTCGGTCGCGAGCGCCTCGGCGAGCGACCCCGCGCCCGTCGGCGCCAGTGTCGTGACGCGAACGACGTCGCCGCCGAGGCCACCCGGCGTCTCCTGTCCGAAGACCCGCGCGCCTGGCGGTGGCGTCGTCGGAACCGGCGGCTCTTCCTCCACGGAGGGCTCGCCCTCATCGCCCGTCGGGGGTTCGCCTTCGTCGGCCGGCGTCGGGTCGCTCCCGCCGGTCGGTTCGCTCCCTCCGGGCCCGTCGCCCGCGCCGTCCGCGGGCGGCGCCACGGGCGTATCGATCTGCAGTGCCTCGCTCTCGCCCGCACTCGGCGGCGTCACGGGCTCTGTCGCCGGCGGGCCCGCCGGGGCAGCGCTGGGCTCTGTAACCGGCATCGTCGCCGCGCCGTCGCTCGCCGCCGGAGCCACGGGGGGCTGTTCGCCGCCGGGCGCTGGCGGCGCCGGCGAGGCCGGACCGGAGGTAGGCGAGTCCGACGAGCACCCGCTCAGGGCCAGAACGAGCGGGAGAGCAACGATGCGAAAGGGCGAGAGAGCACGGCGATACATGAAGCGTGAATGCACGACCCGCCCGCGCGCGATCCGCAAATCGGGTCGTGCGTGACCGGTTCGCTGGGATAGAGCTGGCTCGATGCCCGCGCTAACGCCGAAGAACATCTACGCCGTCGTGCGCTCCATCCCTCGGGGCAAGGTGGTCACCTATGGAGAGGTCGCGCGGCTCGCCGGGGTTCCCAGCGGACATCGCATCGTGGCGCGCGCCATGCGCGAATGCCCCGAGCGCCTTCCCTGGCAGCGCGTGATTGGCAAGAAGGACGCCCGCCGCGGCCAGATCAACATCGACGACCCGGAGCATGCCGCGTTGCAGCGCAGTTTGCTCGAGGCGGAGGGCGTGGCGTTCGACGCCAGCGGCTTTGTTGCGCTGCGGCGCTTTGGATGGCTGTGGGAGGAGTGAGGCGCGGAGCCAGCGCACGCGAGCCAGCGCAGCCGATAGGGGATCGCTCATACGCGTCCACGTCGCGCGTGGCTCTCGGCGTCGTCGGCTGCTCCGATTCGACGCGGCTACACGGGTCACTCGCGCCGACACGCCGACGCTAACGCGTTCGCAACACCGGCCGGGCGCCGTCGAGCGTTTCATGCTCCCTCGGCGATCGTCGTGCAGCGAAGCGCGTCTCGCGGGTAGCGGCGTGTAGCGCACGCATATCGAAACGTCACGCGAGCGCGACCCCGCTGGGTGAGCCCGGGTCACTTCATTTGCGACCGTTGCCCCGAGATTCGCGCTGACGTCGCGCGCCTGGCTCGTGTCGTGAGTCCGTCGCGATTCAAGCCAACGAAGCAGACACCGTTCAGCCGCGCGGAAGTGTCTCGTCGATGCGGCGACGTGTCGGCGCAGAGCTGGCGATCTGCACTCCCAAACAAACCCGGTTAGGACGACGTGTCCCTTCAAAAATACTGGTTGTCGGTTGTAGGTGCGGCGGCGTGTCTGCTCGCGAGCGGTTGCGACGGGTGCGGCTCGTCAGACCCGAACGACGCCATCGTCGGTGGCGGTGGATCGGACGCGACGGGCGGCACCGGCGGCGGCTCCGGTGGTAGCTCGGGCGGGGGCAACGGCGGCACCGGTTTCGACTGGGTTGACCCGAGCGAGAACGGCGGCGCCTCGGGCGCCTCGGGCGCGGGCGGCGCTGGCGAGCAACCCGGGGCGCTCTGCGGCAACGGCGCGATCGACCCCGACGAGGGCTGCGACGACGGCAACGCGCTCGGCGGCGACGGCTGTAACACCGAGTGTCAGGTCGAGGAGGGCTTCCGTTGCGAGACGGTGGGCACCAATTGCTTCGAGTGCGGCAACGGCGTGCTCGAGGGCAGCGAGGGCTGTGACGACGGCAACCGCGCGGCGGATGACGGCTGCGACTCGAGCTGCGCCCTGGAGGGGAACGGTTACGCTTGTCCCACCGCCGGGCAGCCCTGTGAGCGCTGCGGCGACGGCGAGCTCGGCGCCAACGAGGTCTGCGACGACGGCAACCGCGATGACGACGACGGCTGCTCGGCAGACTGCACCACGGTCGAGGCGAACTTTGACTGCGCTGCGGTCGGGCAACCCTGCGAGCTCTGCGGCGACGGCTTCATCGACGCGGATGAGATCTGCGACGACGGCAACACTGACAACGGAGACGGCTGTCGTTTCGACTGTGACGCCATCGAGCCCGGCTGGATCTGCACGGACGATGAGTGCGGGAAGTGCGGCAACGGCGTGCTCGAGGCCGCCGAGGTGTGCGACGACGGCAACACGCGCGCCGGTGATGGCTGCGCCGCCGACTGCTCCGCCGAGGAGGCGGGCTACCGCTGTCCGGTCGCGGGCACGCAGTGTCAGCAGTGCGGCAACGGCGTCGTCGAGTCGAGCGAGGTCTGCGACGACGGCAACCTCACCGCGGGCGACGGCTGCGCCGCCAACTGCTCGAC
>Ga0247763_1001201_pt1 | contig 15131 bp, 15 predicted proteins | sample UWRJL141409B4_FD_179926 | JGI IMG/M metagenome (GOLD analysis project Ga0247763, IMG submission 179926) | Plant litter microbial communities from Arlington Agricultural Research Station in Wisconsin, United States - UWRJ-L141-409B-4 | ecosystem: Environmental > Terrestrial > Plant litter >...
TCGAAAAAAAAAAAAAAAAAAAGAAAGTCAGTTAATGTCGCTTCAAACAGACCGACGACTCTTACCTGGCCCACTTCTGACTCATAAATGCAGGCAGTTTCCAACATATTGACGAACTCGTCCCACGACCGCATCTCAAGCAGGGGCATGATTGCCTGATTCTCTGCAAGCTCCCAGGCAATGATTGCAATCATCTCCGTGTAAGTGACTGGCTCGTCCTCTACAATGAGGGATTTGTGGAGACACTCCTTGTTGCGGTAACGGCCAGTCTCAACCCAGTTGACGAAGCTGCGCCGGGCAGCCGGGTCTGATATTGAGAGTTCGTATGATGCGCATTCGAGCACGGCCTTCATGTCGGCGAGCCTCTGACTCTCGGCCATCAGCAGGCAGCGGTCAGCGATATCGAGGGAGCGACGCGGTTGATAGTCTTCTTCCATCTCCTCGATCTTTGGCTCTCTCCGGAGTGCTGGACACAGAACCTGAACTGGTAGCGCATCTCGTAGGGGTCCCCGACGACAACCGATCAATGGCCATAGAGGAGCATCATCACCGAGGTGCGGCATTGGGACGCTCTGAAGGCAGCATCGGCACGGGCTTCCTGGGTCGCACTAAAGCGAGAGACGGGTTAGCAGATGAATCCGATGAAGTCAACTCCTCGACAAGCTCCCTGAACCCTAATTCAAAGGTGCGCCACCCAATTGAAATATAGGGAACAGGGTGTCATCAGAAAGGGAACGAGCTTACCTTCCTACGGAGAACCTTGCATCGCCAGCAAGCGCCTCCAGCGCCTTCGAGAACTTTCATATCACGTCGGCCATCCTCAGTTAGCGGCCCACGGCGACCACCTCCCTTGGACATTGACGTTTTCCAGGTGGAGACATGCTTGATGATGGAATCACTGATACGCTGGCTCCGACTTTGACGCCGGGCAAGCTGTTGACTGGTGTCTGGTGGTGGCGACATGATGCTGGACTGCACGCTTGCATGTGTAGACTCGAGCGACACCTCGGACGGAAAACTGATGCCTTGGAAGGACGAGTTCTGAAAAGGTGACGTGACAACGAGCGACGGCGCATTTTGCTTGAAGGGAATGATGGTGCCGGCTCGCGCTATCGAGACCTCCCCGGTAGGAGCATCGTGGGTGTAGTTGAGGCCAAAGTCCATGGCGAGGCCATGCAGCAGCATGGCTTTGGAAGAGTCGCAGTTTTTGAAGACGAGTTCGTCTCCGCAGGACCCTTCGGAGAGGAGAGACAGTTGGCTCCTCAGACGCTCGGGTGTTGGGTCCTCAACGCCAGTTGGGTGCGTGGCGCTGGGGGCATGCCACTGGTTGACGGGTGCCATCATCATCGAGGCGCTAGGGTCATGCATATGGGTGTCGGACATGTGGTCGTGAGCGACGATGTGGTCGTGGGTGACAAATCCGCTAAAGGCGGGCTCATCTTCGGCGACAAGAAAGTCAACGCCAACATTACCGAATGCCTGGGTTGCAGACGAATCGTGAAGATCGAAGCCGACATCGATATCGAGCTCATCAGTCCATGACAGAGAGTCGAACTCGAAGTCGAGGTCCATTGGCTCGCCGGCGACATGGCGTTGGAGTTGGTCGTGCGAACAAAGAAGGTGGTGAGACCCCATCATGTCTTGGCCGCCCTCCTCGAGTGGACGAGCAACAAGCCAGTCGAAGGCGTCATTTTGCTCCCCCTCGACACCATTAGTGCCAACAAACGAAAAGGCGGCGTCGCAATTACCGGAGTCTGGAGAGAGAGAAAAAACAAAAGTTAATCGGCGGAAAAAGGCGACGGCAATAACGGCCGAAACACACATACCCATCGGGTCACCTCCGGGCCCACGACGAGACCCAAGGCGAGAGGCCAACGGCGCGGGGTCTTCCAGCAGTCTCACCCATTAAACGGTGCTAAACCCCACCCCTTGCAATCGGTAAATCTCAGCTTCAAATTCGTAGGTCGAGCTGTGTGCAGTCTGACGTTGCCACAAGGTGCTACTTGAGACAAAAGAATACCTTGGTTACTTGGGACGAAAGGTAAAAAGGCAAAGATGGATCAGCGGGGACTTTGGGATGTCGTTGCGGGAAAGTCATCAATCGGGACTGACGACGGCGAAGTCAAGCTGCAGACAACAGGCCGCCGACCAGGGCACGTGTAGCTTCGCCTCAAAAAGGCGACCGCGAGCTTTTTTCGGGTTAGTTCCCCCCTCCTTGACCTGTTGAGTCAGCCCAATCCGACCAATGAGCCAATCTTGGGCTGAGCACACTGCCGAGATATGCGAGTTGGTGGCACGTATTCGACAGGACCGCATGCCTGACAAGGGTGCACGCCTGAGGAATGGGGGCCCTCGACGGGATCTGAGGGTCCTGGAACCACTTCACCCAGACCTGTTCGTTCTGTCCACTCAGGCCCGGGGAGATGTCAGCTCGCGCCGCAGGCAAACCCGTGGAAGGCCGTTAGTGCGGGAGTTGCTGATGTGTTGGCGGAAGATTTTTTTTGGGTTTTTTTTTTTCTCGTATCTGCAAAAAAAAGCCTGAAAACTGCCGGAGAGTGTCTGGTTGGGTGAAGTCATTGGAGCTATGGGAGATCAAGGCCTCGGATTTTTTCTTAGTATAATCCAGAGCTCTTTTGCATCCATCGAAGCTGCGAAAGGAGAACGACGCCATTGCTGTTCGTCCAGTCCATGACCTGATGCCAAGCCGCATGTAAAAAGTACCCCGCCAACAATCTTTCAGGGATCGAATTGCAGGGACGTCACCCGCGCGCTGGAGGCTTCTTCCCCCATGGCGCGCCTTCCGGGCGAAGCTTCCGATGCCGGCCCCCGCACGGCAATCATCCCTCGCACCGCAAACTTCAATCTCGACCCGAGTCTGTCTCTGTCTCTGGGGGGGTCTGACCGCAGGCAGGACCTTGAGAAAGATGGAACACCACCACCATCATGGCGCCCTTCCACAAAATCCTTCCCAATTGGCAAAGATTCTATTCGTAACTACCCGTACAAACTGCACGTGAACAGCAGCTGGTGTCCTTCATCAAACATTGAATATAATGATGGCATTGTCCAACCATCATTGCCAGATTAGACTCCCATCAATTGATATGGGCCATTGTTCCAATTGTATCTGCCTTTTTTTTGTGATTAATTCAAGAAAAAAAGCAAACAGCAATGCACAATACCAAACTTGCTCGTCAGTTGCACCCAAGTCGGCACGGGGATGAACACTTGCTGGCAGGAATTGGAAGTCAATTCGACGATCCCAACCTTGTGCTTGTGCCCTCATTCAGGGGTCAGTATATACAGCGTCACATACCACATGTACCTCTCCAATCGATCCCACCCAAAATCTGATGTTGGCTAACGTAAAATGATAACAGAGCCAGTGTTGTCATTGGACTGAATCTCTACGTGGAGCAATACATGACACGATACAGACCTGTTGTGAGAAAATGACCGACAATGGAAGAGTCTGACATGGACAAGTTAAAGACTATACCACTGGAGCATTTTGGGATTCTGACAAAAGAACCTGAATGCAACCAGAATATTAGTCATGCTGGACTTCAATTTGAGCTAAGCGCCTGATGGACTCAATTAAGCTTCGTCAACCGTAACCTTGAGTTTCATTGCCTACGAGAACAATTGATTACTCAATGGGTTTATTATTCAGCTGGACGGAGGCCGGCTGGGACCCTATTAAACTCTATGAATCGAGTTCTAGCGAGCCAAAGGCTTCGGTGTCGAGAACAATATTATTCTAATTGCCTTCCATCTTTATTTTTCCCCTTTGGTAGACGAATTCGACCCATCCGTTGCCTGAACGCTCCAGCTGACCTTTCCTCCCGAATTCTTTGGATTGAAAAGCGTGCCAGTCTGTCCTGTCTTTGCGGCCTTTGCGGTCACAGGATTCCATGGATCCTCCAGAGCGGATTGGCGGATCCATTCCTCCATCGAAGTGCCCCGAGATGAATTTGTTGTTATCTTGGCGAGGCTCTCGTGGAAATTGTTGCTCTGAGGCTGTGGGTCCTGCGTCTTTGATTGCTGGTCCTCTGTCGAGGGGGGGTTGTCTGCAAGAGAGATGAGTTTTTGCCTCGGGTGACTGTGTGGTGCTGCTCGTACCTTTCAGATTTGACTTGGTCATGTTGCTTGACGTGGGTTTGTTGGATGGAAGGTTTTGGCAACGCGTGCTGCGTTAAAAAAAAGAAAAGAAAAAAGAAAAAAAAAGGGACTGGGGAAAGTTGAATGAATCAAGTCTCCACAACTCGCAGCTCCTTGGCCACCCAGCTTGATGTGTCGGGACATGGCGCAAGCAGAAAACATAACGTCAATCCCCCTCGCCTTGGTTCTTTATAGTCACGAACGCTCCTGAAAATGCCCCATCATCGTCGACACCTCCACAGAAAATGGATATCAAAACTGGCCCTTCCATCGCGGTCGGTAAATGTTTCTAATGCGACGGGTAGAGAAAACTGGCCCCGTTCACTCGTGCTGTTAGTTGGGTCTCCGCTCAGCTGCAACGGCCTGGACTCATTGAAACTGACGCATGGAAAGAGAAGTGGTCAGGGACAGAGAAATTGGCCCCGGGGAGGGGGTCTCAAGGGCAATTTTTTTTTATACCGATACTCTTGTCAAAACTGGCCCCTTCTGATTCGCATCGCAAGAAAGTCCAGCTGATAGGTTGGGAGAATTGGCCCCAGAGAACCCCCCGCGAGCCTTGCGGTGTCACTCCTGCCGACTGATGAGCTCGAGGGGCCAAAATTTGTGTCCAATCAACAAGCTTCGCCCGCGTCGCCTCGAAACTGCCCAATAATTTTCACCGAGACAGGCGCCTGTCCCCCATCATCGTCCCGTTCGTTTTTTGAGATCGGACGATACCGCCGCACGATCGAAATACAGAACCCAAAATTACCACATCTCAGAGCAAATGGACCAATCAAAACGAAAGGACGGGGAAACGCCCCAGAACGAGGGCTATCTTCCTCCCTTTGATAGTATCGATGACCAGAGCCTGGCCGGGCTCTTTGGACGGGAAGCAGTTCCCGATCGAGGTTGCGACATCCCTCCGGCCGCCCAGGAGCCGAAGAAGTCCGTGCCGACGACCCTCCTGGACGAGCGCGTCGAGCACCAGAAACAAGAACCGCCGGGCAAACCACAGCTCGACATCACAAGCCGTGGGGAGCTCAGCATTGCTAGAGGTGCATCGACACCCTTAGCTGGCGATCCAGATCTAGAACCACAGGGCCGCGCATTCCGAGCCCGCGAGAAGCAGAGAGCGAACCGCAGAGCAAAGAGAGCCGCCAGACGAGAAGCGTCCGCTCATAACGATCAAGAATCTGCTACACCACTTGACAACGCTTCTGGGGTCCTCACTAAACATGTGCCGGCCAAGAACACGACTGCGAAACACAAGAAAAGCCACCACCGCCCCACCCCCTCCGAGCGCGGTATGGTCTTCTTCCTCAAGATCTACCAGTGGTCCAACCTCTTCTTCTGCAGCCTCAACTGGCCAACCTATCTCCAAAAGCGAGCCGCATATTATCCCTGGAACATGACAGGGGAGACCCAGGCCCTAAAGGCCAAAATGCTCAATAACGAAACTATCTGCGCCATCTCGCAGGCGGTCAAGGCAGACTGGCAACCAGAACACAGAGCGACACGAAAATTCCTCTCCACTGCCGACCTCGAGCGTTTCGTACGGTTGAAGGAAGAGGAGGTTGTGTACATCGAGAAGCAGCTCGCAGTGATACCAGAGGCACGAGACAAGGCTTGGGAGGGCTTCTTCTGTGAGGTTTTGGATCCGTGCCTGCTCAAGGAAGAGTCCGCTAGTGAAAGAGTCGAACTGCCCATCGAATTTACACGAGACACTCTTCTTCCTTGTCTCCGGGCTCAAGTCCAGGCACTCAAAGCGCGGGCCGAGAAGGCACGAGGTCTCGAGCAAAAGTATGAGATGGTACGTGAGAGCTATCAGCGCCAGAGGGAATTGCGCGAAAGGCTGGGATCCCTCCAGCAGGATCAAGCCCGACTGCTCCCTATTTGTCCTGTCTGGAAAAAGGTCGAAACCCAGGTCACGGAACTCCGCGCAGAGATGATGGCTCAAGAGGCTTTCTCCAAACTATCCCACGACAATGAGCTGGCCCGGCTCGCATACGAAGATGCTCTGGTTATTTCGTGAGTTTTCGGGTAAGTGCACATATAATTACGCCGTTGTTTGTTGTCCTGTCAAGTCGCTGGCAGTTGTTGTGAGACGTACTAAATCCCAAGCAGATTCTAAATCAGAGATTAAGGGTTCAAAGGAATGAAAATAGTTGGATTTTCCACATGTATCTCAATACGATAGCGACAGGACGGAACATGATGACAAGTTCTCAACCTCAAAAACGCCTAAATGCCACCTAAGCCCGCGTGGTTCTAAGTCGCCCACTTGCCTAGGCCTTTGCTCTGCAGGTGTCTAGTGTCCCTCCGTTATGGAATGAACGCTGGAGCCCTACCGCCGAGCTACGCCGTAACGCCATCGCCGTAAAGATCAAATATGAAGCGGTGACCTGCCGCGACCCCTCTTCTCCTTCTCTAAAGCATCTCTACAACAATTCCGTCCTGCCAACAGCATTGAAATTACTGCATTTCGCATACAAAACAGTACCCGGCCGGTGCAATTGCCAGGACAAGGCACCGTCAATCCAGCACCGCCGTTGCTCTCCATAAGAACAGCGATGGCGGGTGTTGATTGAACCAATCACGAGTTGAAGCGAGGGGGCGTCCATCAACCCATCCCAAATGACAGGCTCAACGGGACGCGCACTAGAGAGGCTGAGTTGCTTCTCCAACTGTAGCCTTCCCTCCTCGCCCCTCAGACTCCAGAACACGGTCATCATTGGCATAGATGCACCGCGTGCGGATGGCAGGTTGGGCCCAGCCGCCAATTCTAATGAACTGTCCAACACACGAAACGATTCTTGCACTCCACAGTCACCTGGAGCGTGGAAATGACACCCGGGGATGTCCTCGTCGCCGATCCAAGGCGTTTCCATGCAATACGTGTACCACTCTTTGCTTGTGATCTTCTTGTTTCCATACCAGTCATCATCGAACACAGCGTATGTCTCGTCATTCTGGTGCTCACTTGTCGGCTGACCTAATTGCGAGGCTCTTTCTTGGACGTCCAACCTTCCTGAGTTCGGTCTTATGGTGCTGGATAAATTGATCAAGGTTAAGGTGCGAAACAGAGCACTGACAGACGTAGACGCCGTCTCCTGAGGTACATCTGGGGTGGTGGACCAAGAACTTATCCCAACGCGGGAAGGATTTGCCGCATCGGCATCGGTAGGCGGTTGGTGTGGTATCGCCATTGACATGAGCGCATTGGCGGACATGGCGGAGTAATCCTGGCCGATCCGCGTAGTCTTTATTGCACCGTGGCGCCGCTGGGCATGAGAAGCGACAAGACGCAGGCTGGCCGAGACGCCCTGGTTGGAGGTGAGTTCTGCGGGAGACAGCCTCAGGGGTCAGTATGGTGATCTGCCTGGCATCATGGTACTTTCTAAATCAAAGGGAACAATACCTGAGACGCTCGGGGGTGAAGTGCTTCTTGCAGACTGGGCACTTTTGGCGTGTCACAGAAGCTGCGGCAGCTGCGGGAGTGAGCCGTCTTTTTGCAGAACTCAAGCTGATATCTTGAAAGAAGCCCTTTTCCCCCAGATCGGCATTGGGATCTGGTGTCGGCGTGTTTCCTGAACCTGATGAGAGAACAGGCGGCGTTTGTCCAGCTGATGATATTGGTGAGTCAAAAGCAAAGCTTGAGGAAATGTGGTATGTATTGGTTTTGGGTGGGAGGATGAGATCAGAGATGCCTGGTGGCGCAGAGGCTATATCGCTGGGAGCCGTGGTAAACCAGCTCCCGTCCACGTCGAGGAACTCGGTTCCTGTGAAGGAATCGAAGTCCCAGAATGGCGCGGGCTGAGATATCCGCCACTGATCGCTCTGCCAGAGATCAGATTCATAAGTTGGTTGTTGCTCTTGGAATTGGAGCGCCTGGTCCCAATTCGCGAATCCGCCGTTCGGTGTGTTTTCGCTTAAATGACGACCATGGTATTCCTCAGAGATGGTGTGGGCGCGGAGCTAGAGTCCGCGCGCGGAGACGACAGCGGAGAGAAGTGTCGAAAAAGAGAACGCGAGCTGTTTGTGTTTGGATTGGGCGGGAACTCAACAGCGGTGCGGGGCCTGATCGTAGCGACCGGCCCCCAGTGATGATGTCTGGTGAATTTTCAGCTATCTAGGTAGGTAGGTAAGTAGGTAGGTACGGATTGGCGAGTGAGAGATAAGGGTTCGCAAAGGTGAAAGGAGCAAAGGAACACGTCGGGGATGGGCGATGGTTGAATAAAATACCCGCCAATCTCCCGTGCTTGGCGCAAGGGCAAATTTTTTAGGCCAGTCGATCCCGACTGGCGGGAGCCTTGTCGATTCCTGTTAAGGGGTACCGATTAGGACAGCGGTGTCATGCAGCACTCGTGCCACTCCCCTAACACCGAGGGGCAGATAATTCTGTCCAATGATTTCCAACCTCTTGACACGATAGCGCTGCCATGTTGTGCAACGCAGGTTTGGCACGCCATCTCCCCCAAAATGGTTAGCCTGGAATAGAATATGCTGTAGGTGGTTCACCGAACATTGGATGTGCCCTTCGTCACTGGGGTTTAGGCAATTTCATCGTCCGCTTTGTTGGCCATTTTGTTAGTTTTCTGTAACACCAATGATCCCTAAACTCAGATGTTACGGGACGATGGACATTATATTGCCCAGCATGGCTCCGATTTTGGACTTGAACTTTAGTAACCAGCTCTCATCACGTTGGTGCAGGTGGACGCCATACGTACCTTGGTACTTTCCCAGAACTTGAATCAGAGAATATCGTAACGTCGGTTTTGGGAGATTGGAAGACTAAAGTGCCATATGGCCGGCATGTCAATGAATAGGTATGTAGCTATGCTCTGGCCCGCATGTCGGCGCGGGGGTGACTCACACCGGCGGGGTACGGCAGTGACCTCAACGCTGCAAATCAAGTTCGGGCCCGAGGGTTTGCCTTGCGCTCCGGGCCAGTGCTAGTCACCCAAGGACCTCCAATTTTCTTTGAATTCGGGAGAGACTAGATTAACACCCGCCATCCCCCATTGAACCACAACGCTCTCTTCAATCTCCACGGAACCTCAAGATGCCTCTCTTTAAGAACGGCGAGAATGAATCGCAACCTCTCGAGCCCGAGTGTATTGCAGGCCAGCCCGCGCCATCGCAAGAGAGCCCCCGGTCTCTGATTCCTGTTAGGCCTCCCACGCCTTCTCATCATCCATTATGGAATGTCAAGCCATCCCCCGAGTACATAGAAAGGCTTTTTAAGACCGCCTTCCCTGAACACGCAACCCCGTCGATCCGCGAGCTTGAACCCGGAAGGTCGTACAATAACCGAATTTACTTCCTGGAGCCCCGCTATGTCGGCGTCCAGCAATATGTCCTCAAAGTCAACGGACAGTTCTTTGGAGGCGAAAAGGTTCAGAACGAGGTTTCTTGCCTGAGAATTTTAGAAAAGTACTGCCCCGAGATACCGATCCCGCGCGTTATGGCCTGGTCGGAAAACGGAACGAATGTCATGGTCAGTTCGCCGCACGGTATCGTGAAGAGAGAAGTCGCACCAGACGACTACATATCAGTGGCCAAGGCAGGATGGATACTGATGTCCAGAATACCCGGAAAACCCGTCTCCAACTTACCCGACCTTCTCTCCAACGACGCCAGCTCCGCCATTTCCATCGCCAGACAACTCGCCGAGATAGTAGCAACTTGGCGCTCCAAGATCCCCGCGACACCCAGCTGTGGCAACCTCCGATTCGCCTCCGGCCCTTCAGCAGCGGACATCAGCCTCGGACCAACAACCAATGATCAATCACGGCCCGACAGTTTAACCATCAGGGGCGTCCTCGGCGACGATATTCCGCCCTCGAATTCCATCCCAACTACACGGGACCTCCACTGTACCCGACTCAACACCAGACTGCAGGAACTCCAATCCAACGATGTCTACGCCGCCAACCGACAACTCGTCCCCCTCCTCATAGACTTTGTTGAGAACCACCTCTCCTGCTTGTTTCCAGTTGCTCCCGGTCCCAGCGCGAAGGCAGAATTCATCTTCACTCATTACGACCTCGCCCCACGCAACGTCCACGTTCAGATCTTGGCTGATGGCTCACCCCTGATTGTGGGCTTGGTAGATTTCGAGTTTTCAGGTTTCTTCCCTCGCACCGAGGAATTTGTCAACGACGAGATTCAGAACAAGGAGGATTGGTCGGAGGGGGTGTACAGGGCGTATTTGGAGAAGTTGGAAGAGTTGGGAGTGGCGACGCCGTTGAGGGGGGTTGGGGAGAAGGAATGGCAGAGAGAGCGTTGGTTGGCCAGGCTGGCGAACAACATTGCACCGTGGTGGCTACCAGGAGAGAAGAGTGGCCTCGAGCTGGCGGCAGCACTAGAGGAGAGTGCGGGAGCTGTGAGGGATGCAGTGGGCGAGTTGAGGGCTTTGAGCGGCCGCTGATCTTGTGCGGGATAAGGATGAGCCCATTGTCGCAGCAAAGGGAATTATTTGTTGCTCTTGCCGGACTCGATGCAGGTGCTTGTGGTCTATGAAGCTCAGTGTTTAAGGGCTTCAGGCAAAAAATACACACATATAGCAAATTCAGACAGGTACCCATCCAAACGGAGACACGTGGGGGATTGTGGCGGGCTGAAATGGAATTTTCGGAGTCCAGACCCCGCCCACGACCCGTCTTCATTGGACACATTTCGACGCATGCAGCAGCTACCAGTTTTGTGCCACACACCATGTCATCCTCCATCAGGCAATTCTCCCACACCGGAGCTGAAAGCACATCCGGATCCAGACTCTGTAGGGCTGAGATCTAATTACTCTCCTACTTTAGGCTTGGCTCCCCTCGACTCCCCACTGATCTCTTCTATCTTCACTCGTAAACTCTTAACTTGGATTGAGACTCGAATACTTATATTGACACCATGCGCATTTCGGTCCTATCAGTTTGCCTCCTCCCCGGCGTCTTCGCCTACGGCGACCTCGGCCATCGCACGGTTGGCTATCTCGCCGAGAAGCACCTCTCCGCCAACGCCAAAACCTATTTCGATAAACTCCTCGCCAATCCCAACAACTACGATTACTCGGACGCCGCCACCTGGGCTGACAGCCAGAAACGTCGTTGGCCATGGTCAAGCCAATATCACTATATCAGTCAGTAACCCTTTCCCTTCCCCAACATACCCCATACCCAGGTACCTGACTTGGGATGCGTAATAGACCCCATCGCCGATAAACCACCCACCACCTGCCACCTCAACCTCACCACCGACTGTCCTGCCGGCGGATGCATCATCTCGGCCATTGCCAATTATACCACCATCCTGCGCACCCCGTCCCTCCCTCCCATCTTGTATAAAAATGCCACCATGTTCCTCCTCCACTTTTTTGGAGACCTACACCAACCGCTACATATTGCCGGGTATAAACGCGGAGGCAATGATCTTCGCCCTTTATGTTGGAAGCGCTCCCCTCCCCAGGACAAGCCCTGTGAGGAAGGAGAGTTGAATCTGCATGAGATATGGGATACGCGAATCCCGCATGCATCCAGGGGGTTAGCGTTGAGTTTGGATACCCCCGAGGAAAAGGCCGCAGCGGTTAAGTGGGCTGCGGAACTGTTTAAAAAGCACAAGAGGGCGGGGAAAACGATAAAGGGGGAGTGTTCGGATGTGAAAGGGGTGGATTGTATCGTCAAGTGGGCGAGCGAGTCGAACAAGGCGGTTTGTGAGGCCGTCATGAAGAAAGGAGAGCAGTGGATCAGGGGTCATGATTTGAGCGGGGAGTATACGGTCGAGAATGGGAGGGTGGTGGATGATTTGGTGGGGAAGGCGGGGTTGCGGTTGGCGGCGTGGCTGAATGAGATTGCCGAGGAGGTGGGAAGGCAGAGAGTTGATTTGTGATTGTGACAAGCTGAAGGAGAGTTTAGCTGAGCCTGTTGGATATCTCCACGATCTGGATACCGAAGATACATGTAGCTTGAGCGAACAAAGGTAGCGTACAAGCTGCTCCCCTTGGAATGCGAGTTCCTCATCCGCATGTGCTTTGACGGATGGTTTGCCAGGTGCACCCTAGGAGATCGTAAAAACCATGGAAAGGGTATGGTTAGGGGGTACATGTAGGCCTATTCGCCACGGTTCGATGGCGTACGAAATGCAGAGGTCTTCCCCACACACCCCGGACCAAAATTGGAATGCGAATCCACAGGGCCATAGCTGTAAACGTACAGTCCAACCCCTGAAAGATTGTTCGCGCGGTACTTGATGGCTTGGCTGCAGCTTCCGGGCCAACTTGAACCTCCGCCCGGCATTCTTTTCTATTTTTGAGGGGGTTGCGATGGAAACTTTAGGCCCTGAGGAAGTAAATTTCAAGCTCCTTGAATGTTAGAATTGAGGCCTAAATATTCTGGCTTGACCCCTCGCAAAATACCTAGCTTCCCAGTTGTTCATATTACATAAACCCCCTGCTGGATACGAAGTACTTCGTCCTCACCAAGTCCCACGCTAACAATCGTTCAGGGGTTGGGTTGTATGCTTAGGTCAGCCAGTCACTCGAAGGTTTGTGCCGAGTCGTGCCGCCGTGGCGCCCGCGTTTGTGATGCTGTCAAATGTGTTGGTAAAAGGTGATGAATTCGGTTGGGTTCTAAGTGACTAGTTTGGTGGCCTAAATACTGGTAGGTGGGGTTGTGATCACATCATCCTTCTTCCATCGTACCTGCCACAGGCCCAACACGTTCATATTCAGAGAGTCTGAGTGACGAGGCGATTTTTTTTTTTGGATTTTTTTTTTTCCTATTTGGCCTTATTTTGCCAATTTATTCTATTAGACAGGGTATATGTATGTCCAGTCATCTCCCCTCATTTTATGAGCTAGGACTGGACATGGAGATATCTCATATCTCATCATGGATCCGGATTCCGCAGTGGCTTCTCAATACAGTTCACAAAAGTTTCGGCACTTCGAGAGGCGACGCGGACTTTTTTTTCTTTTTCCTTCGTGACTGGACATGGAGTTTTTGGCTTTCGGGCTAGGGAGGCTGGGCTATCTTTGCTGCCAAAGTTTACCGCCCATCAGTTGAGGTTTCTGTTTCGTTTTGGCTCGACTGTGGCTGTGGAAGAATATTTTCATCAGAAGCGTCGTCGTTTCATGTTTCAACTCCATATCCTTCCTTTCCCCTTCTCAATTCCCTTCACTCCCCACTCTTCATACCTACATCACATCACATATCACAACACAACACAACCCTTTCAACTTGAACCCTTGCCGACAAACAATCTGGAAGACGCCAAAGATAACAGCTAAATCCCCTCCGCCAGCTTAAAAAAAAAAAAAAAATTGTCTGACGGATGTGGTGAACTCTTCGTCGAGGTACTTATCCAGTTCGTCATCCGTGTCCTACTCGCCTGTATTCTCCATTTCATCGACGGACAGATCATCGCACGACGGGAGCTTATAATCCGATGGGGCCGTAAGGCCCAAAATACGCTACGCGTCCCGCGCTGTCTGCGTATCTTTGCCGATACCGACCCAGGGATGCTGGATGGAGACATTAGAGTCATGACCGTGATGGCTCTTGGTACTGGAGCTTCTATCAATATCGGTCTGCTGGCTTTGTTTTTAGTTAAACCAGCAGACAAGCTGCGGAACTGGCTATGCTTTGGCCTACTGGCCATCTACCCGGTTTGCATGATTCTCGTTGAATGGTTTGCTTTGGTACTGTCCCGGTGTCGATTGGAGAGGAGACCTACGCCGAAGGTGATAAGAGCATCAGGGACTCGATTGCGTGGCTTGCTATCTACGGCTAACACGGTAAGAAATCCGGCCCATTCGTTTCCAATGGAACTAACAGACTGAAAGAATACATTGCCGTCTGGTCGAACCGTCACCCTCGGCTCGAGAACAACGTATCTTGCGAAATTGAAGAGACTTTTATTGCAACTACCAAACATCAAGATAGCCGTGACTACCTGCCGGATCCCAAGGATCATGGTCCCAGTATTCATTCGGCCAACTCACAGTGTTCACCTTCTTCATGGCCACCCGTTATGCCCACCACCTCATCCAAACCACTGCTACAGCCGTGATCAACGCGTGCGTACCAGCAAGTGTATATCTGCAGCCGCCGTGTGCCAAAGGTGTCGCCTCGCTGGGAACATGAAGGCGACGAACTCGTGCCGAAGGAGCTGCCGCGTGTTAGAGAACCCGACGAAGAAATTGCCTATGTCGCCAAGGAGAAACCGCTGAGGAGACTTCGCAGAGGAAATTGCCCCTGGGCCGGAAGCCCAAAAAATTAACGAGGCTCACCCAGCTGACGGGAGAGCTACCTACCGTTAACACAAAGTGTCCACAGTTGCTTGAAGCGCTGCACCCAGCAGACTTGCAAGTAGCCCGGCGACCCACCGATGCGCCGGTGAACCCACTGTAACCCCGGCTCCGAATCGTCAACGTCTGGTCAGAGGGACGAAAAATCATCAAGATAAAGCATCGCACGCCCCAGGCAAGGTAGGTTGGAGGCGTCGAAAAGGCGAGGCCAGACCAAGGAGAAAGTTCCAGAAAACCGCTAGGTAATATTTCATATTTGCGCTTTTTATCGCTGTCGGGGATAACGCTGAGGCTTCATGTATGAAGGAGAAGAAGAAAAGCGTCAGAGTCAGAGATTGGGACTGGGCGTTAGGTGTGAAGGTTGTAATTCATGTTGTCGCTTTTTTATCCAGTCGCTCAACTGTTGAGGAGAGTTGAAGACGCTGAGGCTATTTGATGAAGAATGTGAAAAGAGTCGGAGATTTGAAACGCCAGCGCAGAAAATCTCGGGCTTAAACCATGACAATTGATGTGCATCCCTCGTTCTTGCGCACACAGATTGATCTTGTTCTTGCCGACGCCTCCAGGCCCTACTCTTGCAAGTTTGACGTCACTCCTGTAGAAAGTTCCACCCTCGCTCCGGTAGGCGCCTCTCACCTCTCCTGACCCAATTTGTACCAGAGCTGCCGGTGGTACGTTTATACCC
>Ga0247763_1001203_pt1 | contig 15116 bp, 10 predicted proteins | sample UWRJL141409B4_FD_179926 | JGI IMG/M metagenome (GOLD analysis project Ga0247763, IMG submission 179926) | Plant litter microbial communities from Arlington Agricultural Research Station in Wisconsin, United States - UWRJ-L141-409B-4 | ecosystem: Environmental > Terrestrial > Plant litter >...
CCTGGGAATCAATAATCTATTCAACTTGCTAAATGTACTTTTACCATTGATTGGCTCCTGGAAATTCTAAACTCCTGACCTACTCTCCTCATTGAATCACATGTGTGTTAGATAAGCCTACTTCTCGACTTGGAAACTTTACTAACATGGTAACACTAACACCCCACCGGAGGACAACCGACATCTATCCCCCACTGATGCCCACCAAACCCCAAGATAGAAAACGCACAATTGATTGTGCCTCCAATACCTTCTCCTGCTAAAAAACCCGCCGCTACGGCAAACCCGAATCTCCGAAACTGTTCCTTCCTTCGCACCCTCCAGACTTTCGCTGCTATGGCGCCCATAACAAGTGCTAGGCCGAATCTCGGAGAGGGAAGCGTAAAGGCTAGTGCGAAGATCATCATGTTTGGCTGCCATTTCTTTAGCCTCGACAGACTCCAATCTAAGGGAGATCGATCCAAGATAAACCGTTTTAATAGAACCGTGAGGGTGCTGAAGACGGCAAAATATACCGAGAATATCTTGCTTGACTGCGGAATTGGGGAGATGAGTTCACTGGCAGCTACCGCGACAGCTCGCCACGCGGCAATGGAAGGACCAGCAAACTCGCAGGTTTTGACCACATGCATACCTTGGGTTTGGGTGCTGTTATGGTGTTGATGCTCCGGGGTTTCAACTTGAATGATACATGGATAGGCGGTTGCAAATAGAACAAACACGGACGGCGCAACGAGTAAGGCCATTACCGTCCCGATGAGCTGGGCGAGATATTGTGCCCGAACGGGGGTGCCGAGGAGGAACCCGACGCGGAAATCGCCCATTAGGTCTGATTTCATCTTGTCAGCTCCAAACTACCTTATCTTGGTACCTAGGTTAAAGGGGTAGGGGGGTTGGCTTACCGCATGTTTGACTGGCACCGATACTGACAAGCCCACCACCAAGCAGGTTCAACTTCTGGGAATGTTTAACAGCACTTTCAGTCGGACCTTTAGTGGTGGCCCCCAGTAATACCTGAGAAACCTTGGAGACTGCCGTAAGAGGCGTAGCGTCAGTCGCCCCGGTAGCTTGGATGGCAACAAGCGAGAGGAAAAACGCCAGTGAGAGTGCAAAGACGGTTTCGAGAATACTCATGTCGAACTGCAGTTTGGTGACTACACAACCGACAATCACTAACACCACGAGACCTGGACCCCAAAGTAAAATGCTCAGAGCCTCCCAGCGTCATCCTTGTTGTCCCCTACGGTCTCGTCATGGTCGTCAAGCGGGGTATAGCCGTTTGTGCCTCGCCACGTCGACTTGGCAGCTCTGAACGATGTGCGGATGAACATGCTGAGGACGCGCCACTGACATGCGAGTTCTGTGTCCGGTGTTAGTCAAGGAACAAACCCTAGCTAGTTTAGAGTCTAGGTGTTACACGGCCCTAAAATCGACACATGCCCCTGCTCGTAGTCACGTGACTCTTCGTCACGTTTGATCAGTCCAGATCGGCTCCGGCTCAGCTTCGGCTAATATTTGTCCATTGAACGGCACAGCTTTCCGAGAAGGTGCAGTTTTAGCCGAAGGGCCTAAAAATGGTCCCGTGTAGTAAAGGGCCAGAATTGGGACATTGCACCCGCAATAGCTGCCACCCAGAACTTCATAAAAAATTCGTCCAGAGAATCATCCAGGCCGGCCTGGGCGCAGCGTGCGCACTGTTCGCCGAGAGGTTTATGACTGGCCGCACCGCCGCGCTCAGGCTCGACAGCTAGACACGACCACAGCACGGCCTGCCACAGGGCTCACCACTCTCACCGGTCCTCCTAACCATGTATATGGGCTCTGCACCCCGGCATGAGGGCCTGTTCAGCTACGTGGACGACTTTAGCCTCCTTGCCACAGGGCGCGACCACGCCACAGTTAAGGGCACCCTTCAGAGGCAGCACCCCGACCTGCAGAGCTGGCCGGACCAGGAGGGTCTCAGGTTCGACCCTGGAAAAACAGAGTACCTTACCTGTAAGCGATCGTATTACCCTCGGCACGCTCACGTGGCTAGGCGTCACAATAGACCACCGGCTCTCCTTCAAGCCCCACGCGGAAAGGGTCGCCCGTAAGGCCTCCAGGATGGCTGGGCTCCTCAAGAGGGTGTCCAAGTACTACAAAGGCCTACCGCTAAAGGCAGCCTAGGTAGCCACGCGCGCAGTCGTTGAAAGCCAAGTCCTGTGGGACTAATTGGCTGAGGAATCGAGGGGCTCGCGAGCAGTGGAAGTACAGTTGCAAAGTGACTTAACCTAGGCAGTAAAAGGGGGCGAAGCCCCTAGCTAGTTATATACAAAAGGAAGCTCCCTGTGTGTGGGGAGAGCACCTGATCAACGGTTCCTGTGCTCCAACGGAGCACGGACCGCAGAGAACCCAGATTGGACTGTACCTTTTCGCTTTTCTCCACTGGAGTTTTTGTTTTTAACGGCAGCACAGAAGGGTGTGGTTTACACCGCTTGGTGTAGTTTCCAGGCCCCAGGCTTTGCGTCACCAGAGGGCGCACGTGCCATTCTAGCTTAGTCAGAAAACGTAGCACGTTAAATCGAAAAAAAAAGCGAGTTTGGCACACTTTAATATTTTTAAGTGGGGCTGCACGCAAAATCTCATTAAGAAATTGTTAGTTGGTCTCAACAATTTCTTAGCGGGATTTTGCGTGCGGCTCACTGGGACTTGTTAGAGTGTACCGCTCGCTTGTCTATACCGTTCGCTCATCACATATGTCACATTATCATTTATCGAACTGCTTTTCGGTGTTGAATCGCTTGGTAGGGCAGCGATGAAGGTAGCGAGCCAACGAAGATGAATGAAGACTGTTGGTTTCTTCTCTGGAAATAGTGAGAATTTTGGTGCCAACAAGCAGCAGGGTAATGACGCGCTCCGCAAAAAGAGCCTTGGTGCCGCCGGAATAGCCTCCTGTCGAACGCCATAGGTGGCTTCTGGGGCTGAGGAAGCAAAATGCACTATACTAGATTGGGCGAGAACCCCTCATTTTCCCAAGCTAAATATCATAGTAAATCAAGGCCTCCAACCTCCACAATACAACCTCATCTTTGGCCAGAAAAAGCAGTATTCAACGCAGTACTACGCTGTGGCTCCGGTTGCTCCGTCGATCCAGGCGGGCATAGCAGGTGAGGGCAGTTGACCGGCTCTGTCATGTGAAGGCAACATGCCCAAAGGTTCGCTTTCCAAATCCCCCGATCCCGACGTAGTTTATCTCTAAATTCAATTCTCTGGTATTGCCATTGGGAGCCGCTTTCAATCTGATGGTTTTGGACGGTCGTCTGTGACAGATTGAAAAGGTGGGGTGCGCTTCCAAAAGAGGTTAGACAACGTTATTCTAACGAGGGACACCGTCATTTTAGTGCAATCAGCAGTCAATCCCAATCCAGAACCCGTTCGTTCGAACGGGATTAAAATCGGGTTAGTCAATCCACTCCTGAAGCCTCGGATTGGATTGATTGGATGGTGTGGAGCCACAAGGGACCCGCGACCAGCCGCTTTACCAGCAACCTGCGTCTACAGAGCTTTCTACCCATCCTCCGTTATTCTAATCCTCTTCGGCCATCGCCTCCTCTTCCGTCTCGAAGCGGTCGAGGCTCGCAATCTTGTCCCAAACCTTGAAGACCTCAGCCACCTCCGCCCGCGCCAACAAGGGCATCTGCTACAATCTGTGGACAATTCAACGATTGGCAGGAGTCGCGGTACCTTCGCAAGGCGCCGCAACAAGAAGAGAACAAGGGTTGTCAGCAACCCCTGTCGGCCCTTTCGAAACCCCTGTTGACCTTTTTTCGAAAAGAGGTCAACAGGGGTCTAGCGAAATGCGCTAGTCCTCAACGAGGGGATACGCTTTTCCCAACACGTGATGAGCAGCTTCAGCATGTCAGTTATTCCTTTTATTGTGTCCTGTGACTCTGTTTCCGATATGTCCATGGCCTCCGTTGCGCACCTAGCTACAAACCTGTCAAGCTTAATACACGAGAATATCTACGAATTACAACAGGCGCCCCATCAAATTACCTCAGCGTGTGTGCGAGTGGTGCCGAAACGAAGCATCAGGATTGAGACGAACCGCCTGCCATCTGATGGTCTCATTATTTATACCTATTGGTATTACATAACCCGTCCCCCTAGTACCGATCTTTTTTCGTACTCTTTGCAATTTCTGTTTCTATGCTTGTTTTAGTTGCAAACATTTCTTATTCCTTTGTTACCTTTCCCCCCATGCGACTACGCACATGAGGAAGTTAGTAACATACCACACAACACACAGTACTTTGCTAGAAAGCTACCCTATGTTCGAAGCCATGCCGATGATTCTCTTAGGGCATTCCGGGCACTTTTCGTGGGAGCACGCTGGGCATGTTCCGATGTTGATGTGGATCGGATCTTTTTGACACTGGCACTGAATAGGTACATTTTTAGGTCACTATTCGACAGATAGGAAGCGGTATGGCTACTAACGCATGTCCAAACTTGACACATTCTCGGCTGGGATTGTGTCAGCAGACTAGTGCCTGTGGATAACATGATGGATGCCGTACCAGCTTGTTTGTAGGAACCGACCCGGGAAAGGGGGTCTTCAAGCTATTGGGATAGCTTGAGGCTCCCATAGTGGGCAGGAAAGTAACTCTAGGGCCTAGGTTGCTCATAGCTCCACAGTAAAGGGTGACTTGATGTGTAACATCATCGAAGTTGAGAGTGTAGATCTGACGTGCCGGTCAGGTAGAAATTATAGGGCGGAAAACAAGCGAAGTTGTCTAAGACGACCTTTTCTGTACGGTAAAGATTAATAGAAGATAATGCTGATCCAATCTAACCTCACCGCCGTGAAGTCGATTGAAAATCAAGCAAACGATAATGTTGGAAATGGTGAGAGCACCGTTGGCGAAGCGGTCGGTGCGGCGTATCCCCCGCTTTTAAACTCCTGATCTAGAAACCATCACTTTTTGTGGGCTGGCACCCTGAATTGAAGGCCTCTCAAATATCGAGGGGTTGTTCTCACGGCGCTCAGTTTAATGAACTATAATGATATATCTGTGATGAATCTAACCATACCGAAAAGTGTCAAAAAACTCCAATTGTTTGCTTGTCGAGGGTTTGACATACGAACCGCTGGCCTAGCTAAGTTTCGTTTTGTCGGCCACAATGGTTCATCAATGCACGCCTTAACCTCATGCTGCTGCTATAGAGTGTAGCACTCCAGCTTAGGGAGCGATGGACGGGTAGGTCGATATTACAATCCTAACTCCGGAGGGTTCACGCGTTGGATATGGGTGGTCCAAGTAAACTAAGGAGGTCTAAGGTTGAATTAGGATGCTAGACTTGCTATACACAAAGGGTAGAGAGGTCTGAGACACGCCAAGGCAATAGGATTGCTCTTGCAGGAAATAAGACGTAAGCGTGTATTGCTTTACTTGAGGAATAAGCAATCAACAAGTACTATAGATGTAAGATCCCTATATAAGATATAATTTGAGTCCTGTCCCTAAAGGAGGCACTCCATCTTTTTCACATAGACCCTAGAAAGATTATCAGCTAAAGTATGGTAAAGCTAAGGGGCTAGAATTAGCCATCATAGCCTTCTTGTTTCTCCACTTAATTCCAATCCACACTAGCAGGTACCGTCACAGTATCACAGTAAAATCTCGGAGCACTCGGGTCGTCAAGTTATCCCTCAAGGCCGAGATGCTCCATCAATCAGTGCGGGACGACCTTATCCGTCTTACCATCGCTAGCCACTACCACTACCGTTATAGCTGCTTGACTATATAAACGATTATCTGGTTATCACGGCTGTGACCTTATAGTAGCCAATCTTCTATTGTTATTGCACAAAGAGAGGAAAAGCTCTTCGTACCTCAGGTTCGCGAGGAAGTACCCCGCGGCCATCTAAACTAGTGATACTACTAGAGCCCCCCACTGTAGCCTCTAACCGCTTAACCTACTATCTATTACTTAATAAGGGATGTCACAGGTCAACTGTAACGCTGGTTATATTCCTAGGAGCGAGCATCCTCGTTCATGACTAGACATTTCCTACAGTTACTGAACGGTAAGTTAAATTCATCTTCCGCTGCCATTGATATATTTCACAGCGCCTCTGACCGCTAAGGCACCAAGAACCGCCGATTCTATGGCCCATCCTTATAAACAAAATATTATCGATGCCAGCCTCTGATAATATGCTAGGTCCTACTAGCCAGGACAATGGGGGCCACACTCGGCCAAAACATTCTCTGCACATACGCCGCTGCAACCTAGCCCAAAATGTAAGTAATGACAGTTTCCTTGTAGAAAAAAAACTTGTATCCTCGATTACTCGCCCGCAACTGCGTGTCTTCATGGACTTGGGCACGTAATAGTATTTGCAGTACTGCTGCGGGGACAACTGTTACAATCCTAACTACGGAAGGTCCACATGTTGGATACGGGTGGTCTAGGTGAACCACGGAGGCCTGAAGGTGGGTGTGGGGTGAAATTGAAGGTTGCGAAAGCGCGAAGGGTAAAGACTTGAACAATATGTCGATTCACAGTTGCAAAACAGCAAGGATTGCTGTCACAGTATGACACATGAACCATGAATTGCTTTGCTCGAAGAACGAGTCTTCAAGTCCGGGTGAGCTTAAGGCTCCTAGATAGAACTAATGACTGAATGTACTTCCGTTCCCGTGCTCGCTATGTTCGCGATGCTCGTTACCGAGTACCACGAGCAAGTCGAGCAGTGTAAGTCTTATCACAGTGATCGCTTCCTATCGTGCACCGAGCCATCTATAGCTGCCCTCTGACGGAGCGCACAGCATCCGATCCCCAGCCTTGGGGCACTGCTCTGTCCTTTTGTAACGACTGGCTGGCTCGCTGCCGGCCGTGACAAAAACGTGAAGATCCAGGCTGCACACTGATGGCACATCATTGAGCCTGGCCGCTGGTGAAATAAGGCACACTTGCCGTTTAAATGGGTCTAACTGGCCACCGCCATGCTCCGACAGGCTTCTACTTCGGGGGCTGGGGTTTTAGCAGATTTGGCATGCTAGCACGGAATCTGATGGCTGTGACTTCTTGTTGTGAATAACGTGTCGGACTCGAGTGGATTCACCAAAATGCAGGAAGTGAAGTAAGCCTAAACATCGGCACTTTAGGCATTTTTAGACCTTAGCTCAGCCGCTCAACGACACTTTTGCCCCACGACCGTCGCTTCTACTATACGAGAGCAAGTGCCGAGCAAACACGTGTGCAGGGCGCATTTTACAGCGGCTAGCGCCTATCCAATAACAAATAGCTCCCTAACCGACCCTCAATATTTGGACGTCTGAGCCGATCACTATATGCATCATCTTCAAGTTCCTCTTCATCATCCCCTACCCTACGTCTTCGCCTTCAGGCGAAAATTCCGTACTTTTCAATTGTGATCCGGAATTCACTCTGGACTTATCTTCACAAGTTCGGTAGCCCAATATAGCAAAGGCTATAGGGCTTGTCTCAGGCACGCTTACAATTGCCCAGGCACTCGGCGGGCTGGGATCTGTCGTTATTCGTCTAAAAGCCCTATAAGACGAAATCGAAAGAGTACCTTAAAGGGTACGAAACCTTGTTAAGGAAATAAGAATCCTCAGTCATCTTTTCTCCGATATTAACAGCCAGCTAAAGCATAAAATTGTAGCCTCAGATATATGGGATTCTGACTACACTACATATACTATCCGTTACTACCGATAGGTATTTAACTTATTATCAAGCCTAGTAGCAAACCTACACTATAAGATCAATTTACTCTCACGTCTCACCCGGAAACTTGGAGCGTTTAAGGTCGTACTTAAGGAGGAAACAATACGGTCCTTAAAACGGTAACTAAGAAGCGCATACGGGCTTTTACAAATATATCTTCAATGCTATTCCATATAGGCATCGCACATCCGTTTATAAATATGCCGAAAAGAGACTAACTCTCACAGAGCTCTTAGTAGGGTATCGTACGATAAAACCGATAAGATATTAACCCTACTACTGGAAGACCGTAGGTAGTATTTGCCTCGCCTCGCTAATGCAGAAAACTTGCCAGTTAACTAGGAATAATGATAAGCTGCTAATTGCTACCCGTAAGAGTTTACACGATACGCGGAGCCTTAGGGTTAAGAAGAGACTATATAAATCAGCTTGTGGTATGGTCTGCGGCGGCCCGCCACGGGGACTTTATTTTTGTCACATTCAGGTCGCGCGCGCTGACCAAGCTCCTGCAAACCTCAGTTAGCAATAGTGTGCCATCGGGCAACCGGAATACTAGGTCCCCTCAAGTCTATACAACACTAGCTCTTACGGCCATTTCCATATGTTGAACCAAGGCATACTTCTTTCTTAGAGTGCACTATCTCCAAGGCTCCCAAAACACGGCACGCTAAGCAAACGAAAGCGCGGCTAGGTAGTAGTGGTGGTTGTGATAATCGTGGTGGTGCGAGAACCCAAAACTGGGTCCTCGCAACTCCACACCCACTTTGGACCGCGGCAACTATAGCCGAGGCAGCCCAGAACCATGACCCCTTCGCTCAGTCTGGCTCAGTCTGGCTCAGTCTGGCTCGGTCTGACTCAGGCCAAGGCGGCAACCGCTCATTTCCGAAGAAGGAAAGGGAAATTCATGGTGTCGATTTTAGGGTCGTGAACTGGCTGTTATTTACCAATAAAAGCAACGGCCAACATGGCAGCCACGCCCGGCCAGAGGAGCCAATACCTCGGACTAGCATGGGAGGGATTGGCGAATTTCGTCGACATGGAAAAGTAATCTGTAAGTCCTGACCAGGGGGCTTCAGCTCTCGCGGATTCCCCAAAAGCCAGACCGCGACTGACGAGGTATGGACCTAGTATGCCCCTATTATCATCCTCCGTTAGCCGGCTGGGAATTGTTGAATGAGAAGGAGACACACCATGCCGTGATTGACCCTAGAAAAAACGAGACTGCAACATTGGTATCAACAATCATGCCTGACCCAAACATGGCGGGAGACCACTCTACAGCCCATCCCCAACTCTCGGCAGCGACGGCCCAGGATGTTCTGATGCCCGCTTCAACCAGCCAAGTGAAGGGATGCCAGTCCTGTCTTCTTGTTAGTGACCCTTTGTGAAGACCAACTTGACAGAAAGATGAACGGGAAAAAAACTCACCCAAAATATACCCAGCGCATACTGTGAAACCACCCTCAACATTACCGCCGCCAAAAACGCCACGAGAATCCCCCGCATCCTACCGCGACCTGTCTTGGCTCTGGTGGCCGCTGAGTGCATGCTCCAGATGGTGACGGCTGTGGCGGTGGATGAGGGGAAAATGAGGTTGAGATCTCTGGCGACTTGTTTGATGAAGAATCTCCTTACTGTGGACGAGCCTTGTCAGAGAGCCAGAGAGAGGGTTAAAGAAGGAAAGAAAAAGACAGGGAGAAGAGAGACAGGAGAAGCGAGAAAGAAAAAACATACGAGGCGCAACAGACAAAACCCCAAAGAAGCCACCCACCGCACAAAGCGCCACCAGCTTCCGAAGATCCCCTATCGGAGTTCCCAACAGACCAAGCTGAAATAGCGCTAGGATGGCCGAGGTAAAAGCGCTGGACATGCCGCTGGCGGCGGTGGCGACGGTTTGCACAATGTTGTTTTCGTGAGGGCCAAAGGTTTGGGGGTCCCATTTTTTGAGAATACAGAAGCCGATTATGGACTTGACCCGTAAGAGTTAGCTTTGAATTCATGTTGGGAAATAGAGGCTACTAAGAGAAGGGGGAGAGAAAATACCCCCAGAATGTTCGCAGATGATGTCCATCCCGCTTTCAATCCCAGGTAAATGTTCGCCGCATTGACGAGGGTGCCGCATAGCCCGCCGATAACAATAGCGCGAAGGGTAATGAGTCGCTACTCATGTTCGTGTTCGTGTTCGCCGTGACGTGAGTTATCATCATCAACAACAGATTCTCCATGCAAAGGCGAGAAGGGGTCTTGGACGAGGAGTTCGAGTTGAGCTGCGTCGGAATCATGACTGTTCTCTGTCTCGGAATCTTCGAGGGAGGTGTAACTATCAGACCGGACGCGAGGCGCTGCCATTCTCAATGTCTCTTCTCACACCGCAGAACGTGAATTCAATTTTGAATAAGTCCGGAAGGAGTAGATTCGATGCCAAAAAGTGCAAATGCATGCCTGATGAAGAATTTTATCATTTCGCGCATTTTCGCTGATTCGAGTTGAGTCGAGTCCGAACCGCGTTTCGCAAAATAGAAATATTGCAAAACCGGGGATAAACAAAGAAAGTCGCATAATACTAAGAGTCCACAATAGCTATCATTATCGAGTTAGCGACCTTCCTATTTGGGAATTGGACACAAATGACATGACCGGAAGGCAAGAGAGGTGCCAAGCTCCGGCTCAGGGGTTCATCCTCAAGGCTGTTTCTATCATTTGTATTGCACTAGGTGAGCTGAGCCCGACAAACTGCTTCCAGATGAAGCCTTTAGAATACTGAAAACTAATTTCGAGGTTGGCTTCTTTATTGCTCTTTGGTGTCTTATCGTGGCGCCCCTCATCCGCTGGGTCCACGCGGGCTTGCTGTTATAGAAGTTACTTTAAACCATGTGCCTTGTAGAAAACGGGAAAAGATGACAAGGAAGTTGCAGTTAATTCGACCACCTCATGTATTTTCCTGAGGGTCCTTGCCTTATCTATTTGATGTTCATTACAACATGGAAAACCCGGGCTGGTCCGTCAAGGATCAACGACTGCGCCCATCAACGATCTCGCCAGGTCAGGGTGATTCGAAAACACCTCTTGAAAATTCATACTCTTCCACAGCTTAGTGATCTTGGACGCAGCATACAGCACACAAAGAGATTTAAGACCCTCCGGCACTGGACAAGTTTCATCGTAGCAGAATTCCAAAAGGGACGTAACATGTTCGACTTTGGCGGCGCTTGTGAGTTCCACTTCCTCGAGGTATTTCCCTAGATTTTTCAACGCCAGATATCGTAGACCAACCACGCCCCAAAAGTCGGCAAAGACAAAAACCCGCGCGTGCGAAACCAGCGGCTGCGGCATAGCGGGTATTCCATGTAGTTGTGGTTGTTGTTGCTGTGGTTGGGGTTCATCAGCGAGGATTTCCAGATCCAGTAACTTGCGCTTGAATTTCTCCCAGCTCTTGGCCATGCCGAATCCCGTCAGATCAGAGTATTCTACCTCGGCGGCCTGCGGCTCGGGCTCAGCAATCATCCATGTGGATATCTTTCCCTTTCTCTTCTTGTCCTTTTTTGCGCTGTACTGTCCAGTATATGCGTACTGGACGAAAAGCGCAAAAGTCTCCTCGTCAACAGATTCCAATTCGGCATGGTATTCTTGAGCTTCTTTAAAGCTGCCGTTGACCAGCCGATCGAGAGCGGGAGATTGGCTGGCAACCAGGGCAGAATGGATTGTGAATTCACGCTTGGTAGTGCCGATGGTGAAGCGAAACGGCTTGGAAGTGGCGATACTGGTGAACAAGTCAGACACTGTTATTCCTAAGGGAAAGAGGAAAGCACCCGCCCCCACCCCGTCCAAAAAAAAAAAAGGAAAGAAAGAGAGAGAAAAAAAGGAAAAAGAAGAAACGATGTTTGTTTCCAAGATCAGGTGCGTAAGTGCGTACATACTCTGCATAGGACAGTGCTCGTTTCTCCACAACCAGTTTTGCAGATTCGGGTTCCAGCTCTATCTTCGGTTGGGGTTTTTTTAAAATCGTCAGAGACATGGCGATGTGCTGCTGGTGCAGAGCGCATATGTCGTATGTTGCAAGTTTCAGGTTGGCAGCGATGAAGACGAATGAACTAGAGCGACTGGACTTGATAGTTGGGATGAATGGACTGGACTGGACTGCAGTTATAAGTACCAGAAGAGCAGGTTGGGCGTTCCCCAAGAAAATTTACTCATGTGAAAGTCGACCCCACATCAACTTCAAACTTAATTGGCTTTTTTCATCAACATCTGCAACGAGGCCTTCCACGCTCTCATTGGTTAAGGACCTGCATGCGTTGCTGCCGGCAAGCGCTCTGTTGAAGCAAGCTGCCTTAAACCTATTAACCCTGCTTGGTCGTAGTGTCGACCTGTGTGCGACTTCATTGCGTTCACTGTAAAGCAACATGCATCACTTTTCTTCTTCTTGCAAATGCATCGCTACTTTTATTTCCAAAGCTGGGACTGTAACCCCAAAGGGGATATACGCTATTTAAAAGCGACTCCATCTGGGTGGCAGTCATCAATCAGGATAGACATTGATAAAGTCAAAATCATGACAGCCTCAACTCCTGGGAATCAGCCACGACATCCATCATGCCGCGATGTAGCGCTGCATATTGAGAGAAGATACCCTTGAAGCATTCGCTCTTCCAAAGGTCCTTGAAATGGTATGCTGCGCACATGTTGCAGAGCGATTGGAGCAACTCGGGCCGGGGTTCGCTGAAAGTGTATTCCAGGAGAGCAACTAACCCTTCCACCTCCCCGTCCCCTTCGCTCGTGAATTCCTCCAATTCTTTGGCAAGTTTTCTCAGCGAAAGCCGCCGCAGGAGATCAATTTCCCACGAGTCTGCAAAGACAAAGAGCTTGGCGTGGGAAACTAGGTCGATCTCTCCTCTGTCTTGTGGGATTGTTGCTTCGTGGACCCTCGCCACGTCGCCCAGCACCATGGCGAGACCTTGGTCTGCAGAGGAATTCGTCCAGCCGGCGCACCAGAGATTTGTGGGCCGAGAGCTTTACTCTCTTCGCCGCGGGCTGGCCATCTTCGCCAGAGGCCTCGCGCTCATGGAGGTATTCTACCGGCCGCCATAATGACAAATCAAACGATATCGAGGGCCCGTAGTTTCCAGTGTATGCAAACTGGAGAAACAAAGAAAAGGTCCCTTCTTCAACATCGTCAATGTCGTACCCGCCGTAATTCAGGGGATGGCTGAGAAGGCGACGGAAGGCCGGAGATTGTCTTGCGAGAAGAACAGAATGTATTCGAAATGCTTGACCTCTGGGGCCGATAATAAAGTGAAATACTGTCGAGGTGGTAACGCTACCCGGGGGAGCGGAGTTAGACAAGCTCAAAGAGCCAGTTTTCGGGTCGGCAAACAAGCGCCGACTTACTCTCTGAATGATAAATTTCGTACTGGTTCCAGCATCTGGGGCCCAGGCTCGGGCTCATTGACAATCGACACAGTCGGCTCAGTCTTCACGGACCCTTTCTTAATCGACTCATTCTCAGTCGACTCATTCCAAGTTGACGCATTCTCAGTCGAATCGTTCTCAATCGGCTCATTCTCAGTCGACTCATTCTCACTCGGCGCAGGCATGGTGATGTACAATCGGGCGTTTATGACGCGCGCGTGCAGAGTGTGTGGATTTATGAAAGGGAGCAGCCGATTCGGGAAAAGGGAGAAAAAAAATTTGATCAAGAATTGAGAAAAGGCTGCTGCGAGACGATATTCAGAAATAGTTGGGATGAGATGGGCCTGTCCGTTCAATGTTGGCGGTTGGGGGGACAAAACGGATTGTCGCGTGACAGCTCGGGGAGGAGAAGAAATAGATGCAAAACCCACCAGACCTTGCAGCCACGACAACCGACAACCGACAACGAGGCATGCCTGCATGCGCTCCATGATTTTATGGGGAGCGATTGCTTCAATTGCGTCGAGCTGCCATTTTTTATCAGGCGTGTGGCCACCCGCGCCTGTCTTATTCTATCCGTCCAGTTCCCTCCTGCAGGGCTGAAGATGATGGAGGGTAAAACTGGTAGGTGGGGTTGTGATTGCGTCATGAATATGCCATAGCTCCTTCCATAAGGCCAACACCTCCCCTCTCTTTCTCTGCATGACAGGATATGTTCTGTGATTTGAAGCAGGGGAAACACGGATCTGCCATTGCCGCTGCTGTGTGCCAGTCATGTATCCATCCTCTAACTCCTTTTCACTTTGCAAAGAGGGCAAGAATTTTAAGGGTGCATGCAGGAAAACAGCCTAGCGTCTTTTATGTTCTCAGTGAGGAACAAATGCTAGGTAGGCCGTAAAATACAAACATCACTTGTAACCAATCCCCTCAATATCCCTGCCTCTGCCCGGTCAAGTCAAGTCTGGTCTTCAGCATCGCATTACCCGATATTTAGAAATTTAAAAAACGTTGGCTGACTACAAAGGATAGTACCCGCACCAGATCAATCCCAATCCCAATCCCCGTTCAGGTTGAAGTGTAGCGCTATATGACCTATAACCACAAGTGCAGCAGTACCAGACGCTAACCCTTGGGCCATTAAAGTACCTTCGGTCAGTCTTGTATAGTTTGCAGGATGCCATTTCTTCAAGATATTAGCTCCAGTGACTACAGTTCCTGACTCGAATGTTTCGTCTCTACCTATCTTACTTACTTTGAAAGTCAAAATATTGGTGTGTGTGTGTGACGCGGGTTTGTATCTTCTGGGACAGACTGAAGAAAAAATTCAATTCCTCAGAAGCAATAGTCAGGATGTTGGTAGGTTCAGCCTTTTTTTTTTTTTTTAAAAAAAAAAAAATTTAAAAAATTTAAAAAATTTCTTTAGCTCAAGATCTCAGGTTTCGCAATTTTTTTTTCTCTTTCGCGGTTTCTTTTAGTTCGTGTTCTGCTACCCCTTTCTGAAATAAAAGGCCTGCAGATAGCTTGCTTCGGATTTGCCGACCCCTACACCAGCACAATCTGCAGATCAGTGCCTACAGCGCGGCACGTAAATTCTCTCATTGGTAGCCTTCCCGTCAAACGAGGGGTAAACCTGCATTCTTGGCTGGCTGGCACGCCCAATCTGGTTTGCAGTTGGTTATCCGGGGGTCCCTATTGGAGGGCCCAGCCTTCCGGTTGTAAAGTTTCCCTTTGTGACTAACTGACAGATCTGCATGTGGCCCCGGATCGGCTCGGAAGAGTGTCCCCCCTCCCCTTCCTAAGTAATGCTCGTGACATACATGTACCTAGGTAGGTACTTATGTTGAATACAAAGTAAAACGGCTGAACAAATTTCGGGATTTGATTGGAATTAAATGACAAGATATAATCAACCGTGTTAGATAGCTGATAACCACCGAAGGTATTTACACTCTTGGTGTGGGGAAAAA
>Ga0247763_1001206_pt1 | contig 15085 bp, 14 predicted proteins | sample UWRJL141409B4_FD_179926 | JGI IMG/M metagenome (GOLD analysis project Ga0247763, IMG submission 179926) | Plant litter microbial communities from Arlington Agricultural Research Station in Wisconsin, United States - UWRJ-L141-409B-4 | ecosystem: Environmental > Terrestrial > Plant litter >...
GTGAGGTTTTTTGGTTTTTTTTTTTTTTTCTTTTTTTTTTTAACTGTTCGAACATCTTGGGGGAGTTGTGTTTTCTCGGGCGTCTGGTGCGAGAGACGCTTGAGAAGTCGGGAATTATTAGGGAGACATAATGTGATGAAGACGATCAGGCAGCAAGGAAATTGGGACAACAGCTGACGCCATCCACGTTTGTGGAATGACGACGCAGTCTTTTTTTCCTGGCCTGCCGGCTCTGCCTGGAAACTTATTGTTGTCAGGAGGAGATTTTATCAGGATGCCTTGGACCAGTCCGGACGAGGTTGGTACGGGGAGAAACGAGACAGATACCGCAACGCCCTTGGGAAAGCCGAACCGCGCTGCCTTTGGACGGAGGTGACACTGTCGAGATACCACCTGGATCAGTCTGGATTGAATCTCTCACAAGGATCCAAACCAGCAGCTTTTTAGCACAGATACAGAGAGACACGGACTCTTGGTGGGATTAGCCACAGATGAGAACCTCTTATGCGATGCTAGCAGCAACGGCGGCAGCCTTTGAAGCGGCTAAGCTACGTTTACCAGTATCTATAAAGAGTTGAGAGTCGAAAGCAAAAGCAGTCAGTCAGTCATAAGCATTCGTCATTTGGTCACTTGGCATGTTGGCGAGCGAGCGAGCGAAACGCGGCCTTGTCCGTCCGCCCCCTCCGATTTCGTGCGAGACGTGTTGAACCGATGCCTGCAAAGATTTGTCGATGCCACGGCTCTGTGCGCAAGCTACACTACCTACTACCAACACATGCCACTGGGAACGGATTGCCTTGCCTTGCAATACAATGTGTGTAGGTGACCGAAATCCCCCAGCCTAGTTCTAGACTAGATGAACTAGTGTGCTAAACCTTGGTAACCTGCTGCCTGTCGCCCCCTTTTCCGTCGGCTTGCTTTGTCTGGCTCTACCACATCTGCCTACCGGATCGGGTCAATTACCACATCGGGGGTCACCTTTCCCCTGCGGAGTTGTCGGGGGGAGGGGAGTTTGTGTTTTGCCACAAAAGACGTGGCAAGTTATGGGTAATTATTGACCCTTTTTTTTTCACCCTTGTGCATCTTTCAGCCTTTTCGCCTCCCTCCACTGCGATGTTGCCTATTCCCGATCCATTTCCGACGGATTTGTTTTCTCTTTCTACTTGTGGCCTTTTTTTTCCCCCCCCTTCCTGTCTGGCGGTTTATGATGGAGTGGTGAGATGAGCCACCAGACTGGATGAGATGAAATATTTGCTCACCACTTTTTGCAGGTAGCTGTGGGAAGTACCCATCTATCCGTCATGAGTTGTTACATTCTCTTTTATTCATCTCACCTTTTAGTCCTGTCCCGTTCTGTTGGCTAATTCGGCACCGTCACGATGATTACTACTACTGTGACTGGCACCCTCTCTCTCTCTCTCTCTCTCCGCCCCGGAGAAGCCAAGCTCACGATTGTGCATGTAGGTGATGAGGTTACACAGGAACGAGCAAATTGACCATGGCGATTGGCTAGCTAGGAATCCTTTCCCGCGGGGAGATGATGGGTCGAATCACGAGGCCCATCCCGTGACTAACACTAGTTTTACTTGCCGAAGACTGCGTGGCTGGCTGGGACTGGTCACTCGAAGTGGTGGTGTAAGTCAAGTTTATTAGCCTCCTCCTCTTTGCCTCTCTGTTGCGTTGCGTGTCTTGCCTCCTTCTCTCTCTCCCCACAGTTGTGGCCTGGCGCGGGTGCCGGTGCTGTTTCCGTTGCCGTTGCTGTTGCTGTCTTCGACGCCATCCAGTCTTTTCCGTCACGTATCCTGTTGAACTCCACATACCCCATCTCCGATATATGCCATTCCCAGTTTCCATGCCGATCCCCGGAATAGGTTTCCGACACCTTCACCAATAATAGGTGCCTATCTACTACTCGATCCATCCGAGTGAAAGGAGGTGGGGGGGGGTCTCTCCGGATAGGCAACAAAGCCAAGTGGAAGGGAAGGGGGGAGCAATGTGGCAAGCACATTGCCGCGCCGAGGCGATTGCCAAACCATCTATCTGAACAAGGAAGGGTATGGGAATGAGCTGGGGGGCGATGAAATTATCCCCCATTTCCATTGAAATACGTACCGGTAATTCGAACACGCCAGAACTAACTAACCTATTGTGAGTGGAGTCTGTACTTTTCATTGTGTTCTCCCAGTGCCAGTTCTCTGCCTTTCCTCTCCTCCTCTGTGTCTGTGCTTGTGTTTGTGTACCTCTTCTTTTTTTGTAACCAAAAGGCCCCTCCTCCTCCTCCTGGGGTTTGGTTGGGGGGGGGAGGCCGGTATGATTCCTGTACCATTTCGTCCCATCTCTCAGTCAGATTTTCTTCTTGTATTTTTATTTTTATTTTTATTTTTATTTTTTTAGTGGCATTTCTGTTTCACAATATCCACGTGGCTTTTATTCTCTACATAATACCATACCATATCATCCCATGGTAGTAAGTCAGATGATATTATCTTGGCCGCGTGTGTATGTGTGTGTGTGTGTGTTGGTGCAAACCATCCGGCCGGCTGGCCGAGTGAGTCATCGCCGAGTCTTGGATGGTTTTTTTACTGGGGCATGGCATGTTAAAACATGTGTGTATGTAATGCATCCCTCAACAAACAAACAAAACAAGTTGGCGCTAGTTCCAGCCAAACAAAAAACAAAAACAGTCCGAGAGGCTGGGTTCCCGTTTTTCCCCATCTTTTTTGTTCTTTTGCCGTTCTGTCTCGACCTCAACCCCAACAATGGGCAGGCAGCCTGGATCTGGATCTGGGGTCAGGGTTCGGGATGAGCAGGGTGAAGCACGTGCCCGGGATTGTTCAGGCGGGAAAGTGATCAAGTGACTTTGATAGCATGGTGGCATGGCAATGGTAACGGGCCGGGGGTAGGTAGAAAGACAAAGAGACTTTCTCCCAACCGCCCGAAAAAAAAAAGGTTTTTGCCTCCTGTTCCGGGAGATCCGGTGAGAAGGCAAGAAGGAACTGCATCAGGGTGAAACGGCTTCGTCAGAGACAAAATGGATTCGTGTTTGTGACGGCTTCGCCGGCAGATGCTAGAAGCCATTCACATAGCTTCACCGTGGGACCTGTGTGAGCGTGACGGATGCAATACAGTCAAGATGAAACAGACTTGATTAGTCTTGTGTCGCGCTGCCTGACGTTGCCGGGAGGTTATCCCCTGTCCTGAAAATGAGTACGTAATGGGTTGTCAGCGGATAAGACGGCCGTGAGGGAAACGCTGCTCTGTCATTCTGCGTGCGGCGTTAACGCATGGCACTGGAGGTTGGTGATGTGAGTGTTGACTTCGTCCTCAGCAGCCTAGGCTGCTCTTGGCGAGCCGGCTCGCCAAGGCGGCTGAGCACATCATGAAGTGAAGGGATGACCTCGCTGCCTGCAACGCCTATCTGTCCGTCTTACTCAATGCAAGACGATCCTTGAACCCGAGGTTATCCATGAAGAGCCATGCGTCAGGGAACCCACACGCCGTCTGGCAGGCCGAAAAGATAGGGGGGTATCACCTGTCCTATACACGCAGACTACGTTGACAGCGAAGACCGAGGGGCTTGAGAGCAATACCCAAAGAGGTCTGTATACTCCTTCAGAGTTACACCTGACTCGCTTCACCCCCCTCCCTGTAACCGGCGAATCCTCTCTTCGGCCGCTCTGGCTCGCCTCTCTCGATCCAGGCGCATCCTCTGTTCTGGCGTCAAGCCCCGGGCTTCTTCCTCACGCTTCTCCTGTGCTGTCTTAGCCGCTCCACTACCCAGCACATTACTGGCTTTCCCCCCAGTGGTCACTACCTTTGGCCCTTCCCTGTTGAGCCTCTCTTCCTCAGCTTTTCGTCGTTCGGCTTCTTTGGATTCTTTCTCCTTCTTTTCCCTCTCAGCCCTCTTATCTGCCTCTTCTTTACTCATTGGCGGCGGCACTCTTGCAGCTTCCCAGTCAAATACTGCCTCACCGAGCTCTGAACGTGCCACGCGAAAGGCGTCTCTAGTGGCCCGGTCGCCTGCCAGCTCAAACGCCGTTTTGCCCTCGCCATTGAGCAAAGTCGGGTCAACGCCGGAGGCGCGAACGAGCAGACCAATAATCAATGGCGTAGCATTTTGAGCGGCCGCAAGGTGAAGTGGTGTCGGAGCATGGTAATTTTGCTGCGTGTCGGCAGGTTGGAATCGAAAGGAAGCCGGCAGGTCGTTGGCCTGGATGTATGAGAGCAAAGCCGGAAGTTTTGAGCGTCGAATTAGAGCTTGGATTTGAGTTGTATGGAGGAGGGCGATCTCTTCTTCCTCGGTGAGTTTGGGTGGTGCTGGTTTGGCCTGCGCCTTTAATTTCGGAGCGTCGGTCGACGCAGGCTCCGGCGTTGGAACGGCAGCAGGGTCGATCTCCTTGACCTTCAAGCGGGTCAACTCGATGAAGGAGCGCATGAGCTCGTTCTGGGTCGCACGACGGGTGCTGAAAGGGAAACCCCGTATCCGGGGATCGTTGACACGCAGAACTTGGCCATCATAAGGACCAAATAGGGTCCGGCGGTTGGTGGTCCCCGTCGCGCGGATAAAGAGGAGGTCAGAGGTGTCGATTAGAGCCTTCCAGTCCTTCAGCAGCTGGCGGACATCTTCCACAAGGGCTTGTTCGTTGTATCGGCGGATCGAGGCACCGGCCGAGTGAGCCGCTCCCTTGGCGTTGTCGTTGGCAGACTGTGAGCCTCCCTGCTTACGACGAGTTGTGTACCGGTGGAAAGTCTTGTGTGCCAGGACAACAGCTTCCCTGTTGAGTGGGCCAGCAGAGTGTTTGCTCTGCTTGGGCGCCAACGAGACCACCATGGCAGCGAAATGCCCCCCGCCGATCATGCATAGGAAAATGTGTCGGCCTTTGTAGGTTGCTGGAACAGCACTGCCATCCTTGGGCGGCTTTGGCATAGATATGGGCGCTAATTGCCTCTGGCGAATGGCCTCAACAATGTCGTCCTCCTTTTCCAGCTCCTCAGACGTAAAGACAGCGCGGTATATCCCATAATACGTCTTATCGGGCAGCTTTGGTGAACTGAACCATATCAAAGGAGGCCTCCCTCCCGCCCTCTTAATTTTTGCAGTCGTGTCTTCTCCCTCGTCGGCCGGGCTGCGCTGCTTGTCCGCGAGCACGGCTTGCTTCTTCAGCAAGGTAGCAAGCGTCGTTTCCTTGCGCGACGCTTGCTCCTCCTCTTCATCTTCCGTATCAGATGTGTCCGAGCCAGAGATGCTCTCGTCCAGGTCGTCAACAAGTTTCTCGAACTGAGTTTCGGTGACGGGGTTCAGACCATTGAGCTTTTGCTTCAAATTATAGTGGTGCAAGTCAGTCTTGAGATGGTCTTTTTGTTCTTGGACCGTCGCAAAGGCCAAGCTGCATAGTGAGCACGACTGTGAGCCGACGGCGCTGCTGTCAGAGCTGGGTATCGCAGGACTCTGGCTTCGAGGTGGGAGTGGGGATGGCGCTGCGGGCTCGAGCTGTGTCGTTTGCCCCGCATCGGGTCTGAGGGACAGAGAATTAAGCACCTCGGGAGGGAGATCGTAAAGATAGAGGGGCCGCCTGAGCAGCTCGTCCGGTTTTTTCTCCATCGGCTTATTATATCTTTCACAAAATGGTGTTTGAAGGTGCAAAGCTAGCCAGGCGTTTGCTCAGCGTTGGGAGCTTGGGATGCAATGTTGGAGTTGATGGAGGGGCATTTTTATCAAGCTTCGATAAGAGTCATACCGATGTCTCGACCCTAACCCTTCACCATTATCTGGACTCCTCGTCGTTCACATTCCCGTTTTCTTCAATCGAGTTAAAGCTATTTGGTTAGTTTTATTACTTTGGATGACGAATACCGACTTGCAAGAGAAAGATAGCTTGCACCAACGAACACCTTTAACTTTATGTTTGGCCAGATCTATTCCAAAACATCACTTGAAGTAATCCGTCTACCACGTCAGTAGCTATAATCCCATCGTTACAACGTAGAATGATACATAATTCATGATTTTCTCCCGGTCATGTTCTGACTAGGCCGTGTCCAAAACAACCACTTCGGCTTCAGCCTCGCCAACACTCTCAACGGTAAGCCTGTCCCCTGCCGCGACCAGGTCGACAAAGGCACCATCCCCTTCCTCCAAGACCGTCTCGTCCCTCCCGTCAAGCTTGATCTTCGCCTTGCCTGCCTTGGTCATGGGCAGGTGAACGTAGACCTTTCTTTTCGTGGCCTCAGTAGTCTTTGCACCAACGATCCACTCAAACTTGGTCCCCGGAGCGATGATGCCGGCTCCCATGACAAAGTCGGCGTGAATGGGGATCGTATCAGGGATAGTTGGCTCAGCGACCTTCTCCTGCTCCGCAGTCGCATCAACACCACCCTTCAGCGGGCTAAGGATGGGAACGAAGCCAGCGCGCTTCGCCTCGTCGTCGAAGTGGCGTGTGTGGTAGCGTGGCGTAAGACCGTTGCGCCAGGGGCGCGCCCAGATCTGCAGAAAGTGCACTGTGTCGCGGTTGTGCTCGTTGAACTCGCTGTGGGCGATTCCGGTACCGCCCGTCGTGAACTGGACGTCTCCGCGGTGCATCCGATAAAAGCGGTCGCTCTGGCCACCCTCTGCACCCTTGCGCAACATCGAGTCGCGATGTGTCAGCTCTCCGGAGATAATGTAGCTGAAGATCTCGAAATCGCGATGTGGGTGAGTTGGGAAACCCGAGTTTGGCTTGACACGGTCCTCGTTCAAGACTCGGAGAGACCCAAAAGAGTGAAACCGGGGGTCGTGCCAGTCGGCAAAAGAAAAGGAGTGGTAGGTATTGAGCCATCCGTGGTCGCCATGGCCGCGTGCTGCTGAGCGGTGCGGCGTGATTTTGGCGTGTTGGAGGGCTTTGGACATTGCAGTGGCAGTGTTTTTGAACATAGGTATGCGTGAAATGGCAGATGTAACAGGCAGACTGCTGCTCTGAAGAATCTTCCCGATCGTGATAGAGACGTTGGTGTTGTAGAAGACGGAAAGAAGAAGCACCGAAAGCGACAAAACGAGAAGGAATTGCTTCATTTGTAGTTGGGAGGGGAAGGCATGTAGGAGACTCGAGAGATCGAGAATGCGCTGGCAAAAAAGATCACGAATCCGTTGGGTGAGCATGTCTAATGCATTAAAAGGACTTCTTCACGCCATCTCCACGCTGAGAAATCGCCGCTTGGCCATCTAGACTCGCCGGGCTGAGGTGAAGTCTTTGGTGATAGGGTTTATGGTTGCTGACCGAGGATTACATCATGCTTGGGAAGCCGATTTGAGACGGGGCTGTTAGTGTGGTATTCTATTCAGTAATACTTTGGCTGACTAAAAGGTGCTTCACTAACTGCTTTCATAATTGGTTATTTGGTATCGCGCTCTTTCAGGTGTGGGCCATCAGGCTTGGTCTGACAAACCATCTGAAATCCGAACATACCATCCAGTCCGCGACCAGCACAGGCATTCCGTTCTTTATTGCTTACAGACCAATGGCGCTGTTTAGAGTAGGTAGGTATTGCATATGCGTTGTTATGAAGCCTCGAGGCGAGTTTCACACAAGGGCTTTGTCCCCCCCTGGGTCAATTGATCCCCATAAAAATGGCCATCCGCCGACGAGATATCTCAATCATGAAAAATACCAGACTGAAGCCAGCTCCTGTGATCGGCTCCTGCGCACTCGAGTAGTTCTGTATCAGGGAACAAAACCACACCTAGCACGACAAAAGCACTCCAGTCGACGACCAAAATGTGCTATATTTCCTGGCGAGCCTGGACCGTCTGTGAGCACCACGAGCATGTCACAACCAAGTGTGTAGATAGGGAGCGAGGTGGGTGTTTGTCTCGTGATCTGCTGGACTGTCTTGGCTGGCCAAAGAAAAACGGGTGCCGCAAGCTCCTCAGGGTACCAGGTCCCGTTTTCCTCAACGGCTTCTGCCGTGCCTGCTGTGGCCATTACGAACGTCTTGGCTACAGCGTGGTAGGTAACAAGTCCGCATATCTCAACTACTGGCGCTACAAGCTCGGTCAGGGCTTGGATCACCCAGTCCCAGCTATTGATGTCCCTGCAGAGTTGATCTTTACCAATGCCCTCCCCAAACCGTTTAGTCAGTCGGACGTGAGCAAGCAGCTTGTTTCCTTTGACAAGGGACTCGGTGAACCATGGAGAACACTCCTGCCCGGCAACACGGAGCGCTTCGCCAATCTGTGGCAAGCAAAATATGCCAATCTGATTGGCGCGCATTCAGTCAATGGGTTCGACGAGGCTATCGCTCCTCTATATCCTCTCCTGACCCTTGGCAACCTCCATGAGGTGGTCAAAGAACTCGGCCTCGAGTCATGAGTGAACTGTTACCCACACTAAATGAATAAGTCATCCTAGCCCATGAATGTCCTAGCCCCAACCAACCCTATGTGATCTTCCCAAAGAGGCATGTGATCTCTTTTCCCATCATCAAATTTGGAGTGTCGTTCGTCCATATTTCAACGCTGTGCATCCACGTTCTCTTTTTGAACTTTGCCAAGTCCGGTGGCCAGGCATCCCGAGCCTCACCACAAGGGCAGTGGGAATTCGATCTGGGCTGTCATGGTTCAGTCGATCGGTTGACCATGTCCATAGCATGACATCCGACATCCTCCTGCCTGACACGGCCAAACTCTAGTCGAGAATCTTGCAGATGTTTGCTATGACGCTCCCGGATTATCCTTACTCACTTCAATTCCATTTTCGTGGTCTCGATGCCAGCTGTAGAATGTTTGCCCAAGATAGTCCAGCCTCCAAGCGGCGATGTCAACCAAATCTCGGAAGTGGCCATCCAGCATCTTGTGTTTGCAATCGAATGCCCATTAAGCATGTGGGTCGTAGCCTCGCACCCCTAGACTTGACTGGGGAGTGGCGTGTTGGATTGGCGATATACGCGGCGCCGATCTGTACGAAGTGGGATTGCATGTGCGGCCCTCTGATCGGATGGTCACTCTGTCGATTGATGACGTGTGAACCGAGCCTAGCATATCGTAGCAGCCGAACAGCAAGTCTCGGCTGAGACGCTTGCTATATTTGGCAATAAGCTTGAGTGTTGGGCATTGTGGAATCGAATGAGGCTCGGAGGGAACTCGCAACGCTAGGCGACCGAAGTTGCGTAGCCGGCGGATTGTATGTGTCTGAGCGCTCTCATCAATCTCTCCGTCGGTTTGGTGCAAAGTCGTTGAATCAAGGCGTGTCGCGGACAACTAGGCTGGAGTTCTGAGGTGTCTATCGTTCGAGGTGTCAGCGATTAGTGCCACGGGCCACTTGGAGTGGAATGGGCATGACGAACCTGGTCGAGCTACGACGGGATTGCACGTTGAGCAACAGCCAAATAAACTACCTAATGAGGCCGGCAAGAGGTGGTGATCTCTAACACTCGGATGCGCGACGCGAAATGACGCGTCTGCAGACGTGGGTCAACCCGACAAGTTGATCAGCCCGCCGAAAGCACCAGACATTCTGTACCAGAGGTCGAACCTCAAGGACAGCATCAACGGTTTGATGATCACCTGACAGCGACCAGGAGCAAGCACTTCTTCGCCTCGCTCCCCAGAGGGAACGATGGAGATGAAGAGAAAGGGTAGAACGCAAATCGCGAAGTTGGGTTCCAAAAATTCCCCAGCTGGCCTCGGCCAACTGGGAGCGGTCAGGTTGTAGTTTTCAACTAGCAAAAACGTGATCTCGGACGAATCCTCACTGATACACGTAAAACCTCTGCACCGGGATGGAGAAAAAAAAGAAGAGGAAGAGAATTCTGGCGGCCAGCGGGAAACTTTATAGTTGACGGAGGGTGGTCTGTGCACAAACGCAAAATTCTAGTTGCCCCACTTACTCTTTCGGGCGCTGAGCGTCAGCCCTGCTCCACTGTCCCAACATCCAGTGGCTGGGGCCTGTGGCTGGTCCCTGCCATCCATCACAGCCCTGCAAGTGCGGTCATGCCAGTGCGGTCCCGTTACCTCGTAGCTGCAGGTCGACAGTAAGCATCTGCCAAAGGCGAGCTCTTGGTGGTGCTTTCCCAACATTATTTATTGGTTTCACCTTCCCGACTTTAGTTCCTGAGGCGTTCATTCTCAAAAATAAAGGAATTGAGTTTCTTGTACAATGGCGTCTCAGCTTCCAACTTTCCCTCGCATCATTTTCACCATCGTCGAGCCGCTCTCACTACTAGGTGGGGCTGGTGGAGGTATCTTTCAGCCAGCGTGGTTCATCTCGCAGCAGATACCAAGCCTAGGCGCTGTCGAGTCTACGGAACATAGCCGGTTGGTTGCGCAGCAGCTCGGGAACTGCTACTTCCTCTTGTTTTTGATCGCCGTCGGTGTCCTCTCATCGACGAGCGAGCTCAAGGTAGTCCGCAGCTACCTCATGGGGTTGTGGATCGCCGACATTGGACATGTTGGACTCACGGCATTCGGATTGGGTTACCATCACACGCTGGCTGTCGGGCAGTGGAATGCAATGACCTGGGGGAACATCGGCATCACTGGTAAGCATCTCCTGTCTTCTTGCAGCTCTTGCAGCTCCTGCAGGGCTGCACCCATGGCATCGTAGACAAGCTCACGCAGAGGGGGCATTGCCCTTGCGGAAACGACCAGGGTTTCTATGCGTGACGAGAACTGCATACCTGCTTGGATTGTTTGGTCCTGATAATAAGCCGTCTTCTTCTGCGACGGGAAAGAAGAGACAATGAGAAGCAATGTTGCTGCAGTGTAACGAACGGATGAGGGCCGGGTTTGGTGGATGGCTGGATGGACGTTTGATGCTGGATGCTGGATGCTGGATGCTGGATGCTGGACAGCGGAAGGCGGATGGTGGCTCCGGAGTGGGAAAGAGCCTGTGTACATGAGTGAGTACCTGCCCGGTACTTGGGCGCAACTTGCAGCTATGGTTTCGTCTGATGGTTGCTGTCGGCTGAGGCCCTGAAGCGTGCTTTCCCGCCTTGAGCTTCAAGCTTGTTCAGCACAAGCTGCCAAGCCAATCGCCGGCCATGATGCCTTAAACCCACCGTCCTAACACCCCGCCCGTAGTGGCCTTTGATGCTTTCCAATCCATTTGACCGCTCTGATCTCTCGCTGTCGTCACACAACCCGCGGGAGTTATCGGGGGTCAAGGAGAGCTTCTGAGCCGTGAAACCTCTCCATTACTAAACTGCTCATTCCCCCGCTCTCTCGCACTTCAATTGATGCGGCGCCAACTCGCTCCCATTTGTTTTTTGCGACGCAGCGCTGCACTTAGTCACTGATTTTAGCCATCCCAGCACACCACCTGCGACCGGGTTACGCCGAGCATTGCACTGCATCGCCATCTGGCACAAGGCTCTCCTGCAAGACGACATTTCAACCATGAGCTCGGGACAAGCTTCGGGCTCGGGACAGGGCCCAGACCACCCCGGCGGGGGCGGTGCCTCGTACCACTACACGCATTTCCCGCCGCACTTCCACACGCAGCCTGATGAGCAGCCTGATGACGAGCCTCAGCATCACCACAATCGAAGCAGCAGCAGCGCCGACAGCAGTGCCACCAGCAGCAGCAGCAGTCGCCGCAGCAGCCGCAGCAGCCCAGGTGCCCGTCCGGATCCCAGTGGCAATGGTGCTGTCCAGTTCCAGGAGCTGTTGCGCAAGTCATGCCCTGGACCCAGTCAAGTGATAGCTCCCACTAACTCCCAGATACAGCCGACGGTAACGTCTTGCAATTCACCCTCCAAGCCGAAGTTGTCGGCGAGGGTGAGGATGAACCGGGCGGTGCCGAGATGCTGAGTGAGGCAGAAAGATTGCTTCACGCCGCCATCTTTGACCTCATCTCGGGCGGTGAGATTTATCTGGCCCATTTTTTGTGAATGTCTACTGAAAGCCGTGTCTTGCAATAGAAAGCGGCCGGCCCGGCTACTTCACCCGGGGTCAACTGCTGGAACTTCTTCAGGGTCGCACATTGAGCGATGTGATCTTCGACCAGCGCGACCGGCGTCGCAGGGTGCGGAATCCGAACCGGTTTCCGCCGGTCCCGTCCGAGGTAGGCAGGAACCTCATGATGACCTCGGGCGTGTTCGGCGCTCATCATGTGCGAGACCCGCGGCCCAAGCCAACCTCAATCAGGATGTACGAACGCGAGCTGGGCCTAGGCACTCCAACCCAGCGCCGGGCCAACAGCAGGCTGATCGTTCAAGTAACGTCTACCCTCTCTGCTGTGGTTCGGTTCTCTATCGTATCTGACCTAGAGCTAGGAAATGCTACCAACCACTAAGCCGGACACTATCATCCACTACGATGATCCAGTGTGCTGCGGTCAGTTCTCTAACGATGGTAATTTCTTTTACACGTGCGGCAAGGATTTCAAGGTAAGGTTATACGACACGTCCCGCATGAACGACTGGAAACACTACAAAACTGTCGAGTACCCCTTTGGACAATGGACCATGACAGACGCACACTTGAGCCCTGATAACAAGTTCCTCGCCTACACGTCGCTCAGGAGCGACGTTTGCATTACCCCTACCGATCCGCGCGATACAGGAGACCCATACACGCTCGATTTCAGTGATCATACGCTTCCCGCCTACCGTGGAGATTTCCCTATTTTCTCAATCCGCTTCTCCGGTGATGGTCGAACCCTCGTCGCGGGGACAGGGCACCCTGCCTCGGTCATCGTTTACGACGTTGAGCGTCGTCAAGCCATCCACCGTGTCCAGGCGCACCAGGACGATGTCAACGCCGTGTGCTTCGCTGACAAGTTATCACCTCACATTCTTTATTCCGGCTCAGACGACTGCATCATCAAGGTTTGGGACACGCGCAGCATCGGCGATGGCCGCGAGGCTGCCGCATTTGTTGGTCACATTGAAGGCATCACATACGTTGACACCAAGAGCGACGGGCGATACGTCCTTAGCAACGGCAAAGACCAGAGCATGAAACTATGGGACTTGCGTATGGCCATGTCTAAAACCGACTTCGACGAAGCGAATCCCATGCATGTTACCCGCAATCGCTACTACGACTATCGCATAGAAGATTACAACGAGTCGGAATGGTTCCCTCACCCTAATGACAACTCTCTCGTCACATTCCGCGGCCACAAGGTCAAGCGCACCCTGATTCGCTGCCATTTCTCCCCCCTGGGAAGCACTAACTCGGGCTATTTGTACTCGGGCAGCGCTGATGGATGTGTGTACATCTGGAACCCCGACGCGACCTTGGCGGCCAAGCTGGATGTCGGGGCCGCTACCGAGAATACCAGGCCAGCTTCTAACGGACATCGACGTTATCGGGTTCACAACTGGGGTGGCAGGGGCTGGGGCAGCAGGAACTGGGACACTCTGGTTCGCGATGTGTCCTGGCATCCTCATGCCCCAATGCTCGTCGCCTCGTCCTGGAGCGGACATGACCTCATTGGCGGCACCGCTTCAATCCATACATACAATCTCGACATGGACTTTGAGACACGACAGGTCACTGACGTCATGGGTACCAACTTTGCTGAGGAAGGCTGATCTCTTGCTGATGTTTTTGCTTGTTCTTTGCTTGTTTTTCTTTTCCCTTTTCCTTACCGAGAACGAGATTTTGTCTGGCCGGGACGTGTCGTCTGTTTATTCTATGCTTGCTTCACCTTCCGCTTTGCTGTTCGCTTTTCTTCCATTCTACCTGCCTGTGCTTGAGAACACATGGCTCTTGGAGACTTGTTGCTTGCCCGGAGAAGACTTGCGCTATCGGTTCAAAAACTTGATATCTTGATAATTTGTTTGGTTCAGTTGGTAACAACTTCGAAAAGATATGCTAGGCGTTCGCGCGTTCGGGGATTTGGGCACATCAACGGTAAACGGTACACACAATTCGGGAGCCTAGCAATGACGTTACGATGATACTTCTTTTCTTCTTTTTGAGCATGAAGCACAAGTACGCTGGACAGGGAAGATTGAAAACAGGACCAGGAAAACGATATTGTTTCCTTGTGCGTTAGTTGACTGGCTAGCAAACCATCTAAAACCCACAGAATACACACGTATTGATGGGCCATTCTCGTGTGCAACTCTCAGTTCCAATCACTCCGCTCTCCCTCGGTCACGGATTTTCTGATGCCTTGGCCGCACCTCTGGCCATTATCGATCGGGCCCACGCTCGATGAATACTGGACCCCCTTCCGCCATGTCGCCATAATCGACAGGCACACGCAGACCACGGTGTCGGTTACAGCCGGAGGGCAAGGCAGGACAGGGGCATAGGGGACGTAGAAAGCTAGGAACCAGGAAGAAAGAATGAAATTTTCCGATACCCCGCTAGAACCATGATTATCCTGTCACAGCTCGAGTCCGGGAAGTCGCGATCCCGACGGTGACACAACATATGGGTGGACGGCAGAAAATGGAACGGGAAGAGGTGGGCAAAAACAAAATGGTGTTGGTCATTCTTCAACTTCTTTTCTCCAACCTTTTCATGCTTCAATTGTACATCGCTTACCTAACAAAGCTTTCCCGTTGCATCCGTCTTTTCCTGTTTGCGCTGTCGGCAATCTGCCGCTCGGCCGTCTTGGTCGTTTATTGTCTGCCGTGTCACTGCCGTGTTACCAACCATTTTGACGATCCAGACCCGTCCTAGGTGCAGAGCAAAGCAGAGCAGGTATATATATCTGCAGCTGGTTTGACAGGGGCCAAAGCTGTATGTAGTACGGTCCAGGGGAGAGGGGGAGGTGGGGAGGTGGGTGGGTGGCTTGACCCACACCGGTCAAGAGATTTGATGTTCACGATGTGAGCCCTTGTACCTGAGAGGTATCCGATTGAAGGCATCCAAAGTTTCCCAAATAGGAAGGTACCCTCCTTGCCTTTCTTTTCAGTCCCTTGTACCCCTTCCCCTCTTTGCTTGCTTGCCTGCTTTCGCTTCCCCGCCCTGCCCTGCCCTACCCGACCTCAATCAAGATATGTGCCGGTAGTGCATGCAATGCAATGGAAGTCGACGAACCTCTTCTCCAGACCCCAAACCTGAACCTGAACCTGAAAAAAAATGCCCGATCACCTAAATCGAACCACACCACATCACACACACACACACACACACACACACAACACCTAC
>Ga0247763_1001208_pt1 | contig 15058 bp, 14 predicted proteins | sample UWRJL141409B4_FD_179926 | JGI IMG/M metagenome (GOLD analysis project Ga0247763, IMG submission 179926) | Plant litter microbial communities from Arlington Agricultural Research Station in Wisconsin, United States - UWRJ-L141-409B-4 | ecosystem: Environmental > Terrestrial > Plant litter >...
GCAGCCGGGGATGCGACATCCGATTCCTGTCGCCCGAGCCAGTATCCGGCGACGAAGCTAGCCCCGATCAGCACGCTGGTCGTGATGAGCTTCCTCGTCGCGCCCGCGACCGGCACGCGCGCCCCTCGGGCCCCGAACGCGCGACGACTCGCCACATGCGCGAGCACCCGCTCCTGCGCACCCGCCGGTGGCAACAGCGCCTCTCGAGCGATCGCCAGGCTGCGCTCGATGTCGTCAACGTCGGCCACGGTCCCCCCGATTCGCCAGCGCACGGCGCAGCCCCTCGCGCAGGCTGCGCACGCGCGAATACACCGTGTTGAGCGGAACGCCGAGCGCGTGCGCCACCTCGTGCGCCGGGATGTTCTCCAGCAGCGACAGCACGAACACCGCCCGCCACTCGTCGTCTAGCCCAGAGCAGAAGCGCTCGATCACGGCGAGGACCTCGGTCGCCTCCGCGTGGGCGTGCGGTGTCGGCTCCTCGTCCACCAGAGACTCATCGAGCGGCTCGAGCTGCTGCAGCTTGCGCCGCCGCGTGCGACGGTGGTTGGAGGCCACGCGCTGCAAGATGGCAAACAGCCAGGTGCGCATCGACGACCTGCCTTCGAACCCAGCAAGCTGGCGGGAAACGACGCTGAACACGTCCTGGGCGGCGTCTTCCAGACCCTCCGGCGCGACACCGAGCAGCCGCAGCGAGCGCCAGACGAAATGAAACTGCTCTGCATAGACCACCTCGAAAACAGGGACTGTCGGCCTGCCCACCACTTCCGCGCTGCTCGCCTCCGGCCCGTTCGGCCCCGGCTCGTGCGGTGCCCCCCGGGTCATGACCGGGCTGCCCTTGCCGACCGCGTCCGAGACGCCCTCGGCACCGGTCGCAAACGGCCTCCCGCGCGCGGGATCGTCCCGGCTCGAGTGCTCCGCCATCATTACGAATGCCTTGGGACCCATCGCTGCCGAGCGCTGATCTACGTAGTGTCCGCGCCCCAACGATCCGTCGGCAGGAAATATCAAAGGTCGAAGCCGACGCCGACCGACAGCCGGCCGATCCACGGGCTGGGCTGGTGCACGGCTCCGATGCCCCGCAGCGTGAACTCATCCCGATTGAGGGGGGCCGCCCCGAGCAGCGCCACTTGCAGCCGCAAGGCACTATCGGGAATGGCCCAGGCCGCGCCCGCATGCACCTGGGGTGCCAGCCAGAGAGCGCCGCCGCGCAGCGGGTCGGAGACGCCTGTGCCTTCCCCCGAGAGCCGCCCCACCTCCAAACCCAAGCACGCGAAGGGCCTCAGCGCCGCGCGCTCGCCCCACGGCAACGTGCACCCGAGGGCGCTGCCCGCCCAGAGCCCGAGTCGCGCTCCGGCGCGCTCGGGAAGCGTCGACTCGACCTCGACCTCCTGCTCGAACAAGAGCGTCGCGAGCACGCGCAGCTCCAGGCGGCGCCAGGCCGCCTCGATGCCGAGGCCCACCCCGGCAGCGGGCGACGGCAGTGAGCCGGCGTCACCGAGCATCCACACCGATACGGCGGCCTCGGGAAACGCCCCCGCGAGCGCCGGCGGGGCCTGGCGCGACGCATCTTCGCCCGGGCGCGCCGCTGCGTCGCCCCTATGAGCTACCCCTGGCGCGGCGGCGGCCGTTCGGGCTGGCTCGGAAAGTTGCGGGGCCGGCGCTGCAGCGTCATGCGCGGCGCTCTCCACGCCATCGGCAGACGGCGTGGCGGCGTTGCCGAGCGCGAGGGCGATGGCGATGCTCACGGCATCAGCCAGCTCCTCACAATCCGGCGCCGCCAGCTCGCGACGCCAGCCCCGGGGCGTCACTTCGATGCGCGCACGATGACCCGATGTTGCCTGCTCCATCGTGACCTCGAAGCGCAGCGGCGCCGCCCGAGCGAGCGGCATGTTCATGCGACGTTCGACGCGAAAGGCGAGCTCGCCCGCGTCGGGACAGCCATGGGGACCCCGCGCGACGACCTCTGCCGCTCGCGCTACACCGGCCACGCTGACCAGGACGTGGCCCGCGGCGAGGGCAAGACCAAACCGCGTCGATGAGGACATGGCGCGGTTATGACATGAAACTCCGCCCCGCGGAGCGGGCCAGCGCGCTACGCGAGCACGCGAGCACGCGACGAAACGAGCCGCGCGTCGAGGCACGAGTCCAGCCCCGGCCTCATCTCAGCGGTCGCTCTCGCGCAACTCGTAGACATCCACCCGGTCTTCCGAGAGATGAGGCACCAGCACGCGACCACGCCGGGTGTCGTAGCCGATATCCGCCGGTGCCTTCTGGTCGCTGATCGCGATCTGGAACGTGCCGCCGACTTTACCCCGAAGCACGGCCGAGGCTTCGTGGCTCGCGACGAGGAGCTCATCGCCGAGCGCGACCAGGCCGTCGAGACGACCGCCGGGGGCCGCGGACGTCAGTTGTCGTTTGGTGCCCGCTGGGTCGATGCGGAAGAGCTCGGGGGCGCCGCTGGAGCAGACGACGAGCCCATCGTTCGTCCAGGCGAGCCCGTTGGGCATGCGTAGCTCGGGGGTCTTTGCGAGGACCTTTGCGCGGCCGTGTTCGATCACGTACACCGCGTCCGTCGAGGTCGGCACGAGGTCGCCCGAGGCGCCGATCTGGAATCCCGAGTCACTGACGTAGAGTTTGCCGTCAGGGGCGCCCACGATGTCGTTGAGCAAGGTGGCGCCAGCGATGGTGAGGTCACCCCGTGGCGCGCCGGTCTTCGCATCGAACATCCGAACCGAGGTGAGATCTGCCACGTAGAGGACGCCGCCCTGGATCGCCGACCCCGTCGGCGCGTCGAGCACGGCGCCGCGTCGCCCACCTTCAATCCACTTCAGGTGCGTCACCTGGCCGTCTGGCGAGAGCGCCGAGATGAAGCCGTCATTGTCCCTCGCGCCGGGGGTGCCGTTGATGTTGGAGACGAGGTAGCGGTCGCGCTCCGCGTCGTAGAGGACGCTCTCCGGTTTGGAGAAGCCGGTGTATTCGACCACCGGGAGATGCCCGGCAGGTCTCGGCTGAGCGGTGGGCGAGACGATGGCTGCAGCAGCCCCAGCAGCCCCGGGCGTTCCACCGGCGGGGGGAGCAGATGCCCCGGCTGCCGCCGACGGACCCCGGTGGCCACACGCGAGGAGGAACGACGCGAGCACCCCTTTGATGTGCAGGCTCTTCATGTTGGAGATGTTGGAGATGGCTCCGCAGGCCCCGCCGTGCGAGACTCGATGGTCCACTTTCTTGACGATATCTCCGGACGTGTCAATGGTCAAGTTTATTGACGATAGGGAAGCTTCGCTCGTCGATCACGTCGGCGTGGCGCTGTGGCGCGCCGCCATGGCCTGGAAGGAGCGACTCCACTCCGAGATGGTGCGCCGCGGGCACGCCTGGTATGGCGATGCTCGCTCGGTGATCGCCATGCATCTCGATCCGCGCGGGCTCTCACAGTCAGAGCTGGTCGCCCGCACCGGCCTGACCAAGCAGGCCGTTCAGCAGTTGCTCGACGGGCTCGAGGCCGAGGGGATCATCGAGCGGGTCACGAACGAGCTCGATCGGCGCTCCAAGCGCGTGGTCTACACGGCGAAAGGTCAAGCATCCGTGCGAGATGCGCTCGCCATCAAGCGCGCCATCGAAGCCGAATACCGCGAGCGCCTGGGTGAACGGACGCTCGAGTCGCTTCGCAAGACTCTCGCAAAGCTGCGCGAATGAGCGGGTGGGCCCGGGCGGTTCTGACGAGCACCGGGGCGAGTCTGCCGTTACTCCGGCTTGCGTTTTACCGCGCCCCATTGTCATCGGCGCCTGCGCGCGTGTGTTGCATGCGCCCAGCGCGGCGTCGCTGCTACGCTGCGTGCCCATGTTGACCCGCCGCACCCTCATCGCCAGCGCCGTCCTACTCCCCGGTTACGCCCTCTCCGGTTACGCCCTCGCCGCCACGGCGCCGACGCGTACGCTGCCCGGCGCGGTGAAGTCGCACCAGGCGCCCTACCCCACTTTTGGCTCGCTCGAGCGTCTAGATCCCGCGCTCGACAAGCTGCTGCCTGCCAGCGCCACCATCGAGAAGCTCGCCGAGGGCTTCGACTGGATCGAGAGCCCGCTGTGGGTCAAGAGCGGTGGTTACCTGCTGTTCTCCGAGATACCGCTCAACAGCATCTACAAGTGGGAGGAGGGCCAGGGCGTCTCGCTGTTCATGCGCCCCGCGGGCTACTCCGGCGACCGCACGGACCTGAAAGAGCCCGGCACCAACGGACTGGTGCTCGACGCGCAGGGGGCGCTCATCATGTGCCAGCACGGCAACCGCCGCATAGCCAAGCTGCCCTCGCTCGCCAAGGCCGACGGCGAGCAGATCGCGCTGGCGGCGAAGTTCGGTGACAAGCGCCTGAACTCTCCCAACGACCTGGTGGTGCACTCGAGCGGCGACATCTTCTTCACCGACCCACCCTACGGGCTGTCTCGGAAGACCGGCGGCGACCCCGTCAATGATCCGGACAAGGAGCTAAAGTTCCAGGGCGTGTACCGCCTCGACACGAAGGGCAACGTCACGCTGGTGTCCGATCAGCTCGAGCGCCCGAACGGCATCGCGCTGTCGCCCGACGAGAAGACGCTGTACGTCGCCAACTCGTACGCGGGCCGCCCCATCATCATGGCCTTCGACGTGAAGCCGGATCGCGCGGCCACCAACCCGCGCGTCTTCTTCGACGGCACCCCGCTGACCAAAGAGAAGCCCAGCCTGAAGGGCGCCTTCGACGGCATGACCGTGGACACCGTGGGGAACCTGTTCGCCACCGGCCCGGGCGGCGTCTTGATCATCACGGCGACCGGCAAGCACCTGGGCACCATCGCCACCGGCGAGGCCACCTCCAACTGCGAGTTCGGCGGCAAGGACGGCAAGACCCTATACATCGCCGCCGACATGTATCTCGCGCGCGTCAAGACCAGCACCCAGGGGCTTGGCTGGAAATGAGGCGAGGCGCCCGGCAGCGCATCGACGCAAGCTTCGAATCGGAGTAGACTCTCGGCCTGCCCATCATCCCTGAGTGCCTGGCGTGCGGCGCTTGCTGCTTCTCGCTGCTCGGCACCTACGTGCGGGTCACCGGCCGCGATCATGCTCGTCTGGGCGATCGAGCCGAGGAGCTCGTCTGGTTCGAAGAGAATCGCGCCTACATGCGCATGATCGACGGCCATTGCGGCGCGCTCCGCATCGAGTCGGTCTCTGGCCGATTCTTCTGCAGCGCCTACGAGACGCGCCCCGATGTCTGTCGCGACCTCGCGCGGGGCTCCGGCGCCTGTCGGGGCGAGCTCGAGGCGAAGGCACCGAGGCCTCTCCTGGCGCTCGAGCGGCTCCGGCGCGAGCTGCTGCCGACCTAGGGCGAGGGCAATAGCCCCAGTTGGTGCATGAACGCGATGTCGTCGACCAGGTTCCACCTCTGCACGATGAGACCCTCGCCATCGAATCGGTCCAGATCCCAGAGCTCGATCACGACTCGCTTACCGGTGGGGGGTACGCCCATGATCGGGGTCTTCTGCGTCGCGGTCGCGATGCAGCGCCCCATGACCCAATCGTCTTCCGCGACAACCTGAGCAACCTCTAGCCGCAAGTCAGGCCAGACGGCGAGGCCCCCTCCAGGAACAAGCGCTTGTGCTCGCGACCGGGCGGCGAGGGCCGCGACATGATCTGGTGCTCGCTCGCGTAGAACGTGAGACACCGGTCGAGCCCGCGGTCGTTGCAGGCTGCTTTGGCCGCGATGTAGTTGGCCTTGTTCCGCGCGCTGGGCGGCCCCCATCGATGGCGTTCATCGGCTCCCTCCGAGTGCTCGATGTTCGTATCAGGCTCGCCAGTGCCGTGCGTTGACAAACGTGCGATTTGGTGACCCGACCCATGACCGCCTGTGGCTTCCCACCCGTGGCGCCCGCAGACGCTGCGTCGCAGAGGACACTCTGGGGGCGACACTCTGTGAGCGACACGACGGCGGGGCCACCGCGTGCAGAACGCGGGCAGCGCTCGAGCGTCCCGCGCCCGAGCACGAGCAAACGACACGCGGCTCGACCGTGAGGTCTCCGTGCCACGGCTTTCCAGACGTTGCGTCGAGGACGACGCCGGGGATGGGCGCGAAGCGCGCAGGGCCGGCGCGGGCGCTCGCTGCGATGTTCGTCACGCTTGGCTCGTGCGGTGGCATCCCAGGCGCAGGACCTACCGGACCACAGGTACCGAAACGAGACTGCTATCCGCTCGACCTGCGACTCTTACGCCAGTGTTGTCAGCTTGAATGATCGCACATCAAACCAGAAGCAACCGGTGAAGGCGCGTACCTTTTCCAGTCACGTCCAGAAGCTGCCAGACGATATCCCCGAACTCATTTGCTTCCCTGAAATACTGGCGGCTCCGCGTGTTGTCCATGAAGCGGGTCACGAGTTCGCCCTCTGCAGCGTCGGTATTCGTGAGAAACCGTTCGTACGCTGCCAGGAGGTTGCTGACCGTTTCTCCGCTTCCTCCGAAGTCCTCGACGAGAGCCTCCAAGCGCGCCGTCGGCGTGAGTGTAACCATCCTGCGAACGTCATCCGGAGTAACCGTCCGACGCACCGCAAACACAGCGAGCAGATAGGCGAGCGCGGAGTAACACGTCAGAAGGCGGCTGTGCTTTAGCTTGTAGTTCTTCAACTTTCGCTTTGCCTTCTTCTCCTCTGGCTCCTTTGCGGTTCTCGCTTCGTAGTTGACGCAGAACGTCCGCCAAATCCGCAAGATATCGTTGGCGAGGAACGCCGGGACAAAATCACTCTTGTGGTCTGCGAAGTCGCCCCAGTACGCCGTGATGACGTCGTTGATGGCCTCCCAATATACGTCCTCGCCGAGCAGCGGCTTGCTCTCCAGAAGCAGGAGGAGACGAGCGGTGAATGTGTTGCTTGCATCATCGTTTGGATGCCCGAGCGTCTTCACCAGCTCGTCAACCGTGTAATGAACGAGGTATTCGCCGTCGCCGGAGAACTCTTGAATGCGCAAAGCGCGGGTCGCCTCAATTAACTCAGCCTTCAAGCAGATTTCGTCGAGCCGACTCAGCGCCCGTCGCCGCTCGTGGCCGTGCAATGGATCCATCGTGCGCCCGACGATGAACAGATCCAGGTCGCTATGCGAGCTGGCTTCCTCGCGACCGAAGGACCCCGTCGCGTAGACGCACGCGAGATCTTTCGCTACCCTGTCCGCTTCCTCCAGCTTGGCCCGAAGCTGGCCTAGCCGCTTGCTCGTGTCTTGGCGCCGATTGTTCAGGTACGCTGTCACGGACCGGTCCACTCGAAGAGGTTCGCAAAGATCTCGGCCTGCTCTTTGGCATCATCGAGCGCGTGGTGAGTGTGTGCCCGGTTCGCGGAAAGACCAGCGAGGAGTTGTGAACGCCCCGCGTCTGCGATGGGGCGACGGGACTTGACCGCAAACGCCGTCTTGATATCGAAGCAACGCGAGTGCTCGAACGGCGAGCCGTGCTTCGAGAACCGTACGAAGTACCAGTGCAACCAGGCCCAATCAAAACTCAGTGGGTACGCGACGAGCACCGGATGCCCTCCAGTGGCCAGCGAGCGAATCCATTCGCTGGCGGCAGTCATCGCTAGCTCGGGAGCGTCACCTTCACGGATGAGCCGTTCGCGGTCGAGACCATTGACATTGAGCGCCTCCGGCTCGAACGAATCGGAGATCGGCCGCAGCTCTCGGTAAAACGAGCGATCGAGCGCCGCCGGACGCTCGAAGCGCGAGCCATCGAAGCACCCGGCGTAGACCAGAGCGAAGGAGAGTAGCGAGTACGGTCCGGGAATCGGCCCGTCTGTCTCGACGTCGGCTGAGAAGTAAACGTCCACTCGTCTTTCCCTAGCTCGTTTGGGGCTCTGTGGAGCGTTGGACGCGCTCACGCCAACGTCGAGCCTCACCGACTCGAGACGCAGCGGAAGCGGGGACGTATCAGCCGAAAGAGATGATGAGGAGCCTTCACTCACGCCGAAGATGCTGCCAGGGGTTTGACCGAGCTGACAAGCCAAATGCTGAACATATGTTAAGCACAAGTTATCCCTAGGCGACGGTGGGTGGGCCTCGAATTGGGCCACCGGCGCCCATCGAACGCCTTTTCGCGTTGTACGCTGTAGGTCATCGCTCGAATCATCCCGAGGCCGGCCTCGCGGTGAACCGTTCTAAGCCAGCGATCGCGCATCTCGAAGGATCGAGCCCTGCTCTCCCCTGAGCGCCTCGCCGGCACTTGGGCCGACGACCGTTCGTTGGGGAGCTCGCCACTCGTCAGCTGAGTTGGTCTGGATTTGGCAGCGGGCGCTCGGCGCCTCGGCGCACGCATCTCTGGCTCACTCGCGACCCGTTAGCTATTCGTCCCGCAGCGCCGGGCGCAGCAGGCACCCGGCACCTCGGTTATCGAGGACGTTACAGCCGCTGCGCTGCCTGCACCACCGCTTCCGCGGTGATGCCGAGCTGCTTCATCACGGTGCCACCGGGCGCCGAGAGCCCGAAGCGGTCGATGCCGACGACGGCGCCGTCGAGCCCGACGTAGCGGGCCCACGTGGCAGACACGCTGGCCTCGATGGCGACGCGGCGGCGGCATGACTTCGGCAGCACCTCTTCGCGATAGGCGGCGGGCTGGCGATCGAAGCGCTCGAAGCAGGGCAGGCTGACGACGCGCGTGCCGGGCCCGAGCTTCTTGGCGGCCTCGAGCGCGTGCTGCAGTTCGCTGCCTGCCGAGAGCAGGATGGTCTCCAGCTTGGCCGTCTCGCGCTGGGCGATGTAGCCGCCGCTGAGCACGCCCTTGCGCCGGGTCTCGACCGGGATGTCGCCGAGCAGCGGCACCGCCTGGCGCGAGAGGGCGAGCAGCGTGGGGCCGTCGGTGCGCTCGAGCGCGGCGACGAAGGCGCCCGCCGTCTCTTCGGGGTCGGCGGGGCGCACGACGTCGAGGTTGGGGATGAGCCGCAGGCTCGGCACGGTCTCGACGGGCTGGTGGGTGGGGCCGTCTTCTCCCACGCCCACGCTGTCGTGCGTGAACACGTAGATGACGGGCAGGTGCCCGAGCGCCGCCAGGCGGATCGAGGCGCGGCAGTAGTCGGCGAAGACCAGGAACGTCGCGCCGCTCGGGCGGAAGATGCCGTCTGCGGCGATGCCGTTGAGGATGGCGCACATGCCGTGCTCGCGGATGCCGAAGCGGATGTTCCTGCCGGTGTGGTGGCCCGGCTTGAAGTCGTCGTCGCCCGTCTTGAGATCGCCGATGTAGTTGAGCGTCGAGCCGTAGAGGTCGGCGCTGCCGCCGATGAGCAGCGGGGTGATCTTGGCGAGCGGCTGCAGCACGTCTTGCCCGGCCTTGCGCGTGGCAATCTTGCTGTCGGCGGGGAACGGCGGCACCGCCGCGAGCAGCGAGGCGACGTCAGCCGTCTTCTGCTTCGTGTCCTTCGGCAGCGTGTGACCGTGGGCGCGCGAGACGGCGAGCTCTTCGGCGAGCTTCGGATTCTTTGCCTTCCAGGCCTCGAACTTCTGGCTCCAGGCGGAGTATTCGGCGGCGAGCTTCTTGCGGTGGTCCGCGAAGTAGGCGCTCACCTCGGGCGCCACGTAATAGGGCGCCTCGGGCAGGCCGAGCCCCTTGCGCGCGGCGGCCGCGAACTTGGCGCCGCCCTCGCCGTGCGCCTTCTGCGTGCCCTCGACCTCGGGGATGCCCTTGCCGATGAGCGTCTTGGCGATGATGGCCTGCGGCTTGCCACTGCCCGCCTGCTTGGCGCGCACCAGGGCGCCTGAAAACGTTTCCAGGTCGTTACCATCGACGGTCTCGACGTCGAACCCCATCGCCTCCAGGCGCTTGGCGGCGTCCTCGCTCTGCGTGTCCTTCGCCATCGCGTCGAGCGTGACCGCGTTCGCGTCATAGATGAGGATCAGGTTGTCGAGCTGCTGGTGGCCGGCGAAGGCGAGCGCTTCCATCGCGACGCCCTCCTGCATGCAGCCGTCGCCCGCGAGCACGACCACGTGGTGATCGAAGATGGCGTGCTCCTTGGTGTTGAAGCGCGCCGCGGCCATCTTCGCCGACACGGCCATGCCGACGGCGTTGCCCACGCCTTGCCCGAGCGGGCCCGTCGTGGTCTCGACGCCGCTCGGCGCGTGCGTGATCTCGGGGTGACCGGGCGTCTTCGAGTCGAGCTGGCGGAAGCGCTTGATCTCGTCGAGCGTCATGTCGGCGTAGCCGGCGATGTGCAGCCAGGCGTAGAGGAACATCGAGCCGTGGCCCGCCGAGAGCACGAAGCGATCGCGATCGAGCCACTCGGGGTGCTCGGGGTTGTGCCGCAGCTCGTGTCCGAACAGGACGGCGCCGATCTCGGCGCAGCCGAGCGGCAATCCCAGGTGGCCGCTCTGGCTCGCGTGGACGGCGTCGATGGCGAGGCCGCGGGCGGTGGTGGCGGCCTGGGCGAGGATCTCTTTCTTTAGCGCGGGCATGCTCGATTTTCCTTCGTGGTTCTCGAGGGGCGAGCTTCCGCTCTCGCGCGGCGTCGAGGCAAGCGCGGAGTGGTGCCTGCGGCTCGTCGCTGGCGCCGTTCGGGCGAGGGCGCGCGCGCCGTACGCGGCGAGCGCCTCTGCCTCAGCCCGCGCCGCGCGCTCGCGCCACGCTGATTTTGCGGCATTTTTACCGCGCCTTCGTGCTCGCCCCTCGGCACGCGAGGGGGGGACATCGGGCGCGGTGGAGCCCTCGCACACTCGGCGCGCGCCGATGTCCCAGCCGGCCAAGAGCGAACATCGCGACGGGCCAGCGGCGCTCTCTAGCCCGGGTAGCTCGATCCCCAGAGCTGTTCCTGCTCGGAACGGAGCCGGCTCGGAAGCGCGCCTCGCGGGAGCTCGTCTCGAACGCGCGCCGCGTCGCACCGTTCGCGCCGTGCTCACCCTGCCCGACCCACTTGCGGCGCCTGCCCCGGCTCCACCCGGAGCTGGGTCTGTTGGGGCCTGCTCACGCCGCAGTGCCTGCCTCGGGAAGGGGCCATGCGACGGCCATCCCTCCCCGTCCGGGACGGCGGACACGCTCCTCGGTGGTCGCCGCGCGTGAGCGCGAGCACCGGGTCGAGCGACGGGGCTCGTCCGTCGCGCCGAGACGCGTTCGCGAGCTGAGGCTCAGCGAGCTCGGCACAGGGGGTCCGGGAGGAGCCGTCAGTCGACCGCGCGCGCCAGCGCCAGCGCGTCGATGCCATCGAGGAGGCGCTCGAGACCAAACTCGAACATGCCCTCGAGATCGAGACCGGGTTCCTGGAACTCCCCGGCAGCCAGCATGCCAGCGAGCGCCGGATAGCGCGGGCTGCCGGCGACCGCCCGCAGCATGCTGCCGAAATTCCGGGCCCACTCCTCGGAGGCCTTGGCGCCGACCATGAGCTGCGCGGACGCGCGAAAGTGGCCGTCGACGAGCAGCAGCAGCGCCATCTTTTCGCTCGCCGAGAATGGCAGCCCCGCGAGGCACTGGAGGCCCGCGTCGAGCCAACGCGCCCAGTTCGGGCCGGCGGAGGCGCGCGTGCTGATGATTTCAAAAAGCCAGGGATGCCGACGCACCACTGCCAGATTGGCGCGCGCCCACGCGGAGATGTCCGCTCGCCAAGTCATCTTCGATGGTTTCGGCGGCCGCCCCATGACGCGATCCGCAGCCAGATCGACGAGCGCTCCCTTGCTGGGAACATAGCGGTAGATCGCCATGGTGGTAACGCCGAGCCGCTCGGCGACCGCCGCCATCGTGAGGGCCGCCAACCCTTGCCGATCGGCGATGTCGACACCCGCATCGACGACGTCGCCGAGGCGGAAGGCGGGCTTCGGCCCGCGCGTGACGGGCTCGCGCCCGCGCCAGAGCAGATCAAAGCTGGCCCCCTCGGGGGAGTCACCAACGGAAGCTCGCTTTTTCATCGAAGGGTCGCCCGGAGGTTCGCGCGCACTGGACGACAGATCGGCCCGGCTATAAACTGTATATCCAATACACAGTTTAGACCGAGGACGCGATACATGGAAGAGCTGGCGATACGCAGGATTACGGCGGCAGCGGGGCTCCTCGCGGGGGTCACCACGCTGACGAGCATTCCCCTTTATTTCACCCATCACGGCGCGCCGCCGGTCCAGAACGTGCTGACGCGAGATCTGCTCGCCCTCCTCACTTGCTGCGGAATGCTCGTCTTCGTGGCCGGCTTCAGCCATCTGGCCCGGCGCGGCAGTCCTGCGGCGGAGTTCGGTGCGCTGCTCGCCTCGGGCTCCGGCTTCATCTTCATCGGAGTCATCTTCGTCAGCATTTCACTGGAGGCCGGCGTGGTGTTCGGCGCTCCCGATGGCTCGCTCGACCCCACCATCGATGGTCCGCTCGCCCACGCGAACATGCTGGCGCACGGCCCCATCAAACGTCTGCTCACGGCGATCTATCTATTGTCCGCGGCTCACGCCGGGCACCGCGCAAGGCTGCTGCCGAACTGGTTGCGCAAGGCCGCGCATGTCATCGCCCTCATCAACCTGGCGTTCGTCCCATCCCTCTATTTCGGCACCGACCCCACGAATTTCTATTCCGTTCACGGCTGGGCCAACGCGGCCGTCACCGGCAGCCTCATCATCTACTGGCTCATCGCAGCGAGCATCGTGCTGCTCCTGCCGCAGCATGCGGGGCTCCGCACCGCTCGCGCCAGCGGCTGAGCCGTCGTCGGCGCGCGCGTCGAGGGCGCCCGAGCCCTGCCTCATCGGTACGGCCAGCCAGCGATGAACGCGGTCAGTTCTACGCGGGTGGCCTCGTGCCTGCGTCAGTTCTACGCGCCGCAGCGGCCGCGGCATATGCCTTGCTGCACCGATACCGTGCGCGCTCGACTGGCTCGACTGTGCCACGTGCCGCCGCACCGGGAGTCACCGACGCCAGTGCGGCCTTTGACGGCCACGTCGTGGCTCGGGGCGTGGGCAGCTTGCCCGGAGGCATGACGGAGTTGCCTTGGGGCGCGGCCAGCGCGGGCGAGCGCAACGGCGATCAGCTACCAGCAGATCTACGGAGAGTGTAGCGACATCAGGACACCGATGAACTCGTTCACCGCGATCCTGGCGTCAGACGCGCCGTGAGCACTGCTTGTCGGCGCTGACACCCAGTGGGAACGCTTGGCCCGATGCGATCAGTGCACGCCGAGCGCTGGGCGCCCCCGTGCGAGCGGCGCGCACGCCACGCCAGCGCGACCAGCAGGGCCGCCGACGCTGGCACCGCACCGCCGTTTGCTCCGAGACCTGCGGGCGTGAACCGGCAGCCGCCTTCGGTGCCGGCGCCGGGATGCTCGACGCGGAGGTCGGCCTCAGCGATTTGCAGGCGCTGCGCTGATCTGGCCGAGCACCGAGCCCGCGCCGCGGGTGACGGCGAGATCGCCGAGCGACACGATGCCCACCGGCGCGCCTTGCAGATCGACGACCAGCACCCGGCGCAACGCCTTGCTCTGCATCAGCTGAATCGCGCTCTCGACGTCGTCTTCGGGCGACACCGTGGCCAGCTCCTTCGAGCAGATGCCGGCGACCGGGGCGATCGCGGAGTTCAAGCCCTGGGCCACGGCGCGGATCGCGATGTCCCGATCCGTGACGATGCCGTAGGGCTTGCCGTCTTCCTCGACGATGACGGCCCCCACGTCGCCGTCGCGCATGCAGCGCGCGGCTTCTTGCACGGGCGCCGTGCTCGACACCTTGATGGGCGGCTTGCGGATCAGCTCTCGAACGGTGGTCATGACGTCTCCTGATGGCAGCCGGGGCGCGCTGCCCCAGCCGAGTCGTTGGCCCCGACGGGCGTGAGAGTGTGACCAGGATGCAATCGGCATGCCTCCCGTCGGGGGCGATGCGCCCCGATGAAAAAGGACGCCCGCCGGAGTGCGGGTGGCTCCGGCGGGCGCCGAGGATTCGAGCTCGTGGGCTCCACGAGCTCAGGAACGGTCACGAGGCGAGAGCGTGCGCCTCGCTGCGCGCCACCTCTTCGGAGGCGACCAGCACGTCACCGACCTCGAACTGATCGAAACCGGCCAGCACCAGGCCAAACTCCAGGCCGCTCTGCACTTCGCGCACGTCGTCCCGGAAGCGGCGCAACGAGGCCACGCCGCCTTGCCACACCACGTCGCTCCCGCGCTCGACGCGAACCCGAGCCCCGCGCCGGAGCACGCCGTCGACCACCCGCGCGCCGGCAGCCCGGTGTGCTCCCGCCGCGAACACCTGGCGCACCTCGGCACGACCGATCTCCTGCTCGGTCGTGGGCGGCGCGAGCCGCTGAGTGATCAGCCGCTGCACGTCATCGGCGAGCTCATAGATGAGCCGATACTCCCGGATCTCGACGCCGAGCTGGCGAGCGAGCGTACGGGCGCGCGCCACCACCTCGACCTGAAACCCGAACAGCCGCGCCGAGGCGGCCGCGGCCAGCTGCACGTCGCTCTCGGTGATGGCGCCCACGCGCGCATGCACGACGTCGACCTCGAGCGCTGGCGACGACAGCCCGCCGAGCACGCTTCGCAGCGCGTCGACCGAGCCGTCCGTGTCGGCCTTCACGACGAAGGGCAACACGGGGGCTCGCGGGCGCAGCGCCCGCGCGAGATCGATCGGGGTCGCCTTCGCGAGCGGAACGGCCGGCGCCTGCTCTCGCCGCGCCGAGACGATCTGCTGCGCCGCCGCGCCGTCTTTCACGACGACCGCGGCGTCGCCCGCGCGGGGCAGCTCTTTCAGGCCGACCACGACCACCGGCGCCGAAGGCCCTGCCTGCACCAGGCTCCGGCCCCGATCGTCCAAGAGAGCGCGCACCTTGCCCCAGGTGTCGCCCACCACGAGCACGTCGCGCGCGCGCAGCACGCCCTCCTTGACCAGCACGGTCGCGAGCGGACCGCGCGCCTTGTCGAGGCGAGCCTCGATCACCACGCCGCTGCCCGCGCCCTCGACCGACGCCTCGAGCCCCAGCATCTCGGCCTGCAGCAGCACCTTGTCGAGCAGATCGTCGATGCCCTCGCCCGTGCGCGCCGACACCTCGGCCACCAGCGTGTCACCGCCCCAGGCCTCCGGCACCAGCCCGACGTCGCTCAGCTCGCGCCGCACCCGTGCCGCGTCGGCGCC
>Ga0247763_1001210_pt1 | contig 15045 bp, 21 predicted proteins | sample UWRJL141409B4_FD_179926 | JGI IMG/M metagenome (GOLD analysis project Ga0247763, IMG submission 179926) | Plant litter microbial communities from Arlington Agricultural Research Station in Wisconsin, United States - UWRJ-L141-409B-4 | ecosystem: Environmental > Terrestrial > Plant litter >...
AAGCATTGGTTCCAATCCCTAAATGGGTATCGACTGTTGATACGCTGCGTTGGTGGACGGGACGGGCAAAGGTGTCCCGCCCTACCTAATGTTTTAAAACGTGTGCTCAATCCTGAAGGCATTATTTTTCTGGAAGCCCCGGGGGGGGGGGAGGAAAGAAACGATTGCCGAAGGGGGCAAATATGCAAGCGACTTTTCTTCCTGTGAATGATCTCCATTCCGATCGCCTTCAGATCATAGGGTATGTGTGACATCGAGAATGGGGGTCTATCATAATATGTATTGCAATATGATTCTTTTCCTTCCCCTTGGCTTGGTGATGATGTGAAGGATCCGCTGTGGGATCGTCATTCCTGCCGTGGATATCGTAGGTGGGAGTGGATCACTTTCGCTGTGTCACTATACACTGCATCGCTGGGTCATCCAGTCAGCGATTTCGACTTTTTTTTTCTGGTCGAGCATGCACTCCCTTGCACCAACCCGATTAGGACACCGCAACTGAAATGGTTTTTCTCAGGGAGACTCGAACTGGAAGCGCCTCCTTCCAGCCTCGTCGCCAGCAAACCCAACCAATGCTTCACGGCCATCACCTTTGGCGCCCTTTGCATTCGCGGCGGCGAAAAGAAGCAGAAGAGAATAGAAGGAGGGAAGGGCGACCCAGCTCGGGCGAGGCCAGACCTGGCCAGGCCCAGTCCTCATGAGGCAAGTACGGCCAGGTTTTTGTCGGGCAGCTGTAGTTCATTCGGCCGCAGCCCTTTTTGTTCCTTTCCATTAAATTGTGGCTCGTCATGGCCGAGTGCCGCTTTGGGTTCACTCGCTTCGCAAGCTTGCAGGGTGGGCTTTTTCCCTGCACACCTTCACGCCCCCCTAACTTAGTAGAGTATTTACAGGCTAACGAAAAGAGGCTCGTACCCTTGCTGGTTCTTGTGTGGGCTCGGTCGATTGGCATGGGGCGTTTCATCTAGAATCGGGGGTTCTCTCTCCAGACCGCATCGGTAGCCAACCGGGCTGCGAGGGCGAGCCTCATATGGATGCAATCTCGGCGCTTTATTGCGACCGTGACCGGCCGTGCGGGCGATGATGGGGAACAGACGGGGTGTGATGTGACGGACGGGTAGGCTGTGTGGAGAGAAATGTAAAATTTACCGTGTTTCCACGCTGTGAGGATATATACATATGTATGGGGAAGGAGACACAGGAAAACTTACCGTAAATGCATCATGTGTCTCGCTAAAAAACATTCCTCCACATGCTTTCTCATAATGCTCTGTAGGGTGAGAAATGACATCGGGTGCCGGCTAACTGGGGTGAGGCATCGCCTCCCGCTTGTCCTTTTGTTGCGGCCGAGGTGACGTGGTGGTGAGGATGAAGTACGGTGGTGTCGGGATTCCAGAAGTGCTTGTTTCGCTGACCAACAAAGCGACCGCAAATACACTAGGCGGGAAAGCCTCCCATTGTCCTCGGTTTGGTGGGTGTATATTTTATCAGGCAGGAACCTTGGAACATTGACAGGCTGGTGGTGCCTTCCTCATGGTCGCCCGAGATTTGCGCTTATTCCTCACCCGCGCGGTGGGGAACTGGAGGAGAGAAGAGGAGTCGTGCCGCCACATCTGGGCATTCCATGGTCGTGATGCACCCTCATTATTTTTCCGATGGCAAGAACTGTCTCTAACTACTCGGGTGCCGCCCTTGCGCAACACCCGCACACGCACTATCGAGCCCCCCAATTACGGGCCTCCACCTCATTTACGACAAGAATGCGCTTTTGCGCGGTCGCTGGCGTTGGTGCGGGCTTGGGCTGGGTGGAGGCACGGGACGAGGAGAGTTTCGTCCCCGTTCGTCTCTGTCTGGCCTGGTGCTGGGAATGCGGGCGGAGATGCATGGGGTGGGAGTCGTCAGGCTGCCAATGCCAGACGCTAAAAAGAAATGGCGTTGCCGCTTGCTCCGGAAACGCCCCTCCCACCCTGGGCGTGTGGCTTTCGGCTCTGACTGTACTGATTCGTACCCGGTACAAAGTCGACCCTGGGAACAGCGAGGAGGGGCCTTGCGATGGGGGGTGGGGAGATAACGGGGGAGGGGCCAAGAAGGAAGCATGTCAGTGACCAGCCAGGGACGGCTGCTTTTTGAGCGGCTGCCCGCCTCTTCCTCCCAGCCCGGATCCCAGCTCGGGGAAACAACGCACGCGCTTCCACACGCCGCAGACACATCACACACCCGAGTTGGGATGAAACGGTTCCATCATCTTGCACAATGTTTCTGCATAACTCGAACTGGCGTCTCTGTTATTTCGACTTCAGAGTTACCTCAAATGCTCCTCTGGTGTGGCTTTCCACAGTAGTCGCCCACCGGCGTGGTAGTGTATGAGTTCCCTAAACGGGGTATCCAGCAAAAGACGCCCACAGGAGCAAGCCACACGCCGCACCCGACCACGACGGCGTGGGCTTGGGGTTGATGCAAGATATGGAACGAATGAAGGTCAATATAAACCGAACTTCATTGTGTGATTTACTCATGGCACAGTCGCATTCCGAGGACCGGCTCCAAGATTTCAACAATCCCTGGACACGATTAACCACGCCACGATAAACCTCTGTTGGCTAGGCTAGCTATTAGGATTTACGCGGGGGATGTAGACACGTCCGGGTGAAGACTGACCGGTGTCGTTGCCCCAATCCAAGTGTCCCGGGAGGTCTTTCCGGGACAGTTGGAGGTTGCCCCCATCCTCCAACGCATCCATGGATATCTAAGTCATGAGTAAAATAGCAGGCAAGACACGGTACACACTTCAAAATCGCACATGAGCATACTGTGTTCCGATGTATTAGATGAAAATTTCAGTATCATAGTCTACATATATGTATATGCAAACTAAGAAACCGGCAGCGTATTCCAGGCTCATCTTCCCGTCTTTAGGTTAGCCCTCCGTTCTGTGGGGATTACTTGAAGGCACCATGTTCCACCTCAACTTGTCTCGATTATTGTGGGCCAAAGTCGTAACCTGGAGCCCGTGACGATGCGGCAAAGAGCCCGAATCGCGATCCCGGATGCAAAACGTAATTATCTCAAATGTTGAACGATGGGCAGCCGCCTCGGGGGTCATACCCGTCGCGCGATGAAGAAATCCGAGAAACAGGACGATAACCCAGAGGAGTTCAGACGGGCTTCTCGGTGCCTGACCGAGGTGATGATCCCAAGTTTCTCGCGGCCACTGAGAACTTCAGCGAACCTGGTGATGATTTATTCGCGGTAGGCACTCCATATTGTGATTGCTGTTGGTGGAGTCGCAGTACCGGAAAACGCACAGGTTGGTAGAAGGCAGTCATGTAAATTGTTAGAGGACCCCTGTCAAGCAACGCACATGAACCGGGGGCTAATCATCCACTTTTTTGACAGGCATGCTCCTGTCCCGCACCCGCCGGTAAGGTGGCGCAAGTCGGCTGGAAGTAGAGTACATGCCCAGTACGCTGCTGTTTCCCACATTTAAAAGCGGGGCTGGTTTCGTGGGTTAGGGGAGTTGAGCTGAAGCAAGAGGCAGAGACTGAAGGTCGTGCCTACCTACCCATGGCTGAGATTTCTTCGCCCCGGGACGCATTTTCTCCTCCCCTTTCGCTTTCCCTTCCGAGCTCCTGGCCTCCCTCGCTCGACAGACGTACTCTGCGATCCCGTCGGGGACCACCGCCTCGACCCAACCCATTGTTTATCAATTCATTGCTCATCCCATCTGCCCCCTAATTGGGGACAATCGCCGAATCGCGTTTTTTGCCGCCGTTATTTGTTATGATCTAGTACATGTAGAGACGAAAGTCGGGATCGCACAGGCGAGCCGGTCACCTCAGCTATTCGAACAACTCCTCCGCTACCTCACTTCGGTCCTACCAGCAGAGCGAAGCCGCCGTAGTTTCAAAGTTTGCCGACAGTCTCCAGCGCTGTATTATTTTCAAACGGTCGCAGCTGAGGCTGGGCCTCTTCTTCCAAGGATCGTCGCGGACCTTTCAAATTACCGAGTCCGGAGCGCAGGCTGTCTGCGCAGCGCGCGCCCAGCACAATGGCGAACCACCACCCCAACCATCCCTCCCCTCCGATGCAGATGCAGATGCAGATGCATCATGGCCCTCCTGGATCGCAGGGTCCCCCTCCGGCGCCACCACCGACGTTTGCCCAAACCCGAGCCGCCCTTTTGCAGATGAACGAGTTGGTCTGGATTGGGATTGGTATGTTTGCATATCTCACTGGCCCAGACGCGGCTTAAAAACATCTATGTTTACCATCAAACTGTAGGCAGCCTGGCCGAGACAATGAACACCGGTAACGGCGCTGCCCACCTGGATGATGCCATATCGGCCTACGAACAAGCGCTGCGTGCCAACCCGAACTCGATCCCCGCCATGAATGCCATCAGCCTCATCCTTCGAACCAAGGAGGACTTTTCCAAGGCTGCTGAGTATTTGCAAGCGATCATCAAACTAGATGCCAGGAACGGCGAAGCATGGGGCAGCCTTGGTAAGTGGCGTAGAATAATAACCCCCCCCCAAAAAAAAAGGAAAAAGGAAGGCTCACAGATTCTGTTCAGGACATTGTTTTCTTATGATGGATGACCTTCAGCAAGCTTATAGCGCATACCAGCAGGCTCTTGTTAATCTCCAGAACCCCAAGGTAAGTAATTGCCATTTAACTCTAATGCGTGGGGTGACTAAAACTCTCCCCCGCAGGAACCAAGGCTCTGGTATGGAATCGGTATTCTATATGACAGGTATGGGTCGCTTGAGCACGCCGAAGAGGCCTTCTCTCAGGTGATGCAGATGCAGCCTGACTTCGACAAGGCCCATGAGATCTACTTCCGTCTGGGTATAATCTACAAACAGCAGCAGAAGTACAACCAATCCCTTGAGGTATGCTTAATGCGGCGTCGTTCTAAGTCATCCACGAAACGCTAATACATCATCAAGTGCTTCAAGTATATTGTCAACTCGCCTCCCGAGCCTCTAACCGAAGAAGACATCTGGTTCCAAATCGGTCATGTGCATGAACAACAGAAAGATGTGTGTTTCGCCAACTTGACATCCTGAGAAGTGAATCTAACCTCTCCATAGTTCGATAGCGCCAAGTCAGCTTATCTCAAGGTTCTCGATCACGCCCCAAGGCATGCTAAAGTACTCCAGCAGCTTGGCTGGCTTTACCATCAGCAGAGCAGTAGCTTCTCCTCACAAGAGAGGGCCATTGACTACCTCGAAAAATCCGTGGAGGCCGATAACAACGATGCCCAGTCGTGGTACCTCCTTGGTCGATGCTACATGTCCCAGCAAAAGTATCCGAAAGCATATGAAGCTTATCAACAAGCCGTGTACCGTGATGGTAGGAACCCCACGTTCTGGTGCTCTATTGGTGTGCTATACTACCAAATCAACCAATACCGCGATGCGCTTGACGCTTACTCGCGAGCTATCCGGTTAAATCCCTTCATCTCGGAGGTCTGGTATGACCTTGGCACTCTAGTAAGTTTTCATGCATTCGATCATATTGTCATTAGCCACTAACGGGGCCTGTAGTATGAGTCGTGTAACAACCAAATCAGTGATGCTCTAGATGCCTACCAGAGGGCCGCGGAACTTGACCCCGCCAACCCGCACATCAAGGCCAGGCTCCAGCTTCTCCGCAACGGCCAAGCCAATGGTGTTCCTCCGACTCAGGCGCCAATGCCCACCGACGTTCACCCGCAAGCTTATCAAGCTTCTGGAGCAGTTGGACCTCCGGGCCCGCAGTGGGCTGGCTCCGGTCCAGCCCCGGCGCCTCAAGGAGCCCAACCTTTGCTTGGATCTGGAGCCGCCGGACCCGGCCCAAGTGGCTGGGGAGGTCGTATCTCGGAGATCAACCCCCCTCCCCAACCCCCGAACCCTTATGCCTCAGACAGGGAGCCGTTCCGAGGACAAGCCCCCCCTCTTCCACGCCAGCCAAGCCCAAGGCCAGAGCAGCAGATGAGGCCATACCAGGATAACCGAGGACCCGACCAACTCCGGCGTGGACCTTCGCCTCCCCCTTCACACTATGCGGCGCCACCGCCTCCGCCGCCACCTCAGCAGCAGGCCCAGCCACCGCCTCCCGCTCCTGGCCCTCCTCAGAGAATCAGGAACCCCAACTACGGTGGTGCTCCGGTCCCTGTCCTTCAGCAGCAGAATTCGGCTCCTCCCCCACCAAATGGCCCTCCTCCCCCTGGCCAGCCGCCCCATATGGCCCCTTACCGTCCCGGGAGCCCGAGAAACGAGGGGAGACCGCCGATGCACGATGCGCGGATGCCCTCGCCCAAGTCGGCGTACCCGCAGCACCAACCTCCTTACCCGGCCCATCCTGATGCTGGCCCTAATGGGCCAGAGCCAGGTATGCAACATCCTCCCCAGCAGGGCATGCCCTCGGACCCCTCCATGCATCGGGATCATGATCCGCGGCCGCCGTCGGTCGGCCCCAAGAGACTCCGTGAGTGGGAGGATGACCGCGATGTGAAGAAGCCTAGCACCGAGGAAACTCGTGCCCGCATGGATGACATGCGCCATCGTCGTCCTTCAACGCCGCCTCGCATGGAGCCATACCGTCGCAACTCGTCTGAAGCTCGCCGTTTTGACGACCGGCGAATGGAGGATGCCCGCCGTGCTGAGGAACAGCGACGTGTAGAGGATATGCGTCGCGCCGAAGAGCAGCGTCACCCTAATGAGGCTTATCACCCCTCTGAAGCGGCCCACCACCCTCAATCGCACTCGGTTCCTGCACACCTGCCTCCAATGCAGCAAGCGCCAATGCAGGGTCACATCCACGAAGGCCAAGGCCCCCAGCAGGGCCCAGGGCCCAAGGACTACCCACAACCCGAAGAAAGACGGATTGACCAGCCCCCAGCTTCACACCCTCCCATCACAAATCAGCCCGAGAGGGCGGGTCGCACGATTGACGTGGACGAGGATTATGACGACAGCGGCGAGGAGGACAAGAAGGGAGGTATCCTCTCCGGGGGTGCGTCAGGTCCCGGATCTGCTTCCAGCGACCTGAAGAATGGAGCTCCTCCGAGCGCAGGTCTCAATGGCATAATGGGACCAAAAGTGGAAGGCAACTAGTACTCGGGGAGAGCTGTTCTCTCCACTCTACTTTTGCGCTCTTGTCTTTCCAGCCTGTGGCGGTATTCTCTTTGTGGGGTTTCTCGTCTACTCATACACGTTCTGGTACTCACGCGAGTTGAGGTTTTCATGACTTCGCATCGCGAAAAATGTAGTGTTGTAACTGGTTTTTGCTTTGTATTCACATTAGCGGCTAGTCATCCTGTTGATTCCTTGTCAGAATTTGTTGGTGCCTCAAGCGCGATACTTTATTGTTGTACGTTCCAAAAAGGTATCAAAATCAATGGCTGGTGGGAGATAGAGCGTTAGGATGGGTGTGGGAACCGTGGAGGAGGATGTCGGAGTTTGCGCGAACAATGTATATTCCTAGGTAGTTAATTTTCACCAAATGACTTATGAATCATATTGTTCTTGGTCCCACTGCGCATGAATATCTGGCATGAAGCCTCCCCCATCATCATCGCTCTCCTTCTCAGCTACGTATCTGATTCTCGCTGTCTCTCTCGTTACTATCGCTGTCTTCGCTGTCTTCACTGTCTTCACTGTCCTCCTCCTCGTCATCACTGCCATCTTTTTCCGCACGAGCGACGGCTTCATCCATCGCCAAACTAACTCGACGAGCTACCTCGGTACGCTCATCATCGGTGAGCATCAAGGGCGATTCAAAGCCGTGATCAACAATCCACGATTCAACCACGTTCATATCTGCCGTCCCGAAGTGAGTAGCCAGAGCAAGCAGCATGCTCTTGCGCATGTAGTTGCCTGGGGTTGGGAAAGGCCTTTGCTGGTAGTACCGAGCCCAAACGTCCTGCCATCCCTGACGTTTGACATCTTTGATGCGGATCAATGCCATAATAAAATGGAAGTACATAAAGCGAGAGACAGGCCGCTTGTTGTTGCGGAATTTCAGCTCCTTTCCATCCAAGTCTCCGCCAATCTCTTCCGGACGGTTGTAGGGCGAGTTTCGGATGTCAGAGGAGATGACATCTACTTTCCAGCGCGTGATAGGGTTTTCCTTCGCATCAACCGGCACGATAAGAAGATGGTAGGTGTCAAACCACTGCTCAATCTGTCCTAACAAAAGAAGGGAGTTTCCTGCCTGTCGGAGTGATGGTGCTCGGCTACCGAATACAATCTCACCAATGTCGTCGCTGTCGAGAAAAAATGGTACGATATGCGCAGCTGTGACCAACTTCGCAGCCCACCAAGAGCCAGTAACGTGGCACCAAACTAGGCCACTGTCTTTCGCGCCCTTGCCATTGCTGACCTCGCCTTCGTAATACGCTTTCGCGTCTGAGCGAAAGGAAGAAGGCTGTTTTTTAGTCTTTTCAAGACCATCGCACTTTTTGTAAAGTGCTAAGAGACACGCAGAGGTACTACCAGCACGTGGATCCAGCAACCGTACAACACCAGAATCTTCAAAACGTGCCTTCTTCAGATTCTGTCTCCACAAATCATCGCCAGCAGAGAGATATCGGCGATCGGTATCTCGAAGTCGCTTTGTTGCTATGTTAGGGGGGATCAGGTTGGCATCTCGCTCTTCGATAATAATCTGTCGCTCTAGCTGAAACTCTTCCTTTTTCTTCAGCGCTAGCTCAACCCCCAATGACGCAAGCTCAAGGCCGGATTTCGCATCGGGCTCGTGTCGCTCTTCATCTGGATCGAGCTCGGGCTCCACCTTGCGAGAGAGGTCGTCAAAGGCCTTTTGCAGCTCGTGTGAAACTCTCCGTGCTTTCTCATGGTTGTCTCTCGCTCTCGACAGTGACAGTGAAAGTGATAATATGGCTGCTGACGGTGGGCCGTGCTTCGGCGAATCATCCTGCGAAGGATCCATGTTCTGCCGTGTTGATGAAGCAAAGGCGAGTGCGGGCCCTTTCAGGGCTTGTGCGATTAGGGCTCCACTCTGATTGGCCTAAGCTCTGGCCTCCGTTTTCTCACACAAAATTTCCACAAACCTCAAATTCCCAATCCCTCTTTTTTTCGAAGCTGAAGTTTGAATTAACCTCCAACATCCGTCGACCAGTCCTCAAATTCAACATCCGCCACCATGTCGCACAGAAGTGAGTGCATTCACTAATTGTTCATAACAGCGATTCTCCCTATCAGACAGGAGATCAAGCGAGTCGTCGACAGTTGTTGCGCCGTTTCGTTCATCCAGCCGCCAGTTTTCCTTAAATCGAATACCTCGACAAGAATAACTGCTTACAGAAATGCAGAATACGAGGCCCCTCGCCATGGTTCGCTGGCGTACCTCCCTCGCAAGCGCGCCGCGCGCCACAGAGGAAAGGTCAAGTCGTAAGTGAAGATTTGCGTTTTGCGCGCTCAGTTGCTGTCCCGCGAGTGATCGAGATCGCAAGCTGATATGTGTCTCTTGTGCAGGTTCCCCAAAGACGACCCGAAGAAGCCCGTCCACCTTACAGCCATGATGGGCTACAAGGCCGGCATGACCACGATCGTCCGCGACCTCGACCGTCCCGGCGCGAAGGCGAACAAGAAGGAGGTTGTTGAGGCTGTGACAATCATTGATACCCCACCTGTACGCACAACTCAGCCCGCTTGGCTCTCTTTGTGTCAATGGCTAACATCTTTTACAGATGGTGGTTGTGGGTCTGGTTGGCGTAAGTCATTGCTGTCCGGCTGAAGCCTGCAGACGCAACGAGGGAATTCTAACGAAAAGAAATTAGTACATTGAGACTCCCCGCGGTCTCCGTTCGCTTACCACCGTCTGGGCTGAGCACTTGAGCGATGAGGTCAAGCGCCGCTTCTACAAGAACTGGTACAAGAGCAAGAAGAAGGCTTTCACCAAGTACGCCAAGAAGCACTCTGAGAACAATGGCGCCTCGATCACACGCGAGCTTGAGCGTATCAAAAAGTATTGCACTGTCGTCCGTGTTCTCGCGCACACCCAGATCCGCAAGACTCCGTTGAAGCAAAAGAAGGCCCACTTAATGGAGATTCAGGTCAATGGTGGCTCCATTGCTGACAAGGTCGAGTTTGGCCACGGCCTTTTCGAGAAGCCCATCTCTGTCGATACCATCTTCGAGAAGGATGAGGTTATCGACGTGATTGCTGTTACCAAGGGTCACGGCTATGCTGGTGTCACCGCCCGTTGGGGTACCAAGAAGCTTCCTCGCAAGACTCACAAGGGTCTCCGCAAGGTCGCTTGTATTGGTGCCTGGCATCCTTCCCACGTCCAGTGGACAGTTGCTCGTGCTGGTCAGCAAGGTTACCACCACAGAACCTCTGTCAACCACAAGATTTACCGTATTGGCAAGGGCGATGCCGATGACAATGCCGCTACCGAGGTCGATATCACCAAAAAGAAGATCACCCCGTAAGTTACACCCGTCCCGAAAAGAGTATGCGTTGAAAGCTAATGAGCAGCAGCATGGGTGGCTTCGTCCGCTATGGTGAGATCAACAACGATTTTGTCATGGTCAAGGGCTCTGTTCCCGGCACTAAGAAGCGTGTCATGACACTCCGCAAGTCGATGTTCATCCACACGTCGCGGAAGGCTCTGGAGAAGGTCGAGCTCAAATGGATCGACACCTCGTCCGAGTTCGGTCATGGTGCTTTCCAGACACCAGCAGAGAAGAAGCAGTTCCAGGGCACGCTCAAGAAGGATCTTGCTGCCAGCTCTTAAGATGGCAGCTTTGCTTTTTCTTATATCGGGTATCGCATTTGGTGTCACGGCTCTTTGCTCTTCGGTTGGTTGGGAACGGGAATTCTACCTAGCATAGCCAGCCCAAAAACGGCTGCATGAAGAGGAATCGGAAAAATGAAACAACTGCGATATTGTGCTTGCATTTGATGTGTCTAATGACTTTTCATCTACTTCATCACCACCCAAGTACCGGCTGGCTGTCAGGAGCGGACTCGGCGTTGAATATTGAACCCCTCTCCGTGCAGTGGGGCAAGCTTGGTGCCCTTGGCTCGAAAGCGAGGTTACATCATCAATTACCCAACTCTGCCAATGCAAACGCCTGGCGGCAAGTTCGCCATGTTGGCACACATCATCCGAGCTCATCACCAGTGCTCCGTCAAATTCTTTAGGAAAAGCCTATCTAATAACTTACGTTCCATTCCAACTACCTCCTTTCAACATATTTCCGGCACCCCCTTGGTACAGATAGTACAAAACCTCTCCACGCCCAACACAACAGCTTTGGCGACTCGACGTCACGCAACTCAGGACTACACAGTCTGTCTCCTGCCTCACCACACACTTACAAGACAATTTGCCACCACCTCAAACCCGAAAATGGCTTCGGATGAAGATTACATGGCATTCCTCGACAATGCCAACAAGGACCCCTCGACCGGCTACCCAAAGACACAGACTGCAGCACGCGGGGCTCAAGCAAAGCCGTTCCGCGCGACAGAGCGGGGCGTGGAGATTCCGGAGCCGCTGCTGCGCGTCACGCGACATAAGGAGATGTTTTATACCAGCGATGCGGACGAGCCATTCGAGCCGGTAGCGCTGAGGTGGGATGAGAAGGGGAGGGGTTTGCCTGATGAAGGTTTGTTTTCTTCTGTTTTCTTCCCGGTAGGCTTACAATATGCCAAGAAGAGAGGCTAACAAATATGGGATGTGATGTACAGAGGAGTTCGCTACGTTGATCGACCACTGGGCGCCGGGCGAGGCGGAGATTGAGATTCTGGACCCAGTGGATTGGGACCGGAATGGGCAATATGGTGATATCATAGATGTGGTCAGAGAGGCGGGTAAGGGGAATGATGTGAGGGTTTACCGGGTTGGGAAGGGAGGCGTCAAAGCGGAGTATTGGGTGGTGACAACGGAGGGAAAGGGGAAAGAGGCGAAGTTGGTGGGAGTGAAGGCGTTGGCCGTAGAGAGCTGAGGCGTGATGTATAAAGGTGGAAGGGGGAAGGATCTTGGAATGGGTTTTGGGTCTGCCGGGGCGGGGGGCAAAGTCGCCAAGGGTGATGATGACGGTGGATATCTTTGGAATGTCTGGCCAAAGACTAGCTGCGGTTTGTCTTGCACCTGTCCTTGAAGTTATCACACTCGGGTTTATAACACAAAGCGGTGTAGTGACAAGTGAATGCAGCTCTCCGAGAGGCAGGGTCGGAGCCAGTGCAGGCTTATGTGCATGATACACAAGAGGCGTATCGGGATGAAATAAGCGCCAATCCTTGGACGTAGACTACCGAGTAAGGCGGCGGTGAAGGTAGGGTGCGTTGTCCTCAGAAGAAGGGCTACTAAGTAACGGCGTTAGGAGGAATTTCCCGCTGCGGGTTGGCTCACGGATGACTTTCAATCCTATGCTTGGCATGGTTGGGTGCTTCCAGTGGAAGCCACAGCACACACACCTCTTACAGAAGGCCGACGATCAGGTGCCAGCGAAATTTTTACCCTCCTTTCTAGAGGTATTGGTAGAAACAACCCGAGTCACCAAGCATCCTGCGTAGAAAGGTTACAGCGAGAGGTATCATGGCATACGGCTCTTGATGGCAACTGCCAAAGTACTCCGTATAGCTTTCTCTAGTTGGTGGCATCATAACAGGCCATGGGAGCCACCACGCTGAGAACAGCAATATCAAGGAGGAAAGATGGATGACTCGGGACGCTGCCGTGACCAGCTGAAAATGCCGCTGCATACCATGCTTTCATGTCTGCACTGCGGAGAGGAAGAAAAATGGACCGTGGCGTTTTGTGCGGAAGAGCAGGCTTGCGTTCTTAGATGCCCGCACTACAGAAGAGCGTTGGGCACACGGAATAATTGCAGCTTCTTGTTGGTGGATCGGCTGCCGGGCCGATGGACTGGCACCAGAAGATTGATATCGCACCATGCAAAAGGACGCAAAGAAATCCAGGTCGGGTTAGTATATTCGAGAGGGGAAATGCAACACGAGGTGAGTGAGGCTAGACAATTCTGTTAACAACGATGGCTGTGACGGGAGGCTGCATGGGCTTGTCAATTGGTCATGTCATGGATAGAGAGAAAAGAGAATATTCCCGATGACTAGACCCGTCCGGAACCGTTATTGGACTATCCTCTGCAGGAAGCCAAAACGTACCTTGCCCGGCTGTATGCATCGAATATTGAAAGGAGAAAGGAGGCAAGGGGAAGGAGAAGAACAAGAAGGAGATAGAGCAATGTTTTTACATGCACATGGCAAAAAGATCGGTGAAGGCTGTGGAGCCAAACTCGAGAGGCCAGTTGCAGCCGCAATCCGCAGCAAACAAAGAGAACAAGGACGGCGAGGGGACTCGAACAGAGCACAATAGCCCTGTTGCTAGGGTGGTACAAGACGGCGAGGATCCGATTCCTCCTCTTCCTCCTCCCATTCCCCGCCGAGAGGGACACTCTGGTGTTTGCCCCATGCGGCGTCATGCATTGCATATTCCATACCAGTGTCGCAGATGAAAAGTCCACTCAAGAGGGACAAACATGCGTGCATGGCGCGCTGTAACTGCAGCTGACAGAAAGAGCTCTCTTCGTTGCTCCTGCCCCGCCACTCTGCCGAACTGAATGGACTGGTTCAACACTACGAGCACCCCTTCATATCCTCACGGCTTTGGGAAAAAAACAAAACAAAAAAACAAAAAAAGGGCATTCAAGCTTCCGCATGTTTCAAAGAATTAGAGAGCCGTATAAGGAACCCGTCTCCTCTCACGCATCTTTTGATTTCCAGAGCTTAATTCCTCCTCCTCGTCTCCAAGTAAAGGACTCCTCAAGGGATTCAACAAGCAGGAATTGAGTTCAGCGCTAGTGAACTAGCACTACTCCACACAGTCCAACCGACTACCCACACATTACTGGTGACCGGTCTGGCCTTCTTTATCAATAAAGAGCTATGTCATCCAGCGGACCCTCACCGTCGTCGGCGGCCTTCCGGGGTTCAGCCTACTCTCAATCACGCCAGGCCTCGTACATGACCGACGGCTCACCATCCGACTTAACCATGGGAGAAACCTTCACCGCGCAGATGCGGGATCGCCAGTCCCGGGGTAAAGACCCTTACCACTCGGGGGATGCCTCCGACGCCAGCGACAGTGAGCGCGATTCGCCGCCAGCTGGCTCGCGACTCCGCCTCGGGAGTGGCCGGTATGCTGTCTCTTTTGTTTTTATACCGTGTGACTATTTCTCATTCCTTCACAACCTCCCTGAACTCGCAGGTTTCCTTACCTCTTTTCATTTTTACCCATACTAACATCTAACATACACAGCTCCGATAAAGAAGACTTCAGCCGCATCGAGCGCCGTGACAAGGCCGCCGCCTTTCTCGACAGTCCCGAGCTGCTCATGATGTACGCTCAAAGCACCGGCGATGTGAGGCCCCCCCGCCATCTCTTTTTCCATTTACTCACTAGGCCCATACAAGAGCATACCTGGCGCACGCCTTCACTTTATGAAGATGCTCTGCGGCTACGAAGACGATCCCGCAGACAAAGCCGCCGCTGCTGCTGCTGCGGCTGCAGCCAGTGGTCCTGGCAATGCTAGTGGGAGTTCCCGCAAGTCTGGCGGGCGGCGGGTTCCCCAGCAGCCGGCGAGGAATGCCGATAAGCGAAGGGGAGGTGATCGCGCGTCGACTGACGCCCTTTAGTTTCGACAGTCCCTAAAGGCGAGAGGTCAGTCCGGGACGGAGTTTGGTTTGGACAGCTGTGTTTCTTCTTATTTCCTTCCACTTTCTAAACCTGGAAGCGGCGTTTCATCTGGGGCTCAGTAATCAATTTCTTCGGGGGCTTAAACGGGGATACCAGGGCACTGGAGACCAGGGAACGGGGCCATAAGCGAAGGCATCAGGTGCTCAATAGGTGGGACAAGACGATGAACCTCAGCTGTATCAGGCTGGCACAGTACAAACGACTTGATGACACGGGATTCACCAAAGAAAGGGACGCGCAGACTAGGCTGAGCGGATCAGCCTGGATTGGGCGGAGATGGTCTCAGACCAACGCCCTCTTATTATGACTTTATGATGA
>Ga0247763_1001211_pt1 | contig 15041 bp, 12 predicted proteins | sample UWRJL141409B4_FD_179926 | JGI IMG/M metagenome (GOLD analysis project Ga0247763, IMG submission 179926) | Plant litter microbial communities from Arlington Agricultural Research Station in Wisconsin, United States - UWRJ-L141-409B-4 | ecosystem: Environmental > Terrestrial > Plant litter >...
TTGGTGTTGGGGTGTGTGGGGGGGGGGGGGGGGGTTTTTGTGGTGGTTTTGGGGGGTTTTTTTTTTTTTTTTTTTTTTCAATTTACACCTTTCATCCCCCACCCTAGCCAGCTAGGTAGGTAGGTAGGTACTTGAACTTTAATAACAAGGTCTTGTTTCATAATACTATATTCTACCACTTCTCACTTCTCGTTTATCCCTCAGAAATAAAAATAAAGTCTTAGGAGAAAAGAAGCTGACAATCAATGATATCCAGACTAACGATCCTGCAAACTGAACCACCATCATTAACATCATTGTACCAAAATACTTCTGGTCAAAAAGAGAGAGAGAGTAAAAAATAACTCACACCCATTCCCAATCTTGCCCTTGCTATTAATCCAGTACCGACAACGCGGGCCGACAAACGACATCAATCCCACAGGAGCGTTTCTATTAGTACAGGCTTCGTGAACAGTAAATCTGATATTGGCAGAGTCGGGTTCGATGCTCTTGTGGTAGCGGTTGTTGGCAATCCATTCACCGTTTTTGGCCTGCGCCCACGCGTTGGTCCCGCTGGCGAGGGCGAGAACGGTGGTGGTGAGGATGGTGAAGTGCATTTTGATAGGATTAATATTTATGGTGATTGGTTGAGATAGAGATGAATTTGTGGTTATGGTGATGATGCCGAGCTTTGATGCTGGTGAATTGGCGATGATGAGATGATCAAATTTGCTGACTGGCTGAATAATGCGTTTAAATATTGAATGGATGTTGCACAACAAGCCTCCCAGACTTGGTGGTTGGTTCAGGGTTTGACTTGCTCAAGTCACTAGAGGACTGGCAGTGTCGGGATTGGCTGGGTTCACGGCACCAGCCTTGCAAACTAGGCTGGAAAAGCCGTGGGATCTGGATGCCTCCAGTCCCTCGTGGGCTCTTTTCTTCTTTTGCCTGAAGCTTTGGGACTTTGCAAAAAAAAAAACCACAGCTGCTTAGACCCCCCAATGTTGACCCAACCTGGCCTGAGCCTTGTCACCGACCTGATTCCCCGGTACTGAATCTGGCCCGGTCTCTAACCCCCGATAACGCCCGCACTCATGCCCTGCTACAGTTGCAAACAATGTGATTGATCAAGCAAAATCACAATCAAAACATGGGAGTGTGTCTGGAATCTGGAGTACCAAACCTCTAGATTCTTGACGGGATGAACTCTGTGAGCGATAATAGCCATGTCCGTAATTGATCGCAATTCCTCAACCTTGGTCTTCCCTTGCCCCAGTTTCTTCTCTTTTTCATCTTCAATCTCCTAAGCCACAGCTAGACCTTGCGGTGCCCGTAGCCAACAACAATCTCAATAATAAGACTAGACTTTGATGTAGCCTTTGTCATTGTAACAAGTTCCCGGTAGATGGTTGCATTAAAATTGCCCCGAGTTTTCATGCAATGCCTCAAGCCGATCAATGTTGTGATGCGAACTCCGGTCTGGTCTGTCTGGTCTGATGCGAACTCCGTTGCTCTTTTATACACTTAGCAGATCCCGGATTGCTCAAGTTACCTCGTAATATTTATTTATATCCGTGGATAAGAGCTTAATCTCAAAGAAGCTGAATCCCGTCGAGTTTGCCAAGTCGGGAAGCACAATCAACCTTAGCGACTCTTTCCAAAGGATGCAGTGAATCTGAAAATGCACCTGGGTGATTTGGTTTCTGGATCCTCATTGGGGGTGGCGTTGCCAACATCTAATATGTCTGGAAGGCAAGACTTTGGCGCATCTGTGTGGCTGTGATGTCGCAGGGTTTGTGCAAGTAATGTTCTCAGCGTCTGCGGGATTGTTCAAAGTGTGTGAAATGACGCCTTCAACCACTTGGTATCTCCCTCAGTAGCCCACCAGCCACTGTTGGTACAGAGCTTGTTCGGATGATCCAATGTTCTTGTAAAGGATTTCCGCTTTCATCACCGCTCCCGGGAGTCCCGGTCCCACATAGCTAGACACAGAAGAAGGCATGGGATCAAGGATATAAGATGACTGGGGCAAGAACTGGATATCATTTGCTAATAATTACCTCGACTATAAAAACATGGCATTTTCATATAAAATTAGTCGCTTTTTCTCAGCAGGGACATGCGCTGCGCAATCTCGGCTTCCTCGGCCTCGATTCTCTCAATCTCCATGAGCCGCCGTTTCCGCTCCGCCAGCTGTGCCTGACGCTGTTCGAGATTCGCCCACTCTTCATCTTCAGCGATGGCGAGACTTGGTTCCCCATCACGGTTGGTCTGTTGTTCCGGTGTAGGTTGCGGCTGCACATCTAACTCTCGCGGCGCCTCATCTGAACCTTTTGCTGGAGATAAAGGCAGTTCTGCGACGTTTGTTGGCGGAGCCGCAGACGAGGGAAGTTCCTGTGGACCTCTCTGCGGTGGGTTGGGATCTAGCTCCGCGATATCGGGATGCATCGGAGTCTCCAGCTCCGGCTTCTTCCCGGGCGGCGAATCCACGTCGGGTGATGGTAGTTCCGCGACCTTGGATTGTGGGGGAGCGTCTTCTAGTTCTGGCATCGAGGGAGGTGACGCGTTTTTCTTGGCTCTGCGCTTCCGCACTGCTATAAGTAGCCCCAGGAGAATAATTGCCATGCCAACGATGGCGCCGACGGCAATACCAGCGATGGAACCGGGCGATAGACCCGATGATGAAGGTGCTGGAATCGGTGACTCGGTAGCTGTACTGCCTTCCCCGATCTTGCCTGTGGCTGTTGGGCTGACCTCGGTGCTGACCCCCGTGGCTGTCGCCGACCCCGAAACTGTCCTCGCCGTCGCGGTGCTGCTTGGACGAGTGCCAGCACTAGTTGTTAGGCAGCTTGGAGAGGTATTTACTTTGACTCCTGCACCATCACAAAACTGCCACAATCAACCCACACCAGAGTCGGTTAGCGATGGCATCATTGCAAAGAGCACAGTCGAAACATACCTGTACTATGAAATTAAAGGCACCATTTTGTTCCGAGGCCGGACATTTCTCAACAACGCAGCATGCGAAACCCGAGATGAATGCATTGCTGGAACAAAGGCATGCAAGGTCGGTTCCGCAACCCGGGGCCCCATTAACGAGGGCCGAGTTTGCGCATTCTTGCTGTTAACAGATGAAGGTCAGTTTCAATCTCAGCTATCTCTAGGCTCGCACATGTACGAGATGGCAACACTTACAGCGCAGATGGGGAGGACTGCGCTCATCTCAATGTTGGTATGCTGATAAACCGCTGAGAGGTGAGAGAAGAGCCTGCTCAGGACACGCGACGCGGGGTGTTGCGTTTTGCGCCAATAAATATTTTCCAGCAGGAAACGCCTATCCTGGTGATAAGACTATGCTGTTCTGGGCCAAGACAGCTGAATGTGGCGTTTTCATGGGTTCGAGCAGCCAATCCTCTGCTGAGAACCAAGCCACTCTGCCAAGCGAGTGGTCTGGACAAGATGAAAAGAGGGTCTGCTGGTCTCGCCAGCAGGGGAATTGGTCACGTTTTTACAGATCAATCCCATGGATGGCCTGGGGTGGGACTGCATACAAACTCGTCGATACTTGTAGCCACTACTTGGGATTCCACAGGAATCGCTCATGCGAATGATACCGAGCCATCTAACATTGGCAAACAAGTAACTCCAAATCAACTCACTTTTGAAGACACCGACAGTATCGTCCAGATCATTGTACTAGGCTAGCACCGTGACAGAGCGTCGGGCAACCCAAAAATTTTTTTTTTTTTTTTTTTTTTCATCCTTGATCTCGGTTTTTATATCGCATCTCATCTTCTCTTCTTATTTTGTTTATGCATCTTCTTTCGACGCAACTTCTACGCCGATGAGGAACAGGCAGTCTTTTTTAGTGTGCGACACAATATCTCGTTGATCCTGCTGTTGTGTACAGTGAGTCCTGTTGAACAAAGGCCATTATGCTCAAATTCCCTTGGTCACAGCACGTGTCTAGTTGGCCGTCTGCCTGATCCCAAAGGCCAATAGGCGTTCTTGAGCAGCTATTTGCCCAGTTGGGCGTTGTGTGCTTTGATTGCGGCACAGCCCAGGACCTTCTCAAACTGCGCCTCATTATCCTTTGGCCAACATGCTAGCTTCGTGCTGTCGAGTTAATCTTCTTTTCAATTTCATCTTCACCAGACATCTCGCTCTACCGATTCAAAAACTCTCCAACTTGGAGAGAGAAACTGCCATGTCGCCCTACTTTAACTACCCCGTCTACGACGCTTCCACGACGGCCTTTTCCAACAACTCACACTCGTACTGCCAAACTCTCGCGCAAAGCCCCATTACATCCCCTAGTCGAACGATCTTTGAATCGTAAGTCCCCTTCAACCCCTAGTCCTAGTCCTAGTTCTAGTTGTCTAAGCTCACGCGGACACTATATAGGCTGATTTGTATCCTCCTCCTACTCGCATACACGCCACAATACCGCCGCATCTTTCACCGAGACAGACCTATCCCTTCTCGCTTCGTGCTCTACCATGCCCTTTTTTCTTCTGCGACATTGGGATTGCGTATCACCCACTGTGTAGATTACATCGCTCTCAACTGTGTTTTATATGGTTCGCTGCGGGGATGGAAAGGTTACGCGGCCGTGTTGGGATATGTTCAGGCGGTTACGCAGTGGGTTGGTGCGATGATTCTGGTGGGGATTTTTGCTACCTGTCATCGGTATCAAAATCGGACGAGGCCAGTGAGACCAGCGCTAAGGAGGCGGGATGGCTCGACTGCACGTGTTACGGATGAGGAGAACGAAGATGAACGCGAACCGGATGAAGAAACACCCTTGGTTCCTGTCACCACAACCACCAGGACGACACAGTCACCCCCCGACGACACTACTGCTCTTCCCCGCCGGTTTCTTCTGCGGATTACTATATTTACCCTCTTCGCGTTGAGTCTCTCTTTTTTTACACTATGGTTTTTAATTCGACCGGGAAATGCAGGGACAACAGACCCTCCCCTTCATGCTCTCACACCTGCATCTGCATCTGCACTTTCCAACATCACCAACACGGCCACCCATCAGATATCCACATCGACATGGACATCTTACACTCAAAATATACATGTACATGTACAAAAAAGGATGGGACCGGTGCTTGACCCATGGGATATTTTTTTTATTCTATTTTCGGTATTCATATTTTTCTGCACAACGGTAGGATTATCCTTTGCGGATATATTCTTTGTCGCCTTTCAATTTCTATCTCTTTCTCAGTTTCTTACTTCCTTTCCTTTTTATTCTCCTGGCAATGGCAATGGAAATTCCTCTGGAAATGGAAATGGAAATGACACGAGGCTCAACGACGAAAGGTTCCGCGATGAGAGGCCAGGCTACAACGACACGGGACTTGGGAATGTGGATGACAGGTTGGATGACAGGCTGGATGACAGGCAGGGTGGCTCTGCTGATGATAATAATGATGAGGAGGATGCTGGTCACGATCAGACTGGTACTGAAGCGAGTACACAGGCTGAAGCTGATGCTGATGCTGATACTGAAGCTGGTGCCAACACTGATGGCTATACTGGCACCAACACTAGAGTCAGTACCCACGCCATTCGTGCAGGAGCAGAATGGCTGCTGCTGGGCCTCTCCTTCGTGGTCCTCGGCGTTGCCCAGTTTTGCAGACCCCTGGCAAGAGATAGCAGCGGAGAGCTATTCATCTTACTAGGCAGTTTTGCTTCGGAAACGGCGTATTTGGTGTTTGGCATGGGAATTTCAATTTTGGGCGCCAAGTGTGTTTGGAGGGGTTATGAAAGGCGAAGCAGGACATGATGTCGCGAGAGTGCCAGATATACAAGTCCCAGACAGATATTCAAACAAATACCAGATATTCGTATACAATGAGGTGACAATTCGATGCAAGTATAACGCAAACAATCTTTCAAGAATGAGATAGTCAACAGAATTAAAGAGTCAATCTAATCCAGATACGCTTTGACAAAATACTCGATGAAAGGCTATGATGGACACCAAACTCAGTCCCCGTAAATGGACCATGCGAGCCCCTCAGAGGTTGCTCGTCCCAGCAGGCATCGAACCCTCCAACTTGACCTCTGAGTCAACCTCCGTCTTAACCTCCGTCTCCTCCTCCGTCTCCTTCAGCAAACCAAAAGCCCGCATCTGGGCCTCGCTCATCTGTCCTCTTGCCGGGGCTGTCCAGGTCTCATCCCCGCCCACACGTCTTCCAGGGACCTGCTTCATTCTCTTGACTCGGTCAGCCCGCTCTCGGCGATGATAACCATACTCATCCTCGGACAAGTCGTCATCGTCATGGATAATACCTTCTTCGTGCATGCCAGAACCGTGTGCCGTTTCTTCTTCGTTCCCATCCTCTTTGTCTCCACGCACTTGATCCTCAAGATGACGGTTTGCAGAGGGGGAACCACTCACTTGCTCCAGGCCAGGCGATGGTGAAGCCACGACGTTGTTACCCGCAGCATCACCAGACTCGCTCTTGTCGGGCTCGCGAGCTTCCGCCGCCTGTCGTGTCCGAAGTTCTCGTGCGGCGCGCGCCTCCCGCTCTCTGGCCTGGCGGAATTTCCGCTCCACCTTGTCGGCCTCAATGCGGCGTCGGATCTTTTCAACAAGGGCCTCGTTCTCCTTCTTGTCCTTGGCGAGCTCGAGTGCGTACTTTTGGACGTCGTTCAGACCGTCATCCTTAGGCTTCTCTAGTGTCTTATCGCGATCGCGGGGGGTGAGCAGGTCGTCGCCAGGGGCAACGACAACGGCCTCAACCTCACGGTGCACACCGACGTCATTGGCGAGAAACTTGGCAAAGTCATCAATGCGACGACCATCCCACGTGGCGGTCGTGACTCGATACCCGCCATGAATAAAGCAGTGTGGCGTATTGACCACGATGGATGTGTTGATGCGCGGGGGGCTATTCGCCGTCTTTTTCGCAATGCTGTAATTGGAAATATCGCGCGTGGGTTCTCGATCCTCGGCGTGCATTCCAACAAAACCCGCCAGACGTGGGTCTGCGGCGATATCGGTCCACGCTGGCGTGTAAAAGGTTTTTTGCAAAAAGTGCGCAGCGTCGGTCGCTGATGACTGGGCCGAGGGACGCCATTCGGGGAAGGAAGACATGGCGTCGTGCGCTGCGACCGCGGTTTCGCCCTGACCACCAAAGATGACCTTGTCGAGTCCGCCGACAAGTTTGGCTTCCTGCAGGAGAATCTGCGTAATGTAAGGCACCGAACTCGGGGCCAGCCCGACAGCGACTTTGTCGGCGGCGCTGAGGTTCCCGTAGGGTCGCGCGCCGGTTTTGGCAAAGGGAAAGACCCAGCGAATGTTGGGAAACTGCTCGCTCAGCGTCTTGTGATTCTTAGTCTGCTTGGATGCGAGCACCTTGAAGGGAAGTTGGTCATCGGGAACCGACTCGGGGAATCGATGCAAAAAGACGACGGTATGCGTGTGATCATCCTGTGGTTCGACCACGAAGGGCTTGGTGAGAGTCTGTCTGAGCGCCATGGTGTTGCCGTCGCGAAATGCGATGATAGAAAGAAGAGTTGCAGTGGCGAAAATGCGACGATGGAAAGAAGAGTTGCTGGGGAGAGAATGCGACCGAAGCGAAGGAGGAATTTAAATCAGGATGGTGCGGGGGAACCCGCAGAAAAGTAAAAAGAAAGAAACTAAAATGCCGCCGTGATTGCCCTGATTGTTCTGATGGAGCTCCGTCGGCGAACATGGAAGGTTGTTGGATTAAGGTTCGAATGGTAGGCCTCACCAGTCAGGATCCACAAAACACAATGTTACATGACAGGCCCAGGCCACTAGGCTTCTGTGGTAGGCTGCAGCGCTAGAGCAGAATGCGGTGTTCTCCAAGATTTTGTTCGTCAGGCAGCAACAGGCCCCTGCTCCATGACCTGCCAGAGAGAAAATGCCCAAAGAAAAAAAGAAAGAACGAGGGCAAATCTCATTACAAAACATATCAAATTGGTCCAACCCAAACATTCACGACCACTTAGGTACCTGGTAGGTTAGGTAGGGCTCATCGGCACCGGCACAAACGTCCAAGGCCGGCCATCTGGCCCCACGACCTGAAACTGTGTGACACTTCCCGTTGTCCCCGTCGCACTCGCACTCAAGCTGTGCATCGAAGCCTGCGACATGGATCGTTGATGCTGCTGCTGAAATTCCCCCACGCTTCCACTTCCTTGTGCCTGCGCCGCCGTATAAACTGATGTCGGAGATGTGGACATGCGCTGTGGTTGCTGCTGCATTGACACGTGGGATTGCTGATGCTGGGGTGTGGCCGTTTGCGGATGTGCGGGCAGAGGCCAAGTTGTCGGCGTAGGTGGCGTTGGGGGCGTTGGGCTTTGACCTTGGTTTTGGTGCTGGTGCTGGTATTGCCAGGGTGGTGGGGATTGCGATTCGGCGGGAGGTTGTTGGGTGAGGTTTTCCCAGCGCCCAAAAGAGTGGAGGGAGGTTGGTGGCGGTGAGGTGCTGGTCATTGTTGGTGGCGGTGGTGTATTGGCCATCGTTGTCATGGTCGGCGTCGTCGCTGTCATCGCACCGAGAGGAGAGGATGGGAATTGCAGCGGGGGGTGGTATGGGAAAGAGTCGATCCGGATTTCAGACGCGGCAGCTTGCTCATGGACTTGGACGGTGGCGCTGGGTTTTGTTGGTGACGGCGAAATATTATGGGCCTGCGTGTCGAAGCTGTCGTCGTCGTCCTTGCGTTCGACAATAACGCCGCCGTACATGTCAAACTTGCGATTCGTAAACCGCGTGCAGGACTGCGACATGAACTGGGCCAGGGTGAAGAGAAGAATGACATTGAGGAAAATGGGCACGAGCTGACCAAACGATGTCGCGTCATCCTCGGCACTCTGCTTTCCGTCTTCCAGCTGCAGCCAACCCGAGTTCTTAGCCCAGGTTCGGAGCTGGAAGATATACTGGGCTGATTGCCAGACGGTCCACGCGCTGACACCAATGCCCGCGACGAGATACAGGGCAAAGAATAAAAAGATGAAGCCCGCCAAGGAAAAAAACGGAGCGGGTGCTGAAGGGTCTCGAACCTTGGATGGCCGTGGCGTGCGGCTGCATGTCTTGAGCCAGATGACAACGCGAGCCCGACGGCCTTGAGGGTTACCCAGGGCACCCCGGCGGAAGTACCGCAAGATGTCGACAAAGGCTGCGATGACATACAGCAAGAGGATGATGAGGTAGTTGTTCCAGCCTGGGATTCTGTTTCCAGGAGTGCTCCGGAAGATTGCGTCGGCAGCCCCCTCGCCCAGGGAATACTGGAGAGTTGCGGGCAATTCGCTGTTGCCCTGTTGGAAACAAGCAGCGGGCAGGAGAATGTGGCCCATGTCTTCATTGGCTGGAGGAGGGTAGCTGGGGAATTTCATGTCCTGCTTCGAATTCTGGTTTGCCAGGAGGATGCCCGTGACGATAAAGACACCGGTACAGATGAGAGTTCGGAGAAGTCCAAGCCAGGGCCACTTCCAATAGTTCCTCACAATGGTGATGGACATGAGATGAGTGGCGCAGGTGAGAAGCATCATGTTCGCCACGACATCGTAGTGATAGGCGATGATGGAGCAGCCTTTAAAGTAGCGCAAAGTCAAAGCGTAGGCGCCACCGGTGAAGATCTGAGTATCGCTGCAGCTGATGACGAGTGACTCGCAGAGCTCGGCAATAGACAGATTGCACACTCGGTCCTCTTTCTTGGATCTAGGCTTGCGATCACGACACCACACGCGCTTCGCAATCAGCCATAGGACGCTGATGGAGCTGAGAATAAGAGCGAAGGAAGTTGTGGCAATGAATGAAGAGACGACCTGCAAAAACTTAGCGAGGATGAACAGCACTTGAATACCCTGGTAGGTACCTAATTAATTCGACTTACACCAATGCCGGCAACATCAGGGTCAGTAGGGATCTCTCCCTTCTGCTTTCCTCCAATGGAGATCGGGCTCAACTCCGGGGTAGTCCCATTTTTGTAATCGCAGTTGATGGTGATGTTGTAGTGTGAGCTGCAGTCAGGGATAGATACGTAAGCGCCCATTGTGAAGTCAGGTAAAAGAAGTTTGACAATCACACAGGTATAGCTTTGGAGCGTGGCAGGAAAGGGAAACTTCTCGTGGCTGTTCCTTGACTGCTCGCGGGGCCAGCCTGGAAGAAACCAGACCAAGACTCCTACGGACCGACCGGAGCAACATGAACGGTTATAACATGGTTACCACCACAAAAATTCCCTGCGGCTCTTCACTTTTAACACTGTGTGCTGTGCTATGGTATTCTGCCCCCAACCACATACACATACATGCTGTGTTCACATACATACGGCACATAGCCACCTACCCACAGCAAGCAGCATGTGCTCGGTCCCGAAACTACAAGGCTCTGAAAGAAAATGAAAAAAAAAAAAGATCCACCTACCTCATGTTTGTTTGGGGGCTGCCCAGACCTCGCTAATGCACCTGCTACCATTCATCGTGTTTCCCTCCCCACCATACCGGCCGAAAAGTTCTTATCTAAACATGCCGGCCGAAAGCTCCGCCGCAGCTGCTGCTGCATCAAAATCATCAGCCAACCAACCAAACAGGACGGAGCTAGTGTTTCATCGACATGCGTGTGGTCTAGTCTTTTGGGGAATTATAGCCCCAAGGGACTTTTCTGGCCCCCAGAATAGAGAGGTAGGTAAGGTACTTAGGTATGCATGCACGTTACAGCCTTGTCTACCATTGATAAGCAAGGGAATTTGTATGTTGGAGGTGTCAGGGCTGAAATGCGGTGTCGTTTTGGGGAAGTCGTTGTCCCAACTCGCGTCATAATTCGGCTAAAACGCACAGAGGTAACCTAGGAAGGCAGGTAGGTAGGTAGGTATGTATGTTGCTGCCTGCGATCACCACATGGCCTGATGCATGCATGGTTGTACATGTGTGTGTGTGTTCCCAGCCTCCAATGATATAGCTGTACCACAGTCACCAGAATGCAGATTTCAGACTTGTCGCTGGATCCAGAAAAGGAAATATACGTCTCTGTTCTGTATATCACCCCGACTGAGTGAGATGCATGCACACGCAGTGTGTCTGGCACCTGCGAGTCATAGAGACGGACGAAATTTGTTTCCCTGAGTCTGCTCTCGTTGAGACTGGACCAGAATGGATCACGACCCACGCTTGGTCAAAACCAAAGGCAACGCCGGAACCCCCAGTGAAAAATGATCCGAAACCGTCGCTTCCCAAGCATCCGGATCCATACCAGCAGGAAATGTAATGTCAAAAGCACACACCAGCCGGGCCATGGTGGTTCGGATATTTTGCAGGGCAAGCGGCTTGCCGATGCAGCTCATGGGACCTGCCTCCTTGTAAGCTCGGCCCGTCCAGTCCTATTCAAGAGCACAAGTGTGACATGTAACATACCAAGCAAAAACGGAGCGAATGCATTCTTGTCCTTGACCATGTCCGGATACTGGTACCACCGCTCGGGGATAAACTCTTGGCTTTTCTCAAAGATTGCCTCGTCTGTAGCACACAGCACATGACTGATCAGACACATCCCTGTGCACGGTGAGAAGAAGAAGACTTACTTCGTCCCAAGGTATACTGCGGACACCAAACCTCGGTTCCTCCGGGAATATACCTCCCCCCGATCATGGCTCCTTCAGGTGGAGCCTTACGGGCCGCTGCCGTTGGTAATGCTGGATAAAACCGGAGAGTTTCGTTGATGATACCGTTGAGATGATCTAGCGATGCGAGACTTTCACTAGAGAATGTAACACTTGAGCCAGAAGTGACCATAAAAGGCAAAACTTCCTCGCGGAGCTTCTGCTGGTGCTCGGGGTGTCTGGCTAGCAAGTAGGCCATCATGGCGAGGGCGGCGAATGTTGTTTCACTGCATGTTTCTGTCAGTGTTTTTTTTTTTTTTTTTAGAGTTGAGAGTATGAATGACCAACCTTCCCGCACCAATAACCAAGTGCGCATCGCTTACCAAGACCGTCATATCCTCCTCGCTCGGCTTTTTATCTCCCAGCGGGGCAAGAAAGGCTGACATGATGTCGGGAATAGCCGGGGGGTTCTAAAAGTCCAAGTCAGCATCCCCGTCATCACTCAACGTCCCATGGCAAGTAAGGTAAGGTAGGTAGGTACGCACCTTCATCCTCTCCACCAGCGTCTCCCGACAAAACCCCAACCACTTATTCCACCGCGCATTCAACCCCGGGATATCAAAGAAAAACCGAAAAAGCCAAACTGGCGGCATGTACGCCACCACTTCGACGGCTTCACCGAGCAAATCCACCGCCCAGTGTCCTTTACTCTCTGAATCCAAAAGACCAAATTTCATGCCGAGGGCCAAATCGCCAATGACATCAAAACTATACGCATGAAAGACCTGCGTCACATCTATTTTTTCTTGCCTTTCCGCCGCGGTCGTAAAAACCCCCATCATTTTATCCTGGTAGACTTTGATCCTCTGTTCATAACCACGTAACGCCCTCTCCCCAAATGCCGCACTCCAAACTCTTCGTCGCGCATTATGTTCCGTCTTGTCGCGAATCATCTGTAGTGGCTTAAAAGGCTTCATCAAATCATAGAATTCCCCCTTGGAAAATCCATGGGTTGCAGCATTGTGGATGACGCTCGGAGTTTCGGCATGGATAGACGATATCGCGCTGGGGCCGATTCTTACAAAATCTCCATGTTGAGCGTGAAGGCGCAAAACAACTTTATGAGCGTCTTGACGACGGAATACGCGAAATGATAGTGCTAACGCGGAGAGTTTGAGATCGAGCGGCCCCGGGAAGGTACGGAGCGGGTGGAAAAAGACGCGGTAGGTGAAGAGGGAGATGAAAATCCCCGAGAGAAAGACGAGGTGGATGGTAAAGCTGGTTTTCCATGCAAACTCCCGTTTCCACTCTAATAATTCCCAGTTTGACACTGTAAAAGAAGAGGTTGAGGGGTAAACTGCAGAGGGAAGGAGCGCGGCGACGGTGACAACGGAGGCGAGAAAGAGTTTGAAGTAAAAGAAGCCCTGCAAATGGTGTTCGCCACGACGGAGGTAGAGTGCGTGGATAGAAATACCAGCCACAAAGGCGGCGAGATATGAAATGTTGGGTTCCATCAAATTGATCACAGTTGATTACCTGCGGTGAGGATATTGGAGAGGCGAGATTGAAGAAAGCGGGGAATGGGGAACCAGAATCGGGATGATACGATGACGCACAGAACCTGTTGACAAGGGCTATGTAGGCTAGGCGCGATAACTACCCAATACCCAACTTGCGAATCACGAATCGTGGTTACACAGCAGATGCACTTAGCGAGCGGGCACCTATCACGTTGCGTCTCGGCAACCAAAGTCTGAGACATATCACCCCGCCAAGATTGAGAGCATGTGGAAAGGTTGTCCGTTGTATCAAGCAATGGTTGGACATGACTGCCACTAGACCTCTAAAGAAGATGTTGGAGAAATTAACACTTGAACGTTCATGGATAGATGGATGAATTCCTTTTTTTCTACCCCCTTTTCCTTTTTTCTTTTTTCCCCTTTTTTTCTTCTTCTCGGATGACTCGAGAACTTTGTGAGTTTATCACAGCTTTCGTACCATCCCTGTGGTGTAGGGCTGCGAGAGTTATTTTGTCGAAAATCCCCCACACATACATGTAATAACGTGCATGATAAGCGAGTGAGCATTCTAAGCGAGTGAGCACTTTTCCACTGCTTTATCACATCTATCCTTAATTATATAACCACAATACTAGGAAATAGCAATAACTAAATTGGAAATAGATGAATCAGATGATTCTGCAGCCTCCTTACATATACGTACATTATAACCAGGCTTGCCGCATACGCTACAATACTGAATCTTCGTACGAGACCCCCCTGTACCACCACGATTTTGACGTTCTTCCTAAGCCAGCTGCTCACCTACAGCCTTACCATTTAGTAGATCCCGTGCATCTTGTACAGTAAGTGACCCTCCAAGCCGTATACGTGTTTTTTTAGCTCTCCATCACTTACTAAGTCCCTTATTAGCCTTACGTAGTACTAAGACCTCCGCGCGTAGAAAAGCTACCTCGTGCATTACAACCATCATACCTTTTACTAATCGGTCCACAGCAGTTAACATCAAGGTTGGAGAGCTACCTTAGTAGTTGGATATCCGAGTTTTAATAAGCTCTAATTGTAAGGTAGCTTCTCGAGGGTTATGGGGTGTTTGGGAGAGCCAAGGTAGTACTATACCTGGCCTTGAGGTTGGGGATATTGGAGTCCGAATATATATATCCAGCTTAAATATCACCCTCTCTGGGTTGTACGGTACAAGGCCGGCTCCAGCAAACCCCCTTTAGATATTATTTTCTGTAATAAAAGCAAAAAACGCCTCCCTAAACGCATAGAGAAATTCCAACTTACTAATATGTATAATGTTCATCCGTATCAACTACTTAATTTGGCGGCTATACGCCTTCTTCAAAAGCGCAAAATAACCAATATTTAATAGCTAAAGTAGGTACGAGGAGTAGGGAGGTATACAGAGTGTAATAATGTTGTACTCCTAGCAGTAGGTCTCGAATTCTTCGGAGTGGTGGCTATTATGGCCGTTAAGAACTAATAACCGGTATTTGCCCTTTATACGAGATGCTGTGTGGAAATTAAAGTACCGAATCCAATCTATACCTTTCTTATTAGTAATCCAGCTATTATCAATTAGTATAATACGCCAGGTCTCCGGGAGGTCGCACTCTTCATACCAATTGGCGAAATGGTACTGCCCAGCTAAGATGATAAATAGTAAAATGGCCCAACCTAAGGCGTTCACCCCTTGGATAACTATTACCTACTCTCGATTACCAGGCTGGGCCTATTTAGCCCTACTACTACGGCCATCCGAGGTAGTAATTACTATAGTAGCGATAATAATACCCATTATAAAACCAGTCTCGTCAAAGTTGTATAAATCGTTGTCGAGGATACCGTACTTAACCTTAACGTTATATACAAGGGCAAACCACTCGCGAATAACCTTTGGATCTTCGCATTTGGCCCTCTGGTAGTCGTATTTACGTATAAAACG
>Ga0247763_1001212_pt1 | contig 15026 bp, 10 predicted proteins | sample UWRJL141409B4_FD_179926 | JGI IMG/M metagenome (GOLD analysis project Ga0247763, IMG submission 179926) | Plant litter microbial communities from Arlington Agricultural Research Station in Wisconsin, United States - UWRJ-L141-409B-4 | ecosystem: Environmental > Terrestrial > Plant litter >...
AGCGGGAGAGCGTCGAATCACCGGGCGACTCTGGCGCCTTCGACCCACCGGGCGGCGGCAGCGAGCTCGAACGACGAGATGCAGGCGGCGGCCCGCTGTCGAAGCGACGGATCATTCCCATCGAATCCGGTGCTTCAGACGGCGCGGCGAACGCCGGGGAGTACCGGACGGAGGTATCCTCCAGGGGCTCGTCCGCGGCGAAAGGAGGCTCGGAAACGGTGTTGTGAGATTGCATCGTGCTCGGTTCTTTGGTGTCGGAATGTGAAGAGCGTCCGGACTGAGACCAGCCTTTGGCTTTGGACTTCCGTGCGGATCCGCGCCGCGGCGCTGATAGGCCGACCGAGGATCTCTCGGCGGGTGGCCCCTCTTCGAACGACGGGCCGTCGGCGAATGCGTCGTCATCGAAAGCGACCGCTTCGGGCTCCTCTGCCAATGAAGGATCAGCAGAGGCGCCGTCATCCGGGAACATATCGTCCTCCGTCGACGCACCTCGGGAGGAGCGCCCTTCGGGGGACATTCCGCCTTCGGACGACTCCGAATGCGGACGATTGCGTGCAGACTTGCCCTTTTGAGCTAACATGGTGGAGAAGCCGGGATTGCTGTGCCGAGCGGCGCGTGGTGGGAAGAACGGCTGCCGGTGAAACGAATTGCAGCGAAATTGCAGCGACTCGCAGCAGTTGGCAGTGGTTTGGTGGGTGAAGCTGGCTGCGGGACGTTGTGTGCGTCGCAGCGCAATCTCACTTGCGATCTCGATCGCGAACTCAGTCTAAGATAGCAAAAACTGTGCCTATTCCGTCACTTGGCCAATGTCGGTAGCCAGAGCACGCAGCTGTGGCGGAACGGGGCATGGCCCGATCAAAGGCAGCGTCCTCGACGCCTCGTCTATTAGTGTCGCGAGCCCCGACTATTAGTTACGGCGATTTGACGGTCCTCATTTAACGAGACGTGGGGGGCACAAAAAAAAGTGCGAACCAGGTCTGAATGCCCCGGACTGGTACCGCGTCATAGTCAAAGGAATACCGGCTCTTGCGCTCGCCGGTCGCGCGATGGATAAACGGCGGCGAGCGGCCCGGACGGCGACATTCGCGCGCACACTGCCGGCGACGCTTCGAAGGTGTCCGTCGCCGAACGAATCAGCATCGCACCTCGAGCGCGGAAGTCCGCAGGGCACGGATACATCCTCAGCGGGACTTCGGGCGCACGTCCGCTCACGTCAAGGGCTCGGGAGTTGCGCCGCGTGCCCGTCAACTCGATTGTCGATCGGGCGCAAAGTCTGCGGGGATTGTGGCGCAGACTGTGCCGTATGCCGAGTTCGTGATCGACCTGTCGCGGCGCTCATGTCGCGCGATGTGTGCCTCGTGCTCCGACGAGAGCTGGCTTAAACGGCGGGAAGGCGGTAACCAGCACCGCCTGATGGGTTTGAAGAACAAAGCCGATTGGCGCACGTTGCTCTGGGCGGCCCTGGGGCCTTCGGTGGTCGCCCTGCAGTACGCGAATCCGTCGCTCGTGCCTTATCTCTGGTGGGTCAGCTGCTATTTCGCGCTGTCTTTTGGCATCATCGCGCACAACCACAACCACTGCCCCACGTTCGCTAGCCGCCGCGCCAATGACCTGTTTGGCAGCTGGCTCTCAATCTTTTACGGCTACCCGACGTTCGCGTGGATCCCCACGCACAACCTGAACCATCATCGCTACGTCAACACCGAGGGTGACGCGACCATCACGTGGCGCTTCACCAACCGGCACAACGTGCTGGTCGCAGCGAGCTACTTCTTCATCTCGTCCTATTACCAGGCGGGCCCGATCCAGACGTTCATTCGCAAGGCGAAGACGAGCAACCCGGGGCTCTACCGGCGCATCATGCGGCAGTATGCGATCTGGATCGGGGGCAATGTCGTGCTCTGGGGCACGGCCATCGGCCTGCATGGTGCGGGCACGGGCAGCCTGATCTTCCTGGTGACCGTTGCTTTCCCGGAGTTCTTCGCGCTCTGGACCATCATGCTGTTCAACTACGACCAGCACGTGCACACCGATCCTTGGTCGCAGAACCACTCGCGCTCCTTCACCAGCCCGATCGTGAACTTCCTGTTGTTCAACAACGGGCTCCACGCAGCCCATCACGAGCGGCCCGGCGAGCACTGGAGCCGCCTGCCTGTCGTGCACGCCGAGATCGCTCCCCGTATCGATCCGAGCCTGCTGCAGCGTAGCCTGTGGCTCTACTGGTTCCGTCAGTACGCGCTGGCGCCGTTCTTCCCCAGCGTCGGCACGCGCCAGCTCGGCCCGGGCCCGATGAACCCCCCCGACGGGCGGCGCTCGAGCGGCACGGCCGACGTCGAGCTCGGGGAAGCGGGCTCGAACGCAGCGAGCGCGGTGCGGCTCTCGGTCTGACGCGCCAGAGGGGCGATGCGAGTCCGCTGCACCGCCACGGCCGACTATCGCAGCAACGCGGTCGGTGACCTGGAGCTCGAGTGCACGGCGGAGGGGCTCGACGTCGCCTTGCGCGGCGTGAGCAGCTACCGCGAAGGCTACGCACCCGGGCCGTCCGTGCACGCGCAGGCCGTCTGTATCCCCTGGCCTGCCGTGTACGCCACGCGCCTCGGCGATCGCCAGCTGCAGCTCAGCGTCAACGCCAAGAACCTCCCACTGAACCGCTTTCTCCTGGTCGACTTCGCAGAACGCCCTCCCGACGGTGCCGACGACCACGGCAGTCGGCTCCCTTACGTGCTGGCTGCTGCCGCGCTCGTTGCCGTCGGCGTTTGCCTGTGGGCGGCGCGGTCGCTGCCGCACGCCCGAGCCGTCGGCACCCTCGGCTGGGCCGCATTGGCGGTCGCGGCCACGCTGAGCGTGATCGCCTGGCGAGCGCGCGCGGCGCCCCGCACGCCGGCGCCCGCGGTGCTCGACGAGCTCTGCCATGACCTGGCCCGGTATGTGCCGCACCACATCAGCACGGCAGCGCCGACGCCGCCGCCACGCTCGTTCGAGCCAGCCCCCCTCGTCGCATTGTTGCCGCGCTCGGCGATCGCGATCGCGATCACCCTGGCAGCGGCGACGCTCGCCGCGTTGATCGGCAGCGGCGCCGCGAAGCCGAGGCTGGCGCTCTTCCCAGCGGAGGCTGCGGGCGACCCATCGCCGCTCCTCGCCGTCGCCGCACCGCTCGGCGGAGGGGGGTCGTCGTCCGCCCCCGCCTCGACCCGCTTCGAGTCGCGGCCCCATGCGCCGGCGGAGCTCGAACCGGCTCAGGGCGCGCTGGTGAGCCCGTCCGGCGCAGCCCTGTCCGGCGCAGCGCTCGATGGGGCGTGCGCCTGTGCGCGCGACGAGTCGCTGCCGTGGCAAATGCCGCTCGCGCGCCTGAGCCCCGTGATCCTCAATCAAGACACGCGGCTGCACGATGGTCACGAGCACACCGAGCTCGAGCTCGCGCTGGTAAACGACGGCAGCAGCGAAGCACGCCAGCTCAGCGTGTCGGTGCTGTTCTTCGAAGAGCGCGCGGCGGCGGGCGCAGGCCAATGGCAGACGGGAGAGCGCTCCCAGCTCTTCTCGGGGCCACTCGCGCCCGGAGAGGCGGTCCGCTGGCACGTCGAGGGGCGCGGCACGAGCTTTGACGTGATCGCGCCAGACCTCGGCGCCCTCGCGCCCGACGGCTCCGACGCCGCGCCGGCAGAGGCTTACGCGCGGCTGGCGAGCAGTGGCGACCGGGCGCTGCGGCTGCACGCCGCACGCATGCTCGCATTCCTGGGGGACGATCGAGCACAGAGCACGGCTCGCGCGCTGCGGGCGTCGGCTCCACCGGCAGAGGCAGATTATCTCGAGCGCCTCCTCGAGCCGCCGCGCGAGCTCACTGCTTGCGAGCTGAGGGTGGATCGCGCGCCCACGCCCTGGCGCGTGGACGCTTGCCTGTTCAATCGCTCGGATCGGGCCCAGACCGATCTCGGTGTGCGCCTGCTCGCGTTCGATGCCGGTCTCGATCGGATGCGCCCCGGCGCGCGCGCGCCTTCGCTGCTCGGCGAGCACACGGCCTGGCTGCGTGCCTCGTTGCCGGCTCGCTCGGGTCGCCGTGTCGAGCTCGTCGCGCCGATGTCGCTCGAGACGGGCAGCACGCCACGCGCCTTCGAGCTCACGATCCTCCCCGCAGAGGCGCCACGATGAAGCGCCGGTGGTTCGGTTCTCGCGATCTGTTCGCCTTGGTGCGGGAGGCGACGCGCCACGTCCTGCGCCACCCCGTCGTGGGAATCGCAGCGGCGGCGCGCACGGCCGATGGCCGCTGGCTCTTGATCCGCCGGCGCGACACGGGTGGCTGGGCCTTCGCTGGCGGCACGCTCGAGTGGGGCGAGACGCTGACCGAGGGCGTGACACGCGAGCTCGCAGAGGAGGCGGGGGTCGAGCTGCTGGGGCCCTGCGAGCTCTTCGGCGTCTACTCGCGCCCAGAGCGCGACTACCGCTTTCACGCGGTGACGATCCTGGTCACGGCGACGGTGACCGAGCCGCGCCGCGCGCCGAAGAACCCGCTCGAGATAGCCGAGGTTCGCCTGTTCGAAGCCGTTGACTTGCCGCCCGAGCTGTCGATGGGCATGACGGACATGCTGACCGACGTGCTCGCGCAACGACGGCGGCTCGAGTAGTGCGCGTGCATACGATCGAGGTCGAAGCATTCGAAGCCGTCGTCCCGGGAGGTGTGCGACGCGTCACTTGGCTCATCGAGAGCGGGAGCGAGTGGCGCCTGGCGAGCGAGGTGCCGGGGGCGAGCGTCGAAGCCCGCGAGAGGGGCCCCGGAATGGTCTGGGTGCGGCGAGTGACCATCGCCCTGCCGCCGGGCGCTCGGCTCGAGCGCATCGAATCGGCACCGAAGCGAACCACCACGCGTGATCCTCTCGCGTATCTATTCGAGCCAGCTCGCGGTCAAACGCGCGAGACGCGCCGCAGCCGATTTGTCGTCGGGGCCACGGGCAAGCTCGAGCGCGTCGCGCCCCGCCCGCGCGGGTGAGCGCGACGTTCGATTTCCGCGGCGTCCAGGCCCTTCGTGCGCCGAAACGCGACATGGAACGGCGCCCGAGGGCCCGCTCGCCGCGCCGAAACGGAGCATCCCAATCTGCGTCACCTCTGAAGATTCGACGGCTTTAGGTGCCCCCGGGTATGCCGTTTAAAAAACCATGACCACCGCAGTAGATGAATCCGCGCTGGTCTCATCCTTGCCCGCCGCTCCGCGCGGCGTCGACCAAACAGCCAGGAACAGCAAGATGGTCGTCACGAGCTCGGATGGGACGCGGGGAGACATCCTCGTCGTCGACGACGAACCGACATTGTTGCGGGGTATCAGCCGCATCCTGACTGACAAGGGCTACAACGTCGTGTGCGAGCGAGACGGAGAGTCGGCCCTGATGACCTTCCGTGAGAGGGAGTTCGACGTGATCGTGACGGACATCGCGATGCCGCAAATGGACGGCATCCAGCTGCTCCGACAGCTGCGCGAGCACGACGCTGACGTTCCCGTCGTGCTGATCACCGGCGAGCCCGCGGTGAGCACCGCCGTCAAGGCGCTCGAGTACGGCGCGTTCCATTATCTGACGAAGCCCATTCCGCTCGGCAGCCTCGAAGAGGTCGTCGACAAGGCCGCTCGCTTGCGCCGCATGGGCCGCATGAAACGCCAGGCCGCCGAGCTGATCGAGCGCTCGATCCCGAGCCACAGCCGCGCACCGCTCGAGAACAGCTTCTACAAGGCCCTCGACTCACTGTGGATGGCGTACCAGCCGATCCTCCGAGCGAAGGATGGGCACATCTACGGGTATGAGGCCCTCTTGCGCAGCAAGGAGGCGAGCCTACCGCACCCTGGCGCCGTGCTCGACGCTGCGGAGCGCCTGAACATGCTCGACGTCCTGGGGCGCACCATCCGGGAGCGCTCGGCGCTTCCCATGCGGGACGCGCCGGAGGGGACCGTGCTGTTCGTCAATCTGCACACGACCGATCTCCTCGATCCGACCCTGATGTCACCCGACACCCCGCTGTCGAAGATCGCCAAGAACGTCGTGCTCGAGATCACGGAGCGCGCGTCGCTCGACTCCGTGAAGGACGTGCGCGCCCGTGTCGCCGCGCTGCGCGAGATGGGCTTCCGCATCGCAGTGGACGACCTCGGCGCCGGGTATGCGGGGCTCACCAGCTTCGCGCTGCTGGAGCCGGAGATTGTGAAGCTCGACATGACGCTCGTGCGCGACGTCCATCTGAGCTCCACGAAGCAGAAGCTCGTGCGCTCGATGACACAGCTGGCGCACGACATGGGGATGCTGGTGGTCGGAGAGGGTATCGAGATCGCCGAGGAGCGCGACGCGCTCGTAGAGCTCGGCTGCGATCTCCTGCAAGGGTATCTGTTCGCCAAACCCAACACGGCCTTTCCGACGGTGATCTGGTGAGCGCCCCGCCTTCACAAAGACCCGAATCGTCCAACGCCTTTTCGAGTGCCCGCCCCGCCTCCACCGCACTGACGCCCGCCAGGGCAAACCTGCGCGCGACGCAGCGCCACCTCGCAACGCCCGAACAGCGGGATCGAGCGCTCCTGGTGCGCACGGACTCGGCGAACGCGGGGCAGGTGCTCAAGCTGACGGGCGATCGCTTCGGGCTCGGGAGGCACCCCGATAACCAGGCCTGCGTCGACGACGACGGCATCAGCCGGTTTCACGCGCGCATCAGCATCGACAAGACCAAGTACTGGGTGGAAGACCTCGGCAGCAGCAACGGCACCTACATCAACGGCCGGCGCATCACCTCCTGCGAGCTGAACAACGGCGACACCCTGAACCTCGGCCCGCGGGTGTCGTTCCGCTTTTCGGCGGCGACCGAGCACGAAGAGCGGGTGCTCAAGCAGCTCTACGAGGCGAGCGTGCGCGATCCGCTCACGGGCGCCTTCAACCGCCACTACTTCTCGTCGCAGCTGGCGAGCGAGTTTGCCTTCGCCGCCCGCCACGGCCAGCCGCTGTCCGTGATTTTGCTCGATGTCGACTTCTTCAAGAAAGTCAACGACACCCATGGTCACCTCGGCGGCGACGCGGCGCTCGTGCACCTGTCACGGGTTTTTGCCAAAGGCCTGCGCACGGAAGACCTGCTGGCCCGCTACGGCGGTGAGGAGTTCGTGATCCTGCTGCGAGGCATTCCGGTCGATCGCGCGGTGGCGGTCGCCGATCGCCTGCGGCTAGCGCTCGAGAGCCAACCCGTGGCACACGGCGAAACGAAGTTCACCATCACCGCGTCCTTTGGCTGCGCGAGCCTGGTCTGCTGTCAGGCGACCACCACCGATGCCCTGATCGAGGCCGCCGATCGGCGCCTGTATCGAGCCAAGGAAGAAGGCCGAAACCGCGTCGTCGCGAACGACTGAGCGAGCGCGAGCCTCGCGATGCGGGGCGGCGCTGGTCCCTGGGTGAGCCGGCAAAATGGCCGTTGCTAGTCCCGAGCGGCGTTAGTAGGGTCTGCCGCGAAGGAGAAGGCCGTGGCGATTAATGCGGAGACCCTCAAGAGTGAGCGTGAGGCGCTGAAGGAAGCTCTGCGGGAGCTGGAGACAGAGCAGCGCAAGCTCGACACGGAGCTCAAGAAGCTGCGCCAGAAGGAGATCCGCACGAAGCGAGAGCTCGAGGCGCTCGGCACGCTGATCTCCATGCAAGAGCCCGAAGCCCCCAGCGAAGAAGGCGGCTGAAGCCGTCGCTGCTGGCCTTCGCAGGCTGATTTTCCTGCAGCGCCCGCCTGACGAGCCCGGCTCGGTACCAGGCGGCGCGTGCCAAGTAGCCCTGAAGTTTGGGCAGCCCTGGATTTCGGGCAGCTCTATACTGGGCAGCCCATGCTGCCGGGCGTCCAGCGCTGGCTCACCGTGCGCCGGTCCCGTGAGCTGACAACGCTCAGACTGGCGCCGCCGCGTGCGGCGCCAGGCTTTCTCACTGGCCTGAGCTCAGCGCGAGCGTGCGGCGAACGGTGCGCGCTCGGCGCCGCGCTGGGAAGGCCCACGCCCAGCTCCGGGCGGAGCTTTCGGCCTCGAACCACGCGCACCGAAGCGAGCCGACCCGCGCGGTTCCGGCCGTTTGCCGTTCGCCCCACGCGGGCCTCCGGGCGTGCCAGAGCGCGGCGACGAGTCGCGGCGGGAACGATTGCCGCCGTCGCCCGAGTCGCTCGGGACAGCGCGCCCCGGTATGGGCAGGAAGGGATGCTCTTCGACGACGTTCACGCGCTTGCCGGTGAGCCGTTCGATGCCGACCAGGTAGCTGCGCTCTTCCGAGTCGCACAGCGAGATGGCGGTGCCACCCTTGCCGGCGCGGCCGGTGCGGCCGATGCGGTGGACGTAAGTCTCCGGTACGTTGGGCAGCTCGAAGTTCACGACGTGGCTGATGTCGTCGACGTCGATGCCGCGGGCCGCGATGTCTGTCGCGACCAGCACCTGGATCTCGCCGTTGCGGAAACCGTCGAGCGCCCGCGTGCGGGCGTTCTGAGCTTTGTTGCCGTGGATCGCCGCGACCTTCTTGCCGGCCTTCTCGAGGTGTCGAGCCACCCGATCGGAGCCGTGCTTGGTGCGGGTGAACACCACCACGCGCTGGAAATCAGGCCCCTCGAGCAGGTGCACGAGCAGGTCACGCTTGCGGTCCTTGTCGGTGAAGTAGACGTTCTGCGACACGACCTCGACGGCAGACGACACGGGGTCGACCGCGATGGTCTTGGCGTCCTTCACCAGGCCAGCAGCGAGCTTGCGGATCGGGGCGGGCATCGTCGCCGAGAAGAACAGGGTCTGTCGCTTCTCCGGCAGCGCCTGCGTGATCCTCTTCACGTCGTGGATGAAGCCCATGTCGAGCATGCGGTCGGCCTCGTCGAGCACGAACAGCTGCACCCGAGCGAGCGAGACCAGCTTGCGCTGCAGCAGATCGAGCAGGCGCCCTGGCGTCGCCACCAGGATGTCGACGCCACGTTTCAGCTCCGCGATCTGCGGCTTCTCGTTCACGCCGCCGAAGATGACCGCGTGCCAAAGGTCGAGGTGCTTGCCGTAGGTGGCGAGGCTCTCGTTGATCTGCGCCGCGAGCTCACGCGTCGGCGTGAGGATGAGCGTGTGCAGCGAGGCCTCGGTGCCCGAGGCCTGATAGGCCCGCGCCAGCGCCGGCAGGCAAAATGCGGCAGTTTTCCCGGTGCCCGTCTGGGCACAACCGATCACGTCGCGACCCGTCAGCGCGACGGGGATGGTAGCGGCCTGGATCGGCGTGGGGCGGGTGTAACCCGCCTCGAGGACTGCCCGCTCTAGTTCGGGCAGGAGCCCCAGATCTTTGAATTCCATTGAGTCTTGTTTTCCGTGGGCGGGTTTTCGCTGCTCGGTGCGCGATCGTCACACACGACCGGGCGTGCCAGAGCAGCCCCACCGTTCATTCATTCTTACTTGGTGGCAGGAGCCGAGGAACCGCCGGCCGACTATCGTTCGACGCGGAGGGATTCGCGAAACGCCCGAAAGATCCGTCGGGACCTTCGAACGGGGGCGACCCTCGAGTCGCTTTGCCACTCGTGGGCGGCCTTACCATAGTTTTGTGCCCGTTACAAACCGACACCGCGACTTTGCTCAGATTGCCCCCAAACGGGACAGATGCGCCGCCCGGCTGGAGACGGTCATTCGATCAGGCGCAGCCCGATCGGCAGGTCGTCGGCAAAGAGCGCCTCGCGCTCGGCGTTGCTGAACGGCACGAACTCCAGCACCGCTCGACGCCACTCCTCGGGGGCTCTCACGCGCTCGAGCTCGCGCGCGACCTCGGCTCGCACGCCATGAGTGATGTCGCGCGTCTCGTCGCCGGTGACGCGGCTCATGGCGAACGCGCTCGCCGCCGCGCTGCTGACCTCGCTCCAACGCTCGCGCAGGAGCTGCTCGATCCAGCGCTCGACCACGTTCGGACCGAGCACGTAGTGGGCGCTCGCATAGCCGGGGACGCGCGCACCGATCTGTCCGATGTGATTCCAGAGCCGCGGGTCGCGATCGCTCCAGGTGCGATCGAGCAGCCAGCGACCGAGCTCTGCGCGGCGTGCCGTGGGCAGCCGTTCCAGGTGGCTGGCTAGCTCGAGCAGCTCTTCTCGCGCGTCGAGCCGCAGCGCCTTCGGCTTCTTCAGCTTCAGCTCCGGGGGTGCGAGCGCCGGGTCGATGGTGTCGCGCACATGCGCCTGCTCCGCCTCGCCGAGTCCGCCCGAAACGCGCCGCCACGCGATCCAGAATTGCTGCCAGCTGCGCTCTGCGTCCCTGTGGCTGATGCCCGCGTCAAAGGCCGTCCACAGCGCGCTCGCGCGCTCACCATCGCGCGCGTGCCCGAAGCCCGGCCGCAGACCAAACCCCACGAGCATCCAGAACAGCCGCTCGTGGTCCTCGGAGCGCGTGCGCGCCTTCAGGTTACCGATCAGCACATCGGCGAGCCTGCGGCACAGCTCGAGGTGCCACTCCTTGCGCGGGCCGAGCCTTGCTTCGAGCGTGCGCAGCAGGTCCTTCACCTCCCGAGCGGCGACGTCTTTGCGGCCCTTGCCGAAGACGCGCGAGAGCGCCTCTTCGGCGAAGGCCCAGCGCTGCGCGTCGACGCCCGCGGGCGCCTGGCTCTCCCGCGGCGGCCGCGCGCGTGAAGGAGGCGCCGACTCGCTCGGGCGTCGAGCCTCGCGGGTGCCGAGGTCGAACGCGAGCCGGAAGCGGCGCGGACCCCCGGCTGCGACAGATCCCGCTCCGGCAGACCCTGCTCCAGCAGACGCAGAGCCTGCCCCGGCCAGCGTGCAGTCGAGCTCGACGGTGCCCACGGCGCTGAGCTCGCCCTCGAGCTGCACCCGCACCGTGGCGCCCGCCGCCATACCCTCGATCGCCGGCACCGTTGTCAGCGCCGGCAGCGGCTGATACTCGGCGTCGAGCTCGACGCGCGCGCCCGGAGGATGCAACGCCGAGTCATGTGCATAGAGCTCGAAGCGCGCGGGGCGCCCGAGCGCGAGCTCGAAGCGCCGGCTCGCCAGCACGTGACGCTCGCCCTCGCGAGCTCCGCGCGGCAGCACGCACAGCGCCTGCCGCTGGCTCGGGCTGTCGCTATCGATCGCGACGTAGTAGCCCTGCGCCGTTCCGCCCTCGATGCGCGGTCCGAAGCCGGAGAGGGTCAAGCCATAGCGTGCGGCTCCCCGACACACCGCGAGCTCGGGCTGCCGCGCGGAGAGCAGCACCACGTCGCTCGCCCCCCAGCCGCGCAGACACTCGATCAGCCGCTCGCGCACGAGCTCCGAGCGCATCACGCCGCCGTTCGTCAGCACGGCGTCGGGCCAGACGCCGCCGGCGTGCCGATCGAGGAACTGAGCGATGTGACGGGTGATCGCCGGGTCGCGCTCGAACGGGAGACCCAGCGTGGTGAAGCCCGAGCGTCGCACGTCGGGCAGCTCGCCCGGGGCCGAGCGCGGAAAGAAGCCGTCGAGCACGCTCCGGCGCACCTCGTCACGGGGTAAATCGACCGAGATGGTGTCCGCGAAGAGCTGCGCGCCGACGCCGACCACCCGTAGCGGGAAGCTCGGCGGCGCGTCGAGCGCGAGCAGCGCCTCCTTGGCGACACGAGCGGCGGTGCGCAGCTGGCCAAGCCGCCCAGCGTCGAGCGGATCCCCTGCCAGCTTCGTCTCGGCGAGGCGCGCGACGGCCAGGTCCATGTTGTCGCCGCCGAGCAGCAGGTGACGTCCCACCGCCGAACGCTGCAGCGCCAGGCGGCCGCCGTCTCGGCGCACGTCGATCAGGCTGAGATCGGTCGTGCCGCCGCCCACGTCCACGACCAGAACCCGCACGCTGCCGCGCGCGTCGACCAGGACATCGAGCTCCGGTCCGTGCTCCGCGAGGTACTCGTAGAATGCGGCTTGCGGCTCTTCGAGCAAGCGCACGGCGAGGCCCGCTTGCTCCGCAGCCATGACCGTCAACTGGCGTGCGGTCTGATCGAACGAGGCAGGAACCGTGAGCACCACGCAGAGCTCGCTGCGATCGAGCTCGGGGTGGCGGACCGTGATGGCGCGGATTGCCTGCAGCAGAATGCGCCGGCTCACCTCGACTGGCGAGAGCTTCTCCGAGTCGGGCAGGCCCGCGCCCCCCCAGGGCAAGATGGGACTCAGCCGATCGACCCCGGCGTGGCACAGCCAGCTCTTCGCAGAGACGATGCCGCGCCCGAGCGTCTCCGTCGTACGAACGCGCGCCCACTCCCCGATCACCCAACGCCCGGAGCGGCCGTCTGCTGCACCCGCTTCTAGCGCGAGCTCACCCTCGAGCGGCGCGTACGCCACGCTGGGCAGGAGCGCTCGCTCATCGCGACGTCCCCCCTCGACCCATTGCGGGATCGGCAGCGCGACGACGGTCGCTCGCGGCGCGCATTCGGCGAACGCGAGCGACGTATGGCTCGTGCCGAGATCGATCCCGACGACGGCGCGCGGCTTGGGCTGTGCCGCCCCGGCCGACGCGGCCCCGCTCACGGCGGCACGGCTCCTGCTCCCGACCGCACCGACAGCTCGACCTTCCAGTGCTCGTCCGGCACACGCGGCTCGAGCGGCCGCGCAAACAAGGCGAGCGTGCCTATCTCGGTGATCACGGCCTCCAGCGTGACGGCGACCGAGTCGCCTGGCTGTCGGCCCTCGGTGGGCAGCGTGATGGCGATGGGCGAGAGCTCTTCCAGCTCGCGCTCGGGAGACTCGAGCAGCGTGCCGACACCGTCGTCGCGCCGCGTGCTCGAGCCGAAGAAGCGGAACGTAACCGATTCGCCGACGACGACCGCGAGCTCCGCCTCGTTCAGGACGACCTTGCTGCCTTCTTCCATGCCGAAAGGCGCGACGCACAGCGCGACCGTCGGCGGCTCGAAGCCAGGCACGGCCGGCGCGGGGCTCTCGATGCCCACGTAAAAAGCCTGCGCGGTACCGCCGCGCACGCGCACGCCGCGACCGCGTCGGACCAGGCCATAGTACGCGGCACCGCGCGCTACGGCCAGATCGTAGTCGGCGCCAGAGAGCGCGCGCGGGGGCGGCGCGCCGAGCTCCGCGAGCCAGGCGCCGAGCGTCTCGCTCAACCGAGACCTGAGCAGCCCCGATTTGAACACGCCGCCGTTGAAGAGCACGTGCGTGGGACACAACATCGGGCGCGCGCCGCCGTCGCCGAGCGCCGTGTGGTGACGCCGCAAGAACGCGGCGAGGTGCGTCGTGATCGCGGGGTCGTCTGCGTAGGGCAGACCGCGCCGCGTGAGCGCGGTGCGCGGGCGCTGCTTTGGCTCCTCGCGCCAGGATACGGCGGGAAAGAAGCCATCGCGCACATACCCCTCGACCTCCGCGCGGGTCAGCTCCGAGCGCAAGGAGCCGCCGATCAGCTGCGAGCCGCGGCTCGGCAGCACCACGCTCGCCACTGCCGGCGCGTCTTCCCCGAGCAGCACCTCTTTCGCTTCGCGCGCGGCGTGGCTCAAGGCCATGAGCTGCCAGCTGTCGATGCTCGCCCCGCTGCTCTCCAGCTTCTGGCGCACCATGTGGGCGAGCGCGAGATCCATGTTGTCGCCGCCGAGCAGGATGTGTTGCCCGACCGCGATGCGGCGCGGCTCGAGCCGCCCGTCTTCCTCCGTCAACTGGATGGCGGTGAAATCGGTCGTGCCTCCGCCGACGTCGACGACCAGGACCACGTCACCCACCGAGAGCTCGGAGCGCCAGGCGTCTCCGCGCCGATCCAGCCAGGCGTAGAAGGCCGCTTGGGGCTCCTCCAGCAGCGTGAGCTGATCGATTCCCGCCGCGAGCGCCGCCTCCACCGTACACTCACGCGCGGCGGCATCGAACGACGCCGGCACGGTGAGGATGACCTCCTGATCACCGAGCGGCATCCCGTCCGGCTGCGCCGCGCGAAACGCCTCGCTGATGTGATCGAGGATGCGGTAGGCGGCCTCGACCGGCGACACCTGCCGCACGTCCTCGGGCGCGCCGAGCGGCAACACCGGGGCGCGCCGGTCGATCGAGGTGTGCGAGAGCCAGCTCTTCGAGCTGGCGATCACGCGCGCGGGTGACTCGGCGGCGCGCCGGCGGGCATAGGCCCCGACCGCGAACTCGGCCTCCTTGTTCCAGGGCAGCGCCAGCGTCCCCTCGCTCGGGTGCGGGAAATAGACGAAGGATGGCAAGAGCGGCGAAGCGTCCACCCGATCACGCCCCACCAGCTGCGTGATCGGCTGCACTTCGGGGCTGATCGGGTCACCCTCGAGGGGTGCTCGGGCAACGGCGCAGTGGGTGGTGCCGAGGTCGATGCCGATGGCGTATCGCGCGTTCACGCTGTTCGTTCTCCCCTGTGCCAGTCGTTCATGGGTCAGAGCTCGACCTCGGCGGGGGCCAGCACCCGAGTGCCGGCTCGATCGACTACCGTGGGCAAATGCACCTCGGTCGCTTGCCAGCCGCGATGGCGGAGCACGCCATTCAGGCGCCCCGAGCCCGCGACGTTGCCCGTGAGCTTGACGCGATTGGGGTCAAACCCCGGCTCCAGGGCCACGCGCTGCCCTTCGGCCTCGCCCCGGATGGCGGCGATACGAAGATGCGAGGAGAGCACCTTGCGGCAGCCGGTATGCACCACTCGCGCCACCGCGCCGACGTCCCCGTCGGGATAGCTCGCGATGTCCTGTTGCACGAAGTCGACGAAGCGCCCCTCGCTCTGCAGCAGGCTGAGCAGCACCAGCGCTCCGGTGTCCGTGCTCGCCAGCGCGGGCGGCTCGAGCTTCTCCGCCTGGGCTTTCGCCTCAGCTTCCGCCGCCGCCCAATCGGGCTCCGTCGAGGGCCGATCCGGGCTCTTGTCCTCCGGGCTCGGCCGCCCGGCGATCGATGCGGCGTAGGCCGAGTCGAAAAGGATGCGGAAAAACACACTGAACGCCAGCCCGAGCCGGCTCCACCAGGGCAGAGATGCTGTCACGGGAGGTTTATACAACTCTATGGCTCGGGTGATTCCACAAAATCCCCCATACATCGGCGGGACCTGGCATAGCGGCCGCTCGCGGGTGACAATGGGGACCGCGATGGGTTCCGACTTCCTCTCCGAT
>Ga0247763_1001213_pt1 | contig 15017 bp, 14 predicted proteins | sample UWRJL141409B4_FD_179926 | JGI IMG/M metagenome (GOLD analysis project Ga0247763, IMG submission 179926) | Plant litter microbial communities from Arlington Agricultural Research Station in Wisconsin, United States - UWRJ-L141-409B-4 | ecosystem: Environmental > Terrestrial > Plant litter >...
CGAGAACCCAAATAGTAGTAAGGATGGCAGCCGTCGTGGCGCTGACAGATAGAGAAATCGCATCTGTGAAGATAGTGGGTGATTTGCGGGAAGCTCCATGAAGCACACAGCCCACTACAAATCCAGTAGCAGCGGAAAAAAGAATCGAGGCGGTATGGGATGAAGCGTTGGTGGTAAAGCACCGGTTGAACTGAGAACTGTTAGCCGAATCAACCAGCATTGGCGGAAGACATGCCTGAAATATGATAATTGCAGAGTATGACATTGCATAAAGATAATATAGTCCAATCATGGTGTTGTCATCTACCAGGGCCCAGACGAAGAGGGAAGATACACCAAAACTGAGCATGAGACGGCTGCAAAGTTTGCGAAGTGCGAGAAAATATGTGTGCCGACGTGATCTAAGAAGCAAATTAGCGGCCGATGGGGTGACTAAAAGGGGCAAGCCGCACCTTTCCCAGTTACAGGCTATCAGAGCAGCGTCCTCCAGAGTTGTAAGTTCTTGCTCAGGTAGCTCATATCCTGATTGCCAATAGCCTCGGAGCGTGACGTCCAATGCCATGATTGAGACGCAGAAGTATAGAATGGCAAGACATATGGCGTATCGGGATGTGAAAGAGAAGAAAACATCGATCGGCGGTGTAGTTGCTGCCGTGGCGATGCTGACCCACCGGTCCATCAGACATATAAGGAACAGCCCTACGTTTTGCCCAATCTACCAAGGTCAGTCACAGAACGCGAGTATATAGCTGAAAACTCACGTCGAGCTTGGAATATCGGGACAACATAAAGATACTGTGTTCCTTGAGACCTTGCGTCATCTGTTTCTGTGCCTTGAGTGCTTGATCAAGTTGAGCAAACCATGACACAGAGAATGGCTCGATAGTGTCTCTGCTCTCTCCGTTGGAGCTGTGCTTGCGAACTAGCCAGTCAATAAATGGTAGCCCCAGAACAACCCGTCTCACCAGAGGATCGGGGCACAGAACGACATCTCTGATGCTATGGAGTCCTTGTTGGTATGAAAGCACACTTTCCCGAAAAGCTTGTAGGGCGACTTGTTTCGGGTTCAGTGTGCTCTCTTCATTATCCACGATCACTGACGACTCGGTAGTGTCATCAGACACTATATCTTTCTCCATTCTGGAATGATACCAGTCGAGGATACCCGTCTCAGTCAAAGTGGGAATGTTGTCGATCCAATTCATCCATTCGTGACAGAGCCTGCGGTATTGTAGGAGCAGTAGAAATAGAAAGAAGTACCCGAATGAGAGGTATAAGATGAGATCGTAGTGGTTTAGAAAGCTCGAGATCAATGGGGCAATGAATAGAACAGGAAGGGTGCGCCAAAGAACTGTCCTTCCAGAGGTGAGAGGGCTTCCTTGTTGGTGCATTGTTGCCAAGATACCTACGCTTGGTTGTCAGCAGGAATCTCGCGCTATCGAAACGATGGAGATCGGTGCTTACCAAGGAGGGATAGGTATGTTGAGGTCAACATGAAATATGCGAAGAACACAAGTGCGGAGCCCGGAGAATTCTTGAAGTGAAACACCAGAGCACCCACAAAACCGACCAGAATGGACAAAACAAAGCTTCCGGAGAGGCGCTGGACATGGAAGTGTACCATGCTGATGTAGGCATACTGACGGAGGTTAAAACGAAGGACGGAGCTACATGGCAAAGTTTGGACCTACATGAGATAGGTAATAGTTCCCGACACTACCAATCCACCCTGTAATTCCAGCCCCCAAGAGCATTGATGCTAACAATGCATAGCAAGCTGCGACAAGATAGGCGTCGCCCATGTACGCCGTCATGAACAACCCGCGGCCAACAAAAGTGAGGAGGATAATGTCCAGCATCGCGGGCAAGCAAAACACGGAGAGTGCACCAAAGTCAACCAGGCGCCGAAGAACCTGGACCGACCATGGGGAGCTGTCACGTGCTTTTCTAGGGCCCTTCACCATAGGCTCTGGTTTCGCAAATACAGTCATGATACCAGACGAACTGTCGACTAGACCAGTGGGTAGTGAGCAAGCGCGGAGCGAAACACGATGCTTGTTATAAATGATTTCTCCCAAAACTCTGGAAGCTATCCCAAAATAGAGTTCGCATTGAGAGCCCAAAACCCAGAGCTCGGCGAAAACAGCAGCCTGATCGGGTCGTGAAAATATAGGACAGCGGTCGGTGGCCTCGAGATAAACATCGTCCATGGCGGCCCGGCGGAGGGCGCAGAAGAACATAGTCGTGAAAAGATCCGCATTTATATCCACCCCTCCGGAATTAGCGCCTCCAGAGACTGCTAGGTCGTAGACGCTACTCAGCGCACCCAGAACCGTACTCATGGCGCCACTATCGCCGCGGAATAAGGTATCACCGACAAATTCTTCGATTGATACGTACAATCTAGCGAGACTGGACAACGGTGGCAGGTCCTTCAAGCCCATGTGTTGTAAATCAGACAAGCGGCGTTGCAGAAGATGTTGGATGGATATCGAACCATCAAGGAACTGACGGGAATGCATATCGTTCCAGGACGCGGCGGAGACATCGTCGATCAAATTTCTTGAACAATACTCCTGCATGGCTCTCCTGAAGCTGTGCTGAGGTTGCGCAATCTGAAGCTGCAGCAGCAGCGAAAGCGTCTCGAACGGCGTGGCTGCGTCGATGGCTCTTCGTATGCTGCATGGGAGTTCAACCAGATCCGGTCCACCAGTGCGGCAATCCAGTCGAACTTCCTCCTCATATCTGTGTATCCGAGAGACACCGTGGTGTGCCAACCATGTGTGGAGGATCGTGCTCGAATCGCAAGGGCTGCGTCGGGAGATGAAGATGCTGACGAGGGAAGCGTCTGTGGCGTTCGATGAGGAAACACCCCAAAACTCGACTTGTGTGTCTGGAATCATGAAGCCAGTTCCGAGACCTCGATAAACGACGATTTTCTGCTGTTTCAGTCCATCTATCAGCAACTTGAGAAGATAAAACTGCGAAGATATTTCATGAAGAAGTCGCAGCCCCTCCAAGACTGTTTCCACCTCGGCTTCGTTCACGCGCTGAAGCATATTCAGTTCCTGCAACTGTATTTGCGACTGAAGGACAGCTTGGTAGTGGTCACTGGTCGCCGCGCAAGTCACTGGAAGACAACCCAGAGTCGATATTTGCTCGCCATTGGGCGAAGATTCCCAAAAGTCGAATCGAGCAGGAGCAGAATCGCTGTACTTTAAAGGTGGGCGACTTGAATCCGCGATGTCATCTGAAGACTCCGGGGTGTTGGACACTGGACTCAGCAAGACTTTGAGATTCGGGAAGAATCTTTCAAGACTGTCGAGATCGAGATATGCGATGGATCCTGGGGAGATCCCTGCGTCCGAGTTGGGCCGCACCTTCCGTTCTTGCTTCAGCCAGATTTGTTGCAGCTGTGGCCAAAATCAGCACATTCGTCTCCACCAGCAGTGGTGGCTTTTGAGGGGTTTTGTACCTCACATGTTTCTGGTTTCCTCAGGAATTCGAAACCACTTATGCTCCTGCACCCCGTTTCCATTTCCTTCCCAGCTGTTGACGGTCCATGTTCAAAGATGGCGCCGAAGTGCTTTGCAACTTTGGCTGCTCGACAGAGTACCGCTGCTGAAGGTTGAGTGGCCCACCGGTCGTAAAATCCGACAAAAAAGTCTGGTCGCAGGTTCCGTTGTTCCGCACATTTCTTCATGACCCTTCGAAGTCCCTGGGATCTAAAATAACACCTTCTGGCTCCATTGCCCAGGAGGCAGGCCTCCCTGATGATGACGCCAGACAGGTCCGGAAACTCAACGCGCTCGAACAGCTTGTCATCGTCGTGGTGGCAACAAAGCACGACAGGAATGTTGGAGCACGCCAGTCGTCTTGTCAAACCCACGATGTCTGTTGCCTTCTCTTCGTTCCCTTCCACCCCGCCCACCCGAAGCACGACGCCTGAAACGATATTTTCTCGATGCACTAGATTGAATAGAAAGTTTTCCCATACTGGCAGTGATGTTGCGGACAGGGCACTTGTGTCAAGGATGCCAAGAAGACGATCTTGATTTGACGTGGTGAGGAAAATCGGATCTCTCTCGCAGTCTGGATCCGAGAACGATGGCAAAGGTGCCATCAACAGTGTCGCCGGATTTTCATTGATTCTGGAGACCTTGACACCCTTGCTCAGGAATTGGAATGACTTAATAGATGCGAAGTGACATAGACTCTGTGGTTGCACATGTCTCAGGCCCAAGTTTGTCTTGGGTGGCTGTGAGCCACTGTTTCGAGGTCTGACACTTGTCAGTTTTGGGTCCTGGGTCTATCTCGAACATAGACACCGAGACAAAGTCTTACCTGCTTCTCCATCCACGCCAAAGGCCTCGACCGGCACCAATTGACCAGACGATCAAAGGCAAGGCCATACACAGAAGAGAGATTGCCAAATTACATCTCTGCAGCGGCGTTCGAAGTCTTTCACTGAGTGGGATGAGTTTGTTGCAATAAACCAGTCTCCCTTCGAGAGAGCCGTCTGAGGAGTTGTTTGTGTTGCAGGCGGTGATGACAGGATCACCTGACGATCTCAGTGGCTGGAAAAACGACGCCATGATTCGAGCTAATGTCTGTGATACCAAGTGGGATGTCTGGATATACCTGTCGGTATCAGATCGTCCCCGTCAACTAAACATGAAACAGTTGAAGAGGCGCGCTCAAAGAGGCCGTATGCGGAGAGGAAACTGAAGACGATTCAAGCAGCGGCCTGACACATATGAAAACTCCATCTTTGACATCGGGGTCCTGAGCTAATGGCACGGAGAGAGTTTCTTTTACGAATCTTGCGGAATATTCGCCCCTCGGTCCGAGGAGGTGCCCATGTGGTCTCAAAACGGCGATAGCGGACCTTAGTAGGTACCCTAGACGAATTTTACAGACAGGTAGCATGGGCAAAACAGCAGGCGGAGTCTACAGCTTGCCATTCTCAGGGCTGAGACTCCCTGTCGCCCACTCGGACACCAGCCGAAGGGTGGCGAGAGGGGCAAAGCAAAATGGCACAGAACCTACCATTTACAACAATGCTCGTTTTCCCCCAGGTCACCCAGCTCGGAAGGGCCTCCAAATAAGTGGAGCTTTTGCAACATTGGGCAAGACATGCATGATGAGTACAGTCTGCGTTGTGGAGTTCTGTTCACACTGTTTCTCTCACACACAATGAGCAGGAGCCCACGCATTCTCTTGGCAGAGAGAGCTCCAAATACGGCCATGCATGGTGGTTCACGAATGTGGAACAATGCACCGCATATTCTGCATGCCGTTTCCAGACCTAGGGAGCAAGTCCACCTGGAGATCTCTCCTTGCTTGTCCGAGCAAATGGGTAGCGACTAGGAACCGGCCGCGCTGTGTGCCACAGAATGCAGGTACCTCTGTGGCTACTGAACGGCGTAGCTGGAAGACGATACTCTCTTCAAGCTGCACACGTCGCATCGTCTTCACCGATTGCATATTGCATCACAAGGGGCCCAAAAAAGGTCGTCTGTCGGGCCTTCTTCGGGCCCCATTCATTTAAGAAGCATCGGCGGTGATACCGGAGTCTTCTTGGAGTGCTCCGTTCCTCTGTTCCTCCGGCTGTCGCTCTGCATCTGCCGCCCGAGCCGCATGTGTGAGAGTGGTACAACTTCGGCTCACGCACCGAGGAATCCGACTCGAACAGCGCTTCCGCCGAACCGGGTCCGTATACAGCATGCGAAAGTCCTGGCGTGCCAAGCAATGCTGGGCCTCGACGGGGCCAGCCGCCTTGAAGGTGCACCGGAGTTGGAAACTGCCGGGGGGAGGATTTGCACTCGCGTTTGTCAACCCACTCAGCTTGTGGTCCAAGTTTGACCGGAATAGAACTTCAGATGGACGCTATACCGCAAGCTGACTGGGACCGGAGCTTGAATACGCATGGGCGGAGATTGTCGGCAGCACCTGGTACAAGAACAAACTAGAAACGAACGATTTGACCCATCTCTAGGACTGAGCAGCTGGGCTGGCAAATTAGGAGATCCTAGACTGGCTTATGGATATGGTGGCATCCAGTTCGGGATTACTGGTGCAGCCAGGAGCCATGCTAATGATCAGCAAGACGGACCGGCATGCTCAAACAAACACGAGAGTGTGGGTATCCCGACCAAAGATAGATATAAACAGGGCAAACGGTGGGTTCTGTCGCAGGGCCTGGAAGTACTCAAAAGCGGGAGTCCTCGCGATGGCCCCCGCAAGAAACGCCCGATAATCAAAAGCAATTCGTCATTGAGATTCGCAAGAGACCATGGATCTGAGTGGGGAGTCAGAGCACTACATCACGATGGATATCGATGATGAGTACTCAACGGCTGCGTCCTCACCACTCTCCCTTCCTACTTCTTCCCCTCTGACCACCCCTGAATTTTCGGATGACGGATTGGACACTGAGCGACTTCCGTCCCCGCTGCACGAGCTCAGTGAGGATCTTGCTCCCTCTTCAACAAGTTTCGTATTGGTCATTGGCGGTCTTGGGTACATCGGATCCCACACCGCCGTAGAGCTGCTCCGTGAGGGATACAATGGTAAGAAGACCAGTTCCCCGCCTGCCGGCTCACCCGTTGACCGTCTCCAGTCATCATTGTCGACAACCTTAGCAACAGCTACTCGTCAGTCCTTGAGAACATCACTACACTGGCCGAGGCCCATTTTAAGGCCAAGTCGATGCCAGCACCGCAGATCCGTTTCCATCGAGTTGACTACCGTAGCCGGGCCATGTCGTTGCTGCTCGAGTCATACTCCGATCTGGTCATGACCATCGATGGAGCAGGGAAGCAGCACATGAAATACGCTTCTCGCATAGCGGGCGTCATCCATTTTGCTGCATACAAGTCGGTACTCGACTCCATCGCCCGGCCGCTTCACTATTACCAGAACAACGTGTGCGGGTTGGTGTCACTCCTCCAACGGCTCGACCACCACGGAATCCACAACGTCATTTTCTCCAGTTCTGCGACTGTGTACGGGTCCCGGGCAGCCGCAGGCAGACCTCTCAGCGAAGACGAGGTGGCGCACCAAGCAACCGGGTCACGGCCTGATCAGCAGCCCACTGTCAGCGGGCTATCGTGTCCCTACGCCCGCACCAAGTACTTTGGGGAAGCCATCCTCGCCGACACAGCAGCGGCCAACCCAGCATGGCGCATCGTCGCTCTACGCTATTTCAATCCTGTGGGGTGTGACCCATCGGGTTTTCTGGGGGAGAGTCCACGAGGGGAAGCCGCGAATCTCTATCCCGTCCTTGCACAGGTGCTGACCGGGGCAAAGACCAGCCTGGACGTCTTTGGTACCGACTGGAAGACACGAGACGGTACCGCTATCCGCGACTTCATACACGTTCTGGACGTTGCCCGCGGCCATGTCGCCGCCTTACGTTGGAGCTGGAATGGCACTAGCTCGGGCTTCCGAACCTTCAATCTCGGCAGTGGCAGTGGGACCACGGTCCTGGAAGCGGTAAAGAGCTTGGAGAAGGCAGCCGGCCGCGACATTCCCGTCCGGTGGGCTTGCCGTCGTCCTGGTGACGTGGGCGTTTGTGTGGCGTCAACGGAGAGGGCGCGCAGAGAGCTGGGATGGTCGCCCCGGGAAAGCATTGCGCAGTGCGCAGCCGACCTGTGGAACTTTGTGAAACGGACGGTACGGTGATATCCCCGCGAGATCGGACACATTTGCATTCGCAACAGTCAGAATAGTTACCCCTATCTGGTTGGTGATCGACTTGCTGGCGGAGCGCGTCTTTGTTGCTACTCGAGACCTAATTTGCAGAATCTGCTTGCCTCCATCAAAAATATCTGTTTATCTAGCGCCAAATAGTTAATATAAGGCCATGGTCCATATTTGATGTTGTATCCCGAGTCCCGAGTTCTGTCGCACCTAGTTCTTCTGATCTCGTCATCAGTCAACAATCCCCTAGCGCGTGTGTTGCAGCATCATCCAGAAACCCGCCGGAGACACCCTAAAAGTGGCATGCTTCGTTTTTTTCCGCCCGTGGCACATAAGGATTGTCGATCAACATTGTATTTACAATTCCGTAGTGTGATAGCCGCAGGCATTCCGCGTAGCACCAGGCAGACTGAACGCAGAACGGTGAGCGGATAGCGTCAAGGTGCGACGCTGCGACATGCTTAATGCGCAGTGCAACGAAATGTAGCACTGTCGCAAGAAAATAGCACGCAGTGACGAGGAGTATGGAGGGATGCTGTGTATCGTGTGTTGCTGATACGATGTCATGGGCCCGGCAAGGGTCTGTCAACAGGACGGGTATCACTAGGCTGCTGCCTGCATGGAACGTGGTGAAGTGTGCTTCCATGTGTTCTATTCCGAGCTTTACTATCTAGGCTGACCGGATGATCCGCAGTAGATACGGTGGGCTACACGACTAATGCGGCCCGGCGCGGGCCCTGTTTGTCCCACTCAACCACCCACCTCTCCGGAGGACCTCATCCGCATGTCGCACATAAGCGCCCCAATTCGGGCAAAATTCGTCGTACCCTGACGTTGCTGTTGCGAAGTGCCCTGCAAGGCCGGACCCGATCACGGCATCCACACTAAACTGCACTTGCTTCTGGATGCACGTCTCGCTATGGGCGATAGCGATAGACTTTCTGCGCAGTTCGCTGGGCAATGTGGCGAGATTCGCCCGCACGTATTCGGAGCCCCACTCGGCTGCGGCGTTCTCGAAGACGACGACGAAATCGGCCAACTGGTAGAAAGCTGGATCGGCAAAGATCCCGGGATTGAGGATCACGAGAGATCGTCGAGGGCAGTCCAGGACTGAAGCCTGCATCACGATCCGGGTATAGTCGGAAATAGCGGTCATATAATCAACGTGTTCGCCGCTGGCCGGTGCCTCATCGAAGAAGATGCCGTCCACTCGCACGCGGGGGCCTGGCGTCCCCAGAGGTCGCGACTCTGACCGGGCACAGTAGCCGGTCCAGTCTCGATAGACACTGATGTCCTGCTCCAGCTCTGCCAGCGGGCGTGAACCATACCCGCAGTAAACGTAGCCAAGGACTGTGGTATTGGGAAAGCACGACAGTCGGGCGAGGTTGTCGATGTAGTTCGAATCTGGCAAGGGACAGCTTCCGGGGCCGTTATTTGGATTGACCACAACCAACAGATCTAAATCCCGGTGTGCTTGGGCTGCCGAAAACAGGGGTTGCCATGAATCCACTGTAGGGTAGATGTATAAGGGGACCATGACGAACGGCTCCCGGAGAAAACTTGAAGGTTGGAAGGCCATGGCACAAGGAAGCTGAGGGCGCTGGACGGTGGTGAGTGACGGTGTTTCTGTCCGGGGGCCAGCCCATCAATAAATCACAGAGTGGCGCAGAGGCAAGGAAGACCCGAGTGGGAACATGTAAACGGTTTCAGCTAAACACGTTGGTTGTTGCTGTCGACCCATTGCAATATTGCACCCATCCGCCGAGATTGAGAGCCTTGATGGCCGTACTGAAGTTGCCGGAACCAACCGAGGTACATGCATCCGTTGCTTGCGCTGCGGTAACGAGTCTAGGGGCATCTGGAGGGTATTCGATATGGAAGACGGGTTTCTTGGCCTTGATGAAAGGGCGGACGACGCCACAGTTGTCAAACTGGGCACACTGCTCATTGACAGCGAATTGAACATGTGGCAAAACATCGGGGATGATGTCGCCAGCGTTTTTCAGGCCAACGGCCATCTTGTATTGGCTGGACTTGTTGACGAGAAACTCAACAAATTGCACCGAGTCGTCGGACGTCAGCGAGAGACCGTTCTCGTTCTGATAGCCATCAACGTTGTCCGGATCGATGGCATCACAGCCCATCTGACTAGCAATTTCGACCCGAGCAGCCATTATTTCCCTGACTGACGGACTGCTAATGTTCAGCCAGCGCTCGTTTGGCCAACCATCCAACGCCTTGCCGAGGTCAGCCTGCGAGAACTTGTAGGAATCGGGCCGGTTAGGTTCGTAAGAACCAGCACTGAAGTAGCAGATTACTTTCTTGCCAAGCTTCTGTAGATTCGCAATAACCGTGGTGTTCTGGTGTAGGAACATATCGATATCGAAGACGCTGACGTCGGGTTGGACGACAGGATTGTTGTCGTCGATGTTGAGCACTTGGTTTAGGACAATCTGCCACGATGTGCCAACTTCAGGTTGCCAGACGGCCGAGGGAGGCGGACGGGTTGGTTTCGGGCGCGAGGGTGATTCATTTCCATGATGGCGCAAACTGAAGCCCAGCCCGAGACCGAGGGCCAAGGCGAGGACAATCGCGGTGCTGACTACTGCCCAGATGATGAGCTTCGGCCGACGGCGACCCCGCTCTGGCTGTTTCTCGTCGAACGACGGAGTCATGGCGATTGCGGCCGTGGAAGTGGCGCGGTCAATTCGTTCGTCGGGACCGGGCGGCGTAAATTGACGGAAGGAACCGCTGTAAGGGAACGCGTGGATCCGTTGCGGGCGATCAATTGAGGGGTAATGGACGGGCGTTTAATTCACTCGACAAGCGTGCGTGATGCAGTTTGTTCTGGCGTCATTTTGAAGCGTCGAATTGTCGGGGAGGGGTCGCAGGCTCCTTGCAGAAGCGCGTGAAACTCGAAGATGAGTCGCTGTGGTGCTGCTAAAGGCTGTTGGAGGATGAGAAGCGAGGAAGGATGGGAGTGGGGAAAAGGAGTCGTCGGCGACAGGGCCTTCTCGGAAGGCGAGAAGGAGGGGGCCAACTGCAGCCCCTGTCGGTGAAACGAACGACAGGATTGGCGCCAACAATCACCGTTTCCTGGGGAGGAAGGGACCCAAGCGGGAAAACGGTTAGAACGGCTCGCGCTCTGACGCAACGGCAATTTTGCAGATACCGAACGATGCAGTAAATATTTGGGGAAGATGCATCATTTTCCCAAGCAAGGTGCAACAACATCAACTCCGAGACCTTGGGTCACCCATGCACCAAACTGCGCCGATACGAGACCCCACGCGCGACGCTTGTTACACAAGGTTGTGCAGAGAATGCTCGAATTATCTCGCGAAACAGCATTTCCTCTGGTGGCGATGCTGCACTGCAAATATGGACGAGCCTGCTTCTCCGCTGCGTTGTGATAGATTTCACGGCAGATGAGGTCTCATTCCATTTGTCTTCACGCCTAGTGGCTGCAACTGCATCTTCCATCGCCCACTCCAACGATACCTGACGCTGAGCTCGCCATTCATTGGACTCAGTCGAGTTGGCTTTCAGGTCTCGTGGACACCAGATACGACCATGATGCTCTCTCGACTTCCTTTTGCCTTTGCGTCGCTTTTGACGGGTTTCATTTGCCAAGGCAATGCGGCCATCTCTGTTGCTAGCACGGTGCTCGTGCTTGCTCGAGAACTTCCGTCCGCAAATTCAGCAACCTCGGGCCTCCAAGGGTATGGCATCCCATACGATGTTGTCCTCGTGCCTCAGTCGGGAGTAACACTGCCTCCGCTGAGTTCGTCGGGCACCGAGGGCAGCTATGGTGGCATTGTGGTGATGAGTGAAGTGGCCTACCGGTATGACTCTGGCTGGGCAAGTGCCCTCACCACTGCCCAGTGGCAGACGCTATACGAGTATCAGGCTGCCTTTGGTGCCCGCATGGTTCGTCTGGACGCCTTTCCGGCTCCTGAATTCGGTACGTCTTGTTCCAGGTTTTCAGGTTCTGTTGTTGCTGTGCGTGCTAACTGCCCGATTACAGGCGTGTCTGCTGCCAGCCAGGAGGGGGGGTGTTGTAATACAAGTGTTGAACAGTTAGTTAGCATTAGCAATAGTGCATCGTTCCCCACCGCCAATATCAAGACGTAAGTTTGGCCTGAGAGGAGCCTCGAAACACTTACCGACAAATCTCAGCGGAGCGGGCGTAAGCACTCAGGGCTTATGGCACTACCCTGCCGTAGTCACCAATGCCAGCGTTGCCCAGCCGGTTGCTATGTTCGCGCCAGACTCAGCCGGGACATTTACCTCGTCGACCACTGCGGCCATCATTAATACCTTTGGGACACGGCAGCAGATGGTGTGGTTCTTAGGCTGGGCGACGGACTGGTCACAAACCAGCAGTTTCCTGCAGCACGCCTACATCCACTGGATGACTCGGGGGTTGTGTGAGTTTCCTGGCATTCCTCGCCTTCGTCTGCTGACCAGAACACCAAGTTGTCGGGAAACGCAAGATCTACCTGAATACGCAAGTTGACGACATGCATCTGGAGACGACCATGTATTTCCCTCAGGGCACTGCATTCCGTATTCGAGCCAGTGACCTTGACACCCACAAGGCATGGCAGGCCGACATCAACTCCCGCCTACCAGCTGGGTCCAACTACTTTATCGAGATTGGCCACAACGGTAACGGTGATATTGAAGAGGCCACCGAGCTCCCTGCGGGTGCTTCCAATTGTAACCCGAATTATGGTGTAGAGTACGACTCGCCGCCCGATACACCTTTGGAGTTCCAGAAACCTCTGGGCACAGGCACGGATCTTTGGCCTCCCGAATTCACCAACTACACCTGGAGCCTGGCATGTGCGAAGTTGGACAGCATTGCCACGTGGTTCACCAACAACCTCAACACATTCGCCGCCGTATCGCACACATTCACACACGAAGAACTTAACAATGCGACGTACCACGACGCAACCCGCGAAATACATTTCAATATTGACTGGCTGAAACAGATCGGCCTGTGGGACAATTCGAGGTTTTCGCCTGCTGGCTTGATCCCGCCAGCGATCACCGGACTACACAATGGCGATGTCATCCGAGCGTGGATGGACAATGGGGTCCGGATTGTAGTGGGAGACAACACCAGACCAGTGTTGAGGAACCAAGCCAACTCGTTCTGGCCGCTTATCACAACTGTTGAGGCAAACGGCTACGCCGGGCTCGTTGTCATTCCGCGATGGGGTAAGCGAGTTCCTTTGAACCTCCAATGCCACTACCGTCGCGCCGACACTGACGCCCACTTCTCATAGCGACCACCATATACTACAACTGCTGCTTCCAAAATTGCACTTTGCTAGAGTGGATCAACACTTCGGGAGGTAGCGGCACCTTCGCCGATCTGTTGAACAACGCCCGTGCCGTCAACACACGATACCTGCTGGGGTTGCATCCTGATCCGTGAGTTGTTGACCTGTCTCAAGATTACCCATTCTTACATGTTACAGGTATATGTTCCATCAGGCAAACATGCGATACGGCGATGTCGACAGTATTACAGTGGGCTCTCAAGCAGGGCCTCTCTCTTTGCTTCAGATTTGGGTAGAAACCATAACCCAAGAGATGACAAGACTGTCTGCTACTCTTTTTCTTCGTCCGCGGATGACCTACTAACCGTTGTAGGACCGACTGGCCCATCCAATCTCTCAAACATGATGACATCGGCGCACTCTTTCTTGACCGGATGGAACTCGAGTAAGATGCATTACGGGAATCTTATATTACCGCTGACTCAAATTGTACAGTGGCTGTCTTCCGAAGCTGAGGTACAACTATTCCGAGGACGGGCGGTCAATTGTCAGTGTGACGGTCACGGCCAACAGCAACACCTGTGGCGTCCGAGTCCCTGTGACTGTGCCAGGGTCCGCGACCTCATCGGGAACTAGCACGTTGGAAAAGTTGGGGTCTGAGCCTGCTATCTACTGGACAACGATGTCCGGGTCGCCTGTCACTTTGGTGCTTTCAGAGCCGGTAGCAGTGTGAGCTTGCAGAGTGACTACTGAATATTCAAACGGGGTTGGACTTTGGTATGTAATATTTGGGGTGCCAGCATTTGGGCAGCTCGGTTGATAAAACTTCTTCTTTGAACTGTCTACGCCGCCTAGTCTAATAGGATCTCGATTTCCATCTCAATCCGGAGAAATTGCTGTTGGGTCCCTAAGGCTCACGACAGTTCGGTGGGCTATGAAAGTGACACGGCTGGTCCTTGACCGGATGGATGTTTACAGCCACGTAGATACTCAACTTGTTTTAGAATGTGGACTGAATGGACTTGAGTGAATTTGAATTTGTCTGCTGGCGCATTCGCAGCGTAGATCCCTGACGGGGCTCAGGCGTGATCCGCGATACAGCACCGTCCATGTCCACCCAAAGTTGACACAGGCAATGGTGGTCTTTGGAAATTTTGTCCACGTTCAAGAAATTACACGATCAAGGAATAGTGGGGGGGAAAAAAAGATACAAGTACGGAAAGTTTTACTTCCCATCAATTTCTAATAGAACAAATCCTCCTCCATTGTCTCAGATATCTTTAAGAGGATCAACCCTGATTGAGTCAAAATGCCAAGATCCGGCCCGCGCACTCCATCCGTTCCTCCGCCGTGTGAATTGTCTATGTCCGCACCGTAATCATTAAGTACCGTGCCCTTACGTATTAATGTCTCCTGCAGGCATGCATGGGATGGCATGGCAAGGTTACACTGCGGTCCCCGCCCCGCTTACCAACTACCATCTTCTCTCTCTCTTTTCTTCTTTTTCTTGACAATTCAAGAGAACAGTTACAGATACGTTTTTTTTCATAGTTCGCAACCTCATCTTTGCTCACCTTTTTTTTTCCCCCACCAATCTTAACACGCAAACAGACGACGACGAATAAATACCGGTTAACTAACTAACTAGGTACCGACCGATTGACCAAGATGGCAATCCTCAGCATCTTGTTGTCGGCAACACATTTTCCTTCCTCCCCCTTTCTATCCACCCTCCTCCCTGCCGCTCTAGCTGCCTTTGGGGTCCAAACCCTCTTTGGTATCCACGGGGTGCTCCGCCGCAGCGAGTTTCTGTATGACTTTTCCGGCGGGTGGACGTTTCTGGCGACACTCGCGGTGGCATTTTATGTCCCTGCGCTGAGGCGGGAAGGCGGGGTGCCGGGCTTTGGTGGTGTTGGTGATGGATTATGGAGGGCGCTGGACGGGGCGAATTGGAGGGGGTTGGCGTTGACGGGAGGAACGGCCATTTATGCGGTTAGATGTGGGTGCTCTCTCTTTTTT
>Ga0247763_1001214_pt1 | contig 15001 bp, 10 predicted proteins | sample UWRJL141409B4_FD_179926 | JGI IMG/M metagenome (GOLD analysis project Ga0247763, IMG submission 179926) | Plant litter microbial communities from Arlington Agricultural Research Station in Wisconsin, United States - UWRJ-L141-409B-4 | ecosystem: Environmental > Terrestrial > Plant litter >...
AGCTGGCCGCGACTCATCGCACCAGCCAGGCGTCGCTGATTTCGTCGTTTCTCACTCGGGTCGTTCGCTGTGTGCGCCCGCTGCTCCTGGCTAGGAGCGCCCGATGCTCCGGCGAACAGACCCGAGCGGATCGAGGTGTTACCCTCGCTCGTTGATTAGCGCCGACCGCGGCCGCCACCACCGCCGCCGCCACGCGGCGGGCCCGATGGACGACCACCCCCGTCACCACCAAACCTGCGGCCCCCGCCGCCACCGCCACCGCCACCACCACCGCCGCCGGCAGACGGACGGCGCTCGCGAGCGACGTTCACCGTGATCGAGCGCCCATCGAGCGTCGCCCCGTTGAGCGACTGAATGGCACGCTCGGCTTCCTCATTCGAATTGTACTCTACGAAGCCGAACCCACGAGACTGGCCCGTGGCTCGGTCGATGACTACACTCGCCGAAGTCACCTCACCGAACTCCGAGAAGGCCTCCTGGAGCTGTTGGTCCATCGTAGAGTACGCCAGGTTGCCCACATACAGCCGGTTTCCCATTACTATTTCATCTCGATTGCGTGGCACCGCATCCGCTCGGATTCGGATGTGCACTGGGTGCCGTCAGCCACATCCGAAATGCCCCCATGCATTGGAAGCAGCCAGCGCGCAGAACACGATCTCGAACAGGCGGAAACCACCGACCGATACTCCACTTCCGTTAGCAGGCCATGCCACGTTACCACGGCCGGGGAATTCTAGCCATAGGCGGCTCTGTTGACGCCGCTTGATTAAAATGCCGTGCGCTTGGCATTCATTCCGGACATTTACATAGCCGGGCCGCCGTAGACCCGCAGATTTGCGCTCATCCGGCACGTTTCGCACAACGGCGCCTCCTGACGTCAGCCTCCGGAATCAGCACCCCTTGAAGTCATGTTCGAAACATGGCTCCCAGGCGCTTGCCGAGCAGCGCGCCCGCCAAGAGCAACGTGAGAGTGAGCAACGCCATCGCCCAGACACCGAGCGCGCTCGCGACGTAGAGCCCGTCTCCGAGCCGGGTCGACAGCTCCCAGATCGCACGCGTGATGGGGAAAAACTCGGCGCTTTGAGCCAGAATCAGCGAGTCGCTCACCTCCAGCATGGCGAACACGAAGGCCATCAGCGCGCCGGCGAGCACGCTCGCGCCGATCAACGGGAGCACGATGCGCCGGAGCACGCGCAGTGGCGTGGCGCCGAGGTTCGAGGCCGCGCGCTCATAGTCGCGCGGCACCTGTTCGAGGCCCGCCGCGGAGCTTCGCACGACGTACGGCAGCCGTCGCGCCGCGTACGCGAGCACCAGGAGCACCACCGGAAAGCGCTGCACGTCGAGCCAGGCAGGTGTGGCATCGCCGAGCAAACGCTTGAACTGCACGCTGAGTGACAGGTAGCCAAACGCCATCACCAGGCCAGGCACGGCGAGGGGGAGCATGCTGAGCACATCGAGCGCGGCGCGAAAGGGAACGCTCGATCGCACCACGACCAGCGCCACACCGAGCGCCACCACCACTCCGATCGCAGTCGCGATGCCCGCGTAAACGATCGAGTTACCGACCGCGCCGAGATGCAGGTTGCTGCCGTCGAAGCTCGGCATCACCAGCTCGTCTTGCAACGCGGACAGGTAGTGATCGAGGGTCAGGTCGCGCGGGACGAGCGAGCGGTACCACGCCCCGTTGGCGCTCAAGCTCGTCAGCACCACCGATAGATTGGGTAGCAGCGCCAGGCACAGAACCGCGACGAACGGCACCCCCGCCAGCAGCCCGCGCAGGCCTGGCAGTGGCTTGCGTGCGCGCTGGCTCGCTGCCTTGCTGGCTGCCGCGCGCAGGCTCCTGCCGAAAGTGAGCTTACCGAACACGTAGAGCAGGCTGGAGCAAGTGAGCATCACCATCACGAGCGCGTACGGCAGCGGATTGTTGATTTCGGTGAGCTTGAGGAAAACCTGTACGGGGGTGACCTCGTAGACGTGAAACATCAGCGGCGTTCCGAGCTCGGTAAAGCTCCAGATCAGCACCAGCGTACAGCCGGCGAACAGCCCCGGCCGAACCAGCGGAAACGTCACTCGCCAGAACACCTGCCAGCGCGTCGCCCCCAGGTTGGCCGCAGCCCGTTCCAGCATCGGATCCACGTTGGCCAGGGCCGCCTGCAGGTTGAGCAAGATGATCGGGTACAGCGCGAGCGCCTCGACGGCGATGACGCCGAAGATGCGCAAGCTGCCCAGCCAGTCGACACCCGTGCCGTTCTCGTCGCCGAACAGGATGGTGAGCGGACCGAAGCGCCCGAGCAAGAGCCGCGTACCGATCGCGCCGACGAAAGGTGGCAGCACCATCGGCACGAGCAGCAGCGACGAGAACAGCACGCGCCCGGGGAACTCGAAGCGGCTGTTGAGCACGGCGAGCGGCAGCGCGAGCCCGAGGGCGACCAGCATCGTCGCGGTCGCGATCATCGTCGCGTTGAGCAACCCGCCGAGCAGCACCGGATCGGTGAGCACCAGGCCCAGGTATTCGTGAGTGAAGCGCCCGTCGCTCGTCATGAACCCGGCAGCGACCACGTTCAAGAGCGGCCAGATCAGCGTCACGACCAGGAACGCGAGCAGGAGCGCAGCACCGAGGGCTTGCTTCGGTTTCGGCCCGAGCACACCGGAGCGCACGCGAAGCCAGAAACTCACGGAGCACCTCGCTCGCTGCGGCGTGCCTTGGCCAGCACGCCAGCGTAGTGGCGACGAAAACGCTCGCCGAGCTGCAAACGATCGCGGGCCGCGGCGAGCCGCGCATCGACCTCTGCGTCGACGGGGGGCGGGCGCGAGGTGACGTCAGCGTACTCGATGGGGATGTCGGACAGCTCGAACGAGAGCAGCGCGCGCAACGCCGGATCCTGCACGCGCAGGACCGCGCGATAGGCCTCGTCGAGCTGGCTCTTTGCGTCCAGCCAGGCCGCGCCCCAGATCGGCAACAGCCGGCTCAGCTGCCGCATCCAGCGCTGGCGCATGTTGAAGCCTTCCGACAGCTCGAACGGGTTGTCGTCGTCGGCGAAGCCGCGCCGATCGGCGTACACGTCGCGGCGCGCGGGCATTCGCCGCAGGCTGCGCGGCAGATACGGGCTATGCCCCGCGTCGAGGTTCCAGAGGCGCTGGCCCTCGCGCGAGAGCAAGAACTCGACGAAGCGGTTGGCGACCTGCTCGCGTTCGCCGAGCGTGCCATACAGGATGCCGACCGGATCGGGCGTGATGGCGGTAGCCCCGCGCGGCGCATGGAAGCGGATGCGCCCGTCGCCGATCTGCTCCTGGTACACGCGCGCGTAGAAGTCGATGGCGACGCCGGCTGCGGACTCCGCGTCGCCGACGTCGGCGCAAGGGCGGCTCGCCGAGTCAGTGAAATAGCGGGCGTTGGCTGCCATCAGCACCAGCACCCGCATGCCCTCCTTCCAGCCGGCGGCGAGCGCCGCACGATAACCCGGCAGGCTCTCCAGATCCGCGCCATCCGCGGCTGGGTTCTGATCGAGCCAGCGCCGCTCGGCCGACGCCATCGCTCGCTGCAGCACCATCATGTACACCACCGCTGCCGAGCCGCTACGGGTCGGGTCTGCCAGCGCCAGCAGCCCGGCGAGCTCGGGTCGCGCCAGGTCGGTCCAGGTCTCGGGGGCGGGCAAACCCAGGAGCCCGTACACCTCGGGAGCGTAGATGATGCCGAAGCTGCTCATGGCTACGCCCACCCACTTCGGCGCTCGGCTCCCGTCCCTCGCGTCCGCATCGTACAGGGCGACACCCGCCAGGTCGGGTTCAGGGTAGACCTCGTCCAGCAGCGCCCTCGAGATGGCGAGCGGCTCGAGGATCGGCTTGTAGTCGCGCTCGAAGGTGTAGTCTCCCCCGCCCCACACGATGTCGATGCCGACCCCGATCTCCTGCTCCGGCAACAGCTGACCGCTCGGGTCACGGTACGCGCCGTAGGCGTCGGTGAGGTAGCGTACGATCTCGTTGGTGCCCCCGGGTGAAAGGTAGGTGATCGCGACGGCTTGCCCGTAGCGCTCGCGGTGCCAATCGGAGAACGCGAGCTCGAACGCGCGCCTGATGTCCTGGTTGTGCGGCGTGATGATGCGCAGCTGGACAGCCGGTGCAGCGCCGCTCGCGCTCGCCCGCTGCTCGCTGCGCCCGAGCCAGCCGCGCAGCACGAACGGCAACAGCAGCACGGCGACGAACGCCACCAGATGGGCTCGGACGCGCGCCATCTAGCTCGACTCGCCGAGCACGACGAGCTCGCTGGGCGCGAGCTCCAGCGTGACTTCGGAGGCCAAATCGAGCCGCGGCGGCACGCTCGTCATGCGCAAGATCTGGCCCCTGCATTCGAGACGGTGCTCGCTCGAGTCCCCCAGGAACCACGTCTCGAGCACGCGCGCGGGGATCCGGTTCGAGCCCACGGCGGGCTCGAACTCGCCGCTCGGGGCGATCTTGATCTGCTCGGGGCGAATGCCGAGTGTCACCCGCTCGGTGCCCAGCGCGAGCGGACCGTTCGTGTAAGCCACTAGCTCGCCAAGCGCCGTCTCGATGCGAACCCGCTCGCGCGAGTCGGCCCCGGTCCGCTCCCGGATGCGCCCTGGGATCAGGTTGGACTGCCCCAGGAACTCGGCAACGAACGCGGCGCGAGGATGCTTGTAGAGCTCGGCCGGCGTCCCCACCTGCACGACCTTGCCCGCCTTCATGATCGCGATCCGATCGGCGATGCTGAGCGCTTCTTTTTGGTCGTGGGTGACGTAGACGGTCGTCAACCCGGTGGCGCGACAGATGCTGCGGATCTCGCCGCGCATTTCCTGACGCAGGCGCGTGTCGAGGTTGCTGAGCGGCTCGTCCAGCAGCAAGCACGCCGGGCGCACGGCGGTGGCTCGCGCGATGGCGACGCGCTGCTGCTGCCCCCCGGAGAGCTCCGCGGGCTTGCGCTCCCGATACTCGGCCATGCGCACCAGGGCGAGCGACTCGTCGATGCGCTGCTCCTGCTCGCGCCGGGACAGGCCCCGCACCGAGAGCCCGAAGCGCACGTTCTCGGCCACGCTCAGGTGCGGCCAGAGCGCGTAGCTCTGGAAGCACATCACCGCGTTTCGCTGGTTGGTGGCGAGCGCCGTCACGTCGCGCTCGCCGAACCACAGGCGCCCCCCGCTCGGCTCGAGCAAGCCGGCGATCAGGTTGAGCAGCGTCGTCTTTCCGCAGCCGCTAGGCCCCAGCAAGAAGAACAACTCTCCCCCCTCGATCGTCAAATCGACGCCGTCGACCGCGAGCGTTTCGCCCAGGCGCTTGCTCACCCGCTCGAGCCGAATGGGGATCATCTGAGTAGGTCGCCTCTCACGGCGACTCTACAGCAAAAAGGCGTGGCGAACAGCCCGTGTGGGGGGCGTTCGGCGGGTCAGGCGGGGGGCTCTGCCGGGTGCGGGAGCGTCAGGATCTCGACGCCGTCATGGGTGACCAGCACGCTGTGCTCGAACTGTGCGGACAGGCTGCCGTCTCTCGTCCGCACCGTCCACCCGTCGTCGTCCTGGTCCACCTCGGCCCGACCGAGGTTGATCATCGGCTCGATGGTGAACACCATGCCCGCCTTGAGGCGCAGGCCTGTCCCTGCGCGGCCGTGGTGAGGGACGTGGGGTTCGCAGTGCATGCTGCGCCCGACGCCGTGGCCGCCGAAGTCACGCACCACGCTGCAGCCTTCCCGCTTCGCGATTTCCTCGATCGCGGCCCCGATGTCGCCGAGCCTGGCGCCGGGCCGCACGACCCGGATTCCCGCGTCGAGGCAGCGTCGCGCGACGTCGACCACGTGCCGCGCCTCGGCGGAGGCCTCACCGATGATGAACGTCTGCGACGTATCACCGTGAAACCCGCCGATTTCCGTCGTCACGTCGACGTTCACGATCGAGCCTTCCGCGAGCGTCACGTGCGGCGATGGAATGCCATGGCAGACCACGTCGTCGACGCTCACGCAAACCGCCGCGGGAAAAGGCGGCACATCCGGGGCTGCGCGGTAGCCGAGCTGGCTCGGACGCCCTCCGCGCCGCCGCGTGTCTTCGCGCACCCAAGCGTCGATCTGCGCGCTAGTGATTCCGGCGCGCAGGCGCCCTGCCACATGCTGCAAGGTAGCAGCTGCCACCCGCCCCGCTCTCCGCAGCGCCGGGTGGGATTCCGGTCCGAACAGCTCGATGCTCACACGGCGAAGATGCCGCAGCACGGGCCCGAGGCGCCAATACCGTTTGGGTATGACGGCGCGCGCGCCGGCGTGCAGACGGCGTGGTATGCTCGCGCCCGTGAGCCTGGACCAGTTGAGTTATTTCGTCGCGGTCGCCGAGGAGGGAAACATCGGGCGCGCAGCGCGTCGCCTGCACATCTCGCAGCCCCCGCTCAGTCGGCAGATCCGCAGCCTGGAGCACGAGCTCGGCACCTCATTGTTTCGACGCACGACTCGGGGCGTCCAGCTCCTGCCGGCCGGTCTTCGCTTGTTGCCTCGCGCCCGTCACATCCTCGATGCCGTCGCCAGCGTGCGGCTCCTGGCATTGGACGATCATCCCCGCGATCTCGGTGATGAGCCGGCGGGGGGTCGGGCTTCGAAGGGGTCACCCGTCAAGGCAACGAGCGGTTCCGTCCGCGTTCGACGCATTCGCTGCTAGGCGCCTCTGCCGACGAGCGGCTGTCCCGAGCCGTCGCGATGCGCGGGTCGAGGCAGCTCGCCAGGTGTTCGCAGGCAGGGGTGGCGAGTGGTCCGTGAGTGGTCCGTGAGTGGTTCGCGAGTGGTTCAAAATGGAAGGGCATCAGCGCGCAGAGGCGCGAAGGGCGGTGCGTCGGCGCAAGCCTGACCATCTGCGTCAGAGCTCTCGACGCCTCGCGACGCTCCAGCACGATACGAAGCGATGCGGCGTGGCAACCTCGACAACACGTGTTGTTGCGCCACGATTTATTGCGCCGCGATCCTCTCGCGGAACGCCACGCTCTCTGGGTGGGGGCACACGGGCCAGGCCCGAGCCCCGGCAGCCTATCACATCCTTGCCAGACCCGGGCGATCGTAATACTCAGCTGCGGTGCAACCTACCCCCGTCAAATCGCCTCGGATCGTGCGGCTGCCGTGCAGGCCATCGCTCGCCGGAGCTCGGTCATCTGGAGCGCGCTCATGAGACGCCGGGTCGTCATCACGGGGATCGGGTTGGTGACCCCGCTCGGGCTCGATCGAGAGACCTCGTGGCGGGGCTTGGTCGAAGGCAAGAGCGGCATCCGGCCATTCGAGAGCTTCGACGCCTCGAAGCTGCGTACTCAGTTTGGTGGTGAGGTCCGCGGCTTCGACGTATCGAAGTACCTGAGCAAACCGGAAGAGCGGCGCACAGACCGCTACTCGCAGCTCGCGCTCGCCGCGGCCGACGAGGCGATGGCCGACGCCGGCTACGAGGTCCCCGAGTCGCAGACGAACCAGGTCGGCGTGCTGCTGGGTGTGGCGCTGGGCGGGCTGCGCAGCCTCGAAGAGAACCACATCACGCTGCTCGAGAAAGGCCCGAAGCGCCTGTCGCCGACGATGGTGCCGATGATGCTCGCCAACACGGCACCCGGCTTGATCGCGATCCGGCACGGCGCTGGCGGTCCCAACTACACGCTGACATCGGCGTGTGCTTCAGGCGCCCACGCCATCGGTGAGAGCGCCGCGCTGATCGCCAGCGGGATGTGCTCTGCCGTGATCACCGGCGGCGCCGAGGCCGTGCTCACCGAGTTCTGCGTCGGCGGTTTTTGCGCCATGCACGCGCTATCGACGCGCAACCAGGAACCGGAGCGAGCGAGCCGCCCGTTCTGCGTCGACCGTGACGGCTTCGTGATCGCCGAGGCCGCAGCCGTGTTGCTGCTCGAAGAGCTCGAGGCGGCCAAGCGGCGCGGCGCGCCGATCTACGCCGAGGTTCGCGGCTACGGCCGCACCTGCGATGCCCACCACATCACGGCGCCTCACCCGGAAGGGCGAGGGGTGATGCAGGCGCTGCGCATGGCGCTGGCGACGGCGGAGGTGCCGGCCGATCAGATCGGTCACGTCAACGCGCACGCCACCTCGACCCCCGCGGGAGACGTCGGCGAGGCCCGTGCCATCCGTGAGATCCTCGGGGCGTCGGTGCCCGTGACCGCACCCAAGTCGATGATCGGGCACACGCTCGGCGCGGCAGGCGCGGTGGAGGCGGCGTTCACGGCGCTCTCGCTCAAGCATCAGATCATTCCGCCGACGCTCAACCACGACACGCCCGATCCAGAGTGCGCGATCAACGTGGTAGGGCGCGAGGCACGTCCGACGCCGATGACTCACGCCCTCAGCAACTCGTTCGGCTTCGGCGGCACCAACGTGTCGCTGCTCCTGAGCCGCGTCTGAGCCGACGGCACGGCGAGTTCAGCAGGCCCGGACGGCCGCCAGCGGTCCCTCAGCCGACGCTGAGGCCTTGCCAGCTCAGCACGAGGCGATTCTCGCGGCGCGACGCCTGTCGATCGACGGTGAGCGCGAGCGCGTAGTCGTGGTCGCCCTCGGGGTCGCTCAGCGTCTGCCGCACCGACCAGGAGTCGCCGGAGGAGCGCTCGATCTGCACGCGCGCCGAGCTCCTCGCGTCGGCGTCGACAGAGAGCTCGGGGTGCTCGGCCCAGTACGGTGCCAGCGCCCGCTCGACGCCGAGGGCGGTCAGCACCTCGCTCGTCAGCGGGTCGACCAGCGGCACCTCGTCGGGCCCGAGCTCCTCCAGGATCTGGAGGAAGCGCTCGAAATCCCGGCTCGCCATCGCTCGCACCAGCCGGAAGCTCGCGTTCTTGATCATGATCTCGAAGGCGCGCACGTTCTTCGTGATGTCGGGCGGCGGAACCTCCGCGGCCTCTGCCGGCGCGGGCTCCTCTCCGGAGAGCACCGCTTCGAGGCGCTCCCACTCGTCGAGCAGGCTGGCATCGACCTGGCGCACCTCGGCGCCGAGCCACTCCTCGAGATCGAGCACGTCTTCCGTCTTGCACTTCTCGGGCACCGTCTGCTTCAGGGCCCGGTACACGTCCGTCAGGTAGCGGAGCAGCACGCCCTCGGCGCGCGCGATGCCATACTCCTTGATGTAGTCGTTGAAGCTCAGCACCTGCTCGTGCATGTCGCGCGCGATCGACTTGGGCGCGATGTCGTGGCCGGTCACCCAAGGGTGCTGCTTGGCGAACAGATTGAAAGTCTCGTAGATGAAGTCGGCCTCGGGCTTCGGGTGCTCGATCTTTTCGAGCTCCTCGATGCGAGCCTCGTACTCCACGCCCTGTGCCTTGAGCTCGCTCATGCGCAGCGTCTTGAGCCGCGCCACCTGCGCGTGCAGGATGGCATCCGGGCTCTCGACGATGGCCTCGACCACGCTGAGCACGCTGAGCGCGTAGCCGTCGTGCTCCGGGTCGAGCGCCTCGAGAGCCTGGACGGCGTAGAGCGAGAGCGCGTGGTTGAGGGAAAAATCCTCCTGGAGGTCGGTGTTGACGCTCACCTGATGGCCTCGCACCGACAGGATCTGCGACGACACGAGCGAGCCGAACAGGCTCATGCCCTGCTTGAGCAGCTGGCGCTTGCGGGCGGGCGTCTCGTGGCAGTTTCGCAGCAGACGGCGCGCGGCGTTGCAGCCGTTTTTCTGCGAGAGCACGTTGAGCAGCATGCCGTGGTTGACATTCAATCGCGAGACGAGCGCCTCGGGCTCCGAGTCGCGCAGCCGCGCGAGCGTCTGGTCGTTCCAGGCCTTGTAGCCCCGCTCCGGTGCCTTCTTGAGGTGCAGCTTCTTCTGCTTCTTGGGGTTGCCCTCGGCGCGTTGCTTGAGCACCTTGTTCTCGATCTCGTGCTCCGGGGCCTGCACCACCACGCTGCCCAGCGTGTCGAACCCGCGCCGACCCGCGCGGCCGGCGATCTGCTGGAAATCGCGCACGGACAGCACGGTCATGTTCTCGCCGTCGAACTTGCACAGCTGGGTGAAGAGCACGGTACGGATCGGAACGTTCACGCCAACGCCGAGCGTGTCGGTGCCGCAGATGAGCTTCAGCACGCCGCGCTGGGCGAGGCGCTCGACCAGGCGGCGATACTTCGGCAGCATGCCGGCGTGGTGCACGCCGATGCCGTGCGGCAGAAAGCGTGAGAGCTCTTTGCCGAACGGGCTGTCGAAGCGGAAGCCCTGGAGCTCCTTCTTGAGCAGCTGCTTGTCTTCCTTGCTCGTGAAGTTGAGGCTCATCAGGTCTTGCGCGCGCTCGGAGGCGGCGCGCTGCGAGAAGTGAACGATATAGATCGGTGCCTTGCCGGCCGACGCGAGCTTCTGCACCGTCTCCGTCAGCGGGGTCTCGCTGTATTCCCAGTCGAGCGGCACCGGGCGCTCGGACGAGCGCACCAGGGTAGTCTGCGTGTTGGTGCGCCGAGTGAGCTCCGACACGAAGAACTCGGGCTTGCCCAGCGTCGCGCTCATCAGCAGAAAGCGCGTCTGCGGCAGCGTGAGCAGCGGGATCTGCCAGGCGGCGCCGCGGTCGCGGTCGGAATAGTAGTGGAACTCGTCCATCACGACCCAATCCGCTTGCGCGCGGCTGCCCTCTCGCAGCGCCACGTTCGCGAGGATCTCGGCCGTGCAGCACACGATCGGGGCGTCGCGATTGACCGAGGCGTCCCCCGTCATCATCCCCACGTTGCGAGCTCCGAGCGCCGAGCAGAGCTCGAAGAACTTCTCGGTGACGAGCGCCTTGATCGGCGCCGTGTAGAACGCGAACTGATTGTCGGCGAGCGCCTTGAAACACACGGCCAGAGCCACCAGGCTCTTGCCCGAGCCCGTCGGCGTGTTGAGCACGACGTTGTGGCCCGAGAAGATCTCGAGGATGGCCTCCTCCTGCGCCGGGTAGAGCTCGAGACCGAGCTCGTCGACGTAACCGAGAAACAGCTCGAGCAGGCGATCGCCGTCGACACGCTCGCCGGGGGGCGGCAGCCGGGCTTCGAGAGTGGAGGCTGAGGTCTTCGGGGGAGCGGAGGGCGCGGTCAATGCGGAGAGCTGCCGATCGGGGGAAGGAGGGTCACCAACGATGCGGCTCTATCACTCCGCGGCCCGGTCGGTCGAGCCCGGGCTTTGGCGGCGTTCGGACAGCGCCGCGACCAGGCCCGCCAGCACGAGCGCGGCGTCGCGGCGGCTCGGCCCGAGCTCGGAGACGAAGCGCGCCACGTCGGCGAGCGACACGATGCCGACGACCCTCTGATGCGCGTCGACCACGACCACGCGGCGCACCCGCTGCTGCCCCATCACGCTCACGACCTCGTCGACGCTGGCGCCGACGCTGACGGTGTACACCCGGCCTGACGCGACTCGGCCCACCGGGATCGCCACCAGCGGCAGGCCCTGAGTGAAGGCGCCCATCGCCAGATCTCGATCCGTGATGATCCCCGCGACGCGGCCCGCCGCGTCGACGACCGGCACGGCGCCACAGTCGCGCTCCCACATGATCTGGGCCGCCCGATGCAACGTGTCACCGGCCGTGCAGGTCACCACGTCGACCGTCATCACGCTGCGCACGACGCCCCCCAGCGCAGCTGTGCTCGACGACCAGCGCCCCAGAAAATCGCGCACCGCTCGGCGCAGCTCGCGCGCCTTCGTCGCGCCCAGGTCCTCCAGGGATTTCTTCACGATGCTGGCGCTGCGATTGACCATGGATTGCCCTCGTTCGAAACAGGTTACCCCGCATTCCACATCGGTGCAGGGCCTCGACAGCCGAACGGTCGAAATTCGATCGGACCTTACTGATGGGGCTTCGCGCGACCTTCCGCCAGCACTGGAGCGGTGCGAGGCGCGTCGGCTCGGCCTTCAGCGCCGCATGCAGCGCACCCGCTGCGGCTCGTCGGGGTTGAGGAAGCCGCCGATGATGCAGCGGCTGTCGTCCCTGCCCCGACACGCGCAGGCGCAGGCCATCACGGGGTCGTCATAGCAAGCGCCGTCGAACAGGAAGGTGCATCCGCGCGAGCCGGCGCTCGACGGCGGCTCGCCCGGTTCACAGTCGGGCAGTGTGATGCCGCCGAGGTCGATGGGGCCGATGGGGTCGACGGGAAACCCCTGCCCCTCGCCCCCCGTGCCAGTCCCCGCGGAACCTCCGGTACCGCGCGACCCCGCCGCACCCGCGCTGCCGGCCTCATCATCGGGATCCGGCGAGCCGTCGACAGCGGCCCGGGCTCCACACCCGAACCCGAACAGCACGGCGCCGAGCAGGACGGCCCCGAGGCGCGGGATCGAGCTCGGCCGCCGCGCGCGGGGGTCGAGGCCGACCCCCGGGCGGGCGCCGGAGGGTGCGTGAGCGGCTCCCGCATTGCGAGGATTTGCCATGGCTTCCTGGAGGTTTAGCCGTGGCCCTCGCTAGCCGCAACGCAGAGCCTCCGTGGAATAGCTGCCCCGGGGCGAGGGTTCACGCCAATGTAAAGGAGCGACCACGGTCGATGTGCCGTGGGCGATCCCCCAAAAAGTTACACATGACCGAAACCCCGCGGAGACGGCTCCCCCGCCAGCCTCCGCAGGGTTCGGCCCCCTTTTCGCCGAGGGGGTTCATCATCAGGAGGGCGACGGATGAAGAAGGCAACCGATCTGCAGCTGAGGCACCTCGAAGACAAGCATCATCGTCTCGACACCGAAGTGGAGCAGCTCATGACCCGCACGCACATGACGCCGAGCGAATACCAGACAGCGATCGAGCTGAAGAAGCGCAAGCTGCTGATCAAGGACGACATCGAGTCGCTTCGACAGGATCTGCAGCGGTAAAGCCTCGAGCTCCGCGCCGCCGCCGGCAGGCTGCTGCGCGGAGCCGTTCAGCGCCCCGGCGCGAGCGTGGGGGCGAGCACGCGACGCCCGTGACCGAGCGCTGCCCAGGCGTGCTGTGCGAAATCGATGCGCGTCAGAGCAGAGTGCGTGTGCTCCGACATGCCGCCCTCGACCTGGCGCGTGGCGCAAGCAAAACAGTTCTCGCGGCTCCACTGCTGCCGCAGCAGGAAAGCGAGCACGCGCTCGAGCAGGCGTTTCTCTGCCGCCGTCGCCCGATCGGCAGCCTCGTGCACGGCGATGGCTGCCGCCAGCGCCTCGCCGAAACCAGCGGCGCCGGTGTTGTGGGGTGGAACCAGGCTGCCGAAGCCGAAGCCGCCGTCGAAATCGGGGTCGATGCCGTCCTCCGACGACAGGATGAGTCGCGATTTGAAGCGCACGTAGTCGGTACAGAAGGCTTCGTAGCCGGCGTGTCGATGCACGCCGAGGGCGGCGCGCGCCGCGAGGCAGTGCCAGTTCTCCTCCAGAAAGAAGAAATCGCGGAGCGGGTGCGACCAGTACTCTTCGGCGAAGAACTGCATCGCGCGCTCCACGGCCGCGTGCACCTCGTCATGTTCGGGGAGCGTCGCCGTCGGATGGATCTGCTGCCTTCGCTCGAGCAAGATTAGCGCCATCACGGCTTGTCCGGCCGCGTACAGCGGCTCGCTGCCGGCGAGCACGCTGCCGTCGCGCAGGTCGATGGCCGGAGCAAAGCCGCCGTCGTCACGCTGCAGCCGCAGCATGAGGCGCGAGAGCCCAGCCACCAGGGGGTGGAGGGCGCCGGGGTCGCGCTGCGCGCAGGCGAGCATGCTGACCAGCGGCAGGGCGCTCTCCCCGAGGCGCGCGAGCGGGTTGGTCGGGTCAGACGTGAGCGCCTGGAGATCGTCTCGGGCGCGCACGAACGGCTCGAACGCGGCCAGGCTGCGCGCGACGGCAGCCTGGCTGTCGGGCGAACCGAGTTCGCACAGCACCAGCGTCGTGCCGGCCTGCCGCGCGAGGTTGAAGCCGCGGGTGTCGGCCTCGCCCGTCATCGGGTCGAGCGTGTAGCGAAACTTGCCGTCGGGGAGCTGGGCCCCGAGCACGTACGCCTCTGCGTCCTTCTCGGCGCGCGCCAGGCTCTGCTCGGTGACGCCGACGTCACGGCGCCGCATGCGCGAGAGCGCCGTCAGCCCCGGCTCCCGCGCGGCCCAATCCAGCGCGAAGCTTCGGGTCGTCACTCGCGTCAGGCCTGCCACGCCGGCGCCGGGCGGCGCCGCGATCATTTGCCGGAGCGACTCGGGTGAGACGCCAAACTGCAGATCGGGGATGAAGCCGAGCGGACGATACGTGGAGAACGCTCCAGCGAAGAGTAGCTGCCAGGGCTGCACGCAGCGGCCCTCGTGGCAGACGCCGTCGAGCCCGGGGCGCAGCTCGAGCCAGTCGAGCCAGGCGTGGCGGTTCGACAGCCTCTGCCAGCCGCTCACCAGCTCCAGCTCGAGCGGGCCACGGAGCGCGCTCCCGAGCAGCTCGCGGCGCGCGTCGGCGACCACGCTAGCCAGATCGGGGCCCTGATAGCAGCGCACCCGAGGCCGCCGCCGGCGCCGTTCCACGAACGTCGCCAGCAGCGTCACGGGCGCCTGCTCGGGGCTGACCTTGCACTGGGCGGGCGCCACGGTCGCGAGCGGCGGCACGGGACTCGGCCCTGCTGGCAAGCGCGGCCCGAGCGACACGAGCGCCGACAGCTCGGCGACCAGGGCCGCGTCGTCGAGCGGGCGCTGGCCGAATGCCGTCGTCGTGGGGCGAGCGAGCGAGTGGCTGTATCCGACGAGCGCGAGCGCGACGACCAGCGCGAGCGGCGCGACGATCGACAGGACGCGCCGACATCGCCGCACGCGAATGAGGGGCCAGGCGGCCCACGCAGCGGGCACGATCGTCAGCGAGGCGGCGACCGACCATAGCGCGAGCAGCGCCAGAAGCATGCCGTTGCCGAGGTCTCCGTACAGCCCTGCGAGGTAGGCGACGCCGCACCATGCCTCGACGCTCGCGGCGAAGCCGAGCGCGAGCCCGGCGACCCCGAACGCGACGCGCACGCCGCGTCCCGCTCGGGCCAACCCTCGCGGGGCCGCCCTGGCGCCGGCGGGCAGCGCGCCTGCCGGCCTGGCAACGACCCCTCGACCCGCGCCCATGCTCAAAGCGCGAGCGTCTTGATGAAATCTCCGACGGCCCGA
>Ga0247763_1001216_pt1 | contig 14995 bp, 8 predicted proteins | sample UWRJL141409B4_FD_179926 | JGI IMG/M metagenome (GOLD analysis project Ga0247763, IMG submission 179926) | Plant litter microbial communities from Arlington Agricultural Research Station in Wisconsin, United States - UWRJ-L141-409B-4 | ecosystem: Environmental > Terrestrial > Plant litter >...
GCAAGCCAGAGGGGGCGCAGGCGACTGTGCACCCTGACGTGCACGCTGACGTGCAGACGGTCAGCCCGGGTTACGCGCGAACGCGTTCCAAGGTCTGGGTGCGCGAGATCGCGCGCCCCACGCGGGCGGCGCTCGACTACGCCGCTTACCACGCCAACTTCATGATCGCCGATCTCGAGCCCGAGTCGCCGCTGCCGCCCGAGCTCGAGCCCGACATCTCCAGCCCGTTCGAGGGCAAGCTCGAGGTCGCGAGCCTCACCGGCGACATCGACCGGACACCGCTCGCGCCCGACGAGCGTCGCCAGCCGCTCGCCTTCGCGCCGCTCGCGGAGTGGCTCTCGAGCCACGACGTCGACGGGGCCGCGCAGCTCGCCGAGGTCGGCGCGGCGGTGCGCGAAGAGAAGTGGGGGCTCACGCTGCCACCGGGCCTCGCGGGCCAGCAGCTGAGCGAGCTCTTCCTGCACGCGGCGGCGTCGGGCTCGACGGAGCTCTGGGCCAAGGTCGAGTTCCAGCCCTGGCTTTCACCCTTTCGCGGCTCGGCAGACCAGGACGGCGACGGCTACCCGGAGATCTACGGCCGCATCGGCGCGGGCGTCGTGCCCGATGCGCTCGTGGCCAGCGTCCGTCAAGACTACATCGGCAAGGTGCTCAGCCCCGACGAGGTCAAGGCCTGGGCCAATCAGCTCTCCTCGTACTGGTATCCGTCGTTCAATACCGACCTGCTGCCCGTCGGTGAGCGCTGGCCCGATGAGCACACCGAGCCGAACATCGCGCAAGAGCTCGGAGGAAAGGTCTTCGACCAGCCGAGCATCGTGCTGCGCGGCAAGCCGCAGGGCGAGCCCACCTACAACGTGTTTCTGATCCGCAGCGCGGGCGGTGCTGCGGCCTCGGCGAGCGCCTCTTCGCCCGCGCCGACCCTCTCCCCCACGAAGCCCTCGCCCGACCCCGAGCCCACGCGGAGAGCGCTCGAGGCCGAGCTGGCCCAGCTCGGCTCGGGCGACTACGCCGAGTGGCAGCGCCGCCTCGCGCCGTTTCACGAGGCGGTGCGCAAGCGCCTGAAGCGCATGCCCCGCCAGGTCAAGGCGATCGCCGGCAGCGACGGCTTCCTGTTCTACCAGAACAGCCTGAAGTACGTGATCGGAGGCGATCTCGAGAAGCAGCGCCGGGGCAAAAACCCGCTGCCGATCATCGTCGAGTTCAAGCAACAGCTCGAGAAGCGAGGGGTCGACTTCCTGTTCGTGCCCGTGCCGACGAAGCTCGAGGTCTACCCGGAGAAGCTCGAGCCAGGCTTCGAGCCGCTGGCGGGCGCCATCGTCAACCCCTACGAGCGCAAGCTCCTGCTCGCCCTGTCTCAGCAGGGCGTCGAAGTCATCGACCTCCTTCCGGCATTCCTCGGCGCCAAGGGCGGCGCTGGCGAGCCGCTCTATCAGCGGCAGGACACCCACTGGACCGATCGAGGTCTGCGCCTCGCCGCCGAGCGGCTCAGCGCGCGCATCGAGCGCTATCCCTGGTACGCCGAGCTCGCTCGGCACGCGCGCCGCTTCAGCGAGCGCGAGGCGAGCTTCACGCGCTTCGGCGACCTGCACTCGCGCTTGCCGGACGCCGAGCAGCGCAAATACACGCCCGAGACGCTGCTGGCGCATCAGGTGCTCGGCCCAGACCAGCAGCCCTACGGCGACGACCCGGAGAGCCCGATCGTCCTCCTGGGAGACAGCTTCACCGCCGTCTACCAGCTCATGGATGTCGAGCACGCGGGAGTCTCCGCGCACATCGCGCGCGGCGTCGGCTATCCGCTCGATCTGGTGATGAGCTACGGGGGCGGCCCCAACGTCCGGCAGAAGCTGCTGCGCCGAGGCTGGGAATCGCTCGGCAACAAGCGCCTGGTGATCTGGATGATGACCACGCGCGACCTGTACGACTACTGGGAAGACTGGGAGTCACTGGGAGAGCCGTGAAGCGTCGGCAGCTGCTGCTGCTCGCGGCGGCCGCAGCCTGCCGCTCGGCGTCCCACCCCGAACGCTGGAGCCTGGCGCGCGCGCTCTCGTCGACCGCGCGTGCCGCGGGCGAAGCCGCCGGCACGGACGAGGCCTGGCTGCTCGACGAGCTCGAGCGCATCGCCGAGCGCGCGCGGCGCCTCACGCGTGACGGCGGCGACCCCACGGCGGGCATCGTCCGCGCGCTGTTCGACGAGCTCGGCTTCGAGCGCGAGGTCGAGAGCACCGAGCTCCGCTTCGTGTGCCTGCCCGGCGTGCTGCGCGAGCGGCGCGGCAGCTGTGTGGGCCTCGGCACGCTGTATCTCGCGCTCGCAGAGGCGCTCGGCTTCGCAGCGCAGGGCGTGCTCATGCCAGGCCACTTCTACGTGCGCCAGGAGAGCCCGGCCCCTCCGCGCAACGTCGAGCTGCTCCGGCGCGGCGAGGCCATGAGCGACGACTGGTACCCCCGGCGCTTCCCGGTCCCGAGCGGCGCCGCCTACTATGCGATGCGGCTCACGACGGATCAGGTGCTGGGCGTGATCGAATACAACGTCGGCAACGAGCGCCGACGGCAGGAGCGCTACGCCGAGGCGAGGGCCGCCTACTCGCGCGCGGTGCGCCGCTTTCCCGCCTTCGCGGAGGCCCACGCGAGCCTCGGCGCCATGCAGCACCTGCTCGGCGAGCTGCCCGCCGCGGCGGCGAGCTACCGCACTGCGCAGCAGCTGAACTCGGCGTTGCCTGGCCTGGCTGCCAATGTCGTGATGCTCGAGGCGGAGCTTTGAAGACGGCGGGGCTGTGAACCAGGTCTGAAGCAGCAGGGCTGTGCGCTCCACTGCTCGACAGCCCCCCCACGTGAGGAGACTACCGAGCCAGGGCTAGCGCGCTCGCGTCCGTCCGCGGTGCGGTAGCGGCGCGCAGACGGCGCGCGGGCGAGCTCGTGCCGGTCGACGCCGCCGTCATCGACATGGCGGAGTGCGATGGCCAGCACGTCGGCCAGCTCTTGCCCTCCGCCACTGTTCTTTCTGCGCGCGCGCCCCAACCCGCGCGCTCCGCTCCGGGCGGCGGTAACCCGTGGGGGCACCCGGTAGCTGAAACCTGCGTTTTATGGCCCAACCCGAGCGAAGTCGCGCGAAGACGGCGGGCTGGTGTCCTCGACACCGACGTCTGCTAGAATCGGGCAGTAGTCCTCGGGAAGCTCCAGTGACGCTTCAACAGCGTATCGTCCGCGATCCCGCCATCTGCGCCGGGCAGCCCGTGATCCGAGGCACGCGCGTGTTGGTCCGCGTCATCCTGGGTTACCTGGCGCACGGGGAGACTGTCGCGACCATCCTTCGGGAGTTTCCGAGCGTGAGCGAGGATGATGTGCGCGCCGTGATCGCATTCGCCGCAGCATCGGCGGCGGAAGACCTGCCCGCTCCCACGCCCCTGCCCCCCGCGGCTCGGGTCTCGTGAAGCTGAAGCTCGACGAGAACCTGCCGGCATCGGCCGCCTCGCGGCTCGCCGAGCTCGGCCATGATGTGCATACGGTGCTGGCCGAGAGCCTGGGAGGCAAGCAGGACGCCGTCGTCTGGGCTGCGGCGCAGGCGGAAGGGCGCATGCTCGTAACGTGCGATCTCGACTTCTCGGACGTGCGCACGTTTGCGCCCGCTACTCACTCGGGCATCTTGCTCGTACGGCTGCCGGACGAGGAGCAATGGCGTGCCGCAGACCATCTGGTGGCGTGGCTCTCGGATCCCGATGCGCCCTCCTGGCTGGGCTGTCTGGTGGTAGCGACGCTTCACAGGTGCGCGTCTTGCGGGCAACCCGAGCTATTTGAGCGCCGCTGGTGAACGCCGTAACGGGCGCCGGGAAGCGAACCCCGCTCCGCCGCACGATCCAACGCCGAGGAGCACTTCGGTAGCGATCTCGAATGCAAACGACTGTCGGCGAGCGTCACGACGCGAGTGCCCCGCCGCCGTGTCCACGACATCCGGGCTCACGGCGCCCTGAGGCGGGGCCGACGCTTCACGGCTTCAGCTCGACATCGCGGGTCGCCCACGCGTGACCGGCGCCGGCGTCAGACGCGGCGTTCAGGCCGCGCGTATGCACACGAATCCGGCTGTGATCGCGCCAGATCTCGATGAGGTTGTAGCCCTGGGCGCGAGCCGAGCCAGGGCCCGCTGATTTGCCCTCGAGCACTCCGGCGCCCACGGCGTGTAGTCGACCCCGCTCGCCGACGGGACGAAGGACTCGGCCTTCTCCGCCGTCCGGATCACCATGCAAGCAGAGCCGAATGTTTGCCCTGTCGAATGCATCGACGAGCGCCCCGTTTGCTGGTGTGTGCTCCAGCGGAGCTGCGTGGTGCATGACGAGCAGGCGCAACGGTGACGTGTCGCGCGGCAGGCGACGGTCGGCTCGCGCCTGCTCGACCTGGCTCTCTGCGAGCTGTAAGACGCGCGTCAGCGCCGCGGGATGCACTCCCGTTCGATGCGGGAACCATTCGTCCACCTGCCAGGCTGAGTTGACCCCCAGGATCTGGATCGCGGTGTCTTCGAACAGGAGCGCCTGCAGCTGCGACTCCGGAGCGAGCGTGTACGGGCGCTGTACCAGGGCGTGGTGAAACCTGCCAAACGCATCAAACCGTTCGTGGTAGACCGCCTCGTCGCGGACCAGGAAGCCATCGCCCTGCTCGATGAAGTGCCCGGCCTCGAGCGCGCGGGCCTCGTCCAGGCGTCTTCGCCGCCAGACGTAGAAGCGGTCTTCCCTGCTTTGGTCGCGGTCTCCGGGAACAACGAGGCAGCGTTCGCTGCTCAACCTGAAGTGCCGGAGCAGCGCCGAGACAAACTCTCGTGCGCGCTCGAACTCCGCCGGTCTGCCAGCACTCGTGAGGTCACCGGAAATGACGACGTAGTCGAGGCTCTCGAACCAGAATGGCTCGCCTCCCAAATCTGCCAGCAAGGGGGCGAGCCGCTCGGCGCAACGATCGCTCGCCAGCAGGCGCAGATCGCTGAGGTGCAGCAGGCGCAGCGGCACGGGCTCGACGGAGCGTCGTGGGTCAGAGCCGTCGCCGAACGGGCCCCTGGCAGGGATCGTGACGCCGCCAGGACGCCAGAGTTCTTCCACGGCGTTGCGGACCCCTTGCACGACGCTCAACCAAGCCTCGTCTCTATTCGTCCAGGTCGTGACAGGCTTTGCCCCGGGGGGCAGAGCCTGCAGCTTGCCGACCGGAGAGGTCTGCCAGTCTGCGGCGCGTACCACGATCGGGATCACCTGTGCTTGCCCCGCCGCACGCCGCTGCAGCGCACGCCGCATCTCGCGCTCGTAGCAATATTCTGACTTGATGAAGTCAGGGCTGATCAAGAGCAGGACGATGCGCGCGGAGTCCAGGCGGCGATTGATCTCGTTCCCCCACTCGCCGCCCGAGCTGATCTGCCGATCGTGCCACACGCTGATCAGGCCATCCCGCCGTAGCTGTGCCAGGTGAGTGTGCAGCTGCTCGCACAGCTCCTGATCAACGTGGGAATAGGAGATGAAGAGATCCATGGGCGCCAGCTCTCGTCGCGCCGCGACCACATCGCCGCGGCGATCGGTGTCGAGTTCGCTGCGCAGCGCGATGAGCTCCGTTGCGACAACGGCCGTCTCCCTCGCGCTGGCGCTGCCGCTCAGCGAGACGCGTTCGGCGCAGCGCGGGCAGCGCACGCCGAACACTGCGCTCTGCAAGAGTTCGGTGACCATGGGCTCTTCGAGCTGCAGGCCGCATTGGGCGCACGCGATGTCGCGCATCTTGCGGATCGACACGCCGTAATCGCGCAGATGGTCCTCGACCAACGCGAGAAACAGCTCCAGCCCCTCGGGCGATAGCCTGCGCACGAAGAAGATGTGCAACTGGGACCAGCCCGCTCTGCGATCGACCCGGCGCATGCCACAGAGCACGTCGCCGTTCAAATCGAAGTCGGCGCGGTTGCGAGAGAGGCGCACGCGCCCGAATCGCGAGGCGCGGGCCAGCTTCGCGACGAGCGAAGCATAGATGTTGTCGATCGCGCCCGAAAAGAGATAGCCAACCGTAGCCGCCTCCTGCGGCAGCGACTGCTCCAGCTGCTCGTTGGGGAACAGTGTTGGAAAGATGAGCATCCCTTCGTGCCGAAAGCAGATCCCGTGCTCAATGAGCAGCTCGATCACGCATTCGAGGACACTCCTCTCGATCAGCGGCGGCAGACGATCGTCGCCGAACAGACCGGGAAACATCGACCCATACACGACTTCACCGACCTCGAGCGCAGGTACCCCGCGCGCGTGCGCTCGCTCTCGCGCAGCCCTGACGATGGCCCCGGCATACCTCTCCACGTGCTCGATTTGCAAAACGAGGGCGCGTTGTCCTGTGGACAATCGTGTCTCGGCGATCTCGCCTTGTCGGGCCAGCTGCTCGACCACCGTGTCGATCGTGGCCTCGTCGACATCTCCCTGCGTCAGCTTCTGCAGATGATGCGACAAATCCTGCAAGAGCAGCACGACATCGCCCATCGCTCTGCGCTCCGCGATCAAGTCTCGGATCTGCTGAAACAGCTCGGGCCGAGTCGTTCTCGCGAGCTGCTCCCAGTCGATGAAGCGTGCCATGGCATCCCGCAGGTCGGCGACGCCGCTATCTTTATCGCGTGTGGAGCTGACGAGCCAAAAGCCTTCGATGCCTCCGCGGCTCAGCAGCTCGTCGATGCGGGACCGATCGAAGCTGGCGCCGTCGATGATGTCGGCCCTGGTGCCAACGAGCAGCCGGCGCTCCTTGTGGCTTCTGCGTCTGCCTTCGAGCCGCATCATCCAGTCATCGACGTCGTAGAGGCTGTTCGCCCGCGTCGCGTCTACCAGCAACAGGGCCAGCGCCGTGTCGCTCAGGAAGAGCTGATGAACCAATCGATACTCATCATGCCCGCCGAGATCCCAGAGCACGAGCACCCGTCGCTCGGTTTCTCCACCGGGCTCCGACCTGGCGGCGAGCGTCATATGGCGCAGCCGCATGCCGTGAGTGATCGGTTGGTGCTCAAAGCGGTCTTCCGCGAGCCGCAGCGCCAGGCTGCTCTTGCCGGCATTGCTCTCGCCCATCAGCACCACCTTTGCGCTGGTGACCCGCTGGACGGCGGTGATGGTGCCCGCCCCATCGCTCACGTTCACGGCCACAGCGGTGAGTGCGTCGTCTCCGAAACGGGTGCAGCCGAAGGCCGGCGCATAGGAAACTTCCGCGCGAAAGCTCAAGTCGACGAGGCGCAGATCCGCGCGGCGCGTCGGTTCGACGACGGCGAAGGCGCCGGTCGCCAAATCCCAGATCAGAACGCGCTGGTCATCGGAAGCAGTCGCCAGGCGCAGACCTACCGGAAACCAGCAGACGTGTCCGATCGGCTTTTTGTGCCCTTCGAGCACCTGCAGGTGCTCCCCGTTCTCCGCATCCCAGACGTGAAGCGTGCGGTCGCGAGAAGCGGCCGCGAGCCGTGCGCCATCAGGCGACCAGGCAGCGATCCGAAGCGCGCCGGAGTGACCTTGCAGCGCGAGGACTTCGCGGCCAGTGGCTACGTCCCAGATTCGGATGCACTCGTCCGAGGCGCCCGCAACGCGCTGGCCGTTTGGAGACCACGCGAGGCTCCGCATCCAATCACCCTGGCCGCCGAACGAGTGAACCGGTTCGCCAGACCACGCATCCCAGACATGAAGGAACTCCTGGCAGACCGCCGCCAGGAGTGTTCCGTCGGCAGACCATGCCAGGCTCGTCGGGACATCTTCGCCGCGACGCTGGAGGGTGCCCTGGAGCTGACCGCTGCTGGCTTCCCAGACGTGGACAACACCATTGCTTGCGACGCCGGCGATGCGATCACTCTGGGGCGCCCATGCCATGTGCACGAGGCTCTCATTCGGGATCTCCAACGTGCCCAGGTGCCGGCCGCTCTCGGCGCGCCAGATGTGGGCGTCGCCCTCACCTGACGCGCTCGCGAGGCACTGGCCATCGGGCGACCACGACGCGGTAGGCGCAGCCGCCGAATGCCCCACGAGCGTGCAGCCGCTCGAGGCATCGTCGAGATCCCAGAGGCGGATGGTACAGTCGACCGAGGCGCTGGCAAGGCGCCCGCTGGACGACCACGCCACGCACGAGGCACCGCCCGTGTGGCCACGCATCGTGCGCTCGAGCGAACCTCGCCGTGCATTCCAGATCTGCACCGTGCGATCGGCAGACGCACTGGCGAGCTCCGCCGAGTCGGGGGACCAGGCCACGCCACACACCTCGCGAGTGTGCCCTTCGAGGCTGCGCACGTGCCGGCCATTCGGTTCCCAGAGATGCACCACTCGATTGCTCGAGGCGCTGGCGAGCTGTGCGCCGTCGGGTGCCCAGGCGACGCCGCAAACGAGGCCGGAGCGCTCAAGCTTCAATGCGTGGCCGTCGTCGAGGTTCCAGATGCGAATGCTCTCGTCGCTCGATCCGCTGGCGAGCAGGCCACCTGCGGGAGACCAGGCGACGCTCGTCACCCCTTCGCTGTGACCCGCGAGCACCCCGAACGACGTACCCGTTTCGGCCTCCCAGAGGCGAATGGTCTTGTCGTTGGCTCCACTCGCGATCAGCCTCCCGTCGGGGGACCACGCCACGCTTCGGACCGCACCCGAGTGGCCCTCGAGCACTCGATGAGCGGCGCCAGCGGCCTCTCCGACTTTCCAGATGCGCACGCTACCGTCCATCGATGCGCTCGCCACGAACCTGCCGTCTGGAGACCAGCTCACCGAGGACACGGCCGCACCGTGACCGAGCCAAGCCTTCGACCACTGACCAGTAGACGCCTCCCACAGCCGCACAGATCCAGCGGCTGATGCCGCCGCCAGCTGCAGGCCGTCCGGCGACCAGGCGACACTCGACCAGATGTCCGTCACGCGAGCGAACAAGGCCCGCAATCCAAAGGATGGTCGCTGCGACGTTGGCTCTGAGGGTAGCATGATCGCAGTCAGCGCGAACGGCGCTTTCATCTTCGAGGATGCGTCGGCGTCTCGCAACCCCCTTGGCGCTTGGCAATCCGGTGGCCCGCCGGGCACCGGGCGCAGACTCCGCGCTCCCTACGGGCCACGGTCACGAGCCGAGGCCTGCGTCTGCCCCCTGCCAGGGGCCACGGATGCGAGACGCAGCGGGCTCGCCAATGCGGCGCGCGGCGTCAGAGCGCGCCAGCGCCGACGCTGGGAGGCGTGGAGGATTCGCGTGAAGATTCGCGAGGGACGGGCGCGTAGCGAGGTTTGTAGGTGTCGCTCGATGCCGGCCCGATGCGGGGTGCGCTCGGCGGCTGCCGGCCGGGGTAGAGCGCGGTGATGAATTGCTCGTCGCTCTTCGAGAGCACGAGCCCGCCGCGCAAGGCTCGGCCGTCGACGAAGAATTCGGCGGGCATGTCATTGAGCATGATCGAGTCGGGATCGAACTCTCGGATGCCGGGGTAGGGCTGGGGTCGGAAGTAGCTCTCGTCGATTTGTTCGCGCGTGAAGTGGTTCGGTGGGCCCATCAGCGCTGCATACACCGCGGGCTTGTTCCAGCGCAGCTCGGCAGTGGGGTTGTTGTTTTCGTGCACGAGGCCCAGGGCGTGCCCGATCTCGTGCAGATAGTTCCGCGGGGGAGCGCCTTCATCGGCGTAACCCAGGTTGAGCGTCGGCTCGTTGACAGGCGCGCCCCTCGCGTCGGTGCCGACGAAAGACCAGCTCCCTGGCTGCGCGAAGGAAACGCGAATCACGGCGTCCTTCGCCTTCACAAAGCGTGCTTCGAGGTTGGCGTGGACCAGCCACACGGCGAACGCGCTCCCAACGTCATTGCGTTGATGTTCCGAGCCGTCCAGGAACGTCACGCTCAGCGTCTGGCCCGTCTTCCAGAGCTTCGGCGCGCTGGTGCTGAAGGGAGGGGTCTCGTCATGCATCTGCGCCGCGATCGGCGCCGGCAATCCCGCGTCCCAGATGGCGCCGTCGCTGCCGTCGATAGGGCTAGCGCTCGGTGGTCGCTCTGCGCCTCGACGGACCCACGCGACGGCAAGCCCCGCGACGAAAACGCCACCCGCCCCCCCGATCGCCAAGCGTCGCGCCCAGCGCGCGCGCTGTTGACCGCGCAGCGCGCGTAGCTCGAGCGCCTCTCGATTGGCGCGGATGCCTTCCAGAACCCTCCGGCGAGTTCGTGTGCGTTCCGACTCGCGCTCCCGCTCGCTGGCCCGCTCGAGCTGGTCGAGTTGCAGATCGATGTGTTGGATCAAGGGCCACTTCTTCTTGATCTTCTGGGGGATCCAACGCTCACCGTCGCCGGTCGTCTCGACGACAATGGGAGCGACTTTGCGGTTGCCTATCCACCAGTCGAGCTCACGGTGCACCCAGTCATTCGAGCCGAAATTGCTGAAAACGCCCGGAGTCACCACGACGATGAGCGCGTCCGCTTCGGCCAGCTTCTGTTGATGATGCTCCGTCCAGTCGGACACGGCCGGGGCGGCCGTGTCGAGGTACACCGCCGTGTCTCCGCTCGCCGTCTCTGTCAGCAAGTCGTAGAGCCAGCGCGCCTGATCCTCGCCATCCGTACGCCGATAGCAGAGGAAGATTCGGAGCGTCACCTCGCCCAGGGTAGCGGATCCACCGCCCCCGTGTCGCAGCGGCGAGCGGGTGGCCGCTGGCGCACACCACCCTCGAGCCGCGCCGCTCCGGGCACGGCCACACACCACCTGCGCCGGTCACCGCGGGCCGCCGTCATGGGCTCACGGCGAGTAAGACGTTGGGCCGATGCCTCCGACGGCAATGGGCTCTCGTTACTGCACCTCGTAGGCGATGAACACGGCGTTGGCTCGCCTCGACGGAGGGCGAGTCCAGAGCCGCGACCTGGTTGCCCAGCGCGACGTACGACGTCCTGGTCAGCCCGCGGCCGCCTCCGGGTCACGGCGCGGAATCGACGGCGCTCGGTAGAAGCGCCTGAATGGCCTCGTACCAGACCTCCGCCATGACGGCGTAGCCAGCGTCGTTGGGGTGCAATCGATCGAAGAGCAGCGCGTTCTGGTAGTTCGGCGTCTCGACGAACGGGGTGTACATGTCCACGACGGCCACGTGCCGCCCTGCCGCGTCGAGCACGGCCAGCTCCTCCGCGATCGCCGCGTTGAAGGTCTCGATGCGCGCGTTGAGCACGGCATCCCGCGTGGGCGTCAGCTGCGCGACCACGATGAGCGCATCCGGCTCCGAGGCGTCGATCTGGTCCAGCAAGCCGACGAGCCGTGCGGGGGCTCGAGCCAGGTCGTTGTTGCCGTTGATGTCGTTGGTGCCGGCCATCAAGAGGACGATGTGCGGGTCTAGAACGGGAAGCGCCTGGTCGAGCACCAGCGATAGCGAGGCCGTGGGTGAGAAGCCGCCGCTGTCGATGACGAACCCCTGATGACCCTGGTGCGCTCTCGGGAAGGGTTGGCCCGCGACGTCGGTGGGGCCGTTGGGGTTCGCCGTGCCGATGAACGTGATGGGTTGCGAAGCCTGCACCGCTCGGCGAAACAGCTCGACCCGGTAGCCCCCTCCTGAAGAGCCCTCCCCGAACGTGATCGAGTCTCCGAGCGGTAGGATGGCGCAGGCTCCGCCGCTCGGCGGGCAAGGCTGAAACGCCTGCGGCGCGGCTGGTGCCGGCTCCCCCTGTTCGTCTGGAGGAGCTGCGGCGTCCGGGCTGGCTGGCGCGACGCCAGCATCGCTGCGAGGGTCGCCCGAGCTCGAGCCGAGCTCGGGAGCGAGCGGCGGGGGCGCGACGCCGGGCGGCTCCTCGTTCACTCGGGAAGGGGCAGGCGCGGCGGCTGCCGGCGGGCCACCGCCGGGCTCGGACTCGCCGCTCGCCCGCGAGGCACCCGCGGAGGGCGGCGTGCTCGGCGACTCGACGGAGCCGGTGGACGCAGCGTCACCCTCGCACCCGACCCAGCACGGGAGGCTGGCGAACAGCAGCAGCCACCGCGGCCAGGGTGTGGGAACCGTAGACGGTGCAGACCGCTGATCTTGCTTGGTGTTCATCAATCGCCAACCCGCCGCTCAGGCCTCGATCATAGGGGCGTGCTCGTCAGGTGGGCAATAGACGCGACCGAGCCCCGCGCGCATCACGACGCAAACACGAACGACGCGCGACGCAATCGGCGCTGTGGGTGCGGACGCGTGAGCCATACTATCCAGCGCCCACGGATATCGGAACCGCCAGCCCCTATCCCGCAGCCCCTTCACAGAGCTACGCGGTCGGCATGAGCCTGGGTGCGACCCTCATCGAGCCGACGGTGACGCTGTCAGCAGGCGCGCTGCGCCCGCTGATATCCCGACGACCGTCACCCGCCCGAGGCGTTCGTGACCGCCAGCACCCCCGCGTCTCCCGGGCTCGTGCAAGCCATCGAAGGCTCGAAGACGTCCAGCGGGATAGCGTTCGCGATCGCGGCGTATCCCGCTTGATTGGGGTGGACTCCGTCGCACGTCAGCTCGGGCGAGAGAGCCCAGCCGGGCCGCGTCGGGTCTCTGACGACGTCCTCGAGATCGATCACGGCGTCGAAGCTCGGCTCCGGCGCGCCGAGCCGCTGGTCGCGAGCTCGAATCCAGGCGTTCACTTCGCGGGCGACCTGCGCGTTGTTGCCGACGTCTTTCACCGAGCCCCCGAACGGCAGAATGGGGATGCCGACGATGCGCTTGCCGGCGGCATGGGCGGCGAGGATGGCTCGCCCGAAAGCGTCTTGCAGAAACTGGGCGTCGACACGCTCGTAGGAGATGTCGTTGACGCCCATGAGCACGACCACGGTCGCGACGTTGGGGAGGGTCAAGAGCTCGTCGAGCCGGCGCAGGCCTCGCAGGCCCGCTCCGTCGCCCGAGGCGAAGCGTCCAGAGCCGATGCCCGCGTTGAAGATGGCGACGCGCGTGCCATCGGCCAGCGTCGGCATTCGCTTAGAGAGTAGCTCGGGCCAGCTACCATTCGAGTCGAGCGCCGAGCAAGCGCCCTCGGTGATCGAGTCTCCCAGCGCCACGATCGTGACCGCCAGATCGGGCGACAGGACCTGCACCTCGTAGGCGACGAACACCCGCTGGGTCTTCTCGGCGGAGGGCAAGTCCAGAGCCGCCACCTGGTTTCCCTGCGCGACATACGATGTCTTGGTCAGCCCGCGGGCGCCCTGCGTCGTGGGGACGAAGGAGCCCGGCACATAGATCGAAATAGCCAGATCGCGACCGGCGTCGACGGCCAGATCGACGGGATCGCTCCAGACGTCAGCCCCCGCCGGCACGGTCACCGTCAGCGCACCGCCGAACGTGAGAGCGCGGTCTGTCTCCGGGAGAATGGCGCTGCCCGAGCTGCGGAGCGCCACATGAGCGGCGCCGACGTCGAGCGCAGAGGATGAGAAGCGTTGACTGAAACGCACGCGCACCTTGCCACCGCCCGTCGTGAGGTGGGCGAGCAGTCGGAGCGTGCGATCGGAGAGATCGGGCACGGGATCTCGAAAGGTGTGGTCTGTCGTGATCGTCGTCGACAGCGGGCCCCGCCCGCTCCAGGCCGAGACCCACGTCTCGGCGAGAGCCGGACTCGACCCCAGCAGCGGCACCACGCCAAGGACGGAAGCCAGGAGGTTCGAATGCTTGCCGTGTACTGCCATGGTTGCTCGCGAAGGCAGCTCGTTGATAGCGCGAAACGCCGGCGATCTCGATGGCTGCGCCTCCCGCACCCGCAATGAAGCTCAGAAATGAGCGTTCCACGGCGGCCTGTGCAGCGGATCGCGACCCACGCTGGTCATTCGTATGACGCATTCTCGCACTTCATGTGCTCGAGGCCGCCTCGACAGCTTGCGGCCCGCAGCTTTGGGGGCCCCGCCGGGCCCCGCCCCGCCGCGCAGCGATCGACGACTGGACTCGATTCCGATCGGGACGATTCGATCGTTGTGATCGGGCCTTGCCCGACGTCGTGCTCAGCACCCTTCATGCGGCGCCAGCGAGGCGCCAGCGTCTGCGAGCATCAGATCTCTGCGATCAGCTCCTCGAGCGCAGCGCTCGAGCCATGACGAGCGCAGACCTCTCGAACGGATGCGAGGTCTACCTCCGGGTTGCGGCGCAACACTTCCACCACATCCGCCTGGTCGCGCCGGCTGCCCGCATAGAGCTTCAGCGCGATGAGGTGCGCGAGTGTCGAGCAGCGCAACGAGGTCGACGGCCCGAGGGCGGTCGCCGTCCGAACCGCCTCGGCGCCGGGGTTCCTCGACGGGTTCAGCGGATTGTGAAAGTTCACGAGCTCCACGAGTTCGTCGTCGTCGACCTGGGCGCGCACGCGAAGGACACCGCCGAGCCCATCCTCTGCGTCCGGCAGATTCAGCTCGGCGTGCAGCCCCTCTGCCTCCAGCGCCTCTCGCAACCGGCGCAGCTCTCGAAACGGATCGACGGCGGAGGCGAGATCGATATCTGCGGTTGCCCGCACGTAGTTGTGAGCGGCGAGCGCCGTCGCCCCGATCAGCGCGGTCGGAATGCCCATCTGCCCTGCAACGGCCGCCACGCGTTCGGCGAGGCGAACCAGAGGGTCGTCGGCGGCGACGTTCATCCGCGCCCGCTCGAAGGCGCGGGCCGCCCGAGCGCCCGCAAGCGGCGGCCTCGGCGCCCCAGCTCGAGCGCCTTGACCATTCGCTCGAGCGCCGTCGTTGGGGGAGGCTGGCGATGCCCCTCGGCGGCGTGCGCAGCGTCTGAGCTCGCGCTCTTCGGGCGCACGTTCCTCTTCGCCATCCCGAAAGCTTTCGCCCCCGGCGCCGGTCCGTCAAGCCGACGCCGCCCCGAGCGCCCAGTCCGGGACGATTTCCCGCCGGCCTCGGGCACGACGGATTGTCGCCGCATGGCCCCCCTCATCCCGCGAGAGCTGCACGAGCCGGCAGGCCCCACCAAAAACGCTCGCTGCGCATCGATGCTCGGAGCTGATGCCTCCCCTCGTCCGGCGCCCGCTGCGCGGTCGGCGGCCGGTCCCCTGTGCGCCAAGCAAGCCTCGTCTTGGAGGTGAGTATGTAACCAGAACGTACTGAAACCAGGAGCGCGACCCAGCGGGT
>Ga0247763_1001217_pt1 | contig 14994 bp, 10 predicted proteins | sample UWRJL141409B4_FD_179926 | JGI IMG/M metagenome (GOLD analysis project Ga0247763, IMG submission 179926) | Plant litter microbial communities from Arlington Agricultural Research Station in Wisconsin, United States - UWRJ-L141-409B-4 | ecosystem: Environmental > Terrestrial > Plant litter >...
CCACGCCTGAGGAAAGCCGCGGTACCATGAATATTTTTTCTTCATGACCGAGGAGTAATGTGGTTGAATCCGCCTACTTGTTTTCGCAACACCATGGCTTCCTTCGACAGCGTGATAAATCCCTTCTACAGCGCGACGGGTATCTCCAGCCGCGATAAGGCCCTAGATGAGTTATTGGAAGCTCGAAAGCTCCGCCTTAATGACGACGCTCCCGGCTCCCACTGCTCATTTTGTCAAGATCTTGATGCTCAAAACTTTCCCGACCATTATCAACCGGCCCCTTCCAGTTTCGGCTGGATTTCCGAACTAAGGGATGCTTCTTCGTCGTGCTTGGCTTGCACGGCCATCCTGACGCTCTTCAAGGCGAGCACGCTCAATCTCAACGACAAACACCTGAAGATAACCCTCGTAGCAAGCGACTGCACTCTTCGCATTTTTGTCTCCGTTCCAGACGATCCTCGGTCAAAAAAATATTTATTCGAGATATACCGTCATGGCAAACCCGAAATCAGCTTTCCCCCCCGCTGGCCGGCGGTGGGGTTTGGACGCTCCTTGGCAACGTCTTTCGGAGCGAAGGACGCGGCCGAGATCATCGCTGGCTGGATGGATCACTGCGACTCTCACCATGCCCAGTGTCGCGTGGATCACAGCAGCCCATCATCCATCAAACCATTACCAACGCGTCTGATTGCCGTGGGTGGCAAGGATGAAGATCCATGTCTGTACGAGTCGCTAGAAAAGGAAGCAGGCCGGTACACCGCGCTAAGTCATTGCTGGGGCTCGCCTGAGAATCGCCCTCCCTCCACCACCACCGCCAACTTGGCTCTAAGAAAACAGTCAATCCCATGGGGGGAGCTGCCGCCCACCTTTTCCGACGCTGTCCAGCTTACAAGAGCCCTGGGAGTTCCTTACCTCTGGATCGACTCGTTTTGCATCATCCAGGACGACGCTGCGGATTGGTAAGTACTACTACCGCCGTGCCCCCGATGCTCCCTCTGGTTCCGTAAATCCCCTGACGCTCACTCATATTTCCAACCCGCGCAGGGCCCGCGAGGCTGCCAACATGGCTGAAGTGTACCAAAATGCCGCGCTTACCATCTCGGCCACCGGCGCAGTCGACAGCAAGGCCGGCCTGTTCCAGACCGTCGCCAAGAGAACGCTTTTCGCTTCCGTTCCTCTCGGAGAAGGCCTATACGGACGGGAGACCAACCTGGACAACCATTGGCACCCCAAGGCCATCAGTGTCGTCCACGCGGTGCCCGGAACTTTGGAAAACAGCTCCGAAATCCACCCAGAGCCCCTTTTCCGTCGCGCGTGGACCTTGCAGGAATGGACCCTGTCGCCCGGCATTGCGCACTTTGCCACGGGCGAGCTGTTGTGTGAATGCCTGACCGCCCAGGGATGCGAGTGCCAGGGCGCCCGTTTGAAGCCGCAGAGGGGCGACTTTCAAGCCTTGCCTCGTGACTTGGATTCTTTCTGCAGCGGGCGAAACTGGGAGACATTGGTCTCCATCTTCACCAGACGTCAAATCACCTACGACTCGGACAGGCTTCCCGCGCTTTCGGGAATTGCCAAGTTGCTAGCGACCAGGCGGCCCCCGGGTGACCGCTATATTGCAGGACTTTGGACGTCAGAAATGCCGCTGGCGCTGCTTTGGGAGAGGGACTTGGGCGATTCACTCATGACCATCCCTAACCCGTCTCGCCCTGCCGGGTACTACGCGCCTTCGTGGTCTTGGGTCTCCGTCATCGGATCGGTTCGTCGCCTGCGCCGGGGAGCTCTTTTGTTCATTCATGGAGCGGCGCAAATACACTGCCAAGTGTTGGGCATTTCCCGTGGCCTCGCGAACCCGCGAAACCCATACGGCTCTCTTTGCTATGCGTCCTTAAAATTGAATGGGATGCTCGTCAACGTGGGTGACATTTCGACCTCTCGATTCGGTCTATTGTCCGTCGGGCGTGAGATTGACAAGGAGATTATCACAGAGTACCATGAGCGGGTGGATATCACGTTTGTAAGTGATGTTTGGAAACCATATGATGAGAATAACAGGATAGTGTTCTGCGACGTCATCTTTTTTCCTATTCTCTCCAGCAGAAACGGGACCCATTGGGAAGGGCTTGCACTTCGGCTGGTGGATTCGGGAGGCCGAATAGATCGGTATACCCGAATAGGTACCCTTGCTTTGGACACTGATGCCTGCGACGCGTGGTTAGAAGACTTTGGGGCGTCCAGAGAGACATTTGTAATTGTTTGAAGATACCTACATACCTCCTCTAGTGTCTCTTTCTGTGCTGGTAAAACGGGACACTCAAACCTAGAATAGAAGCCCCTTCTGATAGGCCGTCTACAAGAACCACCTAAAAGATCAGCCGGTTCCTTATCAGCTGCAGAGCAAATCACGACCGTACCAGCTGTAGCTATAAAGCTATTGTATAAGCTAACGGTAAACCCCAAGATTATAATCGACGGGTCTATAACCGCGGGGGTGGCAACAGCCTCCGACAGCAATCGAAGCCTCGTTCGGGGGTTTGTGGCGTTTTGTACTTGAGCTAGATGTCATCGCGATTGCCGTAGGCGACGAGATGCTCCGCAGGGTAGTGGTTCGATCCCGTGTCTGTTACACAGCGGAGGCGGTCCAGCGGGTTCCGGCGCCCGGCAAAGTGCCGTGTGGGATTGCTGGAGGGGCTAAAGGCCCATGAATTACTTTGACTGACTTTGTGATTTTTCCCATTCCTACAGATTTCGACATTCTGATTATCGAGACCAAGAAGCAGAGCAGCCCCGACGCGGACCCATCCCATCCGCTCCTCTCTCTCTCTCTAGCTCCGTCAGGTAACGCCTCAGTAATCGCATGCAAAACATAACGCCATGGGGCACCACAGCCACCACTTCAGTGGTGATCCTTTCGCCCAACGGGGAGTTTGGAGCCCTCCAACCAGCGCGGCAAAGTAAGCACGAACGTTACCTCGCGATGCGGGTGGTTGGTGTAGATCGTTCAAAGTGCTGACAGTTCTCCCTCTTCCTTCCTTCCTTCCTTCCCATAGCTTCTGCGAGGGGGATTACGCTGTCACCATCTACGTTACCGAGTTCATCAACGCGCTCTCGAGCTTGACCTACGATAAGTCTCTTAATGCGTCCGTCCCGTCACAAAGGTCGGACTTCACACAGCATATCTGGCACTTCGACTACCCAGCACGCGGCAGAAGTCTGACTCCCTCTCAGCATCCCTTTTCTTGTCGGCGTAGCATCAACGGCCTATCCCACCACTCTTCGCCAAGGGCCGCAGTTCTCAGACGACATAGCGATGCTCCTTCTCGGCGCCTGCCTTGTGCAGACGCTGTACACCTACGGCCAAGCACACCAAACTCCTCGGAACAGTGCCGAAACTCGAATGTCTGAGAAGACAGCAAGATCTACATAGCTTCAGTCCAGTAAGGCCGGTCGCAGCAGGATCAAAGATGGTGACGAAAAGAAGCAGGTGCAGGGCTGCATAAAGTATCACGGATTACAAAGCAGTAGACAAAAAAGCATTTAGTTTTCCTTGATCAAGGAGAGGATTGATCTTACTCGCCCCGCAACGCTGACTCTGGCACACTTTCGAACATGTCTGGGGTAGCACCGTAGTCCTCCCAGCATTGGCCCTTTCCAGCATATTTGGTGGCGCAACTGCGTGCGTTCTTCTCGTAGAGCTGTCTGTCTTAGATATAGGTCGCTGCAATCCCAGGGAAAAGCGGGCCGTCCACTAAAGGGTCGGAAAGCAGCGAGAGGACTGAGATACCGATAGTCTTCAAACACTGGACAGAGGACCAAGATCGCCAAGGATATCCATGCATATATTGCCATATGAGTCGATGTTTGGATGGTAAACTCGGGTGAGAAAGCGAACTTTCGACGCCACTCTGGGATAGGTTACCCCATAATACCACGACAGGTGAAAGATGCCACCTCTATAAGGACTTTGTGGCAGTCCCTCTCAGCGCTGTGATCGAGCCAACTAAGCCAATACCACCCCCTGGAGTTGGCTTGGGCTTGGGTAGCTTAGGAGGGCTTGGCTTGCGAAAATCACGAGTTGAGTTAGCTTATTTAGTTGGGTAATACTGAGGTTTTGGTACCGGAAACGGTTGATCCGACCCGATAGAGCTAAAAATAGTTACAAAAGACAGAACTCCAGCCTCTATTCATTTTGCCAGCTTTAAAACAATTGATTTCGCTGCTAATTCTTGATATATTAGAGTATGCAGAGTGTATTCTAGTAGCAAAAATGTCTCTATTAACCAATAATAAGCTTGGCTTGGCTAAAGACCCTTTTATACTTATATATAGTTGGTAGGATGGATAATATATCTAATGCTAAGGTAATAAGTTGTGGAAACTTATATTAATTAGCTAATTATTATAAGATGGGGTTAATTATGTAGAAAACTGGTTTAGTAAAGTAAATGGTAATTTTATTTATAATTTAAAATGCCTTTGGGGAATTGAAAAAATCCGGACCGAAGTTACTAATTGGTTGTTAATTGGTGTAAAGGGGTGGCGATGGTACGGGGGCGTTATGTAAAGGGGTGGTATGTGTAAAAAAGGTTAGAAACTACTTTTTAAGGTTGAAAGTTTACGTAAGGTTGTTGAAAAAGCGTTTAATTTAACGAAATTTACGCTTAGGGTTAAAAATTTACGTAACCTAATATAGTAGCGATTAGTTTATTTTATTTAAATATTTATTAAGTTTGTTAATAGCGAGGCCTAGGTTTAATTAGATTATATTTTAAGAATTTAGGTTTACGTAATTAGGGAGAGGATTATTACATTTAATAATTATAGCGTTATTAGCTTATTATAACCTTAGTAACTTAATGTTATAATTTTGGAAGCGGTGCGGAAGGTGGATCCAGTAGTAAGGGTATTTTTTTAACGGTAGTAATAATTCCGGAGAGGGCTTGGGTTTTAATGTAATATTTGGATTTGAAAAATCTAAATTAAGGTTATTAAAAGAAGCTGAATATTAAATGTAAAAAGTGGTTAAATTGCGTTTTAAATTATAAAGGTTAGTAATAATGTTGCTAAAATTTAGCTTATTATATTTAAATTTCTTAATAATACGCTTAAACGGTTTAAAAATTATTTTTATTTTAAAAAGAATAAGTTAAATAAAATATATAAAAACGAAAAATTGGTAGTAGGAGTTTTAGTAAATAGGAAGGTTATTGTATCGTTGGATAAATATATTTAAAGGGTTTTTTAAAGCTATAATATATTTAATTATATAATAAACTAAGTATTAGTAAGTAGTATTATTAGCTTTAAGTTTAAGATAGGTAATAGTTAAATTGGAAAAGACGGTACCGAATTTTTCTTCTTTTTTTAGTAAAAATACGCCGCTAGTAATAATATAAAAGGCTTTATAGCGTTATAGGTTAAATTAAACGTAAATAAATAATATAATAAAGCTTATTAATAGGGCTAAGGCGGCGTTATTGATTTAAAAGAGTTATTTCCTTTTTAGTAATTACTTATTCGAAAGAATTAAGGCGGAGGGTAGTAATTAGATTAGCGTTATTGGATTTAAGGAAGGTTTTCGTAACTAGGTTTAAAATATAGCTAACGTAACGTATGTAGGTATCGTTCTTAAGATTAATTACTGTACCGCGTGTATAATTAGAGTAAAAGTAGCTAAGTAGTAATAATAAGTAGGTATTATTATTTATTACGTTATTAATTTAAACGCGGTTAAGTTTGCTAAAATTAATTTTAAAATTAATTAGAATTTTATAGATTAATTACGTTTGGTTTTTGCCGTTATACGCGCTGAGAAGCTGTGGAAAAGAGAGGAGTTTTATTTAATAAATATTAGTTGAATCGAGGAAGTAGCTAATAATAGCTATTATTGCGAGGGCGCCGTAGGTCTAAAGATTAAAAAAAATATGGATTTTGTAAGGTATATTATAAATTTTGGCTTTAATAAATTGGTAAAATTCCTTATAATAATTATTAAGTTAATTATGCGTTATATTACTATATTTAGGTAATAGGAAGGTTGTGGAATTGGGGTTAATAAGGGTAAGGAGGTTTTTAAATTACGTATTAGCTATTATAGGAAAGGGGATATTGCTATTAGCTATTTAGTTGATAAGGGCGTGTTGAAAAGTATTTTGGAAGCTTAAGGGGGTTATTACTAGCCTGGGTTTTTTTAATTATACTTTGAAAAACTTATTAATAATTTTCCGCTTTTTATTACCGGTTAGTAACGGTAAGGGGTTATTTTCCAGGGAAATATTGTAATTTTGGAGGTATTTAGCAGCGTTGATACTTGCGTATACTGTTAATACGTAATTATAGTATTTGCAAGCCCAGTAGTTACTAACCAGTTTATTTATAATAATACGGATAAGGATATGGTTATAGAGGTTGACTTAGAAGGTTCGCTAACGTATAATTGGTTTAAAATGCTTTTCGAAAATGTATTTAAAGTTATTGGGGTTATTAAGGAGAGGGTAATTGGTGAAATTTATAGGCGTAATGGCCTGGGAGGTAATATCTTTAGTTTGATTTCAAAGGCTTTTAGCGCGGCGAAGTTGTAAGAAAACGCTATTTTTAATAGCTAAGGTAGCGGTATTGATACTTTTGCTATTATTATTATTGGAAATAGAGATAAAGTTAAAAAAGGGAGGAGGGGTAGTTTAAGTTTCGAAAAGGTTAGTTATTTTAATAGGGTATTGGAATAAAGAGGTTAAGGTTTATATACGTAGTATTCTGATGATTTCGAGGCTTCTTTTCTAACTTCAGAGGGCTTAAACTGGGCTTAAATAGCTGTTTTCTCGGTTAGTAATTGATTTTAATTGCGGGGTGATTGAGAACTTTGCGCGGAGAGAATTAGGTGCGCGCGTATGGTGGAAACGCGGTTTTCGCGCTGAAACGGTTATTAGAATTAATTTGGTGAATTAAAAAAGCGATAAATTCAATCGCTGGTAAAAGAAAATAAGAAAAAAGAGGGCGGGGGAGGCGACTTTTCGTGATGGCGAATGGATAAAAATGGCGTTGAGGTTTGTGGTTTTTGGAAAATCTTGGCTGTGATCCAGCCCGGCGGTGGCCAATTAAAAGCCTCCCTGGGCGCCCCATACCATCCAATACCCAAGCCAACTCTGGCCCCTGAGTTGCTTACCTTGCAGGAGGTATTAGCTTGTGTCTTAGCGGCTTAGTTGGCTTGCTTGGGTTAGTTGGGCTTAGGTGAGTTGGCTTGATCACAGCGCTGGTCCCTCTAGGCTCAATCTCGCACGAATACTGTTCTCTCCCCCCCCGGGGGGTCCCTCGCGGTCATAAATGGATTATCTTCATCTGTATCTACAGTTCCACTCCCACGCCCACCATCTTTATCCCAGAGTACTGCGTATCCCCATTACTCTCTGGTGGTTAACGTATCGGGGATAGCCGGGGATAGCCGGGGATATCCCGAGACGGAATGTAATTAGGCTATGGTAGGTGATTCTGATGATGGAACATGCGCTAGGAATACGGCGCCTTAAATTCGGCGATTCGTTTGACATGTGACATGTAAATAAGATCGATAGGTATGATGTTGAGTCTTTGTGTGGTTCTGCCCATTGCGCGGGGCTTTTATCACATTCGCTTTATTATAAATACCGCAGTTTTTGTTGATAAAGATTTGTGATAGCAACTTTGTTTATTTACCACGCCTATGGCTTTGGAGATCTGCTGGCCTTTCAATTTCCGAATGCCCTCATCCGTCCCAGAACAGCACAAAAGGCTCGGCATGCTAGCCCGAGTTCCAACTTTCGTATCCGCAGGAAATAACGAAATCTCTGAAGCCTGTTGGCCAACACAAAGTGCCAGCATGCACGTGTCGCAGTAAGGACTGGCAAAACGTTAAAGTTTGGCCCCAAACCCGGCCAGCTCCGACCAAAAGCAGGCCACATGCGAGTAGTTTGCTGCACGGCTTTGGGTGTGAACTTAGATGGCCAACAACGAAGAACAGACCAATTATATTTTTTTCCGTAGTAAGGTAGTGCGATGAGGTAGGATTTGTCCCTCGGGTGCCTCTGCATTTTCGTGCCGCGGTAGAGGTCATTTAACCAGCGTTACCCCACACCGGTTTGCGTTTATCGAGGCGTTGCACCAACACCCGGCACCTCGATCATCCACCCCTCTCCATGGGTTCCCTCCAAGCGGCAAAGTAGGAAAACGATGCATTGCTGACGCCAACTTGCTTGGTTGAGCTCTAAACTTCACACATCGACCAAGACTGGCAGCTGGTATCATGACTATAAACTAGCAAAACTGTGCACAAAGCCTGTGTCTATCTAGGTATCCTAAGGAAAATCACCTCTAACCCAACTCCGAACCATAATGGCAAAAGCTGCCGACGTGTCACCGCTCCTGTCAGCGACTCTCGCCCACATCCGAAGCTCCCAGGGTACCCAGTCATGTTCCAGGCCACCAACGCTCAAACTGCCCGCTCAAGTCCCTAAGAAACGGATCAAAACGCCGCCGAACCCTGCCCGCGCTGATCTCTCTTGGGCCTCTTATGCCGAGGCTCGCCCACCGGAGGTTTGGGGCGTCTGTTCTCCGAACCCGAGGCTGTCGGGGTGGAATCGTCGAGCGGCTTTCTGCGACCTCCAGCCCCAGAACCACCCCGAGGTCCACCCTTGTTTGCGGCACCGCGTTTGATAGTCAGACCAGGCACACCCTTTAAACCCATCTTGCCCACGGTGGAGGGCTCGAGTGCTGGCGGTTCCTCAAGTCCCAGTGACTTGGAGAACTGGTTGGTAAGCTTGACGACTGCGGGTGTATCCATGCTGTGGATCTTCTTTAAAGCCTTGGTAAAGCCCAGGAATGCGACGTAGGCCTGTTCTTTGGTCTGTAGAGGAACTTTCTCGAGAGCTTTCTCTATAATCGACGCTGATGGAATACTGTCTGCTTTGGGATGTTCCCTTGTCATTTGTCAGCATATTGACTATGATGCATTAAGGGGACTAACTTACTACTTGATCGTTTTGATGGGAAACTGGGGTTTTTGTGTATAAACGCCATTTCCTTAGGCGTTATAATTATAGTTACTCAGCTACTTTTGCCAGCGCGACTAGTCCTTCTAACACGGTGGATGTACTGATCCTTGTCGGTGGTGAGGCTGACCTGGATGACTAGGCCAATGTCGGGGAAGTCTATACCACGACCTACTATGTTTGATACGAAGAGCAAGCCTTGAGTCGCTGCTTTAAACTCCTTGACGGTTTGATTGCGGGATACCTGGCTTATGCGTGGGTGTATCTAATAGACGGGTAGCTTTCCGGGCGTAACGTTACTGGTGTAGCTGAAGATACTGTATAAGAGCCCTGCCTGATGTGTAGTTAAGCAGAAGACCACAGCCTTAAGGGATGGGTTGTCTATCTGCTCACACGCTAGTACTGAGTGAAGAGTAGGGAGAATATTATAGATGGAGTTGACAGGAATGGTAGACTGTGGGATGGCGTTTACGGTAGGTATTTTGTTCTCGTTAATAGTGGAGATGTGATAATAATTAAGGAATAGGACGAAATGGAGGACTTTATTAATCTCTGGTGGGACAGTGGCGCTGAAGTATATACCTTACTAGCCAGCGCTGGTCTTGGACGGTAGTACTTTTAAGATCTTAAGCAGGTCCGGTATAAAGCCCTGGTTAAGTATGTGATTAGCTTTGTCTAGGACGAGATAGTAGAGCCTGCTGAACTTCTCTTTAACGGCCTTATCTGAGAGGTAGTCGAGAAGGCGGCTGGGGGTGGCGACTAGGATAGTTGGGCTCCCTTAGAGAGGCCGCAGATTACGAAGGCTTCAGGACAGAGGGCACCGCATGGCGTGTAAGGGTAAAGCACCCCACTTATATTAAGTACAACTTTACGGTTGAGAAATAACAGGCTTTTATCTAGCATTACTAATCTTAAGGCGTATCAGTAAAGGTATTAGAAACCACGACTCTGCTAGACTAATTGATTGCCTTTTTTAACCAAGATAAGCAGTTTTTTAACAAAGTCTGCTTCGCTTTAGGATACATAAGGCGTATTAAAATAGGTGCTAGACTTAACTAAATACTTATCACACCTATATCCGATAACCGTATTAAATGCAGTACGCTTCCCAGTTTAAATGATTGGGTTAAGAAGAAGTATAATCCGGAAGATGCCCCCCTAACCGATAAATAGCTAAAGCCTTAAGGTTAGTTACTTTATAACTATATCGAGGGTGATAAAGTCGTTTATAAAGTCTTAGTGTTTAAAAGAAGAACGTTAATAACTTATATTATAAGTTATTTATTTAAGATTAAGATTAATTACGTGATTTTAAAGGAGAAATATATATTTAAAAAGGATTCCGTACCGTATCAAAGCTTATGGAGTCTGTAGTTTAAAGAGTTCATCGTTAAAGCTAAGGTTAAAAGGGTTAGGAGGTTTAGTAACTGTAATAATTTTAATATTATTATATAAAATATATAAAGAAAGGTTATTAAATGTTATTTACTAAATAATAGCCTTAAGGTATTGAAAAGGGTTATTATTTAATAATATTAATAAAAGATGTATTTAAAGATATTAAAGATAGGTTAAAAAAGAATATTTTTAATATTTGGATTTTGGCTTTTAATAGTAATAAAAAGATTAGAATAAATGTATTTTAAGTAAATTACTTATATAGGTAAATAATTTAATATAAAAATTAGCTTTTAATATAATTTAATTATTTATAAAGATTAGTAATATCTTCATATTAAAAGAGATAATAGGGAAGATGTTTAAATTATATAGCTTTAGTAAAATATAGGATTAAGAAAAGGTTTAAACTTTTAAAAATTAGTAATTTCTATATTATAAGCTTATATTTATATAATTGGTTTATATTTTTATATAGATTAAAACCTTTACTATATATTTTATTTATTTTACTATACCTGTTTCTTTCCTATATATATACGATTTAATTTATATAAAGGTATTCCTTTAATAAGGTTTTTAAATTAGTAGCGTCGTCTTTTAAATAGTGTCTTTTTATGCTTTTTAACGTCTTTACGTTTTAGGGTTAGCTTAGTTATAAATAGATATTAGAGATATCTTAATAAATAGAAGCAGGGCCTGATATTTGGAATGGCCTGACTGGCTTTATAGCTTATTGAATTTTAACGATTTTGAAGAGGGATTATAAAGGTTTAGCCCTATAAACCGTGACCTATATTAATTAAGCCGTATTAAAGTTATTGTTGATGAAGCTATGGGTCACAATGGTGATGGAGGCAAGTTATGGAGAAGAAGATGGATGAGTGCTTAATTCTTCTATCTAAGAGAGGGCGAGCCGTGGTTATTATAGTTGTGACCCTCGGCCCATCGGCCTCTGGCAGAGGTGCCGAGGCGCTAAAGCGCTGTGGCGTTCTTAGTGTGGTAGAATACGAGGTTTTATTGCAGGGCCTTGTTGTGCTGTGCAGCGGGCTGCACAGCATTGTTATGCTGCTGCACAGCATTGTTATGCTGCTGTACAGCACAAGTGCTGTACAGTGTATTTTATTCCCAATACTGGTCCTTTATACCCGGGCCCAGTATGGTAATTAAACCAGCTTTGTACTAGTTTTGGTACTAGTCCTAGTATTAATCCTAGCAACTAACGGCTATATAAGTGGCCTATACGTAGGTGCAACCCTTTAATTAGCTAGGTTCCACCTTAGCTGCGCACCTTACGAAAACTGGTACTAAACTTTCTACGTAACTATACCCCTGCCACGGTGCCGACCTTAGGTTTAGGGAAAGAGATTTGTTATTGCACGAAGGGAGCCAAAGGGAACTGGCTCCCGAGAGGTAGGTTATATACTGGGTGCTGGGGAGGTTACGTGTAGTTGCTGGTTCTGGGCCGAGCCGGCCCTGGTTTGGTGCCATGATAACCCCCTTTAAACTAGCTATACTGTCTTGTAATCTGGTATATAGGAAGTCCCAAGATTTATCTTCCCGTATATATGTTTTTTGTAGGTTTTAGAGCGGAAAAGGTCAACGGATTTTGCCTTGATAGTTTCAACGGATTTTACCCCCCGGTAAATAAGTAGGGCCATACATTTTTCAACGGATTTGACCCAAATCCGTTGCGGATTAGGGGTTAGGAACTTAATATCTAAGGGGATTGGGATTTTATCCTGAGAGGGTAGTTGGAGGCTTCCTTGACATATAAGACTGATATGTTACCCTCAATCTCAGGTATCGCACAGAGCATGGATGATTCCTTACTTCTGCGTCATCCCACAAAAAAATACCTCGACAAAACTCCTCTGTCCACCTAAGCAGTCCTTTCAAAGCCCTGCCTCGCCATAAGCGACTTCTTCACCCCCTCCAAATCCACACTCAACTCGGCCTCCTGCAAACTTTGCGCGACCGCCTTGGCGCCCCGCTCCACCATCTCGGTATTATACGCCTCAAGGCCCTTCCCTTTCTGCAACGCCTCAACAAACAAGTGCGCATCCAAAACCGCATGCTGAAAACCCTGCCCGCGGTACGGCAGCATAGGATGGGCGGCGTCGCCCACCAAGGTAACCCGCCCGCCGTGGGTGTCGAATCCCAGGGAGGGCGTATAATACTTCATCTCGTCGATGAAACACATCGTGCTGTCATCCTCCTTTGCCCAGTCGATCTGGCTCTGGAAGGGCTCTATGAGGTCTTTAGTGGTTTCCTTGATGTAGCGTAGGGCCTCGGTTCCTTGACGGACAGGCGGGTCGGGAAATGCGCCGCGGCGGAAGATTTTGGCCCAAAAGATAGACCAAGTGGAGAGGTCGGGCGTAGGGGCGTACATTGCTGGATGAAATTAGGTTTGATAGGTAAGTGTGAAAAGAGGAAAAGGGAAATCAACATACTGCCCGTGCCAACAAAACAAGATGCGCCCATCATGATTGTTGCAACAGGGTGGAAGTTGTGGACTGGTTCAACTTTTGCGGCATCATCGTGGCGCATGATGACTGTGGCTATGTAATATGCCGAGGGAACGATATTGGCCTTGGGGTCCCCGTGAAAGAGCAGCGAGCGCACGGTGGAGGAGGCACCATCGGCTCCGAGAACGAAATCGGCTTGGACGGTCGCGTTGTCGGCAAAGGTGAGGGTTACGTGTTCGGCGGCGGAGGAGATGTCAACGAGCCTCTTGTCCCACTGGACGTTAAGGCCTTCCGAGAGGACCTGGCGCAGGAGTTGACGCGACACGCGACGACTGCCCGGCATAGGGCTCTTGAACATAAGCTCGCCGGTGACGCCATTGAAACAGGGGAGGCACTCAACCTCAGTCGTGAAGTCGATGTGGGGGTTGCAGAGTGCCTTGACGAGATTGGCGCGAACGGCCTCCGGGAGCAGGTTGTTGAAGGTAGGTAGCGCCCAATGAATTGCGATGGTCCAATCTCGAGGACGGGCGTTAACCCTTTCTTCCGATTCGAAGATCACGACGTCGAAACCGTTCTAGGGTGGTTAGACCAAGTAGGGTGGGGGATGTAAACAAGGTACTACCTTTTTCAAACCGTGGGCTACGAGCATTCCTGTGAGGCCAGCGCCGACGACGGCGACCTTGCCGGCCTTCTTTGACTCTAGAGACGCCATTTGGCGATGATGACGAGGCTAAAGCGTCCAAACCTGGGATGCTTGCGCTTTAGTCGGTACTGCGACGGAGGGTGGTAAATGGCAGCAGAAAAGAGGGGTATGAAGACAACAGCTCATCCGACTTGGAGCGAAAATGCCTGACCGGGTACCAGAAGAGTTGCAACTTTAGCGAAGCGGCAAGGCGGGGTAATAGCTTATCAGTGCAGAGCGGGTTGCATGACCATTCCTCAATGAGTCTTGCATGCTCCCGAAAGCTCCTGCATTACATGTAGCGTTGTGTCTCTCCAATAGGAAGGCCGCCTTGGGGCGCAGGACGTTCAAAAGCCCAAAAGCCCGCATGTTCCTCCCCACTTGTCCGTCTGCTGTCCATAAATAAGCCAGTGAGGGCCAGACTAGTATTTTGGTTAGTCGCCGACAGCCATTGTATCCCTGGTGTTGTAGGTTTTCTCACTTGACCACACTTAGCTCTATGACCTCGTCAATGATCCTCACCCTGTCTACCGTATTGATTGGTTGCCATATCTTTGGGTGCTATGGTTCTAGGGCGAGTAGTACCCCCGCACTTAACCCGCGCTCTTGCTTTGTGGCCAAAGACGATATCTAGGAGCTCCACAATCTTTCAGCTGTATTGGCAACTTAATACCTCCTTGGTGTCCTTTGTCGAGGAGAGACACCTGCGCTGGATGATGTCGCGATGTTAAAGTTTAGTATTAGAATTAGCGGCTTGGCGCGAATCGGGGCTTATGTGATTGTCTTCCGACTGCGTAAGTGGCAAATGTATGAGTGAAATTCTGCCGGCAGAAGAGGTACGAGACAGGGAGCAGATAGCAGAAATAAGATCTAGACTTGGGCGAGAACGGGGTCTCAGACACTCGGCGGTCTCTACACTAGGTGTAAACTTTTTGCTGGGAGAACAGGGAGGTGGGAGTATACAGCTTTATCGTGGTGCCAGAAGGTGTTTATTCGTATTCCACTCTTCCCTGTTTAAAAGACAGGACCTCTGTTAGAAATGTGAGTTTTAAAAAGGCTTGCAAGCCGGCGCTTTAGTCTTGACGTACCTGTGGATTGTGTGGTAAATAAAGCGGGTGAAGTTGCACCAAGTTGCACCACTTAGAGAGGTGTATGATAGTGGGCTTGGAAGGGCGGGTGTCGCTGTTAAGGTAGCACGGCCATGTGTTTTCGGATTATCCCGCGCTTTCGACTTCTCTCAGCGCTCTTCTCTCCAATTGACCCATCGCTTCTTCTAATTGCCAGCTATAATCGTCTCCTGCGCTCTCTATTAGTGTCGTACTCGCTGTTGTGTTGAAGGTGGTTGAAGGGATCGCCATTGATGTTTTGAGGAGTTGCTGCGGAGCTGAAGCCCAACGACGCGCTGTGGCTGATTCCCCGCCGTTATCGC